>OGYW01000606.1_pt1 | contig 33779 bp, 33 predicted proteins | sample 1576621 | NCBI WGS metagenome assembly OGYW01 (sample SAMEA3541528, study PRJEB24748) | human gut metagenome | biome: human gut; feature: human-associated habitat; material: faeces | place: China | collected 2012 | reverse complement strand
TGTTCTTCCTCTGTGCCAAGATATGCGCCAAAATCTACCATTCTTACTATTTCTAATTTTTGTGTTCTTCCTAATTCCATTTTTTGTCTCTCCGTTCTATTTTTTATAGTTTACCTGATATTAGCACTTTTATAAAAAAGAGGTCAGACTTTAACGCCATAACCTCTTTTATCATTACATAAGCATTATTCTTGTAAGTGTCTCTCCACTTTGATTTTCGAAGCTAATACCTATTCCATTTTCTTCGCTATAAAGATATGGTGTAATAATTTCACCTTCCATAGCTTCTTTATTATACACAATATCTACCTCATGGCAAGGAAAATTTGTTGGTAAAAATTCTTCAGCCGCCCTTAAATAATTAGCATTGTTCATATGACCATTGCTGTCTATGTAAGTTTTTAAAACCTTAAACGACTCTAATTTGGTTCTTTCACTACTAAACCTAATCTTTCTTGACGCCTTTATATTATCAAATATCGGTTCCGGTTTATAAACACTTGAATCCTCTTCAGTAATTCTTAAAGGTTTTCGTGTCTGAATATCAATAAGAACCCAGAGACTGTCTGCCTGAACAAGATAATCTCCATTTTCATCTTTTATGAAATACTGTCTTGAAGCAAACATGCTGCTAAACTTTGAAGGAGATGTGCCTATTGTTATTTTCTGTCCAAACATAATAGGTCTGTTAACTATAACTTTGTATGCAACAAGTACCCACGCCCTGGCCTCTCTTTTCATATAACTTACGCCATGACCAATATCTTCTGAATGAAAGGTGGAGCAATCCTGCAAAAGATTTAATATCTCATGCATTGGAACTTTTCCATTTCTGTCTGTTCTGCTGTAACTTACTGTTGTCTCATATGAAAACATTTATTGCCCCTCTTTCTTCTATTATTTACTTAGATGTTGTTGTTTCCGGTACAGTTGTTGTCTCCGGTGCCTTAGTTGTTGTTTCCGGTACCTTAGTTGTAGGCTGTGTTGTAACAGGCTTTGTTGTAGGCTGCTGTGCAACAGCTTCTACTACAACTTTAAGTGTTGCTGTTCTTGCAGTGTATGCCTGATTTGAGTACTGTGCCTTATATGTTAATGTATATGTTCCAGGTTTCTTTGTATCAACCTTTCCTGTAACTGTAACGCTGTTCTTAATATTTAAAGCATTACCCTTGTAATCCTTAACTGAAGCTACATAATTCAAAGGATTAAATGTGCTGTTCTGTTTAACCTTTACAGTTGTATTCTTCATTGTAAGACTTACCTTGTGGTCTTTTACAACGTATTTAATAGTCCTCTTTGCTGTCTTCTTATTTGTGCCCGTAACTTTATATGTAATGTAATATTTGCCCTTGTTTGCAAACTTAACCACACCATTCTTAATCTTAACTTTCTTCTTATTATACTTAACAGTAACTTTTATTTTCGAAGTAATATTCTTGCCTGCTGCTGTCTTTGCAGTAACATTAGACAAAACATTAACTGAACTGTTTAAAGCTACATCAGGATTCTTTACTGCACCTGAAATAATAGGTTTCTTTGTATCTACTACCTTAAATTTTAAAATCTTAGTCTTTGAATTTCCTAAGCTGTCTTTTACTTTAAACTTAATCTTATACTTTCCTAATTTAGATGTTTTAATCTTACCAGCTGTAGTAATCTTTACATTTTTTTTTGTAAGAACGTTGCCTGCTCTGTCTTTTACTGTAATTAAGTCAGACAATTTAACTTTTGTTCCATACTCAATAGTCTTTACTTTTGCAGTAATTACAGGCTTATTGCTCTTGTATGGATTCTTAGGATCAGGATCAGTTGGGTCCCAATCTGTAAACTTACCGTTTGTAATAGGTGTAAATGAAGGTCTCTTAATAGGATCATCCTTCTTTGTTCCTCTAAAAATTATAACCTTTGTTCCTAATGCACAATGATCATAAATCCACTTAGAATCTTTACATAAAAGTCTTACACAACCGTGTGATGCCTTCTGTCCCATTACATTGTATGCCTTAACTGACATTGTTGATTTATCACCATTCTTGTAATACCAAACTGAATGGAATAAGATGCTGTCTGTAATTCTTGTACAATACTGTGCATAACAATTACCTATCATCTCATGCCATCTGTATTTAACAGGTGTATAAAATGTTCCTATAGGTGTTTCATTACTTGGTGAACAAATCATAGCCTTTATTGCTTTTCCGTTTTTGTAAACTGTTGTACAGTTTGTTCCTAAGTTAACTTTAATAACGTAACCTTTGCTTTCTTTAGCTTCTGTCTTAACTGTTGCTGTGCCTGAAATACCAAACGCCATAACAACAATCATTAATACTGCTACTAATTTTGATGTGATTTTCTTCATATCATTACTCCTTTGCTTATTTTGAAGCCCTTTACGGCTTATTCCCTTTAACAGAATTCGCCCTTATTATACTATTTTATTTGGCAATATACAATCACAAACACCTATTTAGTTGTTTTTCATAAGTGGTTCATATATAATGTACTTAAACGTTTTTATTTCACAAAAATATCGTATTTACTTAAAATTTATATTTTATAATCTAAGAAAATGCACATAATATTATGGAGGCTTTTATGTTCAAAAACAAATTTAAACTTTTTATTTTTATGCTGGCAATTGGTTTCGTTCTCATAACATTGGACGTTAATGTTACAACTCCATTTAAATATCCGCATAAATATAACAATTCAGGTTCGGTAATCGGAGAATTTCAGTATTATAACATTGCATCTAACTATAATGCCTGGTGCGATTACAAAGTTATTAACACAAGTTCAGAAAAAGCTGATGAAAATTCACATTATAATACAACAAATGATAATAGCTCAACCAATTCATCAACAAACACCGGTCAGAGCACGGCAAAAGTTATTGACCACGTTTATTTTGGAAATATTTCAGTAGATATTTTCAGTGATGCTTTAGGTTTTCTTCTTATATTTATTGCATGCTTAAACTTAGCTAAAGTTAATAACCGTTTCAAATACGGTTCAGTTACGACATTGTTCGCCTTAATTTTGCACATTGTTATTTTGGCACTTCCATTCTTCCTTAACGGAATAGTTCTATGCAATACAGCTCTCGTTTTGGGACTGGCTTATCTTGGAAGCAATATTATAACTACTTTTATGTTCAGTAGCGGACTTCTTAAGATGTGCACGGACATTTGCTGTAGAGATGAACGAAAATGGTGCAAAATGACTTGGTACGTTACTTTTGTTCTACAGATTTTAGTCACATTTGTTTTCTGGATAGGTTCAGATTTCAATATGCTCCTGGCTGTGGGCAGATTCTTTGAAGGCGTACTTGTATTTATGGTAATTGTTTTTTGGATTATCCTGAAACGTACATATTATTATTTAGAAAGGACATGGCTTAATTATGAAAAACAAAATTAATTTAGGAACAAAGTTTATTGCATTTCTTGCTCTTTTTATGTTTAGCATTTTGGCAATTAATGTTTCTGCCAAAGCAGGGCAAATGAAAATGCATGCCATTTATGTTGACAGGGGTGATGCCATTGTTATCGAAAGTAACGGACATTTTATGCTTGTGGATTCAGGTATTTCACAAACATCTGAAAAGGTACTTGCATATCTTAAATCTTTAAACATTCCGGATAAAAAAATTGACTACGTTATATCAACCCACCCTGACGGGGACCATGTTGGCGGTTTTCCTGCTGTTTTCAAGGAATACGAAATCGGTCAGGTAATTTACTCACCATGTACAAAACCAAGCAAAGACTACCTTAGTTTTATAAAAACCGTTAAGGAGAAAGATTGTCCTTTCAGGATTCCGGTGGAAGGTGAAAAATTCAAATTGGGCGATGCAACTGTGGAAGTGGTTTATGACGGTTCACAAGGTTCAACCTATAACGAAGCCAGCATTGTTATGCGTGTCACATGCGATAACAAGTCTATTCTCTTAACCGGCGACCTTCCATCTACCATGGAAAATGAACTTCTTAAACAAGGTTATAATTTTAAGGCTGATGTTCTTAAAATAGGTCATCACGGTGCTGCCGCTTCATCATGCGCCAACTTCCTTGACGCAGTTGCGCCACAATACGCAGTTGTTTCCTGCGGAACTCCTGATATATGCGAATTTCCTAAGGAATCAGTACTTCAAAGACTTGCAAGACGTTTTATCAAATTATATAGAACTGCAGATGCTAATGTAGTTATCAATTTTAACAACGGTGTAATTTCTACTTCCAATAAAGAAAACAATCCTTTTGTTTCAATAAAAAAAGGTACGATTACATTGAGTAATAACGTTTTCTACGCAACAGGTAAACAAATCAAACCTACTGTCAATTTGTACGTTGACGGTCAGTTAGTTCCTGCATATCATTACAAGATTACTTATTCATCTAACATTAACACCGGTGTTGCCAAGGTTAAACTTACTGCAACAGAAGTTAAATACGTTAGCGTATGTTCGACTACATTTTTGATTTTGCCTAAGAAAGAAACACTGAAAGGTTCCGTTTCTTCTTATACCAGTGCACATTTAAGTTGGGACAAGCAAGGTTCCGCAACAGGTTACACAATAATGTATTCCACTGACAAAACATTTAACACGGCATTTAAATATAAATACATTACAAAACCTGAAACTACAAATACTACTATCAAAAACCTTAAATATAACACAAAATACTATTTCAAAATCAGGGCATACAAAACAAATGTTGGCTACGGAAAATGGAGCAAAACAGTTAAAATAAAAACAAAAAAGAACCCTGCTCCTGCAACTGTAAAAATCAAGTCAGCAAAGAAATATTCAAAAACTTCTATTTATATAAAATGGAAAGCTCAGACTGCCCGCGGAAAAAGTGGCTACTATGTCCAGTACTCCACTAACAAACTATTTAAGAAAAATACGAAAACACTAAAGAAAAAAACAACTTGGCAAAACTCAGCTACAATTACAAAGTTGAAGAAAAAGAAAACATACTACATACGTGTTCGAGGATATAATAAGCATGGAAAAGGTAATTGGAGCAAGACAATGAAGGTGAAGTTGAAGTAAGAGATAAAAAAATACGTGTCATATAGCGTTTTAGCTATATGGCACGTATTTTAATTTCTAATCAGAATGGCAAAATTAATTCTGGTATTCTCCCGAAATAATAGTTGCCCACCATTCTTTATTGTCAAGATACCACTTAATACCATACTTTCTGCAGGCATCCATAAGAACTGCAGTACCAAGAATATTAGTGTTAAGGAACACTTCAGGATTCTCGATTGAACGGTCTACATGACTTTCTGCTGCAAAGTTAACAACCATGTCAGGATGTTCTTCCTCGAAAAGTTTGTAAATTGCATCTCTGTCGCAAATGTCGCTTTTGCAAAAACGGAAATTAGGGTTGTCCATAACTGGTTCAAGAGTGGATAAGTTACCTGCGTAAGTAAGCTTGTCCACACAAATAATTCTATAATCAGGATATGTATTTAACATATGAAATACAAAGTTACTTCCAATAAATCCGGCTCCACCGGTTACAATAATGTTCATTATTATTTGCTCCTAAACTAATTTTTTCTGATTCATTGCAAAAAACATCAATCCCATATTCTTTTAAATGCTTCTTCAATCAACCTTGTTTTTCTTTGTACTCCTCAAACGCTTTTTCTAATTTTCGATAATCACAATGATACTTTAAAACTTTATTTTTTGTGATCTGTTTATCATATATCTTTGTAGCCTTTTTCTCTATTTCTTCTACTTTTTCTGTCAAAAAATTATATTCCTTAATCATCAAAAATGCCCTCTGCATCTCACTTCTCGGCATATCACTACTTACGTTAATTTCTATTTTCTTATATACACTTTCATCCACAGGAAACATCTTACGTAAATCTAAAACAGCTAAAATTCTTTGTCTGTAATCACTTTGCTTATTTTTATCTATTTTACTCAAAATATTCTGATTTTTAATTTCTACAATGACATCATCAGGTTTCACTTGATCTTTTGTAATGTCAATTACCTCATAAATCCTATACCAACTTGCAGTAACATCTGCCCATCTTTCTTATTTTCATTGGAATACATAAAACTATTAATGGTTAAAAAAAAGGAAGCTTATGCTTCCCTTTATCGTTCCACACTTCAACGCCTTTGGCAGTGGCACGCCAACCTATATCGTTCTGCACTTCAACGTCTTTGGTAGCAGCACACCAACCTATATCGTCCCACACTTCAACGCCTTCGGTAGTGGTACACCAAAATCCAATCATCATCACCCTTAATACAACTATCGTACTAAAAATAACAATCTCTTTTATAATTATAATATGACAGATTTTTAAGAAAATCAATATTTTTCTAAATAATTATCATATCATTTATTAATAACCACTTTTTTAAATTTTATGTACACCCTATAATTTCAATCAATCTTAAATACTATCTATGCACTACACTCTAGCATTTTACTATTAGCCCGTCATTATGCCAATGTGATTTTGTCATTATTTTTGTTATTCATTATTTATTTTACTTATCCCTCCCATCCCGTTCGACTTCTTTTCCTAAATTATACCACTCACTCTTGTCGAACACAAGTTCTTTTTTAGTCAAAAAAAGAGAAACCTTTCTCCTCTAAGGTTTCTCCAAAAATACAAAATAACCGGTTTAATTGTGGTGCTTGCCACCAATCATAGACCTCTCACCCACTCGGCTTCATTCCCCTTTGTGCCTAACCCTATATATCACATAGTACACCGCGCCGCCAACGGTTCCACCCAGGGTGTTGTACACCAAATCCGATATTTGGAACGTACCAAGGTGGAACAACAACTGTGAAAATTCGATTCCAAAAGAAAAAATTCCAACTACAATGGTGGACTTCCATAGAATCTTTCCAAGCCTTACATCACTTCCAAGAATCTTATCCTTAAACGCCCAAAGCAAAAGCACCGCAAAAGGCATAAAAAGCATAAAATTCTCAATAGGCTCCGTAGACAAAGTGCCATCTGCATTATGAAGCCCCCAATTTCCCATAATATCGCCTAATGGATCAAACCAAATATCTCTATTCAAAATCGTTCTAAAAAGAATCATAGTAGAATAAAACACCAAAAGGAAAGCCCTTCTAAATGTAGAGCTTTCCTTAAAATTTCTAAACCATGTGCCAAAAATATTTTTAATCAGGCTTCCCTTCTTCCAGCCGTGTTCCCTTGCGTAAAGAAAAACAAACATAGAAACAAAAGCCATTAGCACTGCTGCGCCAAAAGGTTGATAAAGTGCAGTAAGCACCTCTTTTATAATGTTAGTAATAATATCATTTGCTTTGTCCATAGTAAACCTTTCGTATGGATAACTATTCTACCGCAACATATTGCTATCTGTTGCCATACATCTTCTCATAATAATTTTTCTTAATTATAACACAACAACACTTAGATTTATCTTTTTATTAACATAAATATATTAAAAATGCTATAATATTCTCATAAAAAAGGAGGTCATTATGAAAAAAACTATTAAAATCACTTTATTAACACTTTATATTTTAATATTAACACTTGCTTTTAGTTCGCCTAATACAACTTTATACGCAGCAAGCACTCCAAATATTGACACCTACAAGCAAAAATATTCTGCAAAGAAAAAAAACAAGGTTGTTTGTGAAGGCGAATTTAAAGGCTTAAAAATGCATGGGAATTCAAAATTAGCGAAAGCGGTAAATTCTTATTCAGCTAAACAATTAAAAACTTATAAAACTGAATGGAAATCTTTAAAAGATTTTTCTTTAGGCAACGACATAGAATATACTCCATGCTGGTTATATGAAACATTAAAGATTAGAGATGGTAATAGCAAATACCTTTCCATTGAGGATAGCAATTCAGAATATAGTGGTGGTACCCATCCGTTTCCATACAATCGTTATGTCACTTTCAATAAAAAAACAGGCAAAAAGGTATCTTTAAAAAGCATCGCAAATTGCTCCACAAAAAAATTCACTCATAAGGTTATAAAACGTATTTATAAAAAATTACCTAAAGAATACTTGAGTACTTTTAACGAATCATACAAATCATATCTACTTAAATACAAGTTTAAAAACTATAATTTCTATATAAAAAACAATAAATTGCATATCTTCTTTAACGTCTATGAAATAGGGCCATACTCTATGGGCGTTATAGATATAGTTATTAAACTTTAAAGCGAGGATTTTTATGCAGAAAGACAATTTATATTCATCCGGAGAGTTTGCCAAAATGGCTCATGTTTCCGTAAGAACAATACGTTATTATGACAAACAGAATATTTTAAAACCAACTTATACCTCCGAGTATGGAGCAAGATTCTATTCTCACGAAGACCTAGTTAGATTACAGCAAATTCTATTGCTTAAATACCTAGGATTCTCTTTAGATGACATTCGTGAAATAACCATTGATGATAGCAACTCTCAAATGCTTCTTAATTCATTAAATATGCAGCTTAAACTTGTTCAGGATAGAATCGAACAAATGCAAATGGTTGAGAAAGCAATTAAAGATACAACTACTGTCCTAACAAAAGAACATCATGTGGATTGGAGTCAAATGCTAGAGCTTATTCATTTAACAAATGCTGAAAACTCCATTAGATCCCAATATCAGAATGCTTCAAATATTTCTGCCCGAATCAATTTGCACAATCTATATTCTCATAACAAAAACCATTGGTTTAACTGGCTCTATGATAACTATAATATTCATTCGGATATGAAGATTTTAGAAATAGGTTGTGGAAGTGGCGCTCTTTGGACTCAAAATATAAACAAAATACCACCGGATATAAACATTTATCTTTCTGATATATCCCAAGGAATGATTCGTGATACACGACGTGCCATTGGTCCTAATGATCGGAGATTTTTCTTTGACTCTTTTGATTGTGAAAACATTCCTTATAACAATGAAACATTTGACCTTGTAATTGCTAACCATGTACTTTTTTATTGCAAAGATGTTGACTCTGCTCTCACTGAGATTGACAGAGTTCTGAAAAAAGGTGGTCGTTTCATATGTAGCACTTATGGAAACAAGCACATGCATGAAATTGACAAACTTGTTAAATCCTTTGACAGTCGTATAAATTTGTCTTCGAACAAACTTTATGAAAAATTTGGACTTAATAATGGCAAATCTTTTTTGCTGAATCATTTTAACTCAATCGAGATGATACTTTATGAAGATTACCTTGAAGTAGACCAAGCAGAGCCTTTAATAGAATACATATTATCCTGTCATGGCAATCAGAATGAATACATTCTTAGTAAATACCAGGAATTCAAAGATTTTGTTGAACAACAGACAAAAACATCTTTCCATATAACAAAAGAAGCAGGAATTTTTGTTTGTCAAAAAATATAAAAGAAAACCCTGTCACAAACACTAAAGTGATAGGGTTTTCTTTTATAAAATAGCTTATTAATAGGAAGATTCTGTTAATTTTTAAAAATCTCGTAAAAAGTCTTGAAGGTGACGTAACGTCATCTTTTATTATATTATTAACATATAAGTCAGACATTTTTATTATCAAGGTAGGTTTTCTCTACTTTTACAAAATTTTATTTAACAAAGGAGAAATACTATGAAAGGTATTATTTTAGCAGGTGGTTCAGGCACTCGTCTTTACCCTCTCACAATGGTAACTTCTAAACAGTTACTTCCTATATATGATAAACCTATGATTTATTATCCAATGTCAGTTTTAATGAATGCTGGTATTCGTGATATTTTAATCATATCTACCCCACAGGATACTCCTCGTTTTCAGGAATTACTTGGTGATGGACATCAGTTTGGTGTTAACCTTTCTTATAAGGTTCAACCTAGCCCAGATGGGCTTGCACAAGCATTTGTAATAGGTGAAGAATTTATTTGTGATGATTGTGTTGCCATGGTTCTTGGTGATAATATTTTTGCAGGTCACGGGCTAAAGAAACGTTTAAAAGCTGCTGTTGAAAATGCAGAAAATGGAAAAGGTGCTACCATATTTGGTTACTACGTTGATGATCCTGAAAGATTCGGTATTGTAGAATTTGATAAAGAAGGAAAAGCTGTTTCAATAGAAGAAAAACCTGCACAGCCAAAGAGCAACTATTGTGTTACAGGTCTTTATTTCTATGATAACAAAGTTGTCGAATACGCCAAAAACCTTAAACCAAGTGCTAGAGGTGAATTGGAAATAACAGATTTAAATAGAATATACTTAGAAAATAACGAATTAAACGTTGAACTTTTAGGACAGGGATTTACATGGTTAGACACAGGAACACATGAAAGTCTTGTTGAAGCAACTAACTTTGTTAAGACTGTTGAAACACATCAGCATAGAAAAATTGCATGTCTTGAAGAAATCGCTTACCTTAACGGATGGATTTCAAAAGAAGACGTTCTTAAAGTATATGAAGTATTAAAGAAAAATCAGTACGGTCAGTACTTAAAAGATGTACTTGACGAAAAATTCTTAGACGTACTTCACTAAAACATTTATATAAAATTTAAAGGAGATTATTTATGAACATTATAGTAACCGGTGGAGCTGGATTTATTGGAAGTAACTTTGTATTTCATATGTTAAATACATATCCTGATTATAGAATTATTTGTGTGGACAAGCTTACTTACGCAGGTAACTTATCCACTCTTGAACCAGTTATGGACAACCCTAATTTCCGTTTTTGCAAAAGCGACATTTGCGACAGAGATGCAATTTACAAACTTTTCGAGGAAGAACATCCTGACATGGTTGTTAACTTTGCTGCAGAAAGCCATGTTGACCGTTCAATCGAAAACCCTGAAGTATTCTTAAACACAAATATTTTAGGAACTGCAGTTCTTATGGATGCTTGTAGAAAATACGGAATTAAGCGTTATCATCAGGTATCTACTGATGAAGTTTACGGTGACCTTCCTCTTGACAGACCTGACTTGTTCTTTACAGAGGAAACACCAATTCACACAAGCAGTCCTTACAGTTCATCAAAGGCTGGAGCTGACCTTTTGGTTCTTGCATATCACAGAACTTACGGACTTCCTGTTACAATCAGTAGATGTTCTAATAACTATGGACCATATCACTTCCCAGAGAAGTTGATTCCCCTTATGATTGCCAATGCATTAAATGACAAGCCACTTCCAGTATATGGCAAGGGCGAAAACGTTCGTGACTGGTTATACATTGAAGACCATTGTCGTGCAATTGACTTGATTATTCACACGGGAAGAGTTGGCGAAGTTTACAATGTTGGCGGACACAACGAAATGAAGAACATCGACATTGTTAAGATTATCTGTAAAGAATTAGGCAAACCTGAAAGCCTTATTACATACGTTGCTGACAGAAAGGGACACGATATGCGTTACGCTATCGACCCAACAAAGATTCACAACGAACTTGGATGGTTACCTGAAACAAAATTTGCTGATGGTATCAAGAAGACAATTCAGTGGTATCTTGACAACAAAGAATGGTGGGAGACTATCATTTCCGGAGAATATCAGAATTATTATGAAAAAATGTATGGCAATAGATAATATGTCTACATAAATGAAAATCCTGTTTTCTTCCCTAGAAACAGGATTTTTCGTAATAAAAGAAAACACAAAAAGGAGTTATTATGAAAGTTCTCGTAACAGGAGTAAAAGGACAATTAGGATATGACGTTGTAAACGAATTAGAAAAGCAAAATATAGAAGCTGTTGGCGTTGATATTGAAGAAATGGATATTACAGACAGTGCTTCTGTAAACAAAGTTATTAAAGAAGTTAATCCTGATGCAGTAATTCACTGCGCTGCATGGACAGCCGTTGATGCTGCTGAAGATGAAGACAAGAAAGAAAAAGTAAAACTTGTAAATGTTGATGGTACACAGAACATTGCCAATGTTTGTAAGGAACTCGACATCAAAATGATGTACATTTCAACAGACTATGTATTTAACGGAGAAGGTACAGAACCTTGGCAACCTGATTGCAAAGATTATGCACCTCAGAATGTATACGGTCAGACAAAACTTAATGGAGAATTAGCTGTCGCAAATACATTAGACAAATATTTTATCGTAAGAATTGCATGGGTATTTGGTAAAAACGGAAATAACTTTATCAAGACAATGCTTAAAGTTGGCAAGAATCATGACCAGTTAAAGGTTGTTTCAGACCAGATAGGAACTCCAACTTACACGTTTGACCTTGCTAAATTATTAGTATCTATGATTGTTACTGACAAATATGGATACTATCATGCAACAAACGAAGGTGGCTACATTAGCTGGTGGGATTTCACAAAAGAAATCTTCAAACAGGCTACGGAAATGGGTTATGACAGATACAGTGAAAAAAACATTACTGTTACACCTGTCTCAACTGCTGAATACGGCGTTTCAAAAGCAAAACGTCCATTTAACAGCCGTCTCGATAAGAGCAAATTAGTTGAAAATGGATTCACTCCACTTCCAACATGGCAGGATGCTGTTAGCAGATATTTAAAAGAAATTGATATTGATAATTTATAAAAATATTATATTAAGGAGTAATTAAAATGGGACAGATTAAAGTTGAAAAAAATGCCGGTGGAATTGAAGGATTATGTGTCATTGAACCAACAGTTCACGGTGATGCAAGAGGATACTTCATGGAAACATACAATCAGAAAGATATGCACGAAGCGGGACTTGATATGGTATTCGTACAGGATAACCAGTCAAGCTCAACTAAAGGCGTTCTTCGTGGACTTCACTTCCAGAAAGAATTTCCACAGGGCAAATTAGTTAGAGTTGTAAAGGGCAGCGTATTTGATGTAGCTGTTGACTTAAGAAGCGATTCAGAAACATACGGTAAATGGTTTGGTGTTGAACTTACTGAGGAAAACAAGAAACAGTTCTATATTCCGGAAGGATTTGCACATGGCTTCTTAGTACTTTCAGACCTTGCTGAATTCTGCTACAAATGTACAGACTTCTATCATCCTGGTGATGAAGGCGGACTTGCCTGGAACGATCCTGAAATTGGAATTGAATGGCCACAGTTAGTTGGTGAATACAAAGGAACTGCCAATGGCTATGGATATAGCTTAGAAGATGGTACGAAGCTTAACCTTAGCGACAAAGATCAGTTATGGGTAGGTTTGAAAGATACATTTAAATTCTAATTAGATAAAACACTAATAAAATAGAGTTATTTTTATAAACTTTTATGATTAGATTATATGGCTGGCATAAATGCCAGCCATATTTGTCTTGTAATTATTTTTTTATTGCATTTGAATTATTCCCATATTTTTTAAATGAATTTTTAGGCAATTCATTCCAAAACTTTGTTACATCAAATTCACAATTTTGAAGTCTTTTGGCAAGATTCGTGCAACTAATCAAATCTTTCTTATATTCTTTTTGACTGTCGCTTTTTGTAATTTGTGCAGCATTTCTCACATTGCATGCTCTAACAAGCTCATCTTCCAAATTGTTGACCTGTGGTATACAGATAACATCCTTAATTGCACTTTGCTTTTTTAAAAACTTAATATTATACTCTAATATGTCTATATTTGTTTCGACATCAGTATCATAAACCATAACAATAATAGTTCCTTTTTTTAAAGGTCTAATTCGTGCAACCGAAAATCTATTTTGTATTACATTAAATTTTTCAACCTTCCCACTTGCAATACATCCTATTTCCTGTTTTAATGTATTGACTATTTTTTTCTCATCTTCACCCTCTACGTAATATTGATATATTCCATTTTTTCTCATTTGCACCCTCCCAACTACAAATCAACAATTTCATATATCCTATTTAATTCCGGCGCAGTACAAAATAAATCATTTTCAACTGCATTTTTTAATGAATCTGTATTTCTTTTTAAATACTGCGAAGCCGTTATACAATTGATTGTTGTTTCATCATCTGACACATTTCTTCTTAAAAATGAATATGAATGCTTTGGCAACTGCATGTCTAAGATATCCGAATTGTGAGTTGTAAAAAACAACTGTTTTCTTCCCTTAAGCTTGTCTATTATAACAGATAAACACGCCTTCTCAATATCACTATTAACATATGAAAAAAGTTCATCACAATAATATAAATCATGCATATTACATATGAGTGATGTTATTATGTATGATATTTCAAGTCCGGCTTTTGTCCCACTAGACATAACACTACTATTTTCAATTTTTCCATCTTTAATTATTACAGAACAGTTATCCCAAATAATTGCATATGTATTCTCAACTTGATTTAACTTTACAACTTTTTTTACTGATGGATCTAAGGTTTTTAATATTTGTTCCAAAATGATTATATATTTATTATTTTCTTCAATCATTTTGTACTTGCTTTCCTCTGCTACATCAATAGGATAAGAAAAGCTCCAACCTTTTGTGTTAATCTTATCATATGTTGTATAACTGCAATCTTTATCATCTAATTTTTTTGCACATATCTCATAATTATCTTTAATTAAAATAGGAGTATAATATATTTTAATGTCCACCTCGTCTTCTGTATAATTTTCTTTCTCTTTTGGTAATACATTCATATCAAATCGATAAAGAAAATTAGTATCTGTAACAAAATCAATTATTATTTTTGCTTTTTTAGTCACATCAGAAATTCTATCTGTAAATATTTTAAATCCACCGTCATTTAAGTAATTGGTAAACAGCATAAGCAGTCTTCCTAATGATGTTTTTCCAGTGGCATTTCCTCCCATAATAATATTTACTTTCTTATACCTAAAATTGGGTCTTTCCTCTAAAAATTCTTTTTCAATTGTTGAATCCACTATTTTCTTCGGATAAGACATATTCATATGAAAATTTTTAAAAGCATAAAAATTGTCAACTTTAACATCCATTATAATCATATTTCGTCCACCTCTGTATATTTGTTCGCATTTGCCGAAATAATAGTTTTTCATTAATTATACCTCATTTTATTTTATTTTCAAGTATGTTCCATTGTATACTTTACACACCATTAAATAAATACTAATTAGATATAACTTTTATTTTTTTTATTTTAATTTTCCAAAAGAATCGAATTATGTTGAATCCATCAAGTAATATACATACTTTCACATAATACAAAATACTATACTAATGCGTAGCAGTAGTCTTCAAAGTCTCGACAATTATTCTATGAAGAACAAGAGTTAGACTGATAATGAAAACATTGTAGTTTTGTTAACTCAAAACTCCTTATAACCATATTTATTTTGTTTTTTTGTTATATTTTTATTATTACAAATTATGTACGTACTTACTACTCCTTCATATTTCATATACAACTTTTTTCTTTAATCATACAAATATTTGGATAACCTATAGCCATCGCATAAACTCCATAAAACACAAGCATAATAGCACTATTTTCTTTATATAATTTCCCAATACAAAAGAGCAATATTACAACAAAAAATACTATTATTATCACTACTAGTTTATTCTCCCTATGTTTTCTGTACCATTTTCGATCAATTTGTGAATAAATTTTTTGCATAAATAGCCAACTCAACAGTATAATCTTTACTAAAAATTCCATTAAATTAATCCTTTCGTTAATTGTTGCTATCAAAAATATTATTCCATCTTAATCTTGTCTATTATCTATAAATAGTAATATTATAAAACCATAACCCTATGTTTCGTCACATTGAACATAATCTTTCTAAAGACGGTTGTAATCGTTCTTACTTTATTGAACCACTATATGGCATTTGGTTTTCTTATCGCCAACTGTAACTACTATATTTGTTTCTCCGCTATGTACTGCATACAATGTAGCACTTCCATTAGCATCATATCTGATTTGTACAATATTATCATCTTCACTCTTCCATATAATATTATAATAAGTCAACGCATTTATCGGATATATTGTAGCATAAATTTCCTGATATTCATTTACAAGCATATGCATTTCCGGAATATTGAGAGATATATTTTCGATCGCAGGTAACGCCACTTTTTTCTCTTGTGTTGGTGTCACCTTTATCTTGCATGAAAATTTTTTCCCGTGACATATAGCATATATTTTTGTAGTTCCAATTTCTTTTGCTTTGATTTTTCCTTTTGATACCTTAACAATATCACTGTCATTAGAATACCATTTTATATGATGCTTACATCCTTTTAATTGTAATGTTTCTGTTTTTCCAACTTCAATATTTATATTACTTTTGCTAATCTTTGGTGCCTCTACAATTACTGAACATTTTTTAGTTTTTTCTCCTATAACTGCTGTAATTATAGCTTTTCCTGCTTTCTTTCCCTTTACGATTCCATTTTTAGAAACCGTTGCTACTGATTTCTTGCTTGTTTTCCATCGTATTGATTGTGTAGCGTATTTAATTTTTAATTTTTTTGTTTTGCCTTTTAATAAAGTTAATGATGTCTCACTTATTTCTATTGGTTTAACCACTTTAGGCTTTGTTGTTACTCTGTGTGTGGTATTACTTACTGAATATGAGCTCCTTGGTGTACCATTTGGAAAACATTTACTACATGCCGTCAATCCCATGTCTCTTGCTTCCGATAAACTTGATGGAAAATATGTACCATTTCCACACTTGTGCGTATGATACTTTTCACCTGTTTTTGTTATATATACTGTCATATCGGCTTTGACAACTGTTGTAGTATTGCAAAGTCCACCACCACTAATTGCTATAACCAAAATCATTAGCCACATTAAAACCTTTGCTTTGATGCCTCTTCCTATTCTCTCCATCATGTTTCCCTCCTTCTTTGAGTTATTTATCAAACTATACGTTTATTATATCATCTTTGTCATTAAACTACAAAATTTAGATTTGACATACAAAAAATACATTAACTTATTACGGATGAGATGAAGTCATGTCCACTAAGATGTTTTCCAAAAGATTTGAACTAACTAAAATGCTGAAAATCAGCTGGCTAAAAATAAAGTTTTTTGCTTGCCTTCTACACCAACTACTTATCAAATTTTTATACAAATATAAAAGGGATCATTTTTAAATGATGCCTTTTTTTACGCATAAATCTTTCTAAACCAATTCAATTTACTCAAAATATTCTTCACATATTATTTTTTGTTTTAGGAAATCAATTCTAATAATTTTTCAATCTAATTCAAGTATTTCAACCTTAATCCATCAGCCCTTTTTCCTTTAATTAAATCCTATTTATTTCAAATTAATAAAAATCTCATATTTGTTTTAAGAAAAGCGGACGAGTTCACCATAATTCGTTCGCTTTTCTTAAAAGCGTTCTTTTCAACACGCAAACAGAGAATAAATAAGTGAGCAACAAATTACGAGGAGGTATAAATATGAATAATTTTACAAAAAACAAACCAATTAGTTCGATATCAGAAAGAATTAAAAGAACACCAAAGGATAATCCCCAAAGAGGCTATTGGACAAATGAAAGAGGTCTTTCCACCTTCATTCCTATACCAACACAAACAGAAATTATAGCATTATTAAATCACTTCAATCTAGAAGGTATTAAATACAATGACGGTATGCCTGATTTTGGTCCATGTAGTATCGCTACTGTACAACTAGAACGTATGTCAATAATTCGATACATAAATTTTTCTAAATGCGATAAGCTATGTGCAGATTACTTTAACTCAATTAACTATTTAAATTGTTCTTTATGGACAAGAGTCTCTATAAAACAATATAGAAAATCTCATTCGTTAAGCTGGCACGAAAGAAATGATAGAATAACCTGCGATTTAATTCCTACTAAAATCAATTCATTCTTTTTACATCTAGGTGGTATAGCTGAATGTAAGCGTGCAAAAAATCATACATAAGTATTTTATATTAAAATATATTAAATAAACCCGATTGGTATCTCTTCCACTAAGGAACCAAACACCAATCGGGCAATATAATAGGAACACCTAACTATTCATTCCTATGTCTAATCTTATAAATTATGTAATACGCAAATCCACCAATAGTTCCACCTAAAGTATTGTAAACCAAATCCGATATATGGGAAGTTCCAAGATGAAACAGTAGCTGCGAAAATTCAATAATGTGTGGCGAATAATCTTTGTAAAACTATTGCTATACTTTAAATATTTTTACTCTCAAAACATACTCTGTATCTTCTCACTTATTTACTATGTTCTTTTAAATATTTTCCAGCATCCAATAAAAAGCTAGCTACTATTATACTTATTACAATTCCAATAGGAAAAGCAGCTATAATGCTAACACTTTGTAAATTATTCATAGAACTTTCTGCAAATAACAATGCTATTGGAAGTAAAATCAGCAAAATACACCACATAAACTGAATTACTTTATTAGGCTGTTGTCCATCTTCTAACTTATGATAACTATAACAAGACGCTGTAAGTGCAATCGAATCAAAAGAAGTTGCATAAAAAGCAATCATTGTTAGTAATACTACAATCATTATAAGCGATGCACAGGGCATTGTTTGTATAACATTAACAATCATGCCATAAAGATCTCCGTCTGCATTATACTGTGTAATAAAATCTGCCTTGCCAGTCATTTGCATCCCCATTGAGTAATTTCCTAACACAATAAAACTTATCAGAGTTGACCCCACACCAAATATGTAACCTCCAAGAATTGTCTGTCGCACAGTTCTTCCTCTAGATATGTTTCCTATAAAGAATGGAGCTGCAACACACCATACCATCCAATATGCCCAATAGTAAATTGTCCAATTTTGTGGGAAATTCGATTTTCGAAGTGGATCCGTAAAAGTAGATAACTCAATAAAATTCTGCATCATCTTACCTAAAGATGAAAAGCCTGTTTCTATGATATATCTTGTTTCTCCTCCAAATAAGAGAACAAATGCAATCAATCCAAAAAACATATAAATACAAATATTAGCTAACTTACTAATTCCTTTAAATCCATGAAGCAAAGAATATGTATACACAGCACAGGTAATTAAAAGAATTACAATATTAATCATCGTACGACTAATCGTAACATGAAATAATTCTCCGATAATTGTAGCCATTAACGGCGTTGCAACACTAAATGTAGTTGCCGTTCCTGCAAGAAGTGCAAAAACAGCTAATAAATCAATAATACGACCAATCCATCCATCTGTATATTTTCCGAGAATTGGACGACAAGCTTCCGAATACTTCTGGCGATTCCTTTTTCTAACATGCAACATAAATCCAAATGCAACAGCCAAAACTAGGTAGAATCCCCACGGAATGAAGCTCCAATGAAAAAGTGGATAGACCCCAGCCCATTCTTGAACGCTTCCCATTTCAGCAATATGCGAATCAGTTGCATACAATACCCATTCAGAAAAAGAATAAAATAAAATGTCTGCTGCGAGACCACAAGTAAACATCATCGAACCCCATGCAAAAAAAGAATACTTTGGTTTTTCGTTTGGTTCTCCCAAAACAATATTTCCATATTTTGATCCTGCAATATATATAGATAAAATAAAAATTCCAAGGCCAATAACTAAATAATATGTACCAAAAGTATCACCGGCAAAAAATCTAATTCGACTCAATATTACGTTGGACTGTTCTGGTGCAAAAAAGAAAAACACACACAATACTATTATAATTGCCAGTGGCAATATTGTTATCATCCAATCAATTTTTCCATGCTCTTTTTTCGTGTTCATTTTAATTTTCCTCCACATATTTTTTATAGCTTTCATCCAATGCAACCAGTTCTGATAGATTATCCACTTCTATAATATCCGATGCATTCATTGGACGAATTCCTAATTTGAAGTCATCAGGATGGCAAAACATTGCTACATCATCCCAATATATCTGCCGATTTTGTTTTTCTTCAAATTCTACTTCCAAGAAATGTTTCAACTTTCGACCATCTTCCGCTGTCCATCTGGAAATACTGTACAGTTGCCAGCCGCCCTTGCCTCCAGTCCGACTACAAGAGGTCACAATTCCGTCTTTTACAGTCTGAAGCCACTCGTCCGTTTCATCGTCTGTCCAAACACTGTTATACCCAGAGCGTTCGAATTCTGGTGAAAGAATCTTCGGATTATAAATAATCTGATCTCCGTCCATGATGATTGCGTTTTCAATATGATTTCGTGCAACATAGAGTGACGAAATATTATTGCATATATCATAATATGGGTTTTCAATGAGTCCAACTCCCGGATACTCTTGTTCCAGTTGCTTAAACTGCTCTTTCAAATATCCTACCACTACATAGATTTCATTGATTCCATTCTTATGCAAGCCATCAATCACCGTATCTATCATGCGAACTCCATTCACACGAACTAGCGGTTTAGGAGTAGTCAGCGTAATCGGATGCATTCGATTGCCCAGTCCTGCCGCCATGATGATTGCTCTTTCAACTTTGTGCATTTATTTATCCTCCCTTTCTTTTTGCTTCTTTAATTCATCTTGAACGATCCGATAGTATTCCTTTGCATACCGATACTGACGCAGCGAATATTCACCAAATTCCACACCCAAGTTTCGCTTATACTCACACCAGTTGCTCCACAACAGTCCACAGGCCGCAATGTAACAATAAATTTTAATTCTGGTTGCATCGTCACATCCTTCCGTAAAATATGCAGATATCAAACGATCTACCTGCCGTTTGTTATAAAGCGAATAGATACAGAACATCGCCACATCAACATGGGGGTCCTGCATCCCTGCATACTCCCAGTCGATCAGTCTAATTTCCTCTTGTCCATCCTTCTCAACAAAAAGGAAATTATCTGGCACAGCATCAATATGCGTCAGAACCTTCTCAGATACATGCGAATCTATATATTCTTTTAATGAAAGAACATTTGCTTTCGTCTTTGCGTAGTCCTTGTAAACAGACGGCATCCCATCCCATAGAGACTCATAAAACTCCATCTGTCCAAAGATGTCAAACTCATGGTTTACTTTCAACTTCATTTCATGGAAATTTTTCAACCTATTCATGCACTTTTTAACATCTTCGTAATTTAACGGATCACATACTCTGGCTCCTTCCAGAAACTCCGTAATTTTATACCCGTTTTCAGGATTAATATAGGCAATATCATCACAGATTTTTTTCCCATCAATCGTGTGGTATACCTCTGCTTCCTGCCTGCGATTGATGAGTTGATCGGTTCCCTCGCCTGGGATACGCATAATGTACTTTTTCCCTTTACAAGTAAAAAGGAACGAGCGATTTGTCATGCCTTTTTTCAAGACAGTAATATCTGTGATCTCATCTGATTTTGCATTCAACGCTTTACCGATCACTTGAATTGCATCTGTTTTTAGCTGATTTGAATCACTATCAATTTCCCGGAGCTGTTCATAAGTGTTGATTTCCACAACATCTGCCGAATGTACAACCCGCGCAGCAACAATCATACGATCTTTGTGATACAATGCCTCTTCCCAAAAAGAGCCATCATATCTTTGATTTCCGCATAATTCTTCAATACGACGCTCTACAATATCTGCATCCTCCTTAATCAGATAACAAATTCCAATCATCGCATTACCGCCAGATGCCTCCGGCACAGTGACAAGTTCCATTTTCCGATTAACACGAACATTGCTCTCATTGTCTACGAGGTCACTAACCATATACCATGAATAAAGCTCATGCCGATGGAACGGATTTCGGTCACACCATATATCGCACGGAACGATATACGAATTTTCCAAATGCTCCTTAACCAGTTTCAAAGAATGAAGATTATTCTTAGCTGCATACTCTGTATTAACAACCAATTCTACCCCATAATCATCAATCAGATATTCATACTTCTCCTTCATGAATCCAACTACGACATAGATTTCTTTGATTCCAACCTCATGAAGTTGCCTAATAATACGTTCGACAAGAGGTTCACCATTAACTTCAAGTAGCCCTTTCGGCATTTCTGTATTAATAGGAACCATACGCATTCCAAATCCAGCGGCTAAAATGATTGCTCTTTGAGGTGTCTTTTCTTTGAACTCGGTGATTGCTTTCACCGTTGGCCGGATTGAGTCATCCAGATAGTCCATCTTGATGAGTTCTTTTAATGATCGATTGACCACTCCTAACGAATGTCCTGACTCTTCCGCTAAAATTCGTTGATTAATAAATGGTTCTAGCAAAAGAGTGTTCAAAATATCGCTTTCTTGTTTGTTCATGTACGCTTTTTCCTTTCTTTTTGTGAACATCAGATTAAAACAAAAATTCCGGCCAATTATTATGACAACCTTAGATACCGGAATTTTTTTACTATAACAAATGCATTTACAAATCAAAAAAATCTACAAGCTTTTTAGATGATATCATTCTTGTATCTTCGTAAAATTGCGGCATCAATCGTTTCCGCTCTTCTTTATAATCATCAAAGTTAGTTATTATGCGCTCAAGTGCATCATAAAACTCCTTTAACGAGTTTACATGTGATCCCGCCCAATAGTCTATTGCATTATTAGGAATAAAACCACCTCGTGATTTTTTGTATTCCTCATAATCATCCACAGTAAAAATCATAGGCTTATCCAATAACATATAATCTGCTGAAATAGACGAATAGTCTGTTATGAGCGCATCTGTGAGTTTAATAAATTGATAAAGTTGTACATTAAGCTGATGTAACTGCTCATCTTTCAAAAAAAGTATATTATCATAGCTTTCACAAAATACTGGAAGATCCAATTGTAAAGGATGTATCTTCAATATAAGTACTGTTTGCATCTTCACTAAATATTGTGACAGGTGCATCAGTTGTTCTCTAGTATACACAATTGGCAAGTGTGTCTCTGTTTTAATATAGTCCTCTGAAATATCCTTATGATTAGACTCTCTAAATGTTGGCATCCAAAGTAACACTTTTTTATATGAGCTCAATTTGTATCTGTGTTCAATCTTCTCTTCTATATTCTTATCGAAACGCATTAAGTAATCCAGCCTTGGCATTCCACAATGAATAAATTTTGCATTTCCAAAATCTTCAAAAAAAGGATACAACTTTTCCGAAAAATTACTTGTTACTGTCACATAATCAGGTTTTGTTTTATCTACTTGTAACTTCTTTCCTGCTTTATATCCTGCAAACCCATGCGTCAAATAAACTATTGTTTGATTACTTCTCTTGTCTAAATTATGCATCACATTGCTATGATCATAAAAGAAAAATCTACATGTAGCCAAACATTTGCTCCATTTTAAATCAACTTTTCGCGGGAATTTTTTTACAAATTCTGTATTTGGAAATCCTCCATTTCGTTCAGCATATTTTTTTGCACTTTCAATATCATTAACCAACCAATAGACCTTATATTTTTTCAAATAGCCATTACAACGCATATAGTCATAAAGCGCATATGCGTTATCTGTCAAATCACCTTCACTCTCAAATACTAAAATATCTTTCACAGAAGTAAACTGATATAGACTGTATAGCAATCTATTTATACTAATGGCCAAATGTACTTGTAGCGCTTTTACCAAACCAATAACACCTTTTTCGCTTGTCACTTTAATAATTTTATTTATAGAATGCATCTAATCATTGCACCTCACTTTCTATGTACCAATTTTGATAATACCAACTTCATATCAGCGACATAGCAAACTACAACCACCAAAAACAATCCTATTACAACACCGTACATAAAAATCTCATTTTTAATTGTACACAAAGCAATAGCCTGAATTACCAACAGAATATAGCTACATACATCTCTTACCACATTAATCTTTAGTTTAATATATTTTCTGCTTTGAAAAAAACGAATAAAAAATACTTCCCCATAACAAATTGTTGTTGCAATCGCGGCTCCCATTGGACCAATCACTGGGGTGAATATTATATTTAATACAATGTTACTAATTGCGCCAACTACTGTGCTGACAGCGAAAACTTTGCTATTTTTTACTGCCGAGAAAAAACCTCCTATATATCCACTCATGGCACCAAATAAAATAGCAATTGTCAGCCAAGGCACATATTTCCAAGCATCATAAAAATTCTGTGCATATAAAATTTTTGCCAAAAACTTATCAAATACAATAATTATTGAACATACGATTGTCATCAAACAATTATATGTTCGATATGTTTTTGCAAAAAAACCACTTTCATCATTAGGATCGAAATCCTTAACAGCAGATAATTCCCATGCTTGATTAAAAATACTCTGACAAACATTTAAAATAGATGGGATTTTTGAAGCGACCGAATAAACGCCATTTGCCGCCAATCCGCAAAAGAAAATCACAATATATCTATCCGATGCATTGTTGACCCACCAAGCAAGTGCATTTGCAATCAGAGGTTTTGAATAGGAAAGCATTTCCTTATTTTCAGTTGAGCATTTCAAATGGAAATTTGCAGTTTGAAGCATTTTTCCTCGTACCATAAGAAATATACTTTGAGCTATAGGACCAATAATATTTGCCAAGAAATAGCCCTTTAACCCCATTTTCAAATTAACCAGAAAGAAAATATTCAATCCAATTGTTACCAAGGACGCCAAAACGCTTGAAACAGAAAGATCTGCAATCCTATCTGTACCTCTAATATAACTGATAACTACACCCGACAGAGATTGTGTCAAGAACATCAGAAAGAAATAAACTGCATACTGATTTGCTACTGTTGAAAAATCAAAAATTTTATTAATGACAAGCCCCGCTGCTACAATCATATTAGCTCTAATCACATATCGTAATCCGATTGTCGCAATAGATTCATTTTTATAATTCTTGTCTAACGCAAATCGTATAACTGCATCCTGAATGTTCAAAGTCAAGAATGGAAGCAACACACCGACCGTAGTATTAAAAATATCATACGTTCCATAATCAGTAGTCGACAAAATACTTGTATACAGTGGAACAAGAAAAAAACTAAGAAGTTTTGTTGCAAAACTTGACAATGTTAATAATCCAACATTTTTTATCAAATATTTATACTTGCTCATTAAATAAACTCCTACACATCCTTTATCTCAATTTGATACGTTACCCCCCCCCCAGGTGCAGCAACTTGCACCTGATTAGAATTTCTTTTAACAACTGCTTCCCAGAATCTTTCGGTAGTGCATATAAAACTGCTCGGTTGAATTTCATACCGTGCTTTATATACTTTACAAACCTGTCTCTTGATTTTGGAGCCTTTGACGGATGTTCCAGCTGGTGATTGTGGCTTTTCGCTTTTTCAATATTTACATCAACCAGTTTGATTTTAGCCAATTCCAAAAGACTTTTCCCTTTTTCTGTTTGGCATAATACAAGTGAAACGCCTTTATGCCATTCGTTCTCTGAGAGTTCTGTTCCCCATGAATCGCCTAATGTAATATCACCCGGCCGTTTTTCTTGCGCATACTTACAGCTATAACAATTTTCTGTATAAGATAGTGCAGACAAAAACGAAATCATATATCTATCACATACTCCGCGTGTTGCTATGGTATGAGAATGCTCTGATACTTGAAAGTTCCCCTTGACTCGGAATTCAATAGACTCCGCCTTGTGTATATCTTCACCATACTGCTTTAAAAACATATCCAAAATCTTAGGTGATGGTGTCCCATGACAAATTAAATCAACGGTAGTAAGTTTTTCACCCAGAGGTTCGCCAACATAATTTCTTAAAGCCGCAACCTGGCAAGGCAATCCTATAAAAAGAATTTCTGTTTTCCTTGCAAGTTCTCTTTTTATAGTCTTATAAATGCCTGTCGGATTGCTCTTAATATATTTTGAACCCGCAAAACAATCCAGTTTATTTATATCTTCAACTATATCGAAAACAAAGTCTCCCTCACGAAAAAGGCAGCTACAAACCTTTCCACCTTTTTCTATAAATGTTCTCGCCAGTTCCGTTGCAATTCCACCAGATGCAGACCTCATTCGAGTTTTATCATCATACGTCCAACCTTGTTTCCAAATAACTGGCGAGCGTAATTGAGGTGCATTCTTTTGTTGACATACTTTCTCGCACATACCGCAATTAATACATTTATCCTTGTCAATAACCGCATTAAAAACATCAATAGCATCAACAATGTGTATGGCGCTCTTCGCACATATATCCACGCACGCCATACAGCCTGTACATTGATTTTCATTACAAACTGTTTTCATATCTTACCTCCACTATTTTCTCAGCTTTAGTTTGCGATTTATCACAAGCATATAAAAGATACAATACAGTATAGGCAAAACACGATGTGAATGACGGGTACATGAAGCACGTTTCACCAAGACTAGAAAACACATTAACGCAAAACACAATCAGCGTCAACTTTCCAAACTTAGTACCATCGGCGTTCCTTACTAGGTTCTTTCCTATATATATCATAAAGCAGACAATGAAAATCAACCCAATAATACCTGTCGACATCAATACGTATAAAAAATAGTTGTCAACAAAAAAAGTATTATACTGAGATAATTGATAAAAATCTCCAGACCCTATTAATCCAAGTCCAATCCAAAGTCTTTCACTGTTTATCAAAACAGGTATGTTATAGATGAAGTTGTATGATCTATTAGATAATTTAAACAGACCTTCTATCCCGCTTTCACTACTAAATAGCAAAAGTAGCATGATAACTAAAACAAGAATAGATGTCAATCCTTTTTTTTCATTATTGCTTTTCACTCTATTTAGAAATGTACTATACACTAATAACATGCCAAACAATATAAGTGCACTCAATGCTGTTCTTGATGCGGTTGCTAATATAATGTATGTCATAAGCATATCTATTGCAATATACAGTATTCTTTTTTTACTGACACAAATCAAATAGCTAGACATTATAATTACGCACAAAGCTATATTAGCAGCGGCATTAGCGTGATAAAAGCCAAATGTTGCTCTGGTTCTAGTGTATCCTCCAAAAATATTACTTATCAATTCACCAAATCCAAGTTTCCCATCCCAATTCAGTACAGCACTAATTACTATGCCAAACGTAAATGTCCAAAATGTTGTTTTCGCAAATGCTATTTCTCTACGCTCATGACTGCTAATATAAGATGCCATCATAAAAATCAGCATGTAGAACACAAGCATCGCATTGAAAGTGAACTCTGTCAATTCTTTTAAATTATTATTTACAAGCACTTTTCCAAACAAAGTTATATATAAGAGAAATGCAACACCCCAAAATAATAATGGACTTTTTTTCAATTTTTTTCCTTTTCGTATCCACTGTAGAAGCATAAACACAATCAACAGTGCCGATGAGATATAATATATTTTCAGGGGGCCTGAAATCATACTATTCTCTTGATTTATTAGTATTCTACTAAATAACACAACACACCAAATTGAGAATGCTATCGTTTCAGTTTTTATCTTCATTGCATATAATCCTTAATTTCCTTTCTAACTGTTCTACAGAATTTTCCCATGAAAACTGTTGAACCGTTTTGTAACCATTTTCAGCTAGCTTTATTATCATTTCATGATTCTCAAGCAGTTCGCATAAATTTTCCGTCATTTTTTTTATGTCACCTGGTTCACAGAGTAAAGCATTTTCTCTATCTGAACCAATATCTAACATACAACCTGTATTTGTTCCTACTACAGCACACTTACTTGCCATTGCTTCAAGTGGTGTCAATCCCCAGCCTTCTTCTCTCGATGTGTATAGAAAGATATCCGTCTTTTTATATAATTCTTTTAATTTTTCTCTTGACGGATCCTTATAGTACATAATCTCATCAGAAATGTCAGGTTGATCTGCCAACCCAAACATTGTCAATTTCACATTAGGATATCTGCCTTTCACATTTTTATATGCTGTCAGTCCATCTTTCACACCTTTTTTGGGAAGATTATGGTACAGCATTAAAACCTCAATTGTTCGATTTCCAAAATCGTATTTCTTTTCCGGATTATTAAATATCTCTAAATCCAGTCCATCAAAAACAATTGGCGCATCCTCTGCACCAAGTTGATCTATTAATTTGTTCTTTATCCAAGTCGATATCACAACATGTCGGAGAGGTTGTGTATATGATTTTCTTCCAAGTTCTTCATTATTCCATATTTCATAGTCTTGAATGAAATACACCTTTTTCCCTTTATTTTGACCCAATCTAGCTACCGAAAAAGCTGTCGGCCAAGCACTCGCTATACAAACATCAGCATTTCTAATATATTGATCAGAAACAAACGGAACTGGAAGCACCCTCACATCAAACTGAAGGTTTTTATATTTTTTCTTTATCTTATAGCCATAAATTCTTTTAATTGTGTTCGTTACAACATGCACCTTATTTAAAATCAACGATTTGCTATTTTGCACGTCATATGCCTTTAACGGTGTATAAAAGACAACATCATGTCCTTTAGCTTTAAGCAACTCACCATACCGAAAAAGAACTCTCATGCCTCCTGATAATCCTATACCTGGCACTATAATATTTATAACCATCTTACCTTTTCTCCTTCATACCATCCTTGATTCCTTTCAATCCGGCACTTAGTTTTTCTAATTTTTGATCTTCAAAAATAAAAATAATAATAATATGTTTCACCACTCCAAGAAATGCGCGCATTTCACTGATTTCTTTATGCTTCTTAGAGACAATTATCGCATTTCTCGTTCCATAATATCTCCTAAAAGGCGAGTGATTCCAGGTTTTTATTTTCCAAGGTCCAACTTTTACAATGTGTCCCTGTCCTATCTCATGAACAAACCCTACAAAGCCAACTTGATATATAGAATACCCTTTTTCTCTCATCGTAAGGCACATATCGTAATCAACCTGATCAATAAAAAGACTCTCGTCAAATTCTCCGGCTTTTTTCCACGCTTCCACATTAAGCAATGCCGCTGATGTAATACACCAAGGTACTTCTTTTAAATTACCAAATTCCGAGCCTGCTTTTTTACATCCTTCTTCTAAAAAATTTCTATCTCGATAAAGGCATGTAAATTGTCCAACATTTTTCATAGACAAATACGGTCTATACTTGTCAATTATGTCATCCTTACATACGGTATCTTGATCCAATGTAAGAACCCACTTTACACCGCAATTTTCCGTTGAATGAGCAATAACATTAAGTGCCGCTGCAATTCCTTTATTTTTATGTAAGTCTATATATATTATCTTGTCTGTGTCAAAATTTTGGATTTCACTCCGAATTTCTTCTTTATTATTAGATCCATTATCTACCAATATTAGTTGATCCACTTGACCTAAAATATGTGTAATGTTTTCCTTCAATCTACTAATTTCTGGATTAAATAAAACAATTCCCGCAAAAATAGCTTCCATTCTCTCACCCTATGTGTATTAATTCCCAATCATCTTGATATAAATCTGCTTTAGCATGTTTTCCTGTCTTATACCAGATGTCTGGTGCAACCACAATCTTTTTCTTTTCGTTTGACAGATACTGAGCCCACCAACTAAACGAACTGTTGGACAGTACAAAATGTTTACACGCTGACATTAAACGCAATTTTTCCCATACCTGATCCACTCCGCTCTCATAATAGACTTCTCCTGGAAATTCCATATTGTTTTTTACCCACTCTATATCATCAGAGAATCCAAAGAATGTGCAATCTGGCAAACGTTTTTTTATATAGGTAAGTGCATTTCTAAAATATGTATTATCACATATATAAAAAGTACCTTTATTCTTATCATTCATAAAATCTCCGCGCCGAATAGTAACACAAACAGAATTTGTATTCCTGATTTTATTATATAGTTCTTCATTCTGTGGTCGAAGTGGTTCTTTCGGAGTAAGTTCTGTCCGAAGAATTTCTGCCACATCAGAAAAATACTTTTCGCTTTGCCAGTAACCATTGAGAACAATTCGCTTCTGCAATTTTTCATTTAACAAAGGCAGAGGCTTATAAACCCTTGCAGATTTCCAAACAAAAACGCCTTTTTTCGCCATCATGTTAAAGTACAAGTCTGGAAAAAATTTTCTTAAAATCTTGACTGAATAGTTATCTGCATTCGCTTCCTTTAGCGGTCTTTCTGAGACAACCTCTACATTTTCATTTAAATTAAAGTCAAGTAAAGCCAAGCGAAAATTTGGCGTATTCTGTCGCATCTCATATGTATTAAGATAAATCTTTCCGCCATATTTTTCCTGCAGCTGTCGTGCACACGCATACTCAAAAAGTTGATTTCCCAATTGCCCCACTATGTTTACTTCAATCATCCTTACATTTCTCCATCATCTAAGCATTTTCTTTAACAGTTCGCTCGATTGTCTCCGATATTTTTCTAAAATATCATTTACAATCTTGTAATTAATTTTTTGATTAATATATGAAAAGTCACCAAGACTATTTAATATTCTATCCTCTAGCTCAAACTGCTTCAAAACACTTAAATTTCTCGCAATTTTATCTTTCGGTAATACTTCGACAAACTGCCTATTAAACATTATTGCAAAAGCAGTACCATGAAAAGAATCAGTAATCATATATTCTGCATTCGCAATATATGATAAAAATTTAAACGGCGATAAACACAGTTTAAATTTTCCTACTCGCATACAGTTATGCGCCTCAACAGAAACTCTAAGCAATTTTAACCCCGCTTTATCTGCAAATTGCTTCGCATATTCATCCATTTCACGATTGGCATTAAGTTGATAAAGCAACACATACCCTTTTTCATGTATCGGCAGCAATTGTTTTCTCCAGCGATCTCCTCCAAAAATCATTGTTGGATCAAGAATCTGTGTTGCTTCATATCCAGCCATATTTACTATATTTACCGCACTATCTTCTCGAACGGTTATGTAGTCATACCCATGCAACAATTCTCTGAACTTATCGATTCTTTCTTTCGGATAATTTTCTTTTCCAAAACTTGCAGAAAAAGCTATCTTTTTTGCATCATGTAGAGCAAAACTCAAGAAATACATAGGATCCACATCATCTTGAGCAATTTCTCCCCAAACTTGATCACTACCTGTACAATAAATATCAGCTGTCGGTATTTTTCTTGCATCCGCAACTGGATTTGTAATGCGCTCACTCAAATTCAAATATTTGGTTCTTTCCTTTTCAAATGCTCTTCCACAAATATAGTGATCCGGCCATTGAATGATTCTATATATAAGTCTAGTAAAAATATTCCGATTCCATTTTTTAGATTTTTTTAACAGCAGTTCTGTCACATTATGATATTCTTCATCCTCTCGAACATAATCCAAAACTTCTGCACTATATCCGTAGTCTTCAAATAGTTTTTGTGTTGCATACGTTTGTAAAAAAGAACCATAGTTTACAATTGCATGACGTGTTATAAAACAAATTTTTTTCATAATCATTTTCCTTATGCTTTATATGAATACTTAACCTTAACAATCGCTCTGCATAACACCATCAGCATTTTATACTTTTTCTTCTTTATGAGATAAAGCATCACATTCCATGGTATACCAATCTTTATGGTTGATTCATTGACGAAGTTTTCTAAATCAAGTCTTTTTAATCCATCTTCAAATTTCTTGCTCATTTCTTTGAAACTAGTATTGTTCTTAGCCTCATTCAGAGACGCATAAAAAATACAGAACAAAACATAGCTATCATATTGACTTTTCAACTGTCTATTATTCCGTAACAGCTCCTTATTCAGATAAGCGAATAGGACTCCCAGTCTTTCAAATCGCCGTGAATCATATGCTTTTGTCATAGATTGACTGTTTTGCCGATAATAATATAGTGGAATATCAATTCCATAAAAAGACTTGCATTCTAATATGCTATTGTATATACAAGCAACATCTTCACCAAAAGTAATCTTGTCTTCAGAACAAAGATTATCTCTTAGAATTTCGGTCTTAATCATTTTAGACCACACAGCTGGCAAAACACCGAATGTGTAAAATCTTTGATCTTTGTCACAAAGCATACATGGAATAATCCTTTCTTTGACTTCTTTCTCGTCAAAGAATCCTCTAAAATGCGAGGTTTTCATTTCAATATTTTTTCCATCTGTGCTTTTAAACGCATTATATTCCACAATATCCGGATGAGATTCCGTAATCACTTTATCAACTTCTACAAGCCAATTATCCGCTACCCAGTCGTCTCCATCCACATAGCCGACATACTCACCCTTTGCAGCCATTACACCAGCTCTTCGAGCACTAACTAATCCCCCATTGGCTTTATGTATGACTCGAATGTGGTCATTCTTCAAAGCATAAGCATCACAAATTTTGCCGCTATCATCGGTAGCACCATCATCCACAAGAATCAGTTCATAATTATCATAGTTCTGACTCAGGACACTTGTTATGCACTGATCAAGAAATTTTTCAACATTATAAATCGGTACAACAATACTAAATCGGAGATTATTTTCCATTTGGCACCTCCACACTGTTTCTCTTTTGTATGTAAGTCACATTGTTTGGAATGTCTTTTGTAACTATTGCACCGGCAGCAATGATGACATTGTCTCCAATTCTAATGTTAGGAAGGATTAAGACATCACTTCCAATCCAAACATTAGATCCAATTTCAACTCGTCCAATAACATAACCTTGTTTTCTGAAGGGTCCTTTTGTCGCATCAGTTCTATGGTTATGATCATATATTTTGACATTCTCTCCAAAGATGCAATCATTTCCTATATTAATTTCGCCCAGAGATGTCATTGAACAATTGCGATTAAAGAAACAATTATCTCCAATATTAATGTTCCCTGTTCTTTCAATCATTAAATGACATCCCGGATAAAAGAATGTCATTTTACCAAAATGAAAGCGACTCCCATATAAAATTTTCCAGCACAGAATTTTAAGGATTCCGATAAATCTATTTATAATTTTTATCAGATATTCAGACATTATTTTCCTCACTATCAAAGATATTCTTTCAAACGTGGCCGTTTTTTTATTTCAGATCCAGTCGCTTTATTAAAAATGACTATGTGACATCTTAAAACTTAAAAGTATCTTTCAGTCCCAGCCACTTCTGGTCTTTATCACTCAGATTCAGTGCAGTACCATCTTCCAGCATATAGCCTTCAGCACTTGCACTGCCCTTGTACTCGCCCTTCAGCTTTGGCCACTCAATGCCGATCTCCGGGTCATTCCATGCCATACCGCCTTCATCATTCGGATGCCAAAAGTCATTGACCTTATAACAGAATTCTGCCTCATCACTCAGCACCAGAAAGCCGTGTGCAAAGCCTTCCGGAATAAGAAACTGCTTTTTGTTCTCGGCAGACAGCGTAACACCATACCACTTACCATAGGTTTCCGAGTTGCTTCTCAAATCAACTGCCACATCAAACACAGTACCACGCACGGCACGAACCAATTTGCACTGCGGGTACTGCTTCTGGAAGTGCAATCCGCGCAGCACGCCTTTCGTGGACATGGACTGATTATCCTGTACAAAATGAATGTCGATGCCAGCTTCCTTCATATCTTTTTCGTTGTAGGTTTCCATAAAATAGCCACGGGCATCACCGTGAACAGCAGGCTCAATCACACAGAGTCCTTCAATGCCGCCTACATTTTTCTCAACTTTAATCTGTCCCATCTTCTCTATCTCCTCTTACTGCTCGATTTCTTTCAGGTAACGGCTCAGTGCATCCTGCCAGGTCGGAAGCAGAGTAAATCCGGCTTCCACCAGCTTGTTCTTATCTAAGCGGCTGTTGAACGGACGAGCCGCCTTACTCAGACCGTACTCTGCCGTGGTCACCGGCAGGACTTCCGTCTTATATCCAGCCTGATGATAGATTTCTTTTGTGAAATCATACCAGCTGATATAGC
>OGYW01000604.1_pt1 | contig 33821 bp, 30 predicted proteins | sample 1576621 | NCBI WGS metagenome assembly OGYW01 (sample SAMEA3541528, study PRJEB24748) | human gut metagenome | biome: human gut; feature: human-associated habitat; material: faeces | place: China | collected 2012 | reverse complement strand
ATTGTCATATTAACAAATGATTAAATGACGAAAAGATGTTTTTTTATATTAAATGCTGACTCAGCTGGAGCAGGAATAGGTTCAGTTGGCTGCGCAGGTTGCGGAGTTACAGCTGGCTCATTGCCAGGCTGCTGTGGTTGAGGAATGTTCTTATCTTTTTCTTCCATAACGTTTCCTTTCCTCTAAATCCTTTGCTACCAGCAACAAGACGAATCTTTGTCGAAACATCGACTCGCCAACTACGGCGAAAAGGTCTAAAGAGCTACTTAGAGGAAGTAATGTCGCAGAATATATATCCCCTCTTGTTCACAATTATCACACATATAGCCTATTGATGTGACATAAATACTCTATTTCTTGTACTCAAACTGGAATGTTACTCGTTTCTTACAATTCAGGTTGTTCTCTTCATCCTCTCCGCAACTGCACCATTGAGCTTTAATTTCAAGTAGTTCTTATTCGAAGCTTTTCTTTAATTTGATAAAGTTTCTCAAATTCGTTGACAGCCAATCTTTAACCAATAAAATGAGAAACGTTTTCAATTTCATATCATTTAATTGACATTAGCAGTTCAAACTGGAATTTCAAATTGGAATCTTAAAACCAAACAAAACATCTTTTGAAACTAAGAGAGTGATTTAGATGCCTTCACCACGCCAATATAAAACTAAGCAAAAAGAACGCATCCTTGAATGTATTCGGATGCATCAAGGATCATTTATTACTATCAAAGATATTATTTCCGCACTTGAAAAACGCCACGAAAAAGTTGGCACGGCAACCATCTATCGCAACCTTGATCGCTTAGAGGAAGAAGGTATTATCGCCCGATGCGCAATAGAAGGAATTGATGGCGTTTGTTACCGCTATCTGCCTGACACCCCTGAAAACATTTACTTCTTCTTGAAGTGCGAAAAGTGCGGCGATTTGTCCCCTATTGACTGCGGAGAGTTACAGCGCCTCTATGAGCATGTCATTGAACATCATCATGTTCGTATAAACCCCAGCAAAACCGTACTTTATGGTCTCTGCGAAAAATGCCTCAAAGAAGTGGAGGCATAATCTATGGAATTACTCCCCCATCTTTTAGAACACGCATTCGAAGACACTATTTATCTGGTGCCGTTTTTGCTGATCACCTACATCCTGCTTGAATTGCTTGAGCATAAGGCTGGTGACAAAGCGGCTGTTTTGGTGCGCAAAGCAGGCATTGCAGGTCCTTTGGTAGGCGCTCTTCTTGGCGCTGTTCCTCAATGTGGTTTTTCAGCAGCAGGATCTGCCCTCTACGCAAGCCGCGCCATTACTTTAGGCACCCTTTTCGCGGTCTTTTTGTCCACTTCAGACGAAATGCTTCCGCTGTTCATAGCCGAGCAGGTAGATCCAGCAATAATGTTTTCGATCATCGGATGCAAAGTTGCCATTGGTATGATAATGGGCTTTGCAATTGATGGTGCACTTCGCCTAAAAGTTCGCTCCAAAGTAAAGCAGGAAGAAAAAGCACTACAAGCTCTTGGTCACGGACAAGAATGCACGCATTTCCACGAGGGTAAAAGCATTGATAGCGGTAAGGATCCCGTTCGCGAAGTCACATGCAGCACCGCTCATCAATCCACCTGCACCCACAGCCATAGTCACGAACAAGAACCTAATCACAACCACAACCATGGGCGTGACCATAACCGCGATCATAGCCACGATAGCACAGATACGTGCACGTGCCCTCATGGGCACCACCTCACAGGAGAAGAACTTGAGCAGCCATTTTCACATCACCACTGCCATAATCCCAGCTGTTCTATTTCTGAAGAATCCAGTGGTTGGAAAGAAATAATAATAAGTGCGGTAAAACATACCCTTCAGGTAGCGGTTATCGTATACATTATTTCCTTTGTGTTAGTAGCCATTATGGAAATTGCTGGCGAAGACGTTATTACCGATTTCCTTATTACTAATCCAGGTATTGCTATTTTTGGCTCTGCCTTAGTGGGCCTCATTCCTAATTGTGGTGCCAGTGTTGTAATTACGCAGCTCTACCTTGATGGCATGCTTGGAACAGGAGCTATGTTATCGGGCTTGCTCGTTTCTGCGGGTGTAGGCATTTTGGTACTGTTCAGTGAAAACCATCGCCTTCGCCAAAACATCTTTATTCTTATAGGCTTGTTTGTTATTGGCATAGCTTGGGGCAGTTTATTTGAACTACTTGGCATTACCTTTATGTAAGGTGACCCACTTTCCCGTATAAGCAGGCCCTCTTCCAGTTCCTCTTCTTGCTTAAATAATTCCAAGCTCTATGCCAAATTCCATTCCAATCATAAAAAGAGAGCGGCCGATTGCCGCTCTCTTGGCTTATTGCCGCTCTCTTAAAAACAGACCTGCTTCAACAGTTCTTATTCAATACCCAACCATTCCAGCCACTGCGGGAATTCTTTTTGCGCCTGATTGTATCCATCAAAATAGCTTGCACGAAGTTTCTTTAAATCAGTCGTATTATTATCAACTGCCATTTTGTCCGAATACACAATATACGCTTTTCCTTCCGCGGCAAGCTGTTCTAGCTTTTCAAGCTCTGCGTTATAGCGCTCATTGCGCGTTAACAGTGCTTCACGCACATAGGGATATTTGCGGTAGCTATTTGCAATCATGCGCGCGCTGCGTCCAATATCGGGTGTAGGCTTACGGAAGCCCTTTGGGCGCGTCAGGACTGCGAAAATTCGAGAGCATCCCGATTTAAGTGCCAAGTCCAGCGGGATACCAGCGCCATCACCTAAACCACCGTCATAATAAACATGATCACCTATATGAACCGCAGGCATAACAAACGGCAAAGTGCTGCTTGCACGAACGCGAACCATTAAATCCTGCAAGGTTGCCATATCTTCTTTGTGCCAAACAACGGTTTCGCCCGTATCGCGATCAAATGCCTGAATAGCGCAAGGCGTGGGATTGTTCCAAAATGCTTTAAAATTAAACGGCAATACTCCGCCTGGCAGGCCCGTTTTTTCATAAATCCACTCAGCAGAAAAGATTCCTTTCCCATGAAGAAAACTGGAAAGGCCACCAAATTCAGGTTCCATTACTAAATCGACAAAACTATTACGAGTTCGCTGAATATCTCCCGACAAGAAATTCACCGTATTGCTAGCACCCGCAGAAATGCCACATACGTAATCAAACGTAATTCCCTGCTCCATCAAAAGCGATGCCATTGCAGACGTATAGCTTGCGCGCATACCTCCGCCTTCAAACATTAGTACGGTATCGAAAACGTGGCGATTCGCTTTTTCCATTCGAACAGCACCCCTCTATATCAAAATCTCTCGTATGGATATTTCATCGGTGTTCGATATAGAATACAACTAATTTATAGCTTGGTTACCATCAGTTCTTCACCATTACGCTCTTGTTTGGGTAATTGCGAACATTAATTGATTGCCTCTGTAAACTCAAAAGCGCATTCCTGCATATTTTCAGGTATAATGCCTGTACAGAGGGTATTTTCATCGCTTTCATAATCACATTACTAAACAGATATTCGTGATTTGTTGAACAAACGATATCTGCAGATATCTGCAAAGCGATATCTATGTCGTTGGGGAACGACAGATTGAGGGGGATCATGGAACAAGAATCCACCAAACAAAACTACACGCCTTTTATCCGCAAACTGCATTCTTTCGCAGGAGTATTCCCGCTAGGAATCTTTCTTTGTTTCCACATGCTAGTGAACTACTCTGCTAACTGGGGTAGCGCACCTTATGACACCATGGGGTCATTTATGGCGCACATGCCCTACAAAATAGTGCTGGAAACATTCATTATCTTTTTGCCATTACTTTTCCATGCGATTTACGGAGTTTATTTAGCATTCACCTCAAGTGTTACCGTCGGACAATATACCTACTTCCGTAACTGGCGCTATGTTTTTCAACGCGTTACCGGTATTATTGCCTTTCTGTTTGTTGCTTGGCATATTTACGGCACCAAACTACAAGTTGAACTTACGGGAGTAGATCCCAGTTTTGCCATGGTTGCAGGCATTGTAGATAACCCTATTGGACTCGTGGTATTTGCTATAGGACTTCTTTGCTGCGTTTACCACTTCGTAAATGGTCTTTGGACCTTTCTTATTACCTGGGGAATTACCTTAACTCCTAAGTCGCAGCAAATTTCTGAATACATCCTTATAGCGCTGTTCTTTGTATTTGCTGCTTTTAGTATGAAGGCACTATTCGCTTTCGTTTGCTAGTCATTTCCTGCCGTACTTTTCTATTGAAAGAAATAAACAACAAAGCACGACATTAAACATTTCAAAGCAAATATCCGTTGCAGCAAATAACAGCAACGATACATTTCGAGAGGAATCCAGATGAGTAAAGGAACTATAGCAGTAGTTGGCGGTGGGCTTGCAGGGTTAATGGCAACCCTAAAGATTGTAGAGGCAGGCTTAAACGTCGACCTGTTTTCACTCGTCCCTGTTAAACGATCCCATTCCGCCTGCGCCCAAGGCGGAATAAACGCTGCTCTTGACACCAAAGGCGAAGGCGATTCGATCGACGAACATTTTGACGACACCATATATGGTGGCGACTTTTTAGCAAACCAGCATCAAGTACGAGGCATGGTTGAAGCCGCTCCGCGTATTGTGCATATGTTTGATCGTATGGGGGTTATGTTCAACCGCACATCTGAAGGGCTTCTAGATTTGCGTCGTTTTGGCGGAACACAAAAACGACGCACTGCTTTTGCAGGCGCAACCACAGGCCAGCAGCTTCTTTATGCCTTAGACGAACAGGTACGCGCTCAAGAAGTTGAAGGCAAGGTGCGCGTTTATGAGGGTTGGGAATTTGTTTCTGCCACTCTTAACGATGGAGTTTGCTGCGGCATTACTGCTCAAAATCTAGCTTCCATGGAAATCAAGGCCTTCCCTGCTGATGCCGTAATTATTGCAACGGGCGGCTGCGGTGCAGTATTTGGCAAATCAACCAATTCCACTATCAACACAGGCTATGCAGCTGCACGCGTTTACAAACAAGGCGCTCTTTACGCCAACGGCGAATTCGTCCAAATCCATCCCACAGCTATTCCTGGCGAAGACAAAAACCGCCTTATCAGTGAATCAGCCCGTGGCGAAGGCGGTCGCGTCTGGACTTATAAAGACGGAAAACCCTGGTACTTCCTAGAAGAAAAATATCCCGCTTATGGCAATTTGGTTCCCCGCGATATTGCCGCACGAGAAATATTTGACGTATGCGTAAACCAACATTTAGGTATAGACGGAAAAAATGTAGTGTATCTGGATGTGTCGCACATTAAGCCAGAACTGCTTGATGTAAAACTAGGCGGCATCTTAGATATTTACGAAAAATTCGTAGGCGATGACCCTCGCAAAGTTCCCATGCGTGTAGCGCCAAGCGTTCACTATTCCATGGGTGGCCTTTGGGTAGACATCAACCAGCACACCTCCATCCCTGGTCTATTTGCTGCTGGCGAATGTGATTTCTCCCAACACGGCGCCAACCGCCTTGGAGCAAATTCTTTGCTTTCCGCGGTATATGCAGGATCGGTCGCAGGGCCTTCTGCTGCGCACTATGTTTTAGGGCTTGCCGAAGATGGATCGTCTAAGGGAGGCGCTGCCTCTTCATCACAGGTCTATGACGCAGCAGTTAGTCAAGATGCCGCCGAATACGAGCGTCTCTTACAGCTCGATGGCAGCGAAAATCCCTATGTGCTTCACGAAGAAATGGGCGAACTTATGACAAAGAACGTAACCGTAGTTCGTCACAACAAAAACCTTAAGCAAACGCTAGAGAAGCTTGAGGAAATTTCTGAGCGCTATAAACGCATCGGTGTTCAAGACAAAGCAACCTGGAGCAATACTACCGTACCTTTCGTTCGTCAACTTGGCGGCATGATTGACCTGGCGAAAGTAATTACCAAGGGTGCGCTCAACCGCAATGAAAGTCGCGGTTCGCATTACAAGCCAGAATTCCCCGATCGCAACGATACCGAGTGGCTCAAGACTACTCTTGCTTCCTACAACGCAAGTACCGACGCTCCTGATCTGAGTTATGAAGAAGTTGACATTTCGCTGATAAAGCCACGTAAGCGAGACTACACACACGCAAAGAAGGAGGCATAACATGGCTTCCCAAGATACACAGACACGAAATGAAACCACTGCGCAAAAAACAATTCGCCTCACAATCAAGCGCCAAGATGGTCCTGATGCCAAACCTTATACCGAAGAGTTTGAAATCCCCTATCGCCCTCGCATGAATGTGGTTTCTTGCTTGATGGAAATTCGCAAGCACCCCATTACCGCGCAGGGAAAACCAACTACTCCTGTGGTTTGGGAAAGCGTATGCCTTGAAGAAGTTTGCGGCGCGTGCTCGATGATAATTAACGGGGTTCCCCGTCAGGCTTGCTCTGCATTAGTGGATAGCCTAAAACAGCCAATCAAACTTGAACCACTCTCCAAATTCCCCCTTGTGCGTGATTTAAAAGTTGATCGAACGAAGCTTTTTGACGCGCTCAAGCGCATACATGGCTGGATCGATATTGACGGACCTTTCGATTTAGGACCAGGCCCTCGCATGTCAGAGCGTAAACGTCGCTGGGCTTATGAGCTTTCGAAATGCATGACCTGCGGATGCTGTTACGAAGCATGCCCTAACTGCAATTCGCGCAACGACTTCATGGGTCCTCATGCAATTTCTCAAGTTCGTCTCTTCAATGCGCATCCTACAGGCGCCATGCATAAAGAAGTGCGACTTTCGGCTATCATGGGTCCTGACGGAATAACTTCGTGCGGAAATGCGCAAAACTGTGTTCGCGTATGTCCGAAAGATATTCCTCTCACTACTTCAATTGCTCATATGAATCGCGAAACTTTCAAACAAAGCTTAAAGAACGCTTTTGGAGGATTTGAGGACTAAAACTTTACCTCGTGCTACCATTTGCCCATGAACGATTTCGACAGAAGATGGCAGCGCATTTCTCAGTTGCTCTCCATGGAGGCAACAGGTAAAGAGCGCCCTATGTTTTCTAGCGGTCGAACACTTTTTGGCATTAAAAGCACTGCCGAAGAAAAGATGGATCAGTTCGCCCGCGAAATTGAAGAAGAGCACGCCGCCAAACGAAAAGCTGCACGCGAAGCAGAACATGAAACGAGTCAGGGAGGAAAAGTTCAAGAAACACCCAACGTCCCCACTGATCGCTTCGTTGCCAGCAACGTTTTTATTCGTTCTTCAGTAGAGGAACTTACCGATCGCGCGCTTAAACAAGCAATTCGCGATGCCAACAAAAAGCTCGAAGAGGACTACAAGTCAGGGAAAATTACTAAGCGCAAAAAGTTTAATGCCGAATAGAAGCCAAACAGGAGCGCACCGCAATTGCCGTCTAAAGCGCTGCGCTTTGTATACTGCGCCTGACTAATCCACGATACCTAGCGGGTTGTATACTTTGCGATACAGAAAGCCTACATGGTCGTCCATAAATTGGCAGATATTGCCAATAGTAAACACGCACAAAACCGTGCCAATACCCACGCCAATAATATGACCCAACATAATGAGTGCCAAAGCTATAGCAATAATTAAACGAAGTGCATCGTTGAGCCATTTGCCTCGCCCAAAAGGCAATCCCGTAATTTTACAAAGCGCCTGGGTAAACCCATCAGGAGGATTTGGTACAAAATTCATGCTCATTACCATGCTTACACCCACACCCGTAAACAGAATGCCAAGAATAAGCATTACACTTCCCATCAGCATGTCCGGGTTTTGGAAAAACCACAAAATACCTGACGATATGCAATAGTCGAACATATCTACCAATAAACCCATTACAAAAGAAAAAGGAATTTGCAGCGCTATGCGCAGGGTTAACTTACGAAAAACTATGATCTGAATAATAACGTCAACGATGTAGAGCAGCATACATCCTTGACCAAGAGTAATTCCTGATGCCTCGCTGAAAACAAAAGGGATGCAATTTACCGTAGAAACACCCATGTTGCAACGGGTATTCAACACAACGCCGAAAGCAAGAAATAAAGCACCGATTACATAAATAGTAAAACGCAGAGGTAAAATGTTTACCTTTGCATCTTCCGAATGCAGTAGTTCTTCTTTTGTGCTTCTACGGATCTTCTTTACTGTCAAAATTAACCTCTCAAATCTCGCACTATTTTATAAGCGCAATTCGAGAGGCGTTCAAGGGCTTCACTCGATAATCAACGAGGAGTCCGTAAATCGTAAATCGCATATACGCCAAAGCAATCCTCGGGTTATACGCTTTGACAGAATAGGACGCGACATGATGAATTTACAATAAACGACACATCGTCCTTTACTAAGACTTAACTTATCTTACTGTTGTTAAACAAGTAGTTAGCGAGACAGCGACGTCTGTGATAGAGTGAAAACAAAACTGGTATTTCCAATGTTTTGTAAGGGTTGAAGTAACAATGTCCGAATTCATCCGCGCTCGCAGCAGCGAACAAAAAGCGCAACGTCTTGAAGAAATTAAGCAGGTAGCAGAACAGCAGTTCTCACAGCATCCCTATCACGAAATTACCCTTACCACTATCGCAAATGACTTAGGCTGGTCTCGCGCCAACTTGTACAAATACGTAACTACAAAGGAAGAAATCTTTCTTTCTATCATGGCAGAAAAATTCCAAGCCTATGCAGATGCTCTCTCCGCTGCTCTGCCTGAAGGCTGCGGCTTTAGCGCGGACGTAGCTACTGAAGTATGGGCAGGTATCGCTAATGCTCATCGAGATTATTTCCGTTATGGAGACATTCTAAACAGCATTGTAGAAACCAATGTAAGCGTCGAAAAACTAGCCGATTTTAAGCGTGTGTACTACGAGGGAGTCAATAAACTTACTCCCCAATTAGTTTCAATCCTAGAAATCAAAGAAGAACACATAGAAAAATTCATTACCACTATTTATTACCAAGGTGTTGGCTTATGCGGCTGGTGCCAAAATAATCCTCTTGTTCACGAAGCTCTAAAACAGCTGCAGATAGAAAGACCAGAACTCGACTTCAAAGCGGAAATGCGCGACTTCATTTCTATGTGCGTTGCCTGGTATCAACGGAAATAATTTTCAACAGAAATAATTAATAGCAAGGAGCACCCTTATGAGCAGCATCGAACTGGTAGATTGTCATACTCATACCGTTTTTTCTGATGGAACTAGCACTCTTGAAGAAAACATGGAAGCTGCTCTTGGTGCTGGCATAACTACTATTGCCTGCACTGACCACTGGGGAAAGCCAGATTTTATTGACTACTCCATCAAAGCAAACGAACTTTCTCGCTATCTTTCGTCTGTCGCTGAGTTGCGAAACAAGTATCCTTCACTTGAAATTGTTTCAGGACTTGAAGCTGATTGGTATCCAGGATGTGAGGCCGATCTTCGCACCATTCGCGCAGACTTCGATGGTACAAAAGACTACCGCCCTACCTTCTTGCTAGGATCTGTGCACTTCTTGCAAGAAGAACCCATCGATTGGGATGAACAAACCAAAATTTGGGACGAACTCGGCACCAATGCTCTTTGGTGCTTCTATGCAAAAGAATGGTGTGCTGCTGCCACCAGTGGCCTTTTTAATTCAATGGCACACCCCGACTTACCTCGCCTTTTAAGCACCAAAGGTTATGTGCCTACTATTGATCTAACGCCCCTCTATAAAGAAATGGCAGAAGCAGCCCGCGCTGGTGGCGTTCATGTAGAAATTAATACCGCAGGACTTATTAAAGGCTTCAATGATTTTTATCCCCGCAAAGCACTTTTGAGCGAATTCTTTGCCGCAGGAGTACCTCTCACCGTTGGATCAGATGCTCATCTGCACACGCGCATCGGTGCCAATGTCGAAGACGCTTATCGATACGCGCGCAGTGTAGGCTATACCAGCATTGATGCGCCCACACAATACGGCACTTGGCGATCAATCTCGATCGAAAACCTCTAACGATCTCTCCAAGAGACTAAATCAAGTCAACCTAAATCTTTGCTTAGCTTAATTTGCTATCTAGGGGGAAATGCACTCGGCGGCTCAAATAGCGCAAATACATATTTGACCGACGAAGCGATGCACATAGCACGCGTAAGTATGCGGTAGCATCGCGAGTACATTGAAGCCTAGATAGCAGGCTAATGGAGTGGACATTATGGGGTTAACATCTAGCCATTTAACTGCTCTACCTGAGCCAAATTCCCAAATGCACGTACATAAATACGAATAGCATGGCGAATTGCTTCTTCTGTTACACCTTCATTGGCGCCGTGCATATCTCCTACCCAATCTGGCTTAGTTATCACATCAGGGTCGGCAGGTCCAAAACTTACCGCATTAGGAAATTCTCGCGCGTAGGTTGCTCCACCCATGGTGAAGGGCTTTACTTCAAGATTCGTTGCTTGCCTGTATGCTTCCATCAACGCCTGCACAGGTTCTGTTTCAGGATTTACCACAAACGGCTCTTGGTTACGCGTAATGGCTATACGCGCACCGATTTTGCCAGCAGCATCTTCAAATGCCTCTACTAGTTCGGTTCCTGTTTTAGCTTTCGGGAAGCGAATGTCTATCGTAATTGAATAGCTATTGCCATTCTTGCGCATAGTTCCCGCCACGCTGGTAAGAGCGCCAAAATCATCATCTTTTGCCGCTATACCAAGGCGACTGCCCGTATAGTCACCCGCAAGATTATTTGCAACAAAAGAAAACCAATCCTTTTCTTCATCACTACACTGGTCAAGGTTTGCCAAGTATTGACATAAAACACCAATCGCATTCACCGTTCCCTCAGGAAGTGATGCATGTCCGCTAATGCCTGTTGCGGTAATAAGCGAACCCTCTTCGCATGGCTCAACCGAAATCCGTTCAGCTTGTGGAAGTTTATCTACAGAAACGCTTACAACAGCACGCGCAAGAGCAGGAACCGCATTAGTAGCGCTACCACCATCAAATGAAAGAACCGCATGGTTTTCCAAGGTGGCTGGTTCGGGCATTTCATAGTCTAGCGTCACGCCAAACAGACCCTTTTCGCCATAGCACAAAGGAAAATCTGCATCAGGAGTGAAAAGAAAATCTGGGGCATCGTGATGAGACAGATAATACGGAACATCCGCCATTCCTGTTTCTTCGTTGCAGCCAAAAATAAAGCGAATGGTATGATTCAGCGAAATGCCGCGATCTATCCAATATTTACAAGCATAAAGCGCGCTCAAAAGCGGGATTTTATCGTCCGCAGTACCACGACCAAGCAAAACCCCATCTTTCTGTGTTAGCTCAAAAGGAGGATACGTCCATCCTTCCCCTGCAGGGACCACATCAACATGCCCGATAATGCCGAGTTGTTGTCCACTTTTCCCGACATAATCCGCGTATCCCGCATAGCCTTCGCCATCGTATACCTCAAAGCCCATGCGTTGTGCTATTTGCAGTATTTCATCAAGTGCTTTGCGCGAACCTAACCCAAAGGGTGCGCCTTCACCTGTATGGTCAGGATCAAAAGAGCTATCTATTTCAATAAGCGCTTTCGCATCAGCAATAAATTCTTCCCAATTGCTGGCAATATACGCATCTATTTCTTCATTCGTTACCTGATAGTCAGTATTCATGGTTGGTCCTTTTCTCTATTAGCCCTATCATAACAACAGCAAATTCGAAAAAGGCACATCTTTAGCTGATATCGCCGAAGGGAACTAAATGGTTGACCAATTTTCACGTAGCCGTCTACTTTATGGTGAAAAAGGAATAGAAGCACTTTCGCATACCCGAATTGCCGTGTTTGGTTTAGGTGGAGTTGGTGGTCATGTAGCCGAATCGCTTGTTCGTACTGGCATCGGAACAATCGATATCATTGATCACGATACGGTAGATATTACTAATGTGAACCGACAGATTATCGCAACATACGAAACGATTGGCATGGACAAGGTTGACGCTATGGAGCAAAGACTTTTGAGTATCAACCCTCACTGCCACATCATTAAACACGACTGCTTCTATCTCCCTGGAACTGCCGATGAATTCGACCTTTCGATTTACGATTACGTTGTAGATGCCGTAGATACCGTTGCCGCAAAACTAGAATTGATCACCCGCGCAATTAAAGCTAATACGCCTATCATCAGCGCGATGGGGGCAGGCAATAAAACAGACCCTACTGCACTGCGCATTGCCGATATTTATGAAACTTCAGTTTGCCCCCTTGCCCGCATTATGCGCAAAGAATTACGTAAGCGAAACATTAAACATCTGAAAGTTTGCTATTCAACCGAAGCACCCAAAGAACAGGTAATCCAAACAGAAGCAAATCAGACAGAAGCTAGCGGAATCCCACAAGAAGATGCCTCACACACACGCCGATCAACCCCTGGCTCCAACGCTTTTGTTCCTGCCGCTATGGGACTAGCTATTGCCGCTGAAGTGGTGTGTGATCTTGCCAAAAATGATTTGCGGTAGCACCATCAAACTGATGGATAAGAAAAGCAAATAATAGCTTGCTATTTAGGTAGAAACACACTCGGCGGCTCAAATAATTTCTATATCATTTGACCGACGGAGCGATGCGCATAGTATGCGAAGCATACGGTAGCATCGCGGGTGCGTTGATACCTAAATTGCAAGCTGTTTTGATGTGGTTTTTCTTTAAACGAATCAGGTAGCTATTCGTTGCTCTTAACCCTTCTGTGGCTTATTGATCTTGGTGGTACTTAGCGCCACACGAACCGCTTCTTCCGGATCATCAGTCATTACCACCAAGTTAGTATCCAATTCGTCAATCATGCCACGCTGTGCAAGAGTTGATTGGATCCAATTAATCATGCCTGCCCAGTATTCCTTACCAAATAAAACCATAGGCATGTTTGCTACCTTGTGAGTCTGAACCAAAACCAAAAGCTCATACATTTCATCAAGTGTGCCAAAACCACCCGGGAAAAATATAGCGCCAGAAGAATACTTAACAAACATAGTTTTGCGTACGAAGAAATAGCGGAAGGTCATCCCCAAATTAACCCACTCATTAAGTTCTTCTTCGTAGGGAAGCTCTATAGCAAGACCGATAGATTTTCCGCCCGCAAGTGCCGCACCACGATTAGCAGCTTCCATAATACCTGGTCCGCCGCCCGTAATTACCGCAACGCCTTGATTAGCCAACAGAGCGCCTGTTAATACCGCTTCTTCATAATATAGATCGGAGGGCTTAGTGCGAGCAGAGCCAAATACTGCAATCGCAGGTCCTATTTCAGCTAACGCACCAAAACCGTCAACAAATTCTGCTTGGATTCGCATAACACGCCATGGATCTTGATGAAGCCAGTCAGTTGCGTGCGCATCGTGTGTACTAGCAATTAAGTTGCCAGTGGTGTTGTCCTGAGGAATCATAGGACCACGCATCAATACCGGACCGCGACGATAAGCAGCACCAAGGGGAGAATCTTTTGTTTCTGTCGCTTTTTCTTCCGCGGTTTGAGCAAGAATGCCTGCTAATTTTTCACGGAAGGCGTCATCAATAAGCTTCTGCTCTACCTTTTTCCCTGTCTTTTTCTTGTTCCCCTTTTTAGCCATCGTTACCCCTACTTTAAATAATGTTTTGCTACGTAACAGCGATTCCAACTTTGCGTATATTGTAATAATTTAACAACGCTTCAGAGTATGGTTACATATTTGAATCAATGCCCACCCAAGCATTTTGTTACTTTTTTCTTTCACGCGCAGCATATAAAATCGAAAATGAAAAAAGCCTGCTAGCATCAGCTATTCTTCTGTCTCCGATACACCATCCCCCAAAGCACGAGATGCGTGCAAATCCTCAAACTTTGCCTTCATCGTAGGATTGTTACGCGTAAGCTTTTTGATAGTAAGCGCCTCGGCCTTATCGTTAGCAAGACGAAGATTATTCTCCGAACCTAAAAGAGCTTCTTTTGTTTTCAGAAGATGGTCAATAGTCTTGTCAATTTCGTCAATTGCCTTCTTGAATTTCTCGCTTGCTAAACGATAGTTACGTCCAAATTTCTGCTTGAAATCTTCCATTTCGTTTTCGAAATTGGTGATGTCTATATTTTGCTTCTTTACCAGCGCCAATTCCGCCTTATATTCCAGTGCACTTTGAGAAGTGTTGCGCAAAATGCTGATGAGCGGAATAAAGAATTGCGGACGAATAACGTACATCTTTTCGTAGCGATAGGACACATCCACAATGCCTGCGTTATACAGTTCGCTTTCAGGTTCCAAAAGCGAAACGAGCACTGCGTATTCACAGTTCTTTTTCCTGCGATCTGCATCTAACTTCTTAAAGAAATCCTCGTTCTTATGGCGATGAGTTGAATCGTCTTGCTCGTTTTTCATTTCAAACATAATGGAAACAAGCTCATTTCCCTCTTCGTCGGTTTCGCGGAAGATATAGTCGCCCTTAGAACCCGATGAGGCATCGTTATCTTTTTCGAAATATGCATTCTGAAATGCGGTGGCACGCAAACGATTGAATTCGGTTTCACAGTGCTGCTCAAGCGTTTCGCCAAGCATCTTGGTTGAAAGACGCGCTTTCATATCGCGATAGCGCTCAATTTCTTGATCCTTGTAGGCAATTAGTTCATCTTTGGCGCGAAGCTTGTCGGCCATTTGCGCTTTAAGTTCGTTTTCGCGCTGATTCTTTTCTGCCTCTTTCAAGGCAACCTGCGCTTCTAAAGAGGTGCGTTCTTGTTTGATCTGCGCATTAAAGTTATCACGCTCACGATCAATTTGCGCTTTTAAGGCATCGCGTTCGCGTTCGATTTCTGCTTTAGCCTGCGTTACCGCTAACTCTTTTTCGGCCGTAAAGGTAGTTTTTTGATTCGCGAGCTGCTGCTCGAGTTCTGCAATTCGCACTTCTTTTTGAGAAACAGCATTCTGTAAAGACGATGCCAGTTTCTCTTGGGCAAGCGCAGCGCTATCTTCTTGCTGCTTTAGTCGCGCTTGTAAGGCTTGTCGTTCGTGCTCTACCTGAGCTTTAAGCGCATCGCGTTCTCGTTGAACTTCCGTCAGCGCAGCTTCACGTTCATGCAAAACCTTTGCCACTTCGTTTTGAGCGTAGAGCTCCTTTTCCCTAGAAAGAGCATCTATCTGAGCCTTGAGTTCAGATATCGCAGCATCACGCTGAGCCACTGCCTGCTGCATAGAAGCGTCTTTTGCTGCTAAGCTCTCTTGCAACTTTCCTTGCGCCTGCGATGCCGCTAACGCAAGCGCCTGTTCCTTTTCGTTACGAAGCAATTCTTCACGCTTTGCTAACTCTCGCTGAAATTCACCATCGCGCACCTGCTTAACAATATCCGCAAAGCCCGATTCATCTACCTGAAAGACTTTTCCGCAATGAGGACACTTGATTTCGTTCATATAAAAGCTCCTAAATGAAGTGGATTCCTGTTCGCCTTAGTTACCTGCAATGATCGGTTGCGCTATTCTGCATCGCCTTGCACTATCCTGCACCGCTTTCACCATTCTGCAGCACCTGCGCTACACCAAAAGCCAACCACCTTCAGCATAAATAACCTGACCTGTTAAGTAGTCCGACTCTTCACTTGCCAAGAACAAAACGCAGTTAGCAATGTCGTCCTTAGTGCCACGGCGACCAAGGGGAATTTTCTTGCACAGATCAATTTCTTTTTGCGGGTCGGCATAGAGTGCCGCATTGAGGTCTGTCGGAATACTTCCTGGACCTACTGCATTAACACGAATGCCGTGTTTTCCCATATCTCGCGCAAAAGTCTTGGTAAGGGTAACAACGCCCGCTTTACTTACGTTGTACAGCGCATTGTCGGGCACATAGGTAACGGAGCTGACCGATGCAATATTTACCACATTGCCCGTTGTGCCTGCATCAATATGATGCTTAAAGAACCACTGGCAGGCAAAGAACACTGACTTTAAATTAGCATCCAAAACCTTATCAAACTGAGCCTCGGTTACGTCACGCGTATCTTCTTTTGAATAGATGCCTGCATTATTGACCAGAACATCTATCGTGCCAAACTTGTCTACTACCGCCTGCAAAAAATTCGCTACATCTTCAGGCTGAGAAACATCACAAGGAAGCGCCATAATGCGACTACGATCGTCCCCTGCTATTTCTTGCATAAGCTCTTCTTTGCCTGTTTTTGAAATACTGCACAGTGCTACTTTTGCACCTGCCTCATAGAAGCGCTCCGCTATACGGCGACCAATACCACGCGCAGAACCCGTAACAACGACAACCTCATTGGAGAAATCATACGTAATCATGGCGTATTCCTGTCTTCTAATTATTCCTTTCAATAGCAAGTACACCCATCATACCAAGTAAACAAACAAAAGCATGTCCATTACTTGCGTTGTGTTAGACCGCTTTGGATACTGGGACTTTTCCTATATAATCTTTCTTGCTTAGATAGCAGGCGAAAGCGAGGGAGCTCCTATGGTCACCAAGGATGATGCGTGTTGGATAATCGGCCTTTCCGCAGGTGCGGGCATTGGCGTATACCTTGATGGCGGCTGGGGCGTCGATGCGCTTGTCGGGCGTGAGACCAGGGCTCATAACGACATCGACCTGTTCGTTCAGCGCGGGGATTACCAAAGGTTCGTGGATCTAATTGCTGATGAGGGGTTTTCCGAGGTGGCTGCATCTTTCACCACCGAAGATCACACGGTGTGGCAAGACGAGGCGGGGCGCATCGTCGACCTGCATTGCTTCGATTTCGCCGAGAATGGCGATATTCTGTATCAGGGAGATCGTTTTCCCGGGGAGGTCTTTTCGGGGAGGGGGCGCATCGGCGAGGTGGAGGTGTCGTGCATCGACCCCGAAAGCCAGCTGTTGTTTCACTTGGGCTATCAGCATGACGAGCACGACGTCCACGATGTCATGCTCCTATGCCGTGAGTACGGTTTCGACGTTCCCGAAGAATATCGCTAGCTGTTGCTATTTGCATCGGGGCACGACTTCAGCGCTTGCCGCAGATGCGCTGCGCCAGACCGCCCTGGACATCACGCCACGCCGTATATGGACCTCCGCGCACGCGAGTCCCATTTCGCCTGCTTGATCCAGTACTCGTAGAACGGATAGGGTGTTCGCTTGTACTGGCGCCAGGTCTTCTCGTACGTGCCGCGGGCCGCCTGCCTCACTATGAGCTCGGCGAGCTCGTCCGCGCTCCTGCGGACCTTGAAGCACCATGTCCACTTGAACCAGGCGAGGTAGTTCTCGAGGCGTCTCGTGGAGACGCCCCGGAACCTGCCGATGAAGTGCCTCATCTGGGAGTGGAGGCTGTTCACCCTGTTGATGGCGTGCTCCTCCCTCTTGCTGGCGATGTGCGCGCCGACGCCGAGGGCGGGCAGGACGCGGCGGTACACGTGCGCACGGTCCGTCGAGATTATCGCGCCGACCGCGAGCTTGTCGGCGAGCAGCTCCCTGGCTGCCGCCTCGTCGAGGCCGCCCCTCCCCGCAATCTCGTAGAAGATGTCGCCGGCGTCGTTGATGCCGGTGAGCACGCATATCTTCTCGTGCCCGTCGGTTCCCTGCGACCTTGTGCGGGGCTTCCTGGGCACGCCGGACTCCGACCTGGAGCGGTTTCCCTTGAAGCTCTCCCTGAAGAAGCACTCGTCGAGCTCGGCCCCGCCGCCGGCCTCCACGCGGAAGGCGGGCATGCGCTTGGCCATGGCCTCGAGCAGCCTGTGGCGCATGAAGAACGCCGTCTTGAGGCACACGCCGCACTTTTCCGCCGACTCGCGCAGCGGGAGCATGTCCACGTGGCACTCCGCGAACCTCATCCAGGCCGACCTGTCGAGCTTGGTGGTGGAGAAGATGCGCATGGTGGCGTCGGTGAAGGTCCTGGCGCACCCTCGGCAGAGGAACCGCTGACGGCCGCGCCCGTCTCGCCCCCTCTTCACGTAATGCGGGGAGCCGCACCAGGGGCAGGCTCTGTCGGGATCGTCTTCCGCCCCCTCGCTTGCCGCGAGGTCGAAAAGCTCCGCGTCTATCAGCGCCTTGAGCGATCTCAGGGCCCTGCTCTTCTCGGCAGCCGTCATCTGCGGGAGGAACTGCCTCGTCAGCTGGGTGAGCACGTCTTCCATTGCAACCTCCATCTCTCCTGATGATGGAATTGTCGCAACCGGGGCCCCGTCGCGTGTACTGCGTGCAGGACACTTATCCAAAGTGGTCTAACACAACGATTACTTGGGGCACAAAAAAATGCCCGGCCAAATTGGTCGGGCATGTAACTTGATAATCGCAAACTGCGGTCTAGTGGCTGCTGCCTGTCGCCTGCTGTTTAGCGCTACCACTTAGCAGCCGCTGCGCATAACCATTTCTAAGGCCTATTTTCTAGTGGCTTCGTTTCCTACATCACGAACTTGAGCTTTCTGGTCATCATTAAACCTATCTGCTCGCAACTGTTCACGAATAGTTGCTTTCTTATATTCCGAAGACTGATGTACAACAACCTGTGAGTATGGAATTCTGATCTCATGCTCGTCTAAAATCAGCTTCATTTCGCGCAGCAGGTCGCGTCCAAGCTGTACACGGTCACCTTCGTCACATTTTGCAATAACGCGAATAGTAACGCTGTTATCTTCAAGAGAAACAACACCCTTATAGAACGGACCATCTTCGATAGAAGTCAAACGACGGCGAATATTGGGGAATTCGTCCTTCAAAATGCTTTCAACGCGTTCGAGTGATTCGCCATATTCAATATCCAAGTCAAACGAAGCATAGGAAGATTCTTTGGTCATATTGGTAACGTTGCTTACTTCGCTATTACGAATAATGATTACATTGCCAGAACCGTCATTAATCTTGATCGGATACGCTGAAATCTTCCAGTAGGCTACGATCATCGTTGATGTAGGTATCAACGAAAGCGCCGTCCATAACTGCAGCATCTACTCTTCCTTCTTCAAGCGCGATCGAAAGGTCCTCGTAGGAAGGGTGTTTGATTACGGTTGCATGATCGTATTCGGTGCTTTCATCGGTGTTAGAAATAACTTCTTCACCAATAATGCCCATATCAAACAACTTGATTGCCAGCAGCGGACCAGCATTTGAACCAGACATGATGCCAAAAGTGCCATCTTTAAGCTGGTTAATATCGGTAATTCTGGAGCTGTTTTCCACCATTACCGGAGTAACATCGGTGTAATAAATAGGAGAAAAGTCGAAGTTTTCCAGACGAGTATCAGTCTTGGAATAACAAGCTACCAGACAATCAACTTCACCGTTAAGAAGCATTTCCTTACGATTGTCAGGCAAAACTGTTACTATTACCAATAATTCAAACCCGCCGACAATCATCAAAAAAAGACCACTTGAGGCGATGCGTCAAGACAAAATGCCTTAAGGCGCAACTAAACAGATTACTTGCTTTTGTGGGGGTATTTACTCATTCGCCTGCTGCCTCAACTAAAAGTTGAGATAATATCGCCTATTGAAAGGCGTTTTTCTAAAAAAGTCATAGAAGGAACTTCACCCATCAGCTTCGCCCATCTCTTCTAAGGCACCTTCAACGGGCGATGACGTAAAGTTCAAGCCAATAAGGGTATAATTTGTTCAACGCATTTCAGCGTTAAGAAAAGCATTAGTTTGTTTGCAGGAGTCTTCTTCTGTTCTCCGCGCAACAATTAACAAGAAAGATGGTGACTCACATGACCGACACGACCATGCAGCTCGTACTCGTTCGCCATGGCGAAAGCGAATGGAACAAGCTGAACCTTTTCACTGGCTGGATGGACGTTGATCTTACTGACACTGGCCGCAAAGAAGCAGCTGAAGGTGGCCGTGCTCTTGCTGAAGCAGGCTTTGATTTTGACATCTGCTACACGTCTTATCTCAAACGTGCTATCCATACGCTCAATCTCATTTTGCAATCCATGGATCGCGAATGGCTTCCCGTTATCAAAACATGGCGCTTGAACGAACGTCACTATGGCGCACTTCAGGGATTGAACAAAGCTGACACCGCTGCAAAATACGGTGAAGACCAGGTAAAAATTTGGCGTCGCAGTTTCGACGTTCAGCCTCCTGCCCTAGCAGAAGATGACGAACGCAACCCTCGCCTGCTGGCTCCTTATCGTGAAGCTCCAGCCGACGAAATGCCTTTGACTGAATGCCTCAAAGACACTATTGCACGCGCTTGGCCTTATTTCAAAGAAACCATCGAGCCTCAGATGCGTGCAGGCAAGCGCGTCCTTATTGTTGCTCACGGCAATTCCCTTCGCGCCTTGGTAAAGCAGTTCGACAAGCTCTCTGACGACGAAATCGTAGGCGTAAATATTCCTACGGGCGTGCCTCTGGTTTATACCTTCGATCAGGACTTTAATGTTTTAGATAAGCGTTTTGTAGGCGATGAAGCCACCATCGCAGCAAAGATTGACGCAGTAGCAAATCAGGGCAAAGCAAAGTAAGCACTTCTTCTGAGCAACACGTTGATAAGCAACTTTGATTCTGCTTGCATAGCTCTGGCATCTCCGTATGCCAGAGCTTTTTTAATATCGGATACCGTTTCTGGAGTATTTCCTGATAGTTTATGGCTTTATTTTCTGATCAAGCCATATGAGCGCTGCACAGCAAGAAAGCATTAGGTGAGCGCGGCCCCAGGTTTTCGAGCAAAGATTTTGGGATTCAATTAATCATGCGTCGAATTTGCCCTGCCGCGCTAGTTTGCTTTCTTGCGTGCAGAAAAAAGCGAATCTGGCTTGAGAGGAACATAAAGCCATAATCCAATCATGTAAAACGAGCGTCTTTCGACCTGTCAGTTATTACGCTAAGCCGATGTCCCACTCGCCCTATTCTGCAAACTGCGAATTGTATAGATCCGCATAAGCGCCACCACGTGCCAGCAATTCTTCATGAGTGCCCTGCTCAACAATATCGCCTTCGCGCAATACCAAGATAAGATCAGTATTGCGAATAGTAGACAAGCGATGCGCAATAACAAACGAAGTGCGGCCCTTCATAAGATTGTCCATCGCCATCTGAATGCGTTCTTCCGTACGCGTATCAACCGAACTGGTAGCTTCATCCAAAATAAGCATTTTGCGATCTGCCAAAATAGCACGTGCGATAGTTAAAAGCTGACGCTGGCCTTGGCTGATATTGCTTGCATCTTCGTTGATTTCCATGTCGTAGCCACCAGGAAGAGTACGAATAAAGGTATCCGCAAAAGCAGCCTTCGCCGCTGCCTCCACTTCTTCATCCGTTGCATCCAGACGACCATAACGAATGTTTTCTCGGATTGAACCCTTAAACAACCAAGTATCCTGCAGCACCATGCCAAAGAGCGAACGCAGATCATCGCGATCAAAATCTCGTACATCATGTTCGCCAATTCGAATTGCGCCACCATTAACATCGTAAAAACGCATAAGCAGTTTTACCATGGTAGTTTTACCTGCGCCTGTTGGGCCCACCAAAGCAATAGTCTGACCTTCACGAACTTGCGCTGAAAAGTCTTTAATAATAGGAGTATCAGGGTCATAACCGAATTTCACATGGTCAAATTCAACATCGCAGGATACTTTCTTGGCCTGAACTTTTGCCTGCTCAATTGGCTCTTCTTCAGCATCCAGAAACTCAAACACACGCTCAGCGGCAGCAGCCATCTGCTGCAAAACATTAGAAACCTGCGCAAGCTGCGTAATGGGTTGCGTGAAATTTTTCACATACTGAATAAACGCCTGAATATCACCAACAGTAATACGCCCGTTAATAGCAAACAAAGCACCCGCAACCGCCACCGCTACATAGCCCAAATTGCTTACAAAGTTCATTACCGGCATCATCAATCCAGACAAGAATTGTGATTTCCAAGCAGATTCATACAGTTCAGCATTGGTTTTACGGAATTTAGCAAGCGTTTCCTCCTCTTTTCCGAAAGCGCGAACCACCGCTTGCCCGGAAAATGTTTCTTCCACTTGACCATTGATAGCACCCAGGCGATTTTGTTGCATGCGGAAATACTTTTGACTGCGGCTTACTACCACTTTGACCAAAATTGCAGAAAGAGGAATAACCAAAAGCGCAATAAGAGTCATAAGAAAATTCATGCTCAGCATCATTACCAATACACCAATAATGGTTGTAATAGAAGTGATGAGAGTGGTAATTCCTTGGTTCAAATTCATTCCGAGCGTATCAACATCATTAGTAATACGCGACAAAATATCACCGGTACTAGTTCGCTCGAAATAGCCCATCGGCAATGCATCCATTTTCTGCGAGATCTTCTGACGCAAAAGGTACGTGGTGCGCTGCGTAACGTGAGTCATCAACCAGCCCTGCACAAACGAACACAAAAAAAAAAAAAAAAAAAAAAAAAACGCATACAATCCCAAGGTAACGAGCAGAATAATTCCAACCGCATTGAAATCGATATCGCCCGTACCTGCAATTTTTGCGCTAATTCCTTCAAACAATTCCGTAGTTGCCGTCGAAAGAACACGGGGTCCTACAATATTAAATACTGTAGAGGCAATTGCGAAAATGAACACCACACCAATAGCAATCTTAAAACGCCCCATGAATTGAATAAGTTTCTTCATGGACCCCTTGAAATCGTTGGCCTTTTCGCCCGCCATCATGTCATGAGGTCCACCTGGACCATGACCACGACGTCTTCCCGCGCCTGCACGGGCCGCTATAGGAGAATCGTGCTTAGACATTACGCACACCCCCTTTCAGCTCTTCTTCCGATAGCTGAGACTGGGCAATTTCTTGATAGGTTGAACACGTAGACAGCAATTCGCTATGGGTGCCAGAGCCTACCAGCTCACCATCTTCCAATACCAAAATCTTGTCTGCGGTAAGTACAGTAGCAATACGCTGAGCTACCACTAGCACGGTCTTGCCCTCTGCTTCGGTAGCAAGCGCATGACGCAAGCGTGCATCTGTTGCATAGTCAAGCGCTGAGAAACTATCGTCAAACAACAAGACGCGCGCATTGCTTGCTAAAGCACGCGCAATAGACAAACGTTGCCGTTGACCACCTGAAACATTAGTGCCACCTTGGCTAATTTCTGAATCAAAGCCATCGTCTTTCGCATCTATGAATTCACTTGCCTGGGCAATATCTGCCGCCTTGCGCACGCGTTCTTTATCCATTTCGGGATTCGAATAAGCAATGGTTGATTCAATGGTTCCAGAAAACAGGAATGCCTTTTGCGGGACATAACCCAATTCACGGCGCAATTCGTGTTGCTTCATATCGCGTACGTCAACGCCACCAACACGAATAGCGCCCGCATCAACATCGTAAAAACGCTCTATCAATTTCATAATGGTTGACTTACCAGAACCAGTCGAACCGATAATGGCGGTTGTTTTCCCTGGTTCTGCAATAAAGCTGATGTTTTTCAAAACAGGATCGCTACCTTCGTTATAAGCAAAAGTAACGTTGTCGAATTCCACCGACAAGCCTTTTACCTGCGAATCGAGCTGCCCGGCCTCGGAATGATCGGGGTCATGAATGCTGTTTTCGGTATCCAAAACTTCATTAACACGTTGAGCTGCTACATCAGCACGAGGAAGCATAATAGCAATCATGCTGATCATCAAAAACGACATAACGATCACCATCGAATACGTAATAAAGGCAATCATGTCGCCCGTCTGGATTACGCCTGCATCGATATACGAACCGCCAACCCAAACAATCAAAACAGAAACACCATTCATAACCAACATCATGGTTGGCATCATGAACGTCATAACGCGGTTGGTGAAAAGCTGCGTTTTATACAACGCAGTGCTTGCTTCGTCAAAGCGCGCCTCTTCATATTCCTGCCTGTCGAATGCGCGAATTACCGACATACCCGTAAGCATTTCGCGTGATACCAGATTTACCCGATCGATAAGCTTCTGCATGATTTTGAACTTAGGTAGGGCAAGTGCCATTAAAAGCGCAATCACAATACCAATAATCACAATCGCCAGCACAATAATCCAGCTCATAGCAAGATTAGTTTGCGAAACCATAATGATGCCGCCGATTGCCAAAATAGGTGCATACAAAACCATACGTAAAAACATTACGAGCACCATTTGAATTTGCTGGATATCGTTAGTGCCTCTTGTAATGAGCGATGCCGCAGAAAAAGACTGAACCTCGGCATCAGAAAACGAAACCACCTTTTCAAAAAGACGCTCACGTAAATTTCGGGCAATTTTTGCCGCAGTACGCGAAGCAACAAAGCCCACTGAAATGGAAGCCGCCATCATCAAAGCAGCTACGGCAAGCATCTGAGCACCTAGCCATGCAAGATATTGCAACTGAATAGCGCCAAGGTCCATACCCAGTGCTTTATATTCAGCCTTTACCGCCTCAATAGCTTGCTGTTCTATAAGCGAATCGTCGATATTGCCAAACATGGCACGTGCTTGATCAATCAAAGAAAGTATTTCCGATTTGCTTAGAGCACCCGACTGATACGCTGCATACACTTGAGCTAGATCAAAGGAAGATAGCTGTCCCATCTGCGCTGAGAGTTCAGAGGTATCCTGAGTTGCCTGCGCAGAATTATCTTGGCTTTTCTGCGCAGCTGTATTTTGAGCAGCCTGCGTGCTTGTATCTTGATCAGCTTGCGTAGAATCGGTCTGACCCTCCTGGCCAAAATCCCCCAAGATGTCTTGCGCATGAACCAAAACTATTGGCAAAGCAATTGCAGCATCAAGAGTCTCTCGCTGTTGTTTTCCTTGTTTGGTAAGAACAACTCGCCCCTCGACGCTTTTATTTGCTTGATCGCTATTTACACCTTCTAAGCTGTCAGCCTGAGCATAAGAATCGCGAATGAGTTGCTCATCATTTTCGTCTGCAAGCATGCATACATAATTAAAAGTATCCGCGCTCATTTCGTCGGGAGAAGCATGTTCAATACCTCCCTGCTGGATACCAACATCTACCAAATCCGAGGTATACCGTGGCAGCGACAAATCTGCAAACGCCTGCACAATGAGCAGCAACGTTATAAGCACTACTGCCACTTTTGAACTTTTCAAATACTGAATTATTCGCATGCGGAAACCTCCCCGATAACACACTTCGAAGGTTCCTTAGCACACAACAACTCATTCCCATCAGAAGGCAAAAATTCGTTGCGGTCCGTTTTGCATATATCGCGTTTTGCGTAGACATCGTGTTTTGAAGCACAAAAATCAAGTACCCTGCGCATAATACGCATCAATGTTTGCATATCATCAACGCCAATCGCCTCAAACATTTCATCGAAATAGCTGGAGCGAATACTTTGAACCTCTTCAATCAAGGCGCGTCCTTCTTCGGTTAACTCGATTACCACCGAACGAGAATCGTTTGCAGAACGAACGCGCGCTACCAGCCCTTTCTCTTCTAACGTTTTAAGCGTCTGAGAGACAGCACTAGGTGAAACATGAGAGTATTTCGCAAGTGACGAAGGTCGAGCCTCTTTATTGTGTCGATAAGCAATCCAAACACACATAAGCGTATGCATCTCAGGCCTGAAAAGATTACCTGGTGACCAAGCAGGATGAAATTGCTCACGGTGGATTATCCGCATAAGACGGACAAATTCCTCTTTAAGCTCTCCTGTGTCTTGAATTGCCTCTTGAGAATTAGCTGACATTAGTCTTCTTTCCGCCATTGGTATCCTTTATATCGAGTGCTCTGGCTCTGCATTAGCTGAAAGCAGTTATATGCCAATGTCAGCTTATTTTAGTGACTTAATTATTTAGTAGCTAAACTAATTTATTCTTTTTACCAAATTGACACTTTGTGATCACGATCTCCAAAACTGGTCTTGTCCTCATTTTGCAATTTCAGAAATACATTTTTACGCTTTTTGAGCTACCTCCTCAGAGATGGTGCGCCTAAAAAACAGCTCAGACCAATACAAATGCACAAATAATCCCGCTTATCAGCAAGTTGATAAGCGGGAGATAATACGTACTATGTTTTTCTTTACAGAATAACGTTCTTAATGGCAGCCATTAGTTCGTCATAGGTTTCAAAAGCTGGAACATCAGGATTGTCTGCCTTGATAGAGTCAGTACTCTTGAACAAAAAGCCCGCTTTACTTGCTTTAATCATTCCTAAATCGTTAAAGCTATCACCTGCTGCAATAGTTTCTAAGCCTGCGCTTTGAAGAGCGCGAACTGTGGTCAGTTTGGACTGGTCGCAGCGCATCTTAAAGCCCGTTACTTCGCCCGAATCAGCAACTTCAAGTTCGTTACAAAACAGCGTTGGCCAACCCAATTTCTTCATCAAAGGCTTTGCAAATTGCGTAAACGTATCGCTGATAATGATGACCTGACATAAAGAACGCAACTCGTCTAAGAACTCTTTCGCGCCAGGCATAGGATCAATGGCTTCAATTACGTCTTGAATTTCTTTCAAGCCTAAGTTGTGTTCTTTCAAGATATTCAGGCGGAAATTCATAAGCTTGTCGTAGTCGGGTTCATCACGCGTTGTGCGCTTAAGTTCAGGAATGCCAGTAGCATCCGCAAACGCAATCCAAATTTCAGGAACCAAAACTCCCTCTAGATCAAGACAAGTTACGTACATAGCATTCCTCTTTCTTGGTTTCGTTAAGTAATAGGTACTTATCTATTGCGAGCACCTCTAGTACTTACGGTGTCGCTTTGCAAAAGTCAGCATACCTGAAAACCGTCACTTTGATTAACTAAAGCGCTGAGCTTTTCGGCAACGGTTCTTTATCGCGTATTAAGTCCCTTCGTAGCTCACAAATAACCGCTAGTCGACCAGGCAAAGACAAACGCCTACATCTCATTAGTATGAATACGTTAAAAAATTGTAAGTCATTTTGAAACGGCTACATAAACGGAGAACCCGAATAATGCCTGATCACAAATGACCCGCACTTGTTTAACTGTTCCCGATTTGAAAGAGAGTCTCTATGTTTCAAGCTGTGGTTGATCCTGTTGCAGGCAACCTTGCGCTATCGGCATTAGTAGCATGTATTCCTCTTGCTGCATTTTTCGTTATGTTGGTAGGCGTTAAGGCGAAAGCTCATGTGGCAGCAGCTATTGCACTTTTCGTTGCATTCCTCGTTGCTGTATTCGCTTTCCATATGCCAGCTCACCTTGCATTCCTTTCCGGTGTACAAGGCGCATGTTACGGCGCTTTCCCTATCGTATTCATCATTATCATGGCGGTATGGTTCTACGAAGTAACTTCTGTTTCGGGTCGCTCCGAAGACTTTAAGAGCCTTTTTGATATCGTAGGCGGCGGCGACATCCGTATTCAGGCTGTTCTGATTGCCTTCTGCTTCGGTGGCTTGCTTGAAGCACTTGCAGGCTTCGGCGCTCCTATTGCTATTACCGCAACCATGATTTTGGCACTCGGTGTTAAGCCCATGAAGGCAGCGCTTGCTGTTCTTATTGCCAACACTGCACCGGTTGCATACGGCGCAGCTGGTACTCCAATCACCACAGCAGGTAACATGGTAGCTGCCGGTGATGCATCAGTTGCACTGGAAACCGCTCAGCATGTAGCTGCTCTTGTTGGTTATCAGGCTCCTCTGTTTGCTCTGGTTGTACCTCTGCTGGTTGTTATGATTCTTGACGGTCGCAAAGGGCTTCGCGATTGCTGGCTGCACGCTTTAGTCATTGGTTTTTCCTTCGCGATTGTTCAGTGGTGGTGCTCCAATCACTTTGCATACGAATTGACCGACGTGTGCGCTGCACTGGTTTCCTTGGGCGTAAGCGTTATCTTCTTGAAGTTCGTTAAGCCTGGCAATGTAAACGAAGCACGTGAACGCTTCGGAATGGCACCTCTCCACGAAACCGAAACCACCAAGCTTCCTGCTGTTCGTGCATGGATGGCTTTGGTTCCTTACATCATCGTTGTTGTAGTATTTGCTGTATGCAAACTGGGTATCCCAACCCTGCTTGCAAGCACCGATATTAAAATCCCCTTCCCAGGTCTTGCAGGCAACGTATTGAACGCAGCAGGCGCAGATCCTGGAACCACCTATACTTTGAACTTGCTGTCAAATCCTGGCTCCATGCTGTTTATTGCAGCGGTTCTTACCACTATCGTATATGCTCTGTTCACGAATAAGGGCATGTTCAAGATTACGCTTGGATCTTCCTTCAAGCAGCTTGGTCAGACGTTTGTAGCAATGCGCTTTTCTTCTTTAACCATCGTGCTTGTTTTGGGCCTTGCTTATATCATGAACTTCTCTGGCCAGACCATTTCCATTGGCCAATTCCTCGCAAGCACGGGTGCAGTATTTGCCCTGCTCTCTCCAATGCTTGGTTGGGTTGGTACCGCGGTTACTGGCTCCGACACTTCTGCAAACGCACTGTTCTCCAGTCTGCAGTACGAAGCAGCACAGTCCAACGCCTCTTTGGCTCATGTAACGCCTGACCTGTTCTTGGCTTCTAATACCATGGGTGGTGTTATCGGCAAGATGATTTCGCCTCAGTCCTTGGCAATTGCCGCTGTTACCACAGGCGAAACCGAATCGAACCTTTTCAAGAAGGTTATCCCATGGAGTATCGGCATGCTGGCAGTACTTTGTGTTCTGGTATTCCTACAATCTCACATGCTGTCCTTCATTCTTCCTTAAGACTTTCTAGAAGGACCACACAAGCAATATTGAGAGCGTCCCAAATGGGACGCTCTTTTTTATTCATGGCAATCTTTATACATTACGCGTCTTTGAAAAAGAAAACTGCGAAACAACCAAGCCGACTATAGTAAGCAGTACACCAAACCAAGCTAGAGGCACTAATTGCTCATCCAAAACCAACCAAGAAGCTACCGCAGTAATGACAGGAGTTGCATAGATATAAACGCTTGAAACCACCGAACCTAGCCGCTTTATGGAAAAATTCCAGGTCACAAAACACGCCGCTGATGCGCAAAGGCCTAAAAACACCAGATTAGCCACATTAATAGGGTCGGTAAATGAAGACGCTTCTGGTGCAAACCCCAGCAGAGGCAAAGCAGGAATCATAAATACAATGCCATATTCAAATACTCTTCGCGTAGCTTTGATCGTAGTTAAGCCGATCAGGCTAATGCGCGTCATGCAAGCCGAATAACACGCCCACACCACTGCTGCTAAAAGCGCCAATAAATCTCCCGAAAAACTAAGGTGCACCCCTGTTTCAGCAAAACTAATAAAACTAATTCCAAACATAGCTACCACAAAGCCAACAACAAAACGAACCGTTAGTTGCGCGCCCTTATTTACAATTCGTTCCACCACTGCAGTAAAGAAAGGCGCTACTGACACTATCACTCCCACATTTGTTGCCAGCGTTCCTGTCAGTGCGATATTTTCCAGAAGGTAATACAGCGTGACACCGAACAAACCTGCAAGCAAAAAAAGTCTTTCATGACGCCAGCCCATCCAAGGAAGAATTTTAGGCGCTATAACAAAGAGAGCGAACAAACCCATAACAAAACGAATAAACAAGATTTCGATGGGAGAAAAATCTTGTAGCAATATTTTCGTGGATACAAACGTGGTGCCCCATACAAGAACAGTAAACAGTGCCGCCAAATGACCCTGAACTGTTTCGTTCTTTGCTCGGTATTCTAAATTCACCACTTTTTCCTTTATTCACCACTCACAATTACAAGAATCTAAAATACACTACTATTCATGAAAAACCTTTGCCACAAACACATTACTCAACCGCCTGCCGCTCAACATGCATTGAACCCGCCCGCCACTCCACGCGCATTAGGTATCATTGCCGCAGGGCTTGGACTTGCTTTTGCTGTAGCAGGTGTAACCATCTGGAAGCACTTTCGCAAAAGCGATACGCATTTCGTTAAAACAAATGCAGGACTTGCACGCATCCACACGATAGAAGATGAGCAGGGAAATCCCGTTCGTGTGCTGGAACAAAATGGCGCATACGAATCTGCGACCTATCTTGATAAAAACTACCCTGTTCCTGTTTTTGCTTATCAGCAAGCCTTTGATCATGTTTTCGAAGCCACACTTTTCGATAACGGTTTCACCAACAATCAAGTACTTATGATCGGCGGCGGGGGCTACGCGTGGCCAAAGCACGTTCTTAACACTAAACCTGACCTCTATCTTGACGTTGTTGAGCTTGATCAATCAGTTACCGACATCGCAAAGAAGTGGTTTTACCTCGATCAGCTTTTGGAAGAACTCCCCCATGCAGTAGATAAGCTCGGGCTTATTACCGCCGATGGGCGCAACTATCTAAAAACTACCCACAAGCAATATGCCGCCATCATTAACGATACCTTTTCTGGGAAAGACCCCGTTCTTTCGCTTGCGACAATCGAAGCTATGCGTCTAGCAAAATTGCGCCTTGTGCCAGGCGGTATTTACGCCACCAACGTAGTAAGCCAAGACGAAGGCGAGGATATAACCTTCTTGCGACACGTCGTTACCACTCTTGATGAAGTTTTTAATCAGGTAGTTATCATTCCATGCGAAGATGCCGACTTTGGACTAGAAGATAACTATCTTGTTATCGCAACTGACGCAGAATGTCCTTTCACCCACACCATGCCTTACGACGATGACTTTTTGAGCAGCATCCTTTGTGATGATGATCTCTTATAAAAGAGAAATATTTCTTGAAACAGCCGTTTCTTGATAAGGTAACGTTCAACAACATGGTATTAAGATAACGATCGACATACTATTGAGCGAAACAAATTAAACATCGTTAACTAAAATGCCCTATAACCCTTACAAGTCCTATAGGCGTCTCGTTAACACTGTTAATCCGAACCCATTAGAAAGGCTCGAAATAATGGCAGAATTCATCTACCAAATGTATCAAGCACGCAAAGCAGTTGGCGACAAGGTGATCTTGGATGACGTAACGCTTTCCTTCTATCCAGGCGCAAAAATTGGCGTTGTCGGCCCAAATGGCATGGGCAAGTCCACCCTTTTGAAGGTTATGGCGGGGCTTGAAGAAGTTTCCGCAGGTGATGCACGTTTAACTCCTGGTTACACCGTAGGCATTTTGCAACAGGAACCGCCACTGGATGAAGAAGCAACCGTTATCGAAAACATTCGCCAAGCATTTGCTGACGTGCTGGCAAAGGTTGATCGCTTCAATGCAATTGGTGCGGAAATAGCAGATCCTGATGCAGACTTTGATGCCCTTATGGAAGAAATGGGCACCTTACAGGTTGAAATTGATGCCGCAAACGGATGGGATTTAGATTCGCAATTATCCCAGGCAATGGATGCGCTTCAGTGCCCCGATCCCGATGCTCCCGTAAAGGTTCTCTCAGGTGGCGAACGTCGTCGCGTTGCGCTGTGTAAGCTTCTCCTTGAAGCACCCGATCTACTTCTCTTGGACGAACCTACCAACCATTTGGATGCCGAATCGGTGCTCTGGCTTGAGCAGTTCTTGAAGCGCTACCCTGGCGTCGTCTTGGCAGTAACGCACGACCGTTACTTCTTAGACAATGTTGCAGAATGGATTTGCGAAGTTGACCGCGGTCAGCTCTATCCCTACAAGGGCAATTATTCTACCTATTTGGAAACCAAGGCTGCCCGCTTAGAAGCACAGGGTCAGCAGCAGGCAAAACTTGCCAAACGCATGAAATCTGAATTGGAATGGGTGCGCTCAAGCCCGAAAGCTCGTCAAGCAAAGAACAAAGCACGCTTGGAACGTTATGAACAGATGGAAGCGGAAGCCCGCAACGTAAAGAGCGTCGACGTGAATGAAATTCGCATTCCCGTTGGTCCTCGCCTAGGTTCGAAAGTTCTTGTTGCTGAACACCTACATAAAGCTTTTGGTGATCGCGTCCTGATCGACGATTTGTCTTTCACCTTGCCTCGTAATGGCATCGTTGGTGTTATTGGGCCTAATGGTGTTGGTAAATCAACCCTGTTCAAGATGATTGTTGGACAAGAAGAATTAACCAGCGGCACCCTTGAACTAGGAGAAACCGTACAGATTTCCTATGTCGATCAAAATCGCGAAGGCCTTGACCCTAAGAAGACCTTATGGGAAGTCGTTTCTGATGGACTGGACTACATCAAAGTGGGCGAAACAGAAATTCCAAGCCGTGCTTATGTGGCAAACTTTGGCTTCAAAGGGTCCGACCAGCAAAAGCCCGCTGGCGTTTTATCGGGTGACGAACGTAACCGATTGAACTTAGCTCTTACCTTGAAGCAAGGTGGTAACCTTCTTCTGCTGGACGAGCCTACTAACGACTTGGACGTAGAAACTCTTGAAAGTCTTGAAGAAGCACTGCTTGCTTTCCCAGGGTGCGCGGTAATTACCAGCCATGACCGTATGTTTTTGGACCGCGTTGCTACCCACATTTTGGCTTGGGAAGGTACTGATGATAATCCTGGTAACTGGTATTGGTTTGAAGGAAACTTTGAAGCATACCGCAAAAACAAGGTTGAACGTCTTGGCGAAGAAGCCGCAAAACCTCATCGTATCCACCGAAAACTCACGAGGGATTAATCACATCAACCGACAAGCTAGCCTTACGAGCTCACCAGGGATTAATCGCATCTGCTTGTTAACTCTCGTTTGAAGCAAGTAAGAATAATCCCATACCAAGACGCATTATTGGCGGAATCACCGAAAATCTCGGCGGCGCAGTAAGCGGCATTATTGGTGGTCTTTTCAATAAGTAAACTGCCAAATTTGTATGAATCTATTTTGTGTACCTACTTTGCGGAGTTGGCATTTTACCAGCAAAGCTAGACACATACCGCATTCGGACATACAAAACTAAGGAAGGAGCCTCGCGAGGCTCCTTCTTGTCTTAGTTGCTTTTTCCAAGCACGTTTATCACGCGTGCGATTGTATTTTGTGTCGCCGTGAGCACCGTAGCCGCAAGCGTAGCCATTAAAATGCGGCTTTTGTGCCAAGGTAGCTTCCTCGGCAGACTGGTGCCATACCGCACCCGATTTAGCAACAGCTATGCGTTTTCGCTGAGCCTTTGGCCTTCCGCTGCGCTTGCGCTTAGCTTTCGACATTCGCCTCACCTCCTTCTTAGAAAAAACGTCTTTGACTTATTTGGCGACCACCTTCGCTTTTGTTTGTCGCCGATATCTTGTCCATCATGAAGTTTTTAAGCGACATATTGTCGTTTCACTAGGATCTTGTTAGTGTAGCAAGAGAACAACAGCTATCTTTGGGTAATTTGCTTATCGTTACTATATTTTAGAAACTCACAGAACGGACGCCACCACAGCATGGAAGAACGCCGCTACAAAACAGAATCGGGCACTATTATTTATTGGATTTCCTATGCTTCTAGCTACACTGACGGTCTTAACATGGAGGCTTGTCAAAACACCGAATCGCCAGAAGAACTTGAAATCGCTTCTGACGCAGCGGCTTCTGTGATGTTTTCTCGCCTGAGTCAGACCCTAGCCGAGCAAACAATCCCCAACGCTCCGCGTAACGCTCCATGGCTTGTGTTCTTACCAGGCCTTACTGCCGACCATCGTTTATTTAATCGCCAATTGAGTTATTTTGCCGAAACCGCAAATTGCTTTGTATGGGACCCGCCCGCACATGGAAAATCTTGTCCTTTTAAACTGGAATTTTCGATGGATGATCTTGCCGTCATGCTGCACGACATTCTGAAGACAGAGCAGATTGAAAGCCCTATTTTGGTCGGACAATCAATGGGCGGCTACGTATCTCAGGCCTTTTTGTCACTTTTCCCTGGTTACGCAAAAGGGTTTGTTAGCATCGATTCCGCTCCCCTTGCGCGCTCCTATTATCACAAATGGGAAGTTGCGGCTCTCAAACATACAAAAGGTATTTATAGCAGTATCCCTTGGGGAATGCTGCAGCGAATGATAGCCAAAGGTTGTTCGACCACT
>OGYW01000600.1_pt1 | contig 33908 bp, 30 predicted proteins | sample 1576621 | NCBI WGS metagenome assembly OGYW01 (sample SAMEA3541528, study PRJEB24748) | human gut metagenome | biome: human gut; feature: human-associated habitat; material: faeces | place: China | collected 2012 | reverse complement strand
TATCCACCTGATGCATCGCGGGCTCGTCCAGACGGCCCATGCGCTCGCGCAGGCGCGATTTATCGAGCGTGCGAACCTGCTCGAGCAGGATCACACTGTCGCGCGTCAGGCCGCAGCTGCGCGCCGCGAGCGAGATATGCGTCGGCAGGTTGGCCTTGCCGGTCTGCGACGTGATCGCGGCGGCGATCACCGTCGGGCTGTGGCGGTTGCCGGTGTCGTTTTGAATGATGAGCACGGGGCGCATCCCGCCCTGCTCACTGCCGACCACCGGGCTGAGGTCGGCATAATAGATGTCTCCGCGTCTGACTGGCTGCATAACATTCATCTCCGATGGAATATTTGCCCCGGTCGATATGTAGGGGCACAGTTATTGTCGCCATCGGAGCGAAATTTATACCTCAGTCGATATACACGCGCTGCACGCGCTGACTCATGGCGCACAGCAGCTCGTACGGGATCGTGCCGGCCTTTTCGGCCTGCTCGGCTACCGAGAGGTCTGCGCCGAAGATGGTCGCCACGTCGCCGGGCTGCACCTCGGGGATGTCGGTCACATCGACCATGCACATATCCATGCAGATGCGGCCGACCTGCGGTGCGCGCTTGCCGTGCAGCAGCACGTCGCCCTTGCCGGAGAGACTGCGCAGCAGACCGTCGGCATAGCCGACCGGCAGCACGGCCAGACGCATATCGTGCGGGCAGGTGAACGTGCGGCCGTAGCTGATCGTGTCGCCCGCGTGGTGGTGCGTGACTTCGGACACGCGGCTATAGAGCGACATCGCCGGGCGCAGGTCGAGCCCGCCAGTCTCCGCCGCCGGGAACACGCCGTAGAGCAGCAGGCCGGGGCGCACCATATCCAGATGCATCTGCGGATAGTTTATCACAGCGCCGCTGTTGGCGCAATGGCGAATGGCAAAGTGGTGACCGGTCACCTGCTCCATGCGGTCGATCGCGTGCAGAAAGCGCGAGAACTGCAGCTGCGTGTACGGGTCGCCGTTTTCATCCGAGACGGCAAAGTGCGTGAACACACCGGTGAAATTCAGGTGCGGCAGCGACAGCGCCTCAAGCATCTCGTCGAGATGGCTGTCATCATGCACGTCAAAGCCCGTGCGCCCCATGCCGGTCTCCAGCTTCATGTGCGCGTTTAAGTGCAGCCCCGTCCCGGCGAGGAAGCGGTTGAGCTCGCGCGCGTACTCGATGCTGCCGACCGCCTGCGTCACGCCGAGCGTCGCAAGGTCGACGGCAATGTGCGCCGACTGCGGCCCGAGCAGCAGGATGTTCATCGTCACGCCGGCAGCGCGCAGCTCCTCGGCCTCATCATAGCAGTTGACGGCGATCCACCGGCAGCCCGCCTGCTGCAGACGCTGCGCCACACGCACCGCGCCGTGGCCGTAGGCATTGGCCTTGCAGACGCCGAGCATCTGGCAGCCGTCCGGCAGACGGCTGCTGATCTCGCGGTAGTTGTGTTCCAGATTATTGAGACTGATCTCTACCCATGTTCGAATTTTGCGATTCATCGTTCGTACTTCCTTGTTCCAGATTCCATTGTTCCACCGTGCAGTACAGGCATGAGCGTTCATCCACCGACAGCTCCGCGCACTGCGGCACAGTGCCGTCAAGATACAGCCGCACGACCGTATGGTCGTCGGTGATGAGCTGTACGACCAGCAGCCCGCCCTCCTGCCATGTGAGGTCGACATAGCCGCTGCGGACGGCATCCACCACATAGGGCAGCGCCGTCAGCGGAGTCAGTCCGGCGGCGTTGAGATCGCCCGCCGGCAGCAGGATATCATCGAAGGTGAGCGTGCTCTCTCCTCGGCGCAGGTGCGCGCCGACGCCTTTCGCCGTCTCCGGGGCGATGACCGCGAGGTCATAGCCGTCGGGCAGCTCCCGGCAGGTGAGCGTGTAGTCCGCGACCGTGTCGCCGTAGTCCGCGCGCACCTGCGCCGTCACGGTGACGAGGCTTCCCGTGAGCGTGTCACGAAAGGCCTGAAACGATTGCTCTCCCTCGCCGTGTCCGCACGCGGACAACAGCAGCAGGCTTATCATCAGTGCAGCGATGCTTCTGCGCTGCATACTGCCTCCTATCGGATGATGGTTTTTGTGACCTCCGGCAGCGCCGCGATCACGTCGGTCGGGTTCATGGCATATTCGCCCATGCGTGCGGCGCACACGTCGCCTGCTCGCCCGTGCAGCCAGACTGCGGTCTGCACCGCATCGCGCGCGGGCATCTGGCACAGCAGCGCACCAAGCATGCCCGCCAGCACGTCACCGCTGCCGCCCTTGGCCATACCGGGATTGCCGGCGCGCAGCACGGCCGCGTCCCCGTCCGGGAATGCGCAGACCGTCTCCGGCCCTTTGCGCACGACGGTGCAGCCGTGCGCGGCGGCAAAAGCGGACGCCGCCTCTGCCCTGCCGGCCGCATCCGCACCCGCAAGCCGGGCAAACTCCCCGTCGTGCGGTGTGAGGACAATGGGCGCGCGGGCGCGATCGAGCACCGTCACATCCTGCGCGACGGCAAAGAGCGCATCAGCGTCGAGCACGAGCGGCGTCTCCGAGCGCAAAACAACGGCCTGCACCAGCGCCGTGAGCGCGGCATTTCGTCCCAAGCCGGGGCCGAGCACGCACACATCGCTCCTGCGCAGCCGCTCAAGCAGCTCCGGCAGCGCGTCCGCCGCAAGCTTACCGTCGGCCGACGGGAGCGGAAACGGCATCGCCGCATCGTTTTTCACGGCGGTGATCGCATAGATCGCCTCCGGCACGCCGACGGACACCAGCCCCGCACCGCAGCGCAGCGCGGCATGGGCGCACAGCGTCGGCGCGCCGGTATAGCCGACGCAGCCGCCGACGATGAGCACGCGGCCGTAATCATATTTATTGGTGTCGGACGCGCGCCGCGGCAGATACGGCACGCACGGTTCGATACGGTGCATGGCTTGCCTCCTGAACGGAAACGCAGTGATTTGTCAGCAAATATTATAGCGTTTTCGAATCCCCACGTCAAATTTTCTTCCCCTTTTACATTGATTTGTTGCGCGAAGTGTGGTATAAATAGCTTTGTTATTGAGTTTATTGCTTGGATCGGGAAAATAGTACCAAGGTTCCGCACCAGAGAGGGACGCCGCCGGCTGAGAGCGTCCTGCGAGAAACGTACTTCGTTCGCCCGTGAGCTCCGGCCAATCCCCGGCGGGTCCGCCCGTTAGCGCGCAGAGAGTGCGGCGCACGTGCGCCGAATTCGGGTGGTACCGCGGAAGCTTCCTTTCGTCCCTGTATGCGGGACGGGAGGATTTTTTTATACCCATCCGGCGATAAACACGACCGACTATGTAAACTTTGCAACGAAGGAGTTGTTTGCATGAAAGAAATGCTGCAGAAGCTGCGCGAGGCTTCTGTCGACGCCATTTTGCAGGCGGACGACATCACGGCGCTGGAAAACCTGCGCGTGAAGTACCTCGGCAAAAAGGGTGAGCTGACCGCCATCCTCAAGCAGATGGGCCGCCTGTCGGCGGAGGAACGCCCGGCCATGGGCCAGCTGGCAAACCAGGTGCGCGCGGAGCTTGAGACCGCGCTTGAGCAGCGCCGCGAGGCGCTCAATGCGCGTATGCTTGAGATGCGCCTCAAGGCCGAGACGCTCGATGTGACCATGCCCGGCAAGGCGCCGGAGCTCGGCCACCAGCACCCGATGTACATCGTGCTCGACGAGATCAAGGACATCTTCGTCGGTATGGGCTTTGAGATCCTCGAAGGCCCGGAGATCGAGGAGGCCGAGTATAACTTCACCAAGCTCAACACCTCCGAGGGGCACCCCGCCCGCGAATGGTCGGATACGTTCTATCTGACCGAGGACAGCCGCATTCTCCTGCGCACCCAGACCTCCCCGATGCAGGTGCGCGCGATGGAGAGCAAGCCCCTGCCGATCCGCATGGTCGCGCCAGGCCGTGTTTACCGCAAGGACGAGGTCGACGCCACGCACTCGCCCATGTTCCACCAGATCGAGGGCATGGTCATCGACAAGGGCGTCACGATGGCGGACCTGAAGGGCACGCTCAACACGCTCGTGCGCAAGCTCTACGGCGAGAACACCGTCACCCGCTTCCGCCCGCACCACTTCCCATTCACCGAGCCGAGCTGCGAGATGGACGTGCAGTGCCACAAGTGCGGCGGCAAGGGCTGCCCCACCTGCAAGGGCGAGGGATGGATCGAGATCCTCGGCGCCGGCATGATCCATCCGAAGGTGCTTGAGGGCTGCGGCATCGACACGGACGTCTACTCCGGCTGGGCCTTCGGCATGGGTCTGGAGCGACTGGCGATGCGCCGCTTTAAGATCAGCGACCTGCGCCTGATCTTCGAAAACGACGTGCGCTTCCTGCAGCAGTTCTGAGAAAGGAGAGGCTACCATGATTTTAAGCAGAAAATGGCTCAATGAATTCGTAGATTGCTCGGCCTGGACCGACCACGACTTTTCCGAGGCAATGACCCTCTCCGGCTCTAAGGTGGAGACGTTCACGAACCTGCACGACAGCATCCGAAACGTCGTCGCGGGCCGCATCGTGGAGATGGTGCGCCACACGAACTCCGACCACATGTGGGTCTGTCAGGTCGATGTGGGCGGCGATGCGCCGATCCAGATCGTGACCGGTGCACAGAACCAGCAGGTCGGCGACATGGTACCCGTCGCGCTCGACGGTGCGCTGCTGCCCGACGGCAAGCAGATCCACGCCGGCACGCTGCGCGGCGAGGCGTCCAACGGCATGATGTGCTCGCTCAAGGAGCTCGGTCTGACGCTGCATGACTACCCCTACGCCATCGAGGACGGCCTGTGGGTCATGCAGGAGGACGGCGTGAAGCCCGGCGACGACATCGCCGCCGTCATCGGCGCGGACGACCATGTGGTCGAGTTTGAGATCACGCCCAACCGCCCGGACTGCCTGTCCGTGATCGGTCTGGCGCGTGAGGCCGCCGTGACCTTTGACAAGCCCTTGAAGCTGCACACGCCCGACGTGCCCGGCCGCGGCGAGGACATCCGCGACTATGTCAGCATCCGCATCGACGATCCCGCGCTCTGCCCGCGCTACACCGCGCGCATGGTGCGCAACGTCAAGATCGGCCCGTCCCCGGCGTGGATGCGCGAGCGCCTGCGCAACAGCGGCGTGCGCCCGATCAACAACATTGTCGACATCACAAACTACGTCATGCTCGAGTACGGTCAGCCCATGCACGCGTTCGATTTCTCGTGCATCGGCGGCAAGCAGATCATCGTGCGCACCGCGCGCGAGGGCGAGACCATCGAGACGCTCGACGGCACGGCGCGCAAGCTCACGCCGAATATGCTGTGCATCTGCGACGAGCAGAAGCCCGTCGCGGTCGCCGGCGTCATGGGCGGCGCCAACTCCGAGATCGTGGGCGACACGGCCATGGTCGTCTTTGAGGGCGCGAACTTCAACGGCACGAGCGTGCGCCGCACGGCCGCTGCGCTCGGCATGCGCACGGAGGCCTCCGGCCGCTTTGAGAAGGGGCTCGACCCGATGAATACCGTCGCCGCCGTGGATCGCGCATGCGAGCTCGTGGAGCTGCTCGGCTGCGGTGAGGTAATGCGCGGCACCATTGACGTGCTGCCCGAGCCCATCGTGCCGAAGACCGTGAAGCTCGAGCCGGAAAAGGTCAACGGTCTGCTCGGTACGGACGTGTCCGAGGCGGAGATGCGCCGCATCCTGCTCGCGCTCGGCTTCGAGCTCGACGGCGAGACGATCATCGTCCCCTCCTGGCGCGGCGACGTGGAGCACTACTCCGATGTCGCCGAGGAGATCGCCCGCTTCTACGGTTACAACAACATTCCCTGCACGCTCATGCGCGGCCAGACCACCAGCGGCGGCTACAGCGATGCGCAGCAGGCGGAGCGCAGCATCGGCGCGATGGCGCGCGCGCTCGGCTACAGCGAGATCATCACGTATTCGTTCATCAGCCCGTCGTACTATGACAAGATCCGTCTCCCGGCCGATTCCCCGCTGCGCAGCTCCATGAAGATCCTCAACCCCCTCGGTGAGGATACCTCCATCATGCGCACGACGGTGCTGCCGTCCATGCTTGAGATCCTCACGCGCAACTATAACTACCGCAACAAGGCCGTGCGCCTGTACGAGATCGGCAAGGTCTACTTTGCCCGCACCGACGGTATGGCCGACGAGCCGAAGCTGCTGTGTCTCGGCGGCTACGGCGGCGGAATGGACTTCTTCCAGCTCAAGGGCGCGGTCGAGCGCATCCTCGCCGGTCTGCGCATCACGGACGTGACGTTTGAAGCCGAGAGCGGCAACCCGTCGTACCACCCCGGCCGCTGCGCGAAGGTGTACGCCGGCGGCAAGCTGCTGGGCGTGCTCGGTCAGATCCATCCGCTTGCGGCAGCAAACTACGGCGTGGACACGGAGCTTTACACGGCCGAGCTGCAGCTCGGTGAGATGCTCGCCGAGCGCGGTGCGACACCGGTCTACACGCCGCTGCCGCGCTTCCCGGCCGTGACGCGCGACGTGGCCGTCGTCTGCAGCGCCGACATCCCGGTCGCCAAGCTCTCGCAGTGCATCCTCGCCGCCGGCGGACAGTATCTCAAGGGCTGCGAACTCTTTGACGTGTACACCGGTGCCCCGATCCCGGCCGGCTATAAGAGCGTCGCTTTCTCGCTGACGCTGCGCGCCGACGACCAGACGCTCACCGACGACCACGCCGAGGAGACGATGCAGAGTGTCCTCAAGGCACTTGAGGACACGTTCCACGCGACCATTCGCTGAGCGTTTATAGAAGCGAAAAGATATTAAGAAAATATTTAGAACTTTTTTCGAAAAGGGTTGAAAAGTGGCTTTACAGACTTGTGTTTTTTGGTATAATAGGCACAAGAACTTGTATGAGGGAGGGCTTCACATGGAAGACGCAACCAGACGGTTTAACGCGATCGACAACAAAACAGAAATGAAGGAGATCCTCACTTCCGTGTATCATTCCCTTGTTGTCAAAGGCTACAACCCGATCAACCAGCTCGTCGGCTACATCCTATCCGAGGACCCGACGTACATCACCAACTACAACAACGCCCGTAGCCTCATCTGCCGCCTCGATCGCGACGAGCTGCTGCAGGAGCTGCTGACCAGCTACTTGGACAAGTGAACCAAGCACTGTTATGAAACCAAAAAGGCCCTGCCTCTCGGCAGGGTCTTTTTGCATATCCACGCAGGCTGCTGCCGCGAGGTGGCAGAAAAGGGGCAAAAGCAAAAAATCGCTCCCGTCAAAGACGGGAGCGATTCGCGTTGGCAGCGGAAGAAGGATTCGAACCCTCACAAACGGAGTCAGAGTCCGGTGTGCTACCATTACACAATTCCGCTACGAACAAATGATATTATACAGATATTTTCGGATTTGTCAACCCTATTGTCGCATATTTTTCAAAAAATAAAAATACTTTTTCCGGCCCTGACCAAAAACGCAGTCAGGGCCGGAAAACCGGGCTCAGCAGTCGAGGATCTTGCCATCGATCGAGATCGTGACGACCTGCCACGGCAGGAATTTTCCGCTCGCGCGCAGCGCCTCACGCGCCGCGTGCTCCAGCCCGCCGCAGCACGGCACCTCCATGCGCACGATGGTCACGCTCTGGATGTCATTGCTGCGAATGATTTCGGTGAGCTTGTCGGTGTAATCCACCGCGTCGAGCTTCGGGCAGCCGATGAGCGTGATCTTCCCTTTCATGAATTCGCTGTGCATATTTGCGTAGGCATAGGCCGTGCAATCCGCCGCAATGAGCAACTTCGCCCCCTGAAAATACGGCGCATTGACCGGCACGAGCTTGATCTGGCACGGCCACTGGCCGAGCTGCGACGGCTGTGCCGCCGGTGCCGCTGCCGGTGCCGATTCCTCGCGCTGGAAGCGGTGCATCTGGTGGCCGGGGCAGCCGCCGGGCGCGGCGTGTGCGGTCTCCGCCTGCTTTTTCAGCTTATTGGCCTGCACGGCCGCCTCGTCATACGCTGCTGCTTCGCGCTCGACAAAATGGATCGCATCCATTGGGCAGGCGGGCAGACAGTCGCCGAGGCCGTCGCAATAATCGTCACGCAGAAGCTTGGCCTTGCCGTTGACGATGCCGATGGCACCCTCATGGCAGGCCGTCGCACACGCGCCGCAGCCGTTGCACTTTTCTTCGTCAATGTGGATGATTTTGCGGATCATAATATCCCTTCCCTTTCCAAAAATCGTCCGGGTCCCCACCCGGCGGTCTTGACTTTCTGTGCATAAGATAGCATAATAAAAGCCACAATTCCGTTGTCAGAACAACAAATGGAGCAAAAAACATGAACATTTCCCTGACCAGCACGCGCCTGTTTCGCGGGATCGACACTGCGCAGCTGCAGCCGCTGCTGCAGTGCCTCGGCGCTGTGCGAAAGCGCTATGCGCGCGGCGAGACCATTCTCGCTGCGGGTGCACCGACCGAGCAGCTCGGTATGGTGCTCTCCGGTATGGCCATGATCGGCCACGATGACATCTGGGGCAATCACAGCCTGCTCGGTCACGTCACGCCCGGAGAGGTATTTGCCGAACCCTACGCCTGTATTCCGGGGGAACCGCTGCGTATCAGCGTGACAGCCGCCGAGGACACCGAGGTGCTGTTTCTGAACGTCGGCAAGGTGCTCACGACGTGTACGAACGCCTGCCCGTTTCACGCACTGCTCATTTCGAATCTGCTGGCTGTGTGCGCAGAGAAAAATCTGCTGCTCTCGCAGCGCATCCTGCACACAGCGCCGAAAGGCATCCGCGCCCGGCTCATGTCGTACTTTTCCGAGTGCGTGAAACGCACCGGACAGTACAGCTTTGACATTCCCTACAACCGCCAGCAGCTCGCCGATTATCTCGGCGTGGATCGCAGCGCCATGTGCAGCGAGCTGTCACGGATGCAGCGCGAGGGCCTGCTGAGCTATCACAAGAACCATTTTTCCGTGCACGAGGCACTGGAGTAAATCGACGAAAGGCGGACGCAACATGACGAGAGAAGAATACGCAAAGCGGATGAAAAAGCATCCCGACTGGGCGCCCGGCTGGGACGCGATCGACGCGGCCTTTGCAAAGCTCTACCCAGAAGCAGAGCCGGTGCGTTTCGAGAGCGAACTGCACGACCGCGCGGCGCTCGGCGGCGAGGAATATCTCGACGGCTTTGCCGTCTACGACACGGGCAAGGGCTATCAGCACATCGTCACCTATGGCTTGAGCGAGCTGTACCCAAGCATGGCAGCCTTTGGCTCGGAATACAGCAAATGGGGCTATGAGCTCACGCTCAAGGTGCGCGAGAGCTATGCCGAGACGGGCACGTGGGCGCTCGACCTGCTGGCGCAGCTGGCGCGCTACACGTTCCAGACCGGCAACTATTTCGAGCCGGGCGCATACATCCCCGGCGACGGCGGCTCCCTGCACCCGGAGCTGAACTCGGCCATCACGGCGCTGGCCATCGTCAGCGACACGACCGCCGCATCGATCGAGACCGTGCACGGCAGGGTCGCGTTTTTGCAGCTGGTCGGTCTCACGCAGCCGGAGCTGGACGCGGTCACGCGCGACCCGGACGCGCTCACGGGCATTCTGGAGCGGATGCGCGCAGACGATCCGGAGCTTGTGCTCGATATGCGCAGAACAAGGTCTTACATATAAACCGCTGCCACATGCAAACCGCCGCACCGTGACGCCACGGTGCGGCGGTTTTGATTTGTGTAAAGAACGCGGCTGCCTTACTTCGCGAGCAGCTCCGCACAGGCCTCACCGAGCAGACGGATGCCTTTTTCGATCACCTCGTCACTGCTGTTGGAGTAGTTGATGCGGAAGGTGCTGACGTTGCGCGCCTTCTCATAAAACGGGTCGCCAGGGCAGATGGCCACGCCCTTCATGAGCGCGACGCGGTAGAGATCGACCGCAGACATGCCGTTCGGGAGCTTCGCCCACAGGAACATGCCGCCCTCGGTCGGCGTGAACTCCACGCCCTCCGGAAGGTACTTGCGCATGCAGTCCATCATCAGCTCCGCCTTGTGCTTGTAGAGCACTTTCGTCTTTTCGATGTGCGCGTCGATGTCGTTGTCCGCAAGGTACTGCGCAAGCACGAGCTGCGAGAAAATGTTCGTGTGCAGGTCGGCAGTCGCCTTGTAGCTCAGGAGCTTCTCACGCAGCTCCTTGTTGCGCACGCACACCCAGCCGATGCGCATACCGGGCGCGACGATCTTGGAAAACGTGCCGAGCATGCAGCACTGCTCCCCCAGCTCCTTGCCGAAGCTGTCGGTCGCGGTGCCGGAAAAACGCAGCTCACGGTACGGGTTGTCCTCGAGTACGACAATGTCCGTGCCGCGGAAGATCTCCACGACTCGGTCGTGTACCTGCTGGCTGTAGCTCAGGCCGGTGGGGTTCTGGAAATTCGGAATGACATAGGCAAACTTCACGTCCGGGTTCGCCGCAACAGCCGCCGCGAGCGCATCACAGTCGATGCCGTCGGGGTTGATGGTGACCGGCAGGATCTCGGGGTCAAAGAAGTGGAACGACTGCAGCGCGACCAGATAGGTCGGGTCCTCGACGATCACCTTGTCGCCGGGGTCGAGCATGCACGCGCCCATCATCGTCAGCACCTGCTGCGAGCCGTTGGTGATGATGATATCGTCGGCCTGCACGCCGAAAACGCCCATCGTCTCGTAGCGCTTGGCGATCCACTCGCGCAGCGGGAGATAGCCCTGCGTGCCGCTGTACTGCAGCGCCATGACGCCATTATGCTCGAGCACCTTGTGCGCTGCCTTGTCCATCGCTTCGACCGGGAACGAGACCGGGTTCGGAAGTCCGCCCGCGAAAGAAATCAGCTCGGGAGATGCCGCTGCCGCAAGAATGCTTGCCGTAAATTCGCCCTGAAAATCGGGACGCAGGATTTTGTTGGAAAGTCTGGGATGCATAATTTCTCCTTTCATGGGCGCTTGTGGTATTCTGTATCGTCGACAGGCAAGCCCTCATAGTGTGTCGATTATAGCACGCTGAGATCGTCTGACAAGGGAATTTTTTGATGAGGCACAAAATATGTAGACTTTCACAGAAAGACACGCACAGGTGAAATGTCCCGCTGGGCAAAACGCACATCCGCGCCGTGCGGACACGGCGCGGATGTGCGTCTGTAAAAAAGCATTACGTTTGGGGTATATCGATCTCGCTGCGATCACGCAGCGCCTGTGTGACGGCGGCGCGGATCTCGTCAAGCGGCTGCCCGCTCTCGCGTGCGCGCCGCGCCAGATCGTCATATTCCGCCTTCTCGCGCGTGACGCCGTAGCCCTGCGCCGTTTTGACGCGCACCGGACCGAAGCGCGTCTGCACAGTCTGCGTGCATCTGGCGAGGCTGTAACGGGCGCAGGTACGCTCGCGCACACCCAGCGTTGTCGTATTGCGAAAGATGCAGCGCAGCATGGCATCCCGCTGCTCCGTGCGGCAGAGGCAGGTGAGCAAAACACCCGGGCGGCCCTTTTTCATGCCGATGGCGGTGAAATACACATCCAGCGCGCCGAGCGCGAGCAGCTCGTCCATGGCGAAGGCAAGCGATTCCGCAGGCTGATCGTCGATGTTGCAGCACAGCTCCACGACCTGCTCATCGCCGTTCCCGCTCTCACCCAGGAGCACACGCACGACGTTCGCCGCTGCAAAATCCTTCTTGCCCGTGCCGTAACCGGCGGCGGAGACGCACATCTGCGGCATTGCACCATAGTCAGACACGAACTGCCGCAGCAGAGCCGCGCCTGTGGGGGTGCACAGCTCACCCGTCACGCTGCCGGCATAGACCGGCACGCCGCGCAGCAGCCGCTCCGTCGCCGGGGCGGGCACAGGCAGCACACCGTGCGCGCAGCGGACCTGACCGCTGCCGACATTGATCGGCGAGCAGAGCACGCGCTGCGGCTGCAGCGCATCCATGAGCGCACACACGCACAGCACATCCGCCAGCGCATCGAGCGCGCCGACCTCATGAAAGTGCACCTGCTCGACCGCGCAGCCGTGCACCGCGCTCTCGGCGTCCAGAAGGCGCGCATACACCGCCTTGGCATTTTCCCGGACCGTCCGCGAAAGCGGCACGGTATCGAAAAAAGCCATGATCTCGGCCGCACTTGTACCGCCTTGTGTATGCTCTGCATTCGGAAGGTCCGCTCCCTCCTGCTGCCCGTGGATGCTTACAGTGACGTGCGTGCCGCGGATGCCGCACTTGGCATCCGGCGCGGCGGATACAACCGCCCGGCCGCCGAGCGCCGCGTTCATCCCGGCGAGAAACGCCGCCGGATCGGGATGCAGCTCCAGCAGCGCCGCCGTGAGCATATCACCGGCACAGCCCATGGAGCAGTCGATATACAAAGTTTTCATTCGCTCTCCGCCCTCGCTTTCGGGTCTAATTGGATGGTGGAAAAGTATTCGGACAGCCCTGCGGTGATCTCCGGCCACCGCGCCCGTGCCGCCGCGTGCTGCGCTGCCGGAAGCTGCAGCAGCGCGCCGCCGTCGCGCAGACGCACACGCAGATCCGTAAAGCCGAGCGCGAACAAAAATGCCTCACTCCGCTCCACCGCCCGGAGCTTTTCCGCCGTGATCGGCTCGCCCGTCGGCACACGTGTGGCAAGGCAGGCATAGGCGGGCTTGTCCCACGTGAAGAGCCCGGCCGCCTTGGAGCGGCGGCGCACCTCCGCTTTGGTCAGGCCGCAGAGCCGGAGCGGCGAGAGGACATGCGCCTGCTCGAGCGCGCGCATACCCGGCCGGTCGCCGCGGTCATCGCTGGCGTTCGTACCGTCGAGCACGACGGGATACCCGTCCGCAGCGGCGGCCGTGCAGATCGCGCCGAAGATGCGTCGCTTGCAGAAATAACAGCGGTCTGCCGGATTCGCGGCGATGGTATCCTCGCACAAAACATCCACCTCCAGCTCACGCAGCGGCACACCGAGCGCTGCCGCCAGCCGCCGGGCATCCGCACGCTCAAACGCCGGCTGAAACTGCGAGCGGACATAATATGCCATGATATCCGAGCCGCACGCAGCGGCGCTGTAGAGCAAGAACGCAGAATCCGCCCCGCCAGAAAACGCGAGCGCGGCCTTCGGATGCTGCGCAAAAAAATCAGTGAGTTCCATGGTGCACCGTCAATCGAGATGGTTGATCATGCTGGCAAGATAGCCCGCGCCGAAGCCGTTGTCGATGTTCACGACGGACATACCGCTTGCGCAGGAATTGAGCATGCTCAGCAGCGCCGCGATCCCGCCGAGCGACGCGCCGTAGCCGACGCTCGTGGGCACGGCGATCACCGGACAGTCGGCAAGACCGCCGATAACGGACGGCAGCGCCCCCTCCATGCCCGCGACCGCGACAATGACGCGCGCAGACATGATCGTGTCCAGATTGGCGAGCAGCCGGTGAAGACCCGACACGCCGACATCATACAGGCGTGTGACCGCGTTTCCGAGCGCCTCGGCCGTCAGTGCCGCCTCTTCTGCAACGGGAATATCACTTGTGCCGCCGGTCGCAACGACGATGCGCCCCTTGCCGCCGGGCTGCGGGAGCTCACCGATGATGCCGACTCCGGCAGTGCTGTCATAGCGCAGCGGAAGGTTCGTCTCCAGATAGGCCGCCGCCTCCACCGACAGGCGCGTGATGAGGATCGTCCGCTGGCCGCTGCGCAGCATCTCCCGGGCAATGCCGAGGATGTGTTCCTTTGCCTTGCCCTCGCCGAAGATGACCTCCGGCACCCCCTGACGAATGCCGCGGTGGAAATCGACCTTTGCGTACGCGCCGATCTCCTGAAAGGGCTGCATCTTCAGCCGGAGCGCCGCGTCGTCCGGGGTCACGTCGCCGTCGGCGACCTGCTGCAGCAGCTGTGTCAATTCCTGCTTATCCATTGCGTCTGTTCTCCTTATCGCGCGTGGTTTTCCGTCAGCGGCAAAATGCTGTCTGACAAATTACAATATACCGCACAGGCCGCGCATCTGCAAGGGGGAAAATCGCACTGCGGGCGCATCCGGGCAAAGCGAAAACCGGAGCGTTTCCGCTCCGGTTTTCAAAAACGATGGTATAAAGCTTTCGCGTGCCTCAGTGGCAGCCGTGATGGCCGCAGCCATGATCGCCGCAGGTGTGGCCGCCCTCACCGTGCTCGTGATCGTGGTGATCGCAGCGGACGTTCGGATTATAGCCGAGATTTCCGGCCAGCAGCGCATGGACAGCCGCATCGGCATCACCGCTGACGCCGCCGAAGAGCCGGATGCCCGCCTGCGCCAGCGCCTGCTGCGCGCCGCCGCCGATGCCGCCGCAGATGAGCGTGTTCACGCCGTGCTGCATCAGGAAGCCCGCCAGCGCGCCGTGGCCGCTGCCATTGGTATCGACCACTTCGGAGGCGACGATCCTGTCGCCGTCGATCTCATAGATCTTGAACTGCTCGGTGTGGCCAAAGTGCTGGAAGATCTGACCGTTTGCATAGGTAACTGCAATTTTCATGTTTGCTTCTCCTTTGTGTTCTTGCATATTCGAATGGGTATCTTCTGATTTTGTCCGGCAGCACTGTGTGCAGCGCGCCTGCTCCTGCCCGCCGCAGATGCGGTAGCTGCCGCCGGTGATGACGAGCTTTCTGCCATATACAAGGCACGCGGCAATCTTGCGCCGGGCGCTCTCATAGATCTCCTGCACGGTGGAGCGGGAAATGTCCATCTGCGCGGCGCACTGCTGGTGCGTGCGCTGCTCGAGATCGACAAGCCGGATGACCTCATACTCATCCAGCGTCAGCAGAATGGGAGCCGCCTCCTCGTGCCCCTGCGGGCAGAAGGTGTCGACCTGCGGCGCATCGCAGATCCGCCGGCATCGCGGTGGTCTCGGCATAGCGTCACCTCCAAGGCTTTTATTTTCGGTATATGCCGATTATAATGCCGCTGTGCGCGTTTGTCAACACCTTTGTGCGCACCGCCGGGCAACAAAAAAAGAAAGGGCGCTCGCCCTTTCTTTTTCTGTGTTTGACTCAATGCCGGTCGGCCACGAGGCGCTTGGCCACGTCGGTCAGCATGGAATAGTAGCCGAGCTTGTTGACGTGGATGCCGTCACCGCCGCCGCAATCCGGGTTGAGGCCGCCCGTGTCGTTGCGCAGGTGCGTCGTGACGTCGATAAACCCGTAGCCCGCCTGCTCAACAGCCGCCTTGGCCGCAGCGTTGTAGCGGTCGATCTTATCATTCGAGGCAAAGTTCGACCCGGCATCGATCGGCGTGATCGATGCGACATAGAGCTTTGCCGACGGCAGCTCCGCCTGCGTATCGGCAAGGAAGCTGAGATAGTTCTGGCAGTACGTCTCCTCGCTGGTCATGTTGATGTCGTTCATGCCCATGGAGAAGATGACATACTTCGGGTCGATGACCTTCAGCGCCTCAAGCGCGGTATACGTACCGCCGTTGATATCAAATGTATATTCCCGCAGGCTGCGGATGCCGACATTTCCGGTCGCAACGACCATGTCCTTCGGCAGTACATCATAGACGAACAGGCCGCTGCAGATGCTGTCGCCGACAAATGCGCAGTCGGACAGCTGCACCAGCTCGTCGTTGTCAAACGAATAGCCGCCATACGGCGGGAGCTCGATCGACGGCGTCACGCTGACGGTCTCCTCCGCCGGCGGCGCGGTCGGCGTGGGCGTAGTCTCTGCCGGCGTGGGCTGGCTGTGCGATTTCCTGAGCGCCATAATTACCGGGATCGACACCGCCACAAGGACCACACACAGGATGATGATAACATTGCGCGCCGTCTTTTTCTGTTTGCCTTTGCGTTCCACTTGCTGAAAACATCCCTTCCAAACAAACTGTTCTCTTACTATAGCACGCAAAACCGGTTCTGTCGAGGGGTGTCACATACGTTTTCGCGCCACAAAAACGGGATGCGGCAAGCGCGCCGTCGCATGCATCGGGATGCGCCTTTTTCAAATGCGTAATCATTTGCAAGGAGAATCGTTTTTGGGAGAACGACACGGCCAACCATTGCGCGTCAACAAAGAAATCCGAGCGATAAGGGGGAGCGTGCAGCGGCCTCTTTTCCCTGTGCCGAGACTAGGAGACGAAGGATTTCCCGGCGGCGCATAAAGCCAATCATCCAGCGGCACAGCGTCCCGGTTCCGGCGAGGACGGCATCCGGCACACGGCGTGCCAAACCGTGGGGGGGAGCAAAACGAACATAAACAGGGCGGCATTTTCCCGCTCTCATTGTGATACCATCCGAAATCGCAAAAATGCCTTGAAAAAATATTGTTTTTCTGATCCTTTCGGTCTAATATCACAGTATAAAAACATTCTGCCAAAAAAATCAATTTATCATGGAGGTATTGCTATGCAGAAGCTTGAGAAGCTGTACGAAGGCAAGGCCAAGATGGTCTTTCGCACCGACGACCCCGAACTGCTGATCGTCGAATACAAGGACGACGCCACCGCCTTTAACGGCGAAAAACGGGGCACCATCGCCGGAAAAGGCGTCATCAACAACCGGGTGACCAACCACCTGATGACGCTGCTGGAAGAGCAGGGCGTGCCCACCCACTTCGTGCGGGAGCTTTCCGACCGGGAGACCCTCGTCAAGAAGGTCACCATCGTCCCCCTCGAGGTCATCGTCCGCAACATCTCCGCCGGCTCCTTCGCCAAGCGGTACGGCGTGGAGGAGGGCATTGTGTTTGACGCCCCCACCATCGAGTTCTCTTATAAAAACGACAGTCTCGGCGACCCGCTCATCAACTCCTACCATGCGCTGGCCCTGAAGCTGGCGACGGCCGAGGAGCTGGAGCAGATCAAGTCGCTGGCCTTCCGGGTCAACGACCTGCTCAAGGGCATCATGAAGGGCATCGGCATCGATCTTGTGGACTTCAAGCTGGAGTTTGGCCGCCTGCCCGACGGCAGCATCGTCCTCGCCGACGAGATCAGCCCCGACACCTGCCGCCTCTGGGACGAGACGACCCACGAAAAACTGGACAAGGATCGTTTCCGCCGTGACCTCGGCAATGTGGAGGGCGCATATCAGGAGATCCTGCGCCGTATGCTCGGCGCGTAACGGGGCGCGGGCCTATGTTTTCAAAGATTCATGAGGAATGCGGCGTTTTCGGCATTTACACTGGAGGCGGGACGGATGTTGCCGGGCTGACTTACAGCGCTCTGTTCGCGCTTCAGCACCGGGGACAGGAAAGCTGCGGCATCGCCGTCAACGACGACGGCGTCATATCGGGATATAAGGACCTCGGCCTTGTCGGTGAGGTCTTCCCTCCCGAGCGCCTGCAAAAGCTCGGCGGAGGCCAGCTGGCGGTGGGTCACGTCCGCTACGCCACAACCGGCAGGAAGAGCCGCGAAAACGCCCAGCCCCTGATCATCAATCATATCAAGGGCAGCATGGCGCTCGCCCACAACGGCAACCTGACAAACGCCGCCGAGCTGCGGGAGGCGCTGGAGCTCAACGGCGCGATATTCCACACCACCAGCGACACCGAGGTCATTGCCTATACCATCACCAACGAGCGTCTGCGGGCCTCCTCGATCGAGGAGGCGGTCTCTGCCGCCATGGACAGGATCAAGGGCGCGTACTCGCTGGTCATCATGTCGCCCCAGAAGCTGATCGCCGTCCGGGATCCCCACGGTTTCCGGCCGCTCTGCATCGGAAGGCTGGGAGACGGCTGGGTCTTTGCCTCCGAGAGCTGCGCGCTGGACGGCATCGGTGCACAGTTCGTGCGGGACGTGCGCCCCGGCGAGATCGTCATCGCGGACAAGGGCGGCCTGCGCAGCATAACCACCCATTGCGGCCAGTGCCCCCGCTCGCTGTGCGTCTTTGAGTACATCTACTTCGCCCGTCCGGACTCCGTCATAGACGGCAGCTGCGTCCACACCGCGCGGCAGCGCGCCGGGGCCTTTCTGGCGCTGGAGCACCCCGTTCAAGCGGACGTGGTCATCGGCGTTCCGGACTCCGGCCTGGACGCCGCCCTCGGCTATTCCAAGCAGTCCGGCATCCCGTACGGCGTAGGCTTTATCAAAAACAAGTATATCGCCCGCACCTTTATCCAGCCGGAGCAGAGCCAGCGGGAGAAATCCGTCAACATCAAGCTCAACACCATCTCCTCCACCATCCGCGGCAAGCGCGTGGTACTGATCGACGACTCCATCGTCCGCGGCACCACCTGCGCCCACATCGTAAAGCTCGTCCGCGAGGCCGGCGCGACGGAGGTTCATATGCGCGTGTCCGCGCCGCCGTTTCTCAACCCCTGCTATTTCGGGACGGACGTCGACTCCCGCGAGAACCTGATCGCATGCAGACACACGATCCCGGAGATCGCGCAGATCATCGGCGTCGACTCCCTCGGATATCTCAGCACCGACAGCGTAACAAAGCTGGCCGAGTGCGGCGAGGGCTTCTGCACCGGCTGCTTCACGGGAAAATATCCCGTTGAGGTGCCGGAAAATAAGGCCAAGTTCCGCTTTGAGCGCGGACTCAGCGAAAAGGAATGACGCCGCTCGCGTGCCTTTACGCTGATGCCAACAAAACACGGCCGCTCATGCATGCAAAAACCCCCGCGCTTGTCATTGCGATAAGCGCGGGGGTGACTTTTTGTGCAGCAGGCGTTACCGCTTGCTCTCCCTGTTGATGCGGATCAGAAAAAACACGATGACCAGAACCGTCAGAACGATGCCGAGCACCACGAGCCAAGGTGCGTCCGCGATCGAGCCGAGGATTCCGACCGCCATGCAGCCCACGCAGGAAAACATCATCCGGCTCATGTCTCTCAGGATCGTGCGCGCATCATACCGTGCCTTTTTCTCCTCCGGGAGCGTATTATAGCCCGCGATCAAAAATGTGCCTTTTCCGCAGGCAAACACGATGCCCAGAATCAGAAAAAGCAGTGCGGCGATGATCTGTGCTTTCGTGCGAATTCCTCCCATCAGCGGATGCGTGATCTTGTTCCTTTTCTTTGAATAACAAGAAATCCCCCCCATGACCCAACGGTCACGGGGAGGATTTCTGAAGTTTGGTGGAGACGGAGGGATTCGAACCCTTGACCTCTCGGATGCGAACCGAACGCTCTCCCAGCTGAGCTACGCCCCCACAAGGCTTGTTCATTATAGCACATTTTTCACATTTGTAAAGACCTTTTTTTCTTCCGGCGCATTTTTGTGCGAAAAAGTCCCGAAAAAGAAAATTGCTTCCCGCTCTTGCGCAATCGCCGCTTTTGTAGTAGAATACTTGCACGTGGCCATTGACAAGGCTGCACTAGTCGGGGAGCCAGCGGTGTCCTGTACCTGCAATCCGCTATAGCAGGGATGAATTCCCGCCCCCGGATAGGTTGATGTGTCGTCTGCCCGCAGTAAGCGGCGTTGAAGGTTCGGTCCCGCGCAACGGAGCCTTGTGAACCATGTCAGGCGGGGAACCGAGCAGCATTAAGCAGGTCACTCCGTGTGCCGTGGGGGCGCCGAGCCCGAGCTGGCTGCTGTGGTAACGGGCATGTCGTCTATTCAAAGGTGGGTGTGCAGTCTTGTCAATGGTCACGTTTTTTATGTTTTCCGTTCCCGGAGGTGACGCGCGCAAATGATGTATCAGGCGCTCTATCGCAAATACCGGCCGAAGACGTTTGACGACGTTGTCGGTCAGGAACATATTACCGAGACGCTGAAAAAGCAGGTCGAGACCGGTCGGCTGTCCCACGCCTATCTGTTCATCGGCACGCGCGGTACGGGTAAGACCACCTGTGCCAAGATCCTGGCCAAGGCGGTCAACTGCGAGCATCCGGTCAACGGCAATCCGTGCAACCGGTGCGCCGCCTGCCGCGGCATCGACGACGGGTCGGTCCTCGACGTGGTCGAGCTGGACGCCGCGTCCAACAACGGCGTCGACAATGTGCGCGCCCTGCGCGACGAGGCGGTGTTTTCCCCCGCCAGCGTGCGCAAGCGCGTGTATATCGTCGATGAGGTGCACATGCTCAGCAACTCGGCGTTCAATGCCCTGCTGAAGATCCTTGAAGAGCCGCCGGAGCATCTCATGTTCATCCTCGCGACGACGGAGCTGCACAAAGTCCCGGCGACGATCCTGTCCCGCTGCCAGCGGCACAGCTTCAAGCGCATCCCGGTCGACACGATCACCGCGCGCCTGAACTTCGTCGCGCAGCAGGAGCACCTGGACCTGCAGCCGGATGCGGCCGCGCTGCTCGCCCGCATGGCGGACGGCGGTATGCGCGACGCGCTCACGCTGCTCGACCAGTGCTGCGGAAATGAATGCATCTCGACCGATGCGGTCATCTCCGCCATCGGTCTTGCCGGAAACCTGCGCACGGCGCAGCTTTTGCGAAGCGTTGCCGCCGGTGACACCGCAGGTGCGCTCGAACAGTTCCGTGAGCTCTGGCAGGATGGGAAAGACCCCTCTGCCCTGCTCGACGAGCTGAGTATGCTCCAGCGCGACCTGCTCATGCAGGCCGTTGCGCCGCGCGGCGGCCGGGAGCTGCTCTCCGGCGCATATGACCCGGTCACGCTGGATGAGCTCTCCGGTGCATTTTCGTCCGCGCAGCTGCTGGCAAACCTTCAGAGCATCCTGCAGACGCTCGGCGCGATGGCGTCGCAGCCCAACCCGCGCATCGCGGCGGAGCTGTGCCTGATTCGGCTCTGCCGGCCGGAGCTGTGCGACGATGTGCCGACGCTGTGCGCGCGCATGGACAAGCTCGAACAGACCGTATACAGCGGGGCGATCCCCGCGCCGCGCGCATCTGCGCCCGCGCCGAAGGAGATGCCTGAGCCGAAGCCGGTATTCGACGATGTGCCCCCTTGGGAGCCGCCCGCACCGCCGGTCTCCGCGCCGAAGGCAAAGCCCGAACCAAAACCGGTTCACGACGACGTTCCCCCTTGGGAACCGCCCGCACCGCCGGTCTCCGCGCCGAAGGCGAAGCCCGAACCGGAACCGGTATTCGACGATGTCCCCCCTTGGGAACCGCCCGCACCGCCGGTCTCCGCGCCGAAGGCGAAGCCCGAGCCGAAGCCGGTATTCGACGACGTTCCCCCTTGGGAGCCGCCGGAGACCGTTCCCGCTCCCATTCCGGAGCAGCCCCCGGAACCTGTTCCGAAGTCCGAGCCCGAACCCGAGCCGATCCCGGAGCCGGTGTCCGCACCCGCGCCGGAGGCTGCGCCCGCAGAAGCGGGCACGTTTGACTGGCAGGCGCTGTGCGCATACATGGAGCGCGAGCTGCCGGTCGGCATCTATCACTTTCTGCTTGATCCGCTGCAGGCTGCCGGTGAGCTGGCTGACGGCACGCTGACCCTGCACCTGAACAAAGCCCCGGCTTACCCGATGTTCAACAAACCCGAGATCGCGGAGAAATTCCGTCTGGCTGTGCAGACGCTGACCGGGCAAAACGTCCGCGTGGTCATGCAGCCGATGGACACGGCGACCCAGATCAAGCAGCGGCAGATCGAGGAGCTGACACGCTTCCCGAACGTAACGATCCGATAAAAAATTTTTTGATTCACAGGAGGATACAAACATGGCAAGAGGCGGTTTTCGCGGCGGTTATGGCGGCATGAATCAGGCCAACATGATGAAGCAGGCGCAGAAGATGCAGCAGGACTTCCTGCGGATGCAGAAGGAGCTGGAGGAAAAAGAGTTCACGGCGAAGGCCGGCGGCGGCATGGTCACGGCCGTTGTCAACGGCAACCGTGAGGTCACCAAGATCGAGATCAAACCCGAAGCGGTCGATCCTGATGATGTCGAGATGCTCGAGGATCTGGTGCTGGCAGCCGTCAACGAGGCGCTGCGCCAGTACGAGGCGGCCTCCGACGCCACGGTCAACAAGATCGCCGGCGGCATGAAGCTCGGCTTCTGAGCAAAAAAATCAGCACGCACCGTGTTCGTGACGGTGCGTGCCTTTTTATTTGCGCAAAAATGCGTGCTCCTCGCGCTGGACAAGGCCGAGCGCCGGGTCAAAGCAGGCGCGGCCGCGCAGGACGCAGGTCTTGCCGTAGCGGGCGCGGAGATTGTCGAGCGTGATATCGAGCCGGCGCTGACGTGCGCGGCGCTCCGCATCCTCGAACAAATCCATCTGGTGCGGCGCGCACGCGGGCTGGAGATCCAGCGCGCGCACGCCGATGCTGCGCAGCGGCTCGGGCCACAGGTGCGCCTGCTCACACAGCGCCAGTGCCGCATCCAGCACCTCGCTCGTCAGATCCGTCGGATGGCGCAGCGCCATGCGGTGGCTGCACCAGCGCAGGTCCGCCGTGCGCACGCTCAGCTCCACCGTGCGGCACTGATACCCCTCCAGCCGCAGACGCGCACCCACGCTCTCGGAAAGCGACAGCAGCGCCGCGCGCGCATCCGCCTCGCAGATCAGGTCACGCGGTGCGGTGGCGCTGTTGCCGATGGACTTCGGCGGCGGCAGATCCTCCACCCGGTGCACCGGCGCGGGGTCATAGCCGTTGGCATAGGCGTGCAGCTGCACCCCGCTCTTGCCGAAGCGCTGCCGGAGCATATCCGCATCTGCCGCCGCGAGCGCGCCGACCGTGCGGATGCCCAGCCGCTCGAGCTGCCGCACCGAGCTGCGCCCGGCAAAGAGCAGGCTGCCCACCGGCAGCGGCCAGACCATGTCGGCAAAGCGCGCGCGGTCAATGACCGTCACGGCATTCGGCTTGCGGTAGTCAGAGCCGAGCTTTGCGATCACCTTGCACCAAGACACGCCGACGCTCACCGTCAGCCCCGTGGCATCGAGCACACGCTGCCGCACCGCCTGCGCCGTCTGCAGCGCGTCCTCACGGCCGACGCAGCCGGTCATGTCCAGCCAGCACTCATCCATGCCGAACGGCTCGCACCGGTCGGTAAAATCGGCATACACCTGCCGCACACGGCGTGAATAATCGTAGTACAGGTCAAAATCCGGCGGCAGGATCGTCAGCTCCGGACACTGCTGCCGCGCCGCCCAGAGCGTCATACCCGTGCGCACTCCGGCAGCACGCGCCATCTGATCCTTGGCTAAAATGATGCCGTGGCGCAGCTCCTGCTCCCCGCCGACCGCCACCGGCCGGCCGCGCAGCTCCGGATGGCGCAGCAGCTCGATGCTCGCATAGCAGGCGTTGATATCCGAATGTAAGATCATGCGTTCCATGTTCACGTTCTCCTGCGAAGAGATTACCTTTATTATAAATCTCTTTATAGGATATTTAAAGCGTTTTCTTCTCTTTTTCGGATATTCTTCTTGTGTTTTTTCGTCGGATGCGATATATTGTGTTTGAGGTGCTGCATATGTACAAAACCTTTGGCGAAACGATCGCTTCCCTGCGCCGCGCACACGGTATGCGTCAGCAGACGCTGGCCGAGGCCATGGCCGAGGCAGGGATGCCGGTGTCGAATCAGGCGGTTTCAAAGTGGGAAAATGACGCCACGCTTCCAAATGCGCAGCAGTTTCTGACGCTCTGCCGCGTGCTGGACGTGGATGATATCGCGGGCACGTTCTCCGGCGGGGATGCCGGCGGTCTGCTTGCGGGGCTGAATGCGGAGGGACGCCGCCGCGCGCTGGAATACATCGCGCTGCTGCGCGAGAGCAAGCGCTTTGCCGCCGCGCCCGAAGTGCCCGCGCTGCGCAGCCTGCCGCTGTACTCGCTGGCCGTCTCGGCCGGGACGGGGCAGTTTCTCGACGGCGAGAGCTATGAGATGCAGCCGGTCGGCCCGGAAGTGCCGGAGGAGGCGAACTTCGGCGTGCGCGTTGCGGGCGACAGCATGGAGCCGCGCTTTCACGACGGGCAGACCGTCTGGGTGCACCAGCAGCCGACGCTCGCACCCGGCGAGATCGGCGTGTTTCTCTACGACGGCAGTGCCTATCTCAAACAGCTCCGGCGCGACGGAGGGCGCATCTGGCTGCACTCGCTCAACCCGGCCTATCACGATCTGGAAATTTCGGACGCCTTTCCCCTGCGTGTGCTCGGAAAAGCCGTGCCCTGACAAAAAGCAGAAAACTCCCTGCGGGTTCAGATCCCGCAGGGAGTTTTCGTATCACGCCTCGTTCCAGTGCAGCAGCCGCTCGCCCAGCTCTGCGACGGTCTGCGCCACTGCCGCCGCGCCGGCGGCCTCCAGCTCACCCGGCTCTGCATAGCCGTAGTACACGCCGAGGCACGGCACACCGCAGGCAGCGGCACCGGTGACGTCATACTTGCGGTCGCCGACCATGAGCGCCGCCTCGGGCGCGGTCTGCGTCTCGGCAAGCGCGGCCGCAACGACCTCGGCCTTCGTGCTGCGCGTGCCGTCGTATTCGCAGCCGATCACGCAGTCAAAGAGCCGCTCGAGATCGAACCGCTGCAGGATCGAGCGCGCCATCGGCGTGGGCTTCCCGGTCGCGACCGCGACGCGAAAACCGTGCGCACGCAGCCGCTCGAGCAATTCCGGAATGCCGGGATAGAGCGTGCACTCATAGATGCCGACAGGCAGATACCGCTCCCGGTAGCGCGCGACCGCCGCCTGCGCCTGCTCGGGCGTCATGGCATACAGCTCCGAGAACGAATCGAGCAGCGGCGGACCGACAAACTTGCGCAGACGCGCCGTGTCCGTCTCGTGGATGCCGAAGCCCTCAAGCGCATACTGCACGCTGCGCAGGATGCCTTCACCGGTGTCAAAGAGCGTGCCGTCAAAATCAAATAATATCGTCTTGATCATAGAAACTCTCCGTTGTCAGGATGAAAAAAGGATAGCATCCCGGGGCGAAATTGTCAACGGCCGCGCCGGCTGCATACGCTGTAGCAACCATGAAAATGTGAGGTTTCGCCATGAACAACGCACTGGAAACACGCTACTTTCTCAGCGCCATGACCGGCGCGGGCTACTACGCGCTGCACCGGCAGTTCCTCCGGCCGCCGGAGCGCTATTTCTGTATCCTCAAGGGCGGGCCGGGCTGCGGCAAGTCCACCTTCCTGCGCCGCGTCGGCGATGCGGGGCGCGATGCCGGGCTCTCGGTCGTCTGGCTGCACTGCGCGGGCGACCCGGCCTCGCTCGACGGCGTGTATTTCCCGCAAAAGCACGCCGGCTTCTTTGACGGCACGGCGCCGCACACCGTCGAGCCTGCGCTCTTCGGCGCGAGCGGTGAATATCTCGACCTCGGCGCGTTTTGCCGCACGGAGGCGCTCGATCCGGCGCGCATCCGCGCCCTGAATGCCGACTGCGCCATGTTCCGCCTGCGCGCACAGCAGTACCTGACGGCGGCGGCCGCGCTCGACCCGCGCGCGATGCCGGGGCTGGTCTTCCCCGAGGACCGCGAGGCCGCGCGCCGGCGCGCCAGAAGCGTCTGCACGCGCGAATTCGGCACACCGTCCAAGGACGCAAAGCCCGGCCGGTGCGACCGCCTGTTTCTGAGCGCCGTCACGTCTGAGGGGAAAATTTTCTTCCCGGACACCGTCGCCGCACACTGCACGCGCGTCTACCTGCTCGACGACGGATGCGGTCTGGCGGAAGAATTTCTGCACACCACGCGCACCCACGCCGTCCGGTGCGGTCTGGACGTCATCTCCTGTCCGGATGCACTCATCCCCTCGCGCACACAGGCCGTGCTCGTCCCGTCGCGCGGCGTCGGCTTTCTCGCCGGGACGGCCGAGGATGTGCCGGACGGTCTGTCGCAGCGCCACATCCGGCTCGATGTTCTGCCCGATCCGGAGCGGCAGCGCACGCTGCGCCGCGCCATGCGCAGCGATGCCCGTCAGCAGCAGTTCTCCCTCGAGCGCGCTATCGAGCAGCTGCACATGGCGGCTCTGCTGCACAACGAGCTTGAGGCCGTCTATCGCCCATGCATGGACTTTGACGCACTGAGCGCCTTCACGGAGCGGTATCTGAAAACATTTCCCGGCGTCTGAGCGCAAAATACCCCGGCGGAACGGGGCTGTTCCGCCGGGGTCATCATATGGATCAGCAGCAGGGGGAAAAGCAGGGGTTGCAGCACAGGTTCAGCAGGCACATGTCCGCACACCAGCTGCCGGTGCCGAAGCCGCTGTTCGGATACCCGGCACTATAGGTCGCATAGGCCGTGCCGCCGCTCTCGATCTGGCGCAGCAGCCGCTGGATATCCGGGTTGGACGGATCCATCGCAGCCGCACGGCGCGCATCCGCGAGCGCCTGCACGCGGTTGCCCGCGCCGGAATTTGCCATGGCGCTGATCGCGTACCAGTTGGCATCGCGCTCGGCCAGCGGCACGCCGGAGAGCGCCTGCAGCGCCTCGGCAAAGTGGCCGACGTGAATGTAGTTCGCCGCCGCCTGATATTCCGGCCGGATGCCGGGATCGCGCTGCGCGCCCCAGCCGCCATAAGCGCCATAACCGCCATAACCGCCCGCCTGACCGTAGCCGCCGGACGCGCCGTAGGCATTGGCAGTCCCGTTTTTGATTGTGTCATAGGCCGCGTTGACTTCGTTCATTTTTTCCGTCGCGCGCGGATCGTCCGGGTTCAGGTCCGGATGATATTTCTTGGCCAGACGGCGGTAAGCCGCCTTGATCTCCTCTTCGCTCGCGTTTCTGGACACACCGAGGACTTCGTATGGGTCTCTCATTCGGCGCTCCTCCCGATCTTATGTTTTTTCATGGCCGCATCATACCGCAGCCACACGCCGGAGTATAGAATGTTGCGCAGCAGCTCGACATCCTGCAAGACCGGCAGCGCCTCAAACGCCGCCGAGCATTCGCCGAGCAGCATCCGCAGCAGCGCATGCAGATCCGCGTCCTGCGGCAGCGCGCGCAGCGGATTGTAGCGCCCATGGCGGCGATCCTCCGGCAGGTCGATCACCGCGTCAAGCAGGTAAATAAACCGTCCCAGCGCCTCGCCGAACGGTCTCAGGCGGGCATCCCAGAGCTCTCCTGTCACAAACAGCTCGCCCATCAGCCGGCCAAAACAGTTAGCCGCAGCGTCCATGTCGCCGGTGTCCGCCTGTTCGATCTCGCCCAGCTGCGCCATACACTGCTCGATCACGGCGCACTGCCGCGGCCAGCGCGCACGCGCTGCGGCACATTGGCGGCTGAGCGCCTCGGACTCCCAATACTTCAGCGCGCTGCCGTCATCCTGCCAATCGTCGCGGCAATTGTAATACGCCAGCACGACGTTCATGTCGGCGGCGTAGTCCGTGTAGCGCGTCTGCCAGTAAAAATGCCTGCGCAGCGGGTGCGCGGGACACAGCTCCATGCCGCGCTCCTCATCCGCCTCATACAACGCCGAGAGCAGCAGCACCAGAAACGTCATGTCATATGTCAGCGTCAGGCGGCCGGAAAAGCCGTGGCGCTGCTTGAGCACCCGGCACAGCCCACAGTAGCAGCCCTTATAGCGATCCTTCTGCGGCTGGGTCAAGCCCTCGAGATTTGCGATCACATATCCAAACATCGGTCGTCGCCTCAGGTCTTGCGCTGGAAGGATGTGCCGCACTTGCGGCAGACAATGTTGATCTTGCCCTTGCCGCGCGGAACACGCAGGCGTGTCCTGCACGAGGGGCATTTATAAAAGCGGTAATCATGCCGCTGATGCCAGCGGTCGACCGCGCCGCGCCACGCGCTCGTCACCTTGTAGCGCTGACGCAGATATGCGCCGTTTTCCTGCTGGCGGCGGTAGACATTGCGCGAAAACATCCGGAAATAGGTCACGATCAAACCGAGTACGGCCAGCGACCACAGAATGCGCGATGCGTATCCATGCACGAACATGCTGACGACCAGCAAGATCAGCGTCAGCACGGACAGGAGGCGGTTGAGCGCGTCCATTCCGTTTCTGCCCATCATCCATTTTGCAAACCGTTGTCTCATGACCGATCACCTTTCCAGGCTGCTGAATTTCATTGTTGTATTTTATCACACGTCTATGAGAAATATATCAAAGAACTGTAAACACCGCGATACATGGCGAAAAAAATACGTTTTCCCCCCCGCGGCAATGCGTACTCTTCGGCAAGCGACCGCCGGAACGCACGAAAAGCCCCCGCCGACTGACACACATCAGGAAGCGGGGGCTCTGTTTTGTTTCGGATCAGCAGATCCGCCGGGGGCGCATTACTCGGCGTCCGCGACGATCGTGCCCTTCTTCTTCGTGGCGGCGCTCACGATCACCATAGCAACGGCGGAGACGAGAATGCCGATAAACGCGAAGTTCAGGGAGGTCTTCATGATCTGCGCGACCGCGCAGCCGACCAGACCGAACACCATGCCGGCAACGATGCCGGGCGTCGTGATGAAGTGCTTATTGCGCAGGCCGTAGCTGAGGAACACCGGGCAGGCCAGCGCCGCCGCAGAATAGGCGTAGGTATTGGTCAGCCAGTTGAGCGTGTCCGTCCAGACGAGGCACATCAGCAGCGCGATGGCCATGAGCACGGCCGACAGCACACGCGAGATCGTGACCATCTTGCGGTCGGGGATGTTCGGGTTGATGGTGGAGATGATATCGCGGGTGATATTGGTGACAGAAGTCTGCACGCCGGAGGAAGTCGTGGACATCAGCGTTGCAAAGACGAGCGCTGCAAACAGCGCCATGACGCCGATGGGCAGCTTGCCCATGAACCACGCCGTGGGGCCTTTGGCGATCTCTGCAATGTTGAGAGAGCGGAGCGAGAGTCCCATGTAGACAGCCCAGACAAAGCTCAGCAGGGACAGGGCTGCGGAGAGAATGAGGGACTTGTTGACCTGCTTCTCTTCCTTGATGGCGCAGACGCGCTGGAAGTAGATCTGGTTGGTCATGCCGCCGGGCAGAACAGCAAAAATCCAGAGCATGCAGGTCGCCACACCGATATTATCGGTGATGGAGCTCGAGAAGCTGAGCATGGACGGGTCGATCGTGTTGAGGTTGCTGACGATATTGGAGACGCCGCCGCCCATGACCGTGACGAACACAACGCAGACGATGCACATGGCGATCATGAAGCAGGAGAAGATGAAGTCCGTCCATGCGACGGTCTTCAGGCCGGACGGCATGACAAACGCCAGCGCGAACACGGCAAACAGCACGCACAGCAGCGTGTAGTCAATGCCGGTCAGGTTGGAGTAGATATTGCCGAAGGCCGTGATCTGGGAGGTCACCCAGCCGAACGGCACAAAGACCGTCATAACACCGGCGACGATGCGGATGAGCTTATTTCCGTTCGTGAAGTGCGCGAGCACATCGGGAATGGTGGTGAAGTTGTTGCGGCGCAGCCACTTGGCAAGCACCATAATGATGATGAACGGCAGCGATGCCAGCACGCCATAGATGAAATGGCCGATGCCGCGGGTATACGCATTGCCAACATGCGCCACCAGAATGCCGCCGCCCATTGCGCTGGCAAACTGCGTGCCGATGACGACATAAAGCGGAAGACTGCGGTCTGCGACCTCCCAGTCGGCCTGAGTGGTCTTTTTGCGTCCGGAGATGATGTAGGTCGGAATCAGTGTAAGTGCGATGACTGCGACCGTTGCCACCAGGATGAGGATCGTGGTTGAGTTCACGTAGGTTCTCCTTTCTAACTTGCGAATTCTGACTCTCTATCTTTGCCCTGTAGGGTATGTTCGGCACACGTGGCGCATCCAAAATAATGTAGCGCTTTAACGTGCCAAACAATAAAGAAATTTTAGCATAGGCGTCTATATGTGTCAATAAAAAGGGCACAAATCCTATAGACGAAATTCCCTTCAAGAATTGCATATACTTTTGTTGAATATGCACATTTATTCATGCCTGTTTTTTACATCTTCAACAACAAAATATTTATGATATTGCACAATTGACTGTGTCGCAAAACAGCGCTATACTGAATTTCAGCTCGTTTTATAAGGAGGCCCCAGAACATGGCACAACTGAAAATCAGTGAAACGCAGCGGACCAAGGGCGTGATCCTCGCCTTGCTGTCTACGCTGTCTTTTTCTTTTATGATGATTTTTGCGGCTCTGAACTCGCCGGAGATACCCTTGTGGGAGCAGACGTTTTTCCGCAATCTGATCGGCATCTTCGTGGCAAGCTTCATCCTCATCAAGAACCACCAGCCGCTCTTCGGTGAGCGCAAATACTGGCCGCAGATGTTCGCGCGTTCGCTCTTCGGACTGCTTGCCGTCATGCTGCTGTTCTACGCGTCCAGAAACGCGCTTCAGGCGGATGTCAGCATCATGAACCGCATCTCTATGTTCACGATCTCGATCGTTTCGGTCGTGTTTCTGCATGAGCGGCTGACGAAGATGCACATCCCGGCCATGCTGATCGCCTTCACCGGTGCGTACATCGCGGCAAACCCGCGGTTTGATTCCGCGTTTCTGCCGCTGCTGGCCGCATTCTGCACCTCGCTGTGCGACGCCGTGTGCTATCCGCTGCTGTCCTACTTTTCGGGGCGGGTCAACGCTTACAGCGTGGTCATGTTCTTCTGCACGTTCAGCACGATCGTGTCCGGCATCTGCATGATCCCGACCTTCGTCGTGCCGAGCGGTCCGGATCTGTTCTACCTCATCATGATCGGCGTCACGGCGGCGCTCGGCCAGATCCTGATGACGCTGTCTTACCACTATGCCCCCGCCGGTGAGCTGAGCATTTATAACCTCATGGGCATTCTCTTCAGCGCGCTGCTGGGCTTTTTCATTCTGCACCAGATTCCGACCGTGCGCACCTTTATCGGCGGCGGCCTGGTCGTTCTGGCGTCTCTGCTGCTGTTCTTCTACAAAAAGCGCTGGCTGAAAACGAACGACTCTTCCGTCGGCTGAAGCCCACGAAAACGATAACAAAAAGCACGGTCGGTGTCTGACTCCGGCCGTGCTTTTTTCATGCTTTCAACTCAGCCGTTGCAGAGCGCAACGAATTCGTCGAAGCCAATATCCTCGCTCAAGCCGAGCGCCTCCATAGTATAGCCTTCCGCCATCACATCACCGACGAGCGCCTCGCCGATCGTGCAGACAGAATCGATCACCGGAGTCGGAACCTTGGCGATCTTGCCGAGGATCTGCACAGAGCGCAGGCTGAACGGCACGTCCTCGAGCAGGTAGCGTACCTGCAGGCTGTTGGGGCCCATGATGCCCTTGTAGCACTCGGCGTTCTTGAGCATCGTGTAGAGGTCGCCCTCATAGCTGTACTCCAGCGCGAAAGCCGCCTCTGCGTCCGGAAGCTTGACGCCATACGCCGCGCAGATCGCCATTCTCTCCCGATCGAGCGCCTTCATGAGCGTGATCTGGCTGGGGACCATGTCGTTGTAGTAATTGAACTTCTCGCCCTTTTCAATCTGGGCGGTATACAGCAGCGTCGGGCCCGGATGGAAGATCAGGTTGAGGTTGTCGAGCGCAAGCTGGATGCTGTTATCAATGAAGTGGTGCTGGCTGAAGACCGGATAGATGGCCTCCTTGATGATCTCGCGCTTGCTGTTGGGGATGGCAACAATGCTCAGCTCCGTCTTCTGGCCGGTGACAAAGACGTCGCCGGTGGTCTGAATGCGCGCAGCAAACAGCAGCGTGCTGGTCGCAGCGAGGGAAATATCCGCCTTGCAGCCGGCCTCAGCCAGCGCCTTCTTAAACGCAAGGATGCCCAGACCGGAGACCGGGTCGATGACGACGATCTGGCCGTCAACGAGATGCGGCGCGAGCTTCTGCGCAATAGAGACGTGATAGATCTCCGGCAGAATGATAAAGATCACTTCGCAGCCGTCAATGGCCTTGGCGATATCCGTCGTCGCAAACTGGATCTTGCCGAAACCGGGAAAGTCGGTGTTGCCGTAGATGTTGACACCGCCGAGCTCATTGAGCTTTGCGACCGTGTCTTCCATCACGTCGAAAATTCGGGTCTGATAGCCCTGATTGGACAGCCATGCAGCCGTCGTCTGGCCGCCGTTGCCGGCGCCGATAATGGCAATGGGTTTGTTTGTCATACTCTTATACCTCCTGGTGAAAGATGAATTCCGTATCAGCCATTGACGAGCTTCAGGAACTCGTCAACCGTCATATCTTCGCTCAGGCCCAGCGTCTTGAGCGTATAGCCCTCGTCCATGTCGCCGCCGACAAGCGTCTCACCAAGCGTGCAAACTGCGTCGATGACCGGCGTCTTGATCTTGGCGATCTGACCCAGTGCCTGCAGCGAACGCAGGTTGTACGGAATGTCCTCGAGCAGATAGCGTACCTTGAGCGATTTCGGTCCCTTGATGCCCTTATAGCATTCGGCATTGCGCAGCATATCGTAGAGATCGCCCTCATAGCTGTACATGCGCGCGAAGCTGTCCTCGACGTTCGGCGTGTCGACATGGTAAATGCTGCACAGCTCCATGCGCTCCTTGTCGATGGCCTTGATGAGCTTGATCTGGCTCGGCGTCATCGAGTTGTAGTAATCGAAAGTGATGCCGCGCTCAATGAGAGACGTGTACAGCAGCGTCGGGCCCGGATGGAACGCCAGATTGAGGTTTTCCATGGCCGTATCAATGATGTTGTTGGCAAAGATATGCTGGCTGAACACGGGATACATTGCGTCCTCAACGATCTGCTTGCGGTTGCCGGGGAACGCAACAATGCTCAGCTCCGTCTTCTGGCCGGTGACAAGAACATCGCCCGTCTCTTTAATGCGCGCGGCAAACAGCAGTGTGCAGGTCACGGCCAGCGTCACGTCAGCCGTGCAGCCGGCATCGGTGAGCGCCTTTTTGAAGGAGATCGCGCCCAGGCCGGAAGCCGGATTGAGCACGACGATCTGACCGTCCTTGAGATAAGGAGCCATCTTTACAGCGATGGAATCGTGATAGTTCTCCGGAAGAATCAGAAGGATGAGCTCACAGCCCTCAATTGCCTTCTCCATATCGGTAGTCGCAAACTCTATCTTGCCGAAGCCGGGGTAATCAGTATTGCCATAAATATTCACGCCGCCCAGCTCATTGAGTTTTGCAACGGTATCCTCCATCACATCAAAGATTCTGGTCTTATAACCCTGATTGGCAAGCCAGGCAGCCGTGGTCTGCCCGCCGTTACCGGCGCCAATGATCGCAATGGGTTTGTTTGTCATGTGTATTCCTCCTTAAACATGGATTCTAAAATGACATCTATCATCTAGATATGTCCATACTACAACTTTTCAAAGCTCCGGTCAATCTAAAAAATATACAAAGTAATGACTAAATAACCACCATTTGACGGCGATGTGAACGTCGCAGAGATATAATCACCCAAAAATATGCACGATTGGTATGCAATGCAAGTAATCTCTGCATCCGCGGAAACATGGACACGGTGCACGGACAAAAGCAATTCACCGGTGTAGCTGTGCAGAGTGCTGAAAGCTAAGCAAAGACAGGTGCGCCGGACTTCAGCAGGTCAGATCCACAAATTTCGTGATAGAAAGGACCGCATGCCAGCCTAGTAATAAATCATGCAGGCATAGGCGAAGCGAATCCTGATGACGACTCCAAATGTCAAAAGCGCCGCAGAACATGTCTGCGGCGCTTTGGCAGGGGAAGAAGGCTTCGAACCCTCGGCCTACGGTTTTGGAGACCGTCGCTCTACCAACTGAGCTATTCCCCTATATGATCGAAAAATTGGTGGGCCTTCAGGGACTTGAACCCGGGACCGACCGGTTATGAGCCGGTTGCTCTAACCAACTGAGCTAAAGGCCCATATTCAAAGAATGCCGCCACGATTGGTGACGGCAATATCTCTGGCGCCTCCTGTAGGATTCGAACCTACAACCCTCCGGTTAACAGCCGGATGCTCTACCGTTGAGCTAAGGAGGCATTAAGCAAGGGATTCGCCTGAGCGAATCCCTTGTGTTGGCATTGACCTATCTTCCCGGTCCGTCTCCAGACAAGTATTGTCGGCACTGGTGAGCTTAACTTCCGTGTTCGGAATGGGAACGGGTGGACCCTCACCGTTAAAAACACCAACTATTTACCCTCGTGGCACACCACAAGGGTGGTACACCATCAGGGACTCGAACCCTGGACACCCTGATTAAGAGTCAGGTGCT
>OGYW01000596.1_pt1 | contig 33956 bp, 35 predicted proteins | sample 1576621 | NCBI WGS metagenome assembly OGYW01 (sample SAMEA3541528, study PRJEB24748) | human gut metagenome | biome: human gut; feature: human-associated habitat; material: faeces | place: China | collected 2012 | reverse complement strand
ATTCGTTCTTCGGGTGTAGGCGATGCAGCAAAGCGCAGGTTGAAGACCGAAACTGCGCTGCATTGCCGAGGGAGCAAAAGGTATATAAAGCCCGCCGCAGCGACGCGTCCCCGTTCTCCTAATACCACCACGGCAGTTCCAACCACACGTTATCCAGGGCTTGCGCTTCAGTTCTCTTCGCTCTGCTTTCAGACAGATGAAAACGCTTCGCCGTCTCCGTGAGCGGATGTTCTGTATCATCCTCGAAACCAAAGCGGTAACGGAGATACCGTTCCTCTCTGGCTTCGATCATTTCAAGCGTACGGTGGATATCGTCGTGATGCTCCTGTGCCAGATAAATTTGCTCCGGTGTCTGTCTGATAGGATCAGCAATGAAATTATGCATACTCCGAACTTCGTCTTTTGCAAGCTCGTCCAGAGAAATAATGTTGTTCAGATTCTTCGCCTCAAAGGATACATTCTGTGAGCGGATGTAGTCGATCATGGCGTTCCGTATTGCGGAAGCGGCGTATGTCAGAAATAGGTTTCCGCTGTCGGCATTGTAGCTGTCTATACAGCCAAACAACCCCAACGAGCCTTCCTGTGCAAGATCGTCAAGTGACATTTGCAGAGATCGGTTCAACTCCGCTTGTGCGCTCCACACTTCGCATGCTGTCTTTTTGATGAAGCGGAGATTGTTTTCAATCAGCAGATTCTGTGCATCGGCGTCTCCCCGCTTGGCCAACGCACAGAGCTGTTGGTTATCGGGTCTCTTTTCATGGTTTTGTAACGTACCGGTCATTGCAAGGAACATCTGCTTGACCGCTTCTGTGTCAATACCGGGCAGATGGGAAACGGACTGTGCCACCGCTTCACCAATCTGCTCTGCGGTGATTTTGCGATTTAGCTTTTTCTGCCCTTTGGTCAGCTCGGCATATATCTTTTTCACTGCTTGCGAGGTCAATCCACGGTTGGCAGACAGATCGTTACCGACCTCTTTCTTTACTGCTTGCACAGCAGACATGAACGAGCGCTGGATCGCAGTCAGGTCTGCCTGATATGTCGGGGCCTGCAATTTCTTTACATCGTCAACTGCTTCCGGTTGGCTTTTCAGCATACCGGCGACAGTTGCGTACAGCTGATTCTGTGCCGCAAAACCCTTGGCAAGTTCGTCATCCAAGTAACCGGATATCAGATTTGTGGTGTTGGCAAACTCCAGATTTTAAAGCAGCGCATTGACCACCCGCGGATTCACCTTGTGAGTATACAGATTTCTCGCCGCCTGCACCGACAGGCCAAGCTCGGCAATATCATAATTCAGGCGGTCAGGGGTATCGACCTCGCCAAGCAGGAAGTCGGTGGAGACATTGAACACACGGGCAATGCGAATGATATTTTCGTCACCCAGCTTGTCCGTCTTGCCGCTGATGAAACGGCTCAAAGAACTTTCCGAACAGCCGATGCGCGTAGCAAGCTCAGCCTGTGTGACTTTTCGGGATTTCATCAAGTCCTGTATGCGGTCACGGATTTTACCGGGGAGATAAGTTTGTTCCATTGCGGTATCCCTTTTCTAATGATATTATTACTTACAGGGAGAAGTAGTAATTGCGGATTTTTTCAGCTATCAGTTTTCTGCGCATTTCAAGGAAATTATTATAGTCTGCAATATCCATTTCCTCAAATCCGACAGGAATACAGTTCTGTTCCAAATTTCTACGAAGCTCAAAATCATCAACGATGCCACCATAGACAGGCTTCTTTGTTTGACACTGATCGAAAACCTTTTTCATATAGACACATGGTGCTTCATCGCTGATTTTGATATTGATCTCCTGCTGGAGGAACACATAGTTTGCGATCTGGTTATACATCGATTGTGGAACACCATTTTTCGTCAGATAGTTCTTGGGGAAAAGATGGTGAATGTCGCCTCTGTTTTCCAGCATAGCCTCCACGTCAACTTGTGTAGACAGGAAACCTCTGTCGTGGCTCTTTACCTGTGCAACAAGGAACATATTAAAGTACGGGCTGCTTGCAACAGAGGTATTCAAGCGCTGTACAAGGTTGACATTCCAAAACGCATCTGACAATTCGCCCGCTTCCGTGAGCTTAAGATATTCCTTAGGCTCATCGTAAGAGAAAAAGCGTTTGATATCGTAATCAAAGGAAGACTCGGGAGAGCCGGAATAACGACCTGTCAAGATCGTCAGTGCCAGCCAACGACGGACAATCTGCTCAATTTCATTGCTGTCAATTTTCCTTTCGCGCAATGCGAGGTAGAGCGCATATCCGAAGTTCAGCACGTTCTGGGAACGAATTAAGGATTTGCGAACAATACCGATAGAGCGGACTATCATCAAATAGCGCTCATAGTTGGTCTGATTCACAGCTTGCAGAACCGCTTCGTGAAGCTGCTTAAAGGAATCTTCCTCGATTTCAATTTTGAATTCTCTTGTTTCAAAATCACGGCCTGACAGCAAGCTAACAAGGTCAGCCAAACGACCTCGCTTGAATTTATAGGTGAATGCGACACGCAGAATGTCATTATATGTAGTTTTATATATGGGGTTGCTCTTAGCAGCCGCCCACTTGATTGCATCAAATTCCGGCAAGGCCGCGAATGCGATATCGTTGTTTTTGATATCTTTCAGATCTTCGGGTGATTCAAGCAAGTGGCAGAAATAATCAATTGTCTTGCGGGTGATATTGCCGCCATAAGTTTCGTTGGAGGAAATCTTGGACATGGCAAAGTCCGCCTGAGAAAGTACAACACCTTTAGAGTTGATACGAATAAAAATCTCCGTCACACTATCGATATCCAAGTCCTCAGCCAAAGTGATAACTCCAAGGCTGTTATTCTGAATACCACGAAGCCGGTTAACGATATTGTTTACCTGTGACATCTGATCTGTAATCTCATTCTTCTGGCAATATTCCATTACGAAGGAGAATGTATCAAAAGCTGGCTCCAGAACAGGGGCAATGTCAGGAATCCACTTGCTGCTTTTCAAAATGGCATTGTTTGCAACTTCGAATTTCTCTTCGACGGGGTTGAAAGCAATAGATATACGTTTCCATTTATAGTGGTCGTCCAACACCTCTTGTCCAACGATTGCAGCAGCCATTGCCGTAATACGCTGTTGCCCATCAATCAGAACCTTTTTGCCAGAGGACTTTGTTCCGTCCTTCAGCTTAACATCCGGGTTTTGCCATACAATGATGTATCCAACTGGAAATCCCTTATACAAAGAATCAACTAAGTCTCTGACTTTAGAGCTATCCCAAACAAAAGGGCGCTGCATCTCCGGGATTGCAATGCTTCCGGATTTTATATTTGAAAGCAATGTTTCAACTGTGTAGTTATTAACGCTGTAACGTGCCATACATTATCCCTCACTTCAATTTGTACTTTTTACCCGCACCCCTGCCGATAATTTCGATCAATCCATTTTCATTCATCTGACGGGCGAGCAGATAGGCTCTCGTCTTTTTGACGTTCAACAGTTCCTGCAGATCTTCGTCGGTCATTTCGCCGTACTCTGCCAGATAATCCATCACAGTTTTCATCTGGGGTGTGATGGCTGCAGTGGCTTTGCCGGTTGTCGCCGGTGCATCTTCGCTTGCAGCACTGGCAGCATTCATATTCGGCAGTACGATTTTGAAAGCATTGGTCGTTGCCTCGATAGTGGGCTGTACAGGACAGTTTTCGTACAGCTTGAAAATACGTCGAATACCTGTACCGTAACTTTCAATCAGACGCAGACGGTGAAATATCTCTGCCAGTTTCTTGTTCCTTGGCTGAGAAACGCCGATGCGAATATCCTCAGTAGAAAGGCCAGGGAGAAGTCCGCCAAGCGAAATAAACTCCATCTTTCTGTCATTCACATTGATGATGATGCTGCCGCTGAATCCGTAATCGCGATGCACAAGAGCGTTGAGCAGAGCTTCACGAATAGCTTCTTCGGGGTAATCCTGCTTATCCGTGCGAACAACTCCTTTGATCGTGGAAACAGTCTTGTTGCACAGAGCAAGATAGTTTATCGCATCATCAAGCTGCTTGAACACGGAACCTCCGAACTCCTTGCTGTCACGAAACTCTGTGCAGAATTCATCTTTGAATACGGCAATTTTAGTCGTGTGATGGCATTGGTCTGAAAGCAGCAGAGCGAGGTTGGTGTAAATATCGTTCTGCGTGATGCCAAGCGCACGATATTTCTCGACGGAAAACTCCACACCGTAGCGCTGGAATGCAGTTTTGGCAGCATCAAAGGTCAATTCCTGTTCCAAACTGCGGGAATCTTCGTAGGTATCACCGTCTGATTCTTTTATCATCTGGCGAATCTGTTCGGGGGAAGCCTGCACACTGGACGCACCTTGGCGAACATAAACGCCGGTAGGCTTCATACCTTTGGACTTCAGATAGTAGGGCTTATAGCTGCCTTCACCGACTTCAATCCGAATTACCTTATTATCTTGGAGGACATACCGTACGAACATGGTCACATCCGGTGCGATTGCATCACGGATGCCGTTGGTCAGACGGGTATAGGTTTCATCCACATTGTCAATGCCAATCTGGTTGCCTTTATCATCAATACCGAGATAGATCACGCCGCCGTCCGTATTTGCAAATGCGATGACCTCCTTATAGATGTCATCGATCATCTGAGATTTATATTCAATGCGCTCGCTTTCATATTGCATATACAGCACCTCCATTGTAGCTTACTTATATTATACTCATATTTTCATGATTTTCAACGGAGCGAAGTGAAAATTCACTTTTCATTCACTCCGAGCTGTGAAAATCACTTTAACACCGACTCGCCGCCCTTCCGCACTTGCATTTCTGCAAGAAACGCGGGAGGGCTTTTTTGATTTCTTGCAATACCTCCTGATTTTTTCGGTCTAAGGCTTTTTCTCCGTATATTCAGTTGACAAAGAGATTTTTCGGAAATATTGAAAGGAGAAATGCCTATGACAATTTTTGAAGCCGTGAAAACAACGGTCGCGCCGAGAATGGCGGCGGAACATTTCGGGCTGAGTGTCAGCCGAAACGGGATGGTCTGCTGTCCCTTTCATGATGACAGGCACCCGAGCATGAAGGATAACCGTGCGGAAGCCAAGCGAGAGGCCGACAACGTGCTGCTGTTTCTCCGCTCCGAGGGCTACATCCGCCTGAAGGCCGACAGCGCCATCCCCTCCGCCGCGCTGTACGGCATCTATTGCCTGTGGTGCAGCGACAACGCCTACAAGCCGCGCTCCGCGCGGACGGTGAGCATGACCCTCAAAAAGCACGCCGATGAGTTCGGCCTGGAGCACGACAATCACATCCAGAACGCCCTCGGCAAGCGGGTCAACGGCTTCTGGGGCATCGAGGCGCTGGTCGCGCCGCCGGTTTTATGAGATCAGACACAAAATTCTCCATCCCATCCATCCCAAGCATCCCAAAACCCCGGATGGATGGGATGGATGGGATAGATGTTTTTCAGTTTACCCGCAAAGGAGGACGCAATGGGAAGAATTTATTATAAGGAGCTGCCGCTGTTTCACTTGTACGACAGCGATCTGACCGGCACGCAGAAACTGCTGATGACGCTGCTTCTGGTGGCTCGGTACGACATTTATGAGCTGAGCTGCCTTGCGCGGATGCGCCCGGAGGACGTGTCCGCCGATCTGGCGGAGCTGAAACGGAAGGGGTATCTGCAAGACAGGTGAAAATCGGAAAGAAATTTGCGCGGCGGCGAAAGGATTTTGCGAAACCGCGCTGCTCGGAACCGCACACCGGCTTCACGGATGCGCGTGGGGCTGCACGGAACTCTGCGAAGTCACGCGGATTCGGAAAGTCGATACCCCTCACTTACGAAGAAGGCATCGACCGCCGCGTTTCCAGCGGATTTCAGGAAAACAGAATATTACGCCAAACAGCGAAGCAGGTTTTCGGAAATCGAAACCCGCTTCGCTGTTTTCATAACGAAAAAACAGGAGGTTTTTATGAGCATCAGAAATGAGATCAAATCGCAGATCGTCCGCGCCGGTTTTACCATGCAGAAGCTGGTTGACCGGCTGGCCGAGGAATACGATTGGAGCGATAGCGTCTCCAATCTGTCCGCAAAATTGCAGCGGGAGAGCATCCGCTATAAGGAGGTCGTAGAACTGGCCGACGTGCTGGGTTATGACCTGATCTGGCAGAAACGGAGGGAGAAATAAATGAGTAAGCCGCTGTTTGCCATTCTCCGCTTTGCCAAGTACAAGGGGCCGGAAATTGGGCATATCGAGTCTCACAACGAGCGCACCAAGGAGAAGTACGCCAGCAATCCAGACGTGGATATGTCCCGCAGTCATCTGAACTTTCATCTGGTGACACCGCAGCGCAAATACCGCGCCGAGGCGGAAAAGCAGATCGCCGAGGCGGGCTGCCGCACGCGGTCGGACAGCGTGCGCGTGGTGGAGGCGCTGGTGACAGCCAGCCCGGAGTTCTTCAAGGGGAAGAAAAAGGGCGAAATCAAAGCTTACTTTCAGGAGGCGCTGGACTTCATCCGGGAACACCAAGACCCGAAAACGATCATATCCGCCGTGGTGCATATGGACGAGAAAACGCCCCATATGCACCTTTGCTTTGTCCCGTTGACGGAGGACGGGCGGCTCAGCGCCAAGGAGATCGTCGGCAACAAGAAAAAGCTGACGTGGTGGCAGGACGAGTTCTGGAAGCACATGGTGAAAAAGTACCCCGATCTGGAGCGCGGCGAAAGCGCCAGCCAGACCGGGCGCGACCACATCCCGCCACGGGTGTTCAAGGAAGCCGTCCATCTGAACCGGATGAAGGAACAGATCATGGCGATTCTGAACGACACGAATCCGTTCAACAAGAAGGCCAAGCTGGACGAGCTGGAAGCGCTGCTGGGCAAGTACGTTCCCGGCGCAGAGGCTCTGCGGACGAAGCTCAAGAAGTATGACGCAGCCGACAAGGCGCTGACCGCAGAAAATGCGGAACTGGAAAAGGAACTCAACTCTGCATCCCGTGAGAGCATCCAGAAAAAGCTGGAGATTCAGCGCAAGCTTTCCGAGCTGGATGAGCTTCGCCGCACCGTGGATGCCATCCCCCATGAGGTTATCCGTGCTTACACAGCACAGAAATATGTGCATCACGGTCGAATGAATCAGGAAATCTGAGGCAATACTACTTTTGAAAGAGAGGAATTCTATGGCAGAAATCAAGGAAATGAAGCCGGGCATGACTGAACAGAAAAAGCAGGCTGTCATCGAACAGCTCTGGTTGACTTATTACAATGATACGCTATTTGCAAAGGGGCTGATCACGGAAGAACAGCGCAATAAGATACGTTTGATGATCAAGAGCCGTACTGCTGCCAAAACGCGATAAGATAAATAGGGCGGCAATCGTGAGAGACACGGTTGCCGCCCAAATTTTTTTGACAACTTTTCAGATCATCTTGAAAAATTCGTTTATTTGCGATATAATATTTTCAGATGATGATATAGTGAACTTTTTAGAAGGGAGCCATTATGGATATACATTCTGTCAGGCAACAGCTGCGGATGAAAAGCATCTACGATATTCCGCTTCGGGTAACTTACTACGCCCGTGTTTCTTCGGAATCGGATGAACAGCTGAACTCTCTGGGCAACCAGATCAGTTATTACGAAGATTTCATCAGGAAGAGCGCCGCGTGGACATTCGTGCCGGGATATATTGACGAGGGGCTGTCCGGTATCTCCACCAAGCGCCGTGAGAATTTCAATCGCATGATAGACGATGCCGAGACCGGTAAATTTGATCTTGTCATTACGAAGGAAATCTCCCGTTTTGCTCGCAATACGCTGGACTCTATCCAGTATACCAGACAGCTTCTGAATGCGGGAGTCGGTGTCTTTTTCCAGAACGACAACATCAACACCTTCGACGAGGACTCGGAACTTCGTCTGTCCATCATGTCCTCCATCGCACAGGATGAACTCCGCAAGCTGTCCTCCCGTGTGAAATTCGGGCATCAGCAGGCCATCAAGCAGAATGTAGTGCTGGGCAACAGCCGCATCTTTGGATATATCAAAAATGATGGCCGTTTGGTTATAGATGAAGATCAGGCTGTGATGGTTCGTGAACTGTTTGAACTGTATGCCACCGACGAATACTCCATGAAACAGCTTGAAACTCTGTTCTGGGAAAAGGGGTACCGCAACTATAACGGTAAAAAGATTGCCCACTCCACCATGTCGGGCATGATTTCCAATCCTAAGTACAAAGGCTATTACGTGGGCAATAAGGTCAAAGTAGTGGATATGTTCACCAAAAAGCAGAAATTCCTCCCGCCGGAAGAATGGGTCATGTTCAAGGATGAAACAGGAGAAATCGTACCGGCTATCGTTTCCGAAGAACTGTGGGAGCAGGCTAATGCCGTACTTCGCAGGAGAAGCGAGGATGTGAAGAACCGTCAGGGTGTCTGCAACCACGCCAACCTCCTGACCGGCAAACTGTTCTGTACCCATTGCGGCACTCCCTACTACCGCCGTGACTCCGTAGATCGGCAAGGTAACAAAAATTCCAAGTGGGTCTGCTCCGGGAAAATCAACAATGGCAAAGACAGCTGTGATTCCATCCCCATTTATGAAAAAGAACTGATTCCGCTGCTCTTTGAGGTGTTCCGTGATACAAAAGAAGCCTCCGCTGCTATGCTGGAAGAATACAAGCGGATGTACCGTTCCATGACCAGCGACGGCAACATCGGAAAGAAGATCGAAGCTGCACAGGCAACCATTGAGCTAACCCTGAAAAAGAAAAGCAAGCTGCTGGAATTGGTAGCCCTCGACAGTATCACCCCTGCTGATTTTAAGTCCATGACTGCCCAATGCAACGCCGACATCAAAGCCGCCGAACGGGAGCTTGCCGAGCTGCGGGAACAGCAGGAATCCAGTGAGGAGTTCCGCAGCAATATGGAGCGTATCCGCAAGGTGCTTCGGGATGCCGAGCGTGACTGTCAAAACGGCGAGATCACCAAGGAATTTATCGATACCTTTGTCGATATGATCTTCGCTACGCCGGAGGGTGACGGCACCATGCGGCTGGACATCAAAATTTTCACCGGTGAAAGCTGTGAAAAGTATCTGCAGAAGCTAAAAAGAAAAGCAAATCTCGAAGGTTGTACGGGTCACACGTTCAAGAAGATGATCGAGTCCTACGAGAAGAACCTGTAACGCAGGCCATACGCAAACCCCCCGGAGGAGGCGGCCCAGCCGCCCCCTCCGGGGGGCCTGTTCAGCAGCTATACATCCGCAGCAGAAGGAGGCCCTGTGGGGCCTCCCTCTGCCGATTCAGGCTTGGCGCAGCTTCTTCTGCCCCAGACGGCGCAGCTTCCGCACGTCCGCCTCCGTCAGCGCCACCGGATAGCGGCGGGCCAGCAGCGTGGCAATGCGTCTCTCCCGCCAGCCGTATTCCGAGTAGCGCAGCAGATCCTCCAGGAGCTCCTCCGGCACAGCGGCCAGCTCCTTGTCCGTCAGCATTTTTCATACGCTTCCTTTCGTCTTTGCGGAGCATCTCTGCCTGATTTCTCTTTGATTATATAATCGAACGATAAAAATTTCAATGGTTTTTTACCATTTTTTGTGAATTTTTCCCATGGCAGAACGCAGGGGAACAGAAGCCCACGGCCCATGACGGGAATTTTTGCTGACAAAGGTGAAAAGCTGTGGTATACTGGAGACACTACATCTTAGGAGGTACGTATGCGTATCAACTGGTTCAAGGATGAAAACAATCTGGTGTACATCAATGGGGCCACGCAGCTGGCGGAGTTGGAGCGGACGCTGCGTTTTCCGGGTCTGGAGGAGGCCGCCAACGAGCTGCGGAAGCATCCCACACCGGAGGGCTTCACCATCAAGGGGCATGGCCGCACCAGCGGCCGTCTGTTCGTGCCGGATCTGGCCTTCGGGGAGCATATCCAGATGGGGGAGAACATTTTCTTCTTCATGGGGGAAATGCAGGAGTGCTACGTCATCTACTGGCTGGATGCGCCGGTAGTGGCGGAATAAACGGACATACAAAAAGACCGCCGGGATGTCTCCGTAAGACATCCCGGCGGTCTTTTTTCACAGCTTCTCCTGTGGCAGCTCCAGCAGCACGGAGGCGCAGAACATTCCGTCTCTCGGCTCCAGTCGGCACACGCCGTGGTACTTCTCAGCGATGCTGCGGACGGAGGCTGTCCCCAGCCCCAGTCCGGCGTGCTTGGTGGAGAGGAATCCACCGGTGGTGCGGCGCACTGCGCCGGTGAAAGTGTTGTCCACGGCGGCGCAGAGGGTGTGGGCATCGGCGGTAATGCGGACCACAATGCGGGGCGATGCCTCCTGCATACAGGCGGTGAGGGCGTTTTCAAGCAGATTGCCGAACAGCACCGCCAGATCCGGGTCAGCGACGCCGGTATACTCCGGCAGCTGGGCCTTCACGGAGAACTCCACCTGCTGGGCCGCCGCCTGCTGGGCAAAGTAGGACAGTACGGCATTGACGGCGGCATTGCCGCAGAATTGCAGCTGCCGGGCGTCGGGCAGCGTCTCCTGATACCGATCCAGATACGTCTGCATGGCGTCGTAGTCCTTCCGCCGGAGGCAATCCTGCAGCAGCGCGATGTGGTGGCGCACATCGTGCTTGGCCTGCCGGGCCTCGGCAATACGTTCCTGCAGGTTCTCGTATTGCAGGCTCTGCATGGCCAGCGCATAGTTCTTCTGCTGCAGGGCAACCAGCTTCTCCTGCTCCAGCACCAGTCGGGCCACCACATAGTACACCAGCGCCGCCCCGGTGTTGATGAAAAGCAGCACGATGGTGCTGCTGGGCCGCAGGGCGATCTCCAGCCCCGTCAGGTTGGTGTTGCCGTAAATGACGTAGTACCAGATAAGATAGAAGGTGGCGGGGATGAGCCACAGATAGCGCCATGCCAGCCCCGATGTCTCCTGCTCCACGGCGGGCGTATAGACCTTCCGGACATACAGCAGCAGCGGCAGGAACAGCACCGCCTCCACCGCCAGCATCATCAGGGCGAAGGACCAGCGGTAGGACTGCACCGCCAGCGCCGGGAACAGCTGTCCCTCCAGGCACTTGGCGGCGATCACCACCAGATTGGCCAGATTAGAGATCATCAGCAGGGTAAACAGCGTCTTGCCGGGATAGGCCCGCACCGCCAGAAAGTAGAACACGGCGTACAGCCCCGTGCTGACGACGCTGAGAAGGCTGGCCCGCCCCGGCGTGAAGAAGGCAGCGCACAGGCCCAGTCCCATTTGCAGCAGCGTCAGCACTGCCACCAGCGCCGCCGCCACCGCCGGAGAAAACCGCAGCCTCCGCCGGAAGGGATAGAGGGCCATGGCCAGAAAGGGTAGGAAGTTCGTCAGCGAATAAACGCAGACCTCCAGCATCCGATACAGCGGCGGCATCAGTCGACACCGTCCTTTCGCAGCCGGTCAAAGCGGAAGGCGGAGTATGCCTCCTGCACCTCCCGTAACCTCCGGCGGCTGATGGGCAGACGGGTGCCGTCCTTCAGCAGGAACACGTCCTCCTGCCGGCCGGCCACCTCGTGGAAGTTCACCACCACGCCCCGGCAGATGCCGCAGAAGCACGGATAGGCACACAGCAGCGGCTCCACAGCAGCAAAGGAGGTCCGCAGGGTACGGTCCCCATCCTTGCAGTGCAGCGTCACCCGGTGGCCGTCGGAGGCGGCGTAGCGGATGCTCCGCAGCACCACCTGACTGCCGTCCGGCAGCCGCAGCCGGCGGGAGCGCTCCAGCGCCTCCAGATCCAGCCGCTCCAGCATGGCCCGGACTCCCTCCGGCCGGAAGGGCTTTCGCAGATAGTAGCAGGCCCCCACCTCATAGCTCTCGCTGGCGAAGTCGTTGCTGGAGGTGGCGAAGGCCAGCCGCACCTGTCCGTCATCGGCCCGCAGCCGCCGGGCCACCTCCATGCCTGTGGCGCCGCCCATGTAGATATCCAGCACCACCAGTTCGAAGGCGCCGGGCCGCCAGTCCGCCAGCAGCGCTTCCCCGCTGCCGTAGTGGGAGATCTCCGTCTCCCGGCCCAACTGCTCGGTGAGATACTGCTCCAGCTGCGCCAGAGCCCTGGGATCATCATCCACCAGTGCGATCTTCATAGGCAGTGCTCCTCTCTGCATGATACTGTCTCCATCATACTCCGTACCGGGCGAAAAAACAAGAAAAATGATATGTCCTGCCCAAAGCTGAAAATTTTTCTGAAACCCTCTCGCTTTTTGCATTGGGATGTGGTATGATACCGAACGTATGGTACATATCACGACAGGAGGCCATGTTACATGGACATTTTCGATATTTTAGGCCCGGTGATGGTGGGTCCCTCCAGCTCCCACACCGCCGGAGCGGCCCGCATCGGCAAGATGGCCCGTACACTGCTGGGCGGTGATCCGATGGAGGCCAGGATTCACCTCCACGGCTCCTTTGCCGAGACCGGCTCCGGCCACGGCACCGATCGGGCGCTGGTGGCGGGTCTGCTGGGCATGAACCCCGACGATATGCGGATCCCCTTCGCCTTTCAGGAGGCGGAGAAGGCGGGTCTGCACTTCACCGTGGATAAGATCGACCTGCGGGACGCTCACCCCAACACGGCGGTCATCGAGGTCCGGGACGCCCACGGCAAGCAGCTGGAGCTGCAAGCCGCCTCCATCGGCGGCGGCCGCATCGTGGTGAACAAGCTGGACGGCATTGACGTCAGCTTCACCGGAGACTACAACACGCTGGTGGTCCGCAACCACGATGAAAACGGTGCTCTGGCTGCCGTCACCACCATCCTCAGCCAGCTGCGGATCAACGTGGCCAATATGAGCCTGTGCCGCCACAAGCGGGGCGGTGACGCCCTGATGGTCATCGAAACGGATCAGCACATCAAGCCCCATCAGGTGAGCTTTCTGGCGGAGCTGCCGGGCATCCTGTCGGTGACCTACTATGATAAGGAGGACGAGGATCATGTCTCTTGATTCGATGGCGGATATCCTGCACTGCATGGAGCAGGAGGGCAAGGAGTTCTGGGAGGTGGTGCTGGCAGCGGACATGGAGGAGCGGCAGGTGAGCCGGGAGTCCTCTCTGGCCAAGATGCTCACCACATGGCAGGCCATGGTAGACGCCTCCGACAGCTATACCGGCGACCGCCGCAGCGTCAGCGGGCTGGTGGGGGGCGACGGTCTGAAAATGCGGCAGTACGCCATCCGGGGCAAGGCCATGTCCGGTGGCTACGTCAGTGAGGTCATCGCAGAGGCCCTCAGCATGGCGGAGTCCAACGCCTGTATGCGCCGCATTGTAGCGGCCCCCACGGCAGGCGCTTGCGGCGTGCTGCCGGCAGTGCTGCTGCCCCTGTGCAAGTATGAGGAGTTAAACCAGCGCCAGATTCTGGAGGCACTGTATGTAGCCAGCGGTATCGGTGCCGTCATCGCCTATCGGGCCTGCATCGCCGGTGCTGCCGGCGGCTGTCAGGCGGAGATCGGCACCGCCAGCGCCATGGCGGCGGGGGCTTTGGTGGCCCTCCGGGGCGGCAGCGGCCAGCAGATCTGCCACGCTGTGGCCATGGCCCTGAAGAATCTGCTGGGCCTGATCTGCGACCCGGTGGCGGGTCTGGTGGAGGTTCCCTGCGTCAAGCGCAATGTCATCGGTGCCGTCAACGCCGTCAGTGCGGCGGATATGGCGCTGGCGGGCATTGAGAGCCGCATCCCCGTGGACGAGGTCATCGACACCATGGGCGAGGTGGGCCGCCGCATCCCCGTGGAGTTCCGGGAGACGGCGCTGGGCGGTCTGGCGGACACCCCCACCGGCAAGGCCATTGAGGCAAAAATGCGGGGCTGATGTCTCGATATGATGAAAAAGACGACCGTGGTACGATGTACCACGGTCGTCTTTTTCATACTTTATGCAATTTTTCACCTTTTCAGCCGCTTATCGCTGCGGCGGGCCAGCCACGTACCCAGACTCTGGAACAACTGCACCAGCAGGATCAGGATCACCACCGCCACCAGCATCACCAGATACTTGTAGCGATAGTAGCCGTAGTCGATGGCGATCTTACCCAGACCGCCGCCGCCAATGATACCGCTCATGGCGGAGTAGCCCAGAATGGTAGTCAGGGCAATGGTGACGTTCTGGATCAGGGACGGCACACTCTCCGGGATCATCACCTTGCAGATGATCTGCAAGGGTGTAGCACCCATGCTCTGGGCCGCCTCGATGATGTTGGGGTCCACCTCACGGAGACTGCTCTCCACCAGACGGGCCACAAATGGGAATGCCGCCACCACCAGCGGAACGATGGTAGCTGTGGTACCCACCGCCGTGCCGATGATGAGCCGGGACAGGGGGAATACCATGATCATCAGGATCAGGAAGGGAACCGAGCGCAGGAGGTTGATGATGACATTGAGTACCTGCAGCAGCCAGCGGGGCAGCGGCAGCACGCCGTTCTTCTCCCCCGCCACCAGCAGAACGCCCAGCGGCAGCCCCAGCACCAGCGACAACAGGGTGCTGAGCACCGTCACATAGAATGTCTCCCAAATGGCGTAGGGCAGGCTGGGCAGCACCGCCATCAGATCCTGCACGGAGTTTGCCGAAAACAGATCACTGTACATGGCCGTCTACCTCCTCTACCCGAATGTTGCTCATGGTACCGATATAATCCATGGCCCGCTGGAACTGGCCGCTGGGGATGCCCAGCAGCATACTGCCATAGACCTCCTCCGACAGCTTCTGGGTGGAGGCGGAGATCACCGTGCAGAGGATGCCCTCCTCGGAGGCCAGTCTCGCCACCAGCGGCGTGCCGGTGGTGACGCTGTCCCGGAAGGTCAACCGCACCCGGCGCACCGCCTGCGGGTCGGACACCAGCGCATCGGCGCCGCCGGGGAACACCAGTCGCCGTCCTGCGGCGGACTTGGGGGCGGCAAACACCTCGGACACCAGTCCCTTCTCCGCCACCTCGCCGCCATCCAGAATGGCCACATGATTACAGATGGTCTTGACCACGCTCATCTGATGGGTAATGACCACCACGGTGATGCCCAGCTTCTGATTGATATCCCGGATCAGCTCCAAAATCTGATGGGTGGTGTTGGGATCCAGAGCACTGGTGGCCTCGTCGCACAGCAGCACCTTGGGCTGGGTAGCCAGCGCACGGGCAATGGCGATGCGCTGCTGCTGGCCGCCGGACAACTGCGCCGGGTAGGCCTGTGCCTTGTCCGGCAGACCCACCAGCTCCAGCAGCTCCTTGGCCCGGCGAACGGCATCCGCCTTCTTCACCCCGGACAGTTCCATGGGGAAGCACACGTTTTGCAGACAGGTACGCTGCATCAGCAGATTAAACCGCTGGAAGATCATGGTGATCTCCCGCCGGGCCGCCCGCAGCTGGGCCGGAGCCATGGTGTCCAGCCGCTGGCCGTCCACCACCACCTCGCCCGCCGTGGGTCTTTCCAGCAGATTGATACACCGCACCAGTGTGCTCTTACCGGCACCGCTCATGCCGATGATGCCGTAGATGTCCCCGTCCTCAATGGTCAGGGAGACGTCCTTCAACGCATCTACCCCTCCAGAATCGGAGTCAAAGGTCTTGCTGACGTGTTTTAATTCGATCACAGACGTCTCCCCTCCTCTCTCTTACTTACCGCTGATGGCGTCCAGCGTGGTCTGCTTGCCGCCGTACAGGCCCATGGGCTCCACGTGGATGCCGCCCACGGACACGATGTGGGTGTTGTTCTGAGCGTTGAAGTCCTCCAGATAGGGCAGGTGCTGGAAGTAGTTGGCGGTGACGGTGCCGTCATCCACCACGGTATTGGGTACCACATAGTCGTTGTAGACCTGAATGTCCAGCGTCACGCCCTTGGCTGCCAGGATCTGCTTTGCGACCTCCAGAATTTCGGCGTGGGGCGTGGGGGAGGCGGCGACGGAGATGGTGGTGCCGTTCAGAGCATCATAGTTCACAGAGGCATCATAGCCATCGGTGGGATTGGTGACCACGGACACCACAGAGCCGTCGTACTTCTGGTTGATATAGTCCACCACCTGCTGGCTCTCCAGAGCAGCCTTCAGCGCCTTAACGGCATCGGTGTTCTCGGTACCCTCCTTCACGGCCAGAATGTTGGCATAGGCGGAGGCGGAGCCCTCGATGAGCAGGGAGTCCTTCACGGGGTTCAGGCCGGCGTTGATGGCGTAGTTGCTGTTGATGACGGCGTACTCGGCATCCGCCAGCAGGGAGGGCAGCTGAGCAGCCTCGGCCTCTACGATCTCCACATGGTAGGGGTTATCCACAATATCGTTCTTGGTGGCGGTGATGCCGGCGCCGTCCTTCAGGGTGATGATGCCGTTCTCCTGCAGCAGCAGCAGCGCACGGGCTTCGTTGGTGGTGTCGTTGGGAACCAGAATTTTCACGCCGCTGTCGGACTTTTTCCCGCAGGCGGCCAGACTCAGAACCAGTACCAGCGCCAAAGCCAGCGTGGCGATCTTTGCAAATACGGAATGTTTCATGATGATTTCTCCTTAATCTTCTCTCTTGAATAGTTGATTATTGTATGGGGACAGTCCGGCGGCCCCTCTCGCCTGTGTGATTCATAACAGATACCGTGTCCAGAGGACACATTCGCTGGGTCAGCAGGATCAAAGGGATCAGCTCCTTTTCGGCAAAATAAAAACAGCGGGAGGTCATGCGACCTTCCGCTGTTCGTTAGCTTGGTTCACCCGGTGACGGGTCACAGAACAGATGCCGGAAAGCAGACCACCGAATTGGCACAGCGACGCATGCACATGGAGCCCATGCACATCCCCAGCATCATCATGTTGGTACGCAGCTTCTTCATGGTGCCGTCCGTCCTTTCCTCAAGCATTCTTGGGATGGTGGCATTGTACCCCTCCCATCCCCTCTTGTCAAGTCTTTTCCGGGATTTCCCCGATTGTTCCAAAATTTCCGGAGCATTTCCGCCGGATTTCGTCTAAATCCCCATTATCTGCCCTTGGGCAGCACCGCACGGATCACCAGCGGCTCTTCGCCGGTGTTGCGGACGCTGTGGCTGTGGCCTTGGGGACAGTAGTGCCACATACCGGGGGTCAGGGTCACCTCCGTGCCGTCGTCATGGCACAGCCCCGTGCCGGAGACGATGCACATCACCTCGCAGTTGTCGGTGTGGGTGTGGGGGCCGATGCTGCCGCCCACTGGCACCGTCAGCTGCAAAATGCGGCCCATCTCGTCGTCATAGGCCCGGACGGACACCACACCGTCCCCGCCCTTGAAGCCGGGCACCAGCTGCTCCGGCAGACGATCAAAGGAAACGATCATGCCCGCTCACCTCAGTTCAGGAAATCCTTCAGCTTCTTGCTGCGGGAGGGGTGACGGAGCTTCCGCAGGGCCTTGGCCTCGATCTGGCGGATGCGCTCACGGGTGACGTTGAACTCCTTGCCCACCTCCTCCAGCGTGCGGGTGCGTCCGTCCTCAATGCCGAAGCGCAGCTTCAGCACCTTCTCCTCACGGGGCGTCAGGGTGCTGAGCACGTCCACCAGCTGCTCCTTCAGCAGGGTGAAGCTGGCGGCCTCGCTGGGCTCGGACACCCCCTCGTCGGGGATGAAATCTCCCAGATGGGAATCCTCCTCCTCGCCGATGGGCGTCTCCAGCGACACCGGCTCCTGTGCGATCTTCAGGATTTCCCGTACCTTGTCTACGGGCATCCCCATCTCCTCGGAGATCTCCTCCGGCGAGGGGTCGTGGCCCAGCTCCTGCATCAGCTGCCGGGATACCCGGATGACCTTGTTGATGGTCTCCACCATGTGGACGGGGATGCGGATGGTGCGGGCCTGATCGGCAATGGCCCGGCTGATGGCCTGCCGGATCCACCACGTGGCGTAGGTAGAGAACTTATAGCCCTTGGTATAGTCGAACTTCTCCACGGCCTTGATAAGGCCCAGATTGCCCTCCTGGATCAGATCCAGAAACAGCATCCCACGGCCCACATACCGCTTGGCGATGGACACCACCAGACGCAGGTTGGCCTCTGCCAGCTTCTGCTTGGCCTTCTCCCCTTGCTTCACGTCCTTTTTCAGGGCGGCCAGCTCCTCCTCCGGGATGACCTCGCCCTCCTTCTCCGCTGCCGCCATACGCTCCTTGGCGGCGTTGCCGGCGGACATGGCCGTAGCCAGATGAATTTCCTCATCCGCCGTCAGCAGCGGCACCTTACCGATCTCCTTCAGATACATCCGCACGGGGTCGTCGATGTTGAAGCTGTCCACCAGCGTGTTGGGGTCCACCAGCTCCTCTTCCTCGATCTCGGCGATCTCCTCCAGAGGCGGCTCCCCGTCATCGGGCAGGTCCGTCAGGAACTCATCGCTGCCCACCTCGATGCCCAGATCCGCCAGCGAATCGTAGATGCGGTCCATCTGGTCGCCGTCCAGATCCATGGTATCCACCACGTCCGACAGCTCGCCGGGGTCCAGCTTCCCGGTCTTGCAGCCCTTGGCCAGCAGATCCTTCAATTTCTCGTTTGCGGTGATGAGGGTCGCCGCCGGAAGGGCGGCAATGGTCTTATCGTCCAGCTTCTTGCGGGATTTGGAGTCCTCTTCCTCCCGCTTGGCGGCATCCTCCGCCAAAAGCTGGTCGGCCATGGCCTCCAGATCCTGCTGCTCCAGCTGCTGATTCAACTTCTCACTCATGCTTGCTTTCCTCCGTAACCCTTTTTTTCTTTATACTTCTCCTGAGCCGCCAGAAGGGGATCGCCCTGTGCGTTCCGCTTCTGCGCCTCCTCCCGGATGATGCGTATATAATCCGCCAGCGCCCGCTGGGCCGAGGCCGTGGCCTCCGGCTTCTGCAATACGCCGGTGAGATGACTCATTTCCTCGCCGGACAGCTCTCCGCTGAGTCCGGCCACGCTGAGGGGCCGTCCCTCCTGCCGCAGCTGCCACAGGCGGTCAAACACCCGGCCCAGCAGCGGCGAGGAAAACTCCTCCTGCCGCAGGGGCGCCTCCTCCGGAAAGACGCTCTCGTCCTTCAGCAGCAGGCGCAGCACCCCTTCCTCCGCCATGGCGCTCCGCACGTTCGTGTAGCGGATACCTCGCTCCTGGGGCTGTACCGACACGGCGGGATTCAGCTCCCGGCGCCGGAGGGCCTTGCGCTCCTTGCCCAGCTTTCGCCGCAGGGTACGCTCCACCTCCAGACGCATGGCCTCAGGCGTCAGGCCCGCCGCCTGAGCGGCACGGGTGGTGTATACCTCCCGCTCCACGGCGTTCTCCAGCTTGGCCAGTTCCTCGCTGACCTCCTGTGCATAGGCGATGCGCTGGGTGTCATCCGTCAGGTCGTACTTCCCGGCGATCTGGTCCAGTCGGAACTCCACGCCATTTTCGCTGCCGGTCAAAAGCCGCTCGAAGGCCGCCGGCCCTTGAAGCTTGATGAAGTCGTCGGCATCCTGCTTGATGTACTCCCCGTCCACCAGCCGCCGGGGCAGCTGCAGGACCTTCACGGAAAACTCGGAGTTGTTCAGCAGCTCCAGCGCCCGGCGGGTGGCCTGCTGTCCGGCGTTGTCGTTGTCGTAGCACAGCACCAGCTCCTTGGTGTAGCGGCTCAGCAGCCGCAGCTGCTCCTGGGTCAGCGCCGTACCCATGGAGGCCACGGCATTGTCAAAGCCCGCCTGATGCAGCGTCACCACGTCCAGATTGCCCTCACAGAGGATGATATTGGACCGCTTGGACTTCTTAGCCAGATTCATGCCGTACAGAATACGGCGCTTGCTGTATGTAAGTGTTTCCGGGGTGTTCATATACTTGGGCTCGGACTTGTCCAGCACACGGCTGCCGAAGCCCACCACATCACCCCGTACATCAATGACTGGCAGCATCAGCCGGTTGCGGAACTTATCATACAGCCGCCCGTTCTTCCCGTTCACCGCCAGACCGGCGGAGATCAGCTCCTGCTTGGTGTAGCCCTTGTGGGTCATGGCCGTCAGCAGAGCATCCCAGCTGTCCGGGGCCGCCCCCATACCGAACCGCACGGCAATGCCCCGGCGGATGCGGCGCTTGTCCAGATACGCCTGCACCGCCGCCCCCTCCTGAGACTGGAGCACGCTGTAATAGTACCGGGCGGCATCCCGGTTCAGCGCCAGCATCCGGCTGCGGAGCTTTTCCGTTCCGTCGCTGCTCTCCTCCGGTACCGGGAGGTTGGCCCGCTTGGCCAGAAAGCGGATGGCATCCGGATAGGTCAGTCCCTCCATCTCCATGACGAAGTTCACGACGCCGCCGCCCTTCTTGCAGCCGAAGCAGTGGTAAAACTGCTTGTCCGGCAGCACATGGAAGGAGGGAGTCTTTTCGTTGTGGAAGGGACAGCAGCCCCAGTAGCTGCCGCCCTTGGGCGTCAGCGAGACGTAGCTGCCCACGATATCCACAATGTCGCTGCGGGCCAGCAGCTCGTCCAGAAAATTCTGGGGAAACGGCATTTGACCTCCTCCTCTCTGCTGAATTTTCCCCCGGCACGGTGCGCCGGAGGGTCGTGCGTCCTCCGGCTCAGACCGTCGGAAAAACGACTTCTAATTTCTTATACCCATTCGGGTGGTGATTTCCTCTTTTTCTGCGGAAATTTTTGAAAAAATCTCACTACGCAGCAGCACGGCGGAGGCGGACGCCGCAGCGTCCGCCTCCGTTTCTGTTCAAAATCACTTACTCGTACCACACATTCATATCCACGCTGGCGGCCCGTCCATCCCATGTGGTGATGCCCGGCACCCGACCGTTGTCGGTGTACTGCCACATATCATGGCTGCGGGGATAGCTGGTGGAATCGGCATAGCTGGCCATCCAGATGTAGTTATCCCCCTCCAGCTGGCCTATGTGCATCCGATCCAGCAGGTAGTAGTAGCTGGCATAGATGCCTGCCTTGTACCCGGCACCTCGCACCGTATCGCAGAACGCTCTGGCCACGCTGGTGCGCTGGCTGACGGACAGGTTGTTGGCCCGCCCGCCGGAACCGTCATCCGGATCCCAAACATCCTCCAGATCGATAAAGATGGGCATATCCACCTGATAGCCCTGCACGTACTGCACGCACATACTGGCCTCTTCGATGGCCTCCTTCTCATTGACGGCCTGACTGAAGAAGTAAACACCCACCTGCAGGCCTGCCGCACGGGCGCCCTCGATATTCTTGCGGAAGGAGCTATCCAGTACCAGACGTCCGGTGCCGTAGCCCCGGAAGCCCAGCCGCAGGATCACATAGGACACGCCGGAGGCCCTCACCTTCTGCCAGTCCACATTGGCCTGCCACTCGGACACATCGATGCCGATGCGGCCCATCAGCGCCCCGCCGGGGGTAAACCGGTAGGCGGTGCCATCGATGACCTGCGTGCCGGTGACACGCTCACCGGCGGCATTATAATAGTACTTCACGCCGTCCTCCGTCTGCCAGCCCCGCTTCACCGGTGTGGGCTCCGGCGTCGGCTCCGGGTCCGGATCGGGGGTGGGCTTCGGGTCTGGGGTGGGTTCCGGCTCCGGGTCCGGGGTGTCGATGGAGGGCGGCAGCTCCTCGCTGGAGCCGCTGCCGGCATCGTCCGGCTTCTTGTCGCCGTACTGTCCGTCCTCGGTGCGGGAGTCCACCTCGTCGGAGGAGACCACCTGATCCGACACGTCGATGACCTCTCGCTTCATGGGCTCCACCGTCACCACGGTGTCCTCCGGCATCAGAAAGCCCGCCAGCGTCCGCAGGTGGGCCGTATAGTCCCCCTCCGGCATGGCCTCCGTGGTGATGACGCCGTCCAGATCCCAGTCCTTACAGACCGTTTTCTGCCCGTCGCCATCTATCAGCTCCACCACGAACAGCGCTCCCCGCACCGGCTCCTCCGTGTCCGCTGCCAGGACCCGCAGCACCAACTGCTCCTCCTGAGTCTGGCTCTCCAGATGCACCGGCACCAGCGCCGTGTCCGTACCGAAGCTCACCGGCTTGGCCTGTCCCCGGCTCTCCGCCGCAGCCACATACTGCGGAGCCTCCGCCAGTTGCCACAGGCCCAGCGCCGTGGCGGCCACCAGCACCGCCATCATGCCGCACAATATCCGTACATACTTTCCCATGGGTGCTCCTCCCTATCTGACCACCGCATATCCGCCGGGACACCGACAAAATGCCGACCACGCCCCATTTTTCTCATGATAACATCATCATATCCCATTTATTGCATTATGTCAACGGGGAAGTTCACCGCCTGTGGAAAAAATCAGCGCCGGAAGGGTACATGGTGTTCCCTCCCAGCGCACAATTTCATTGTCAAAACTCCACCACCAGCGGCACATGGCCGGTGTGGGGCAGGAATTTCTCCAGCACGTCCTCTGTCCGCAGCCGCAGGGAACTGGTATTGCGGCAGGGATGGCAGCCGAACCACCGGCTTTCCGCCACCGCTCGATCCAGCACCAGCGTCACCCGATGCTCCGTGTCGTTCAGCAGTCCCAGCACCGACGCCGAGCCCGGCTGCACACCCAGCAGCTGCTCCAGATCCTCCGCCGTGGCAAAGCTCAGCCGGGAGGAGCCGATCTGCTTGGACAGGTCCTTGGTCACAAAGGGCTTGTCCCCCGGCATGGCCAGCAGGTAAAAAGCCGACCGGTTCCGGGGCGTCAGCAGCAGATTCTTGCAGATGTCCGCCCCCAGCGCCTGAGAGATGACGGCGCAGTCCGCCATGTCCTCCGCCGGATCGTGATCCACCCGGTCAAAGGGGATGCCCAGTTCCTCCAGCGCCGCATAGGTGCGGTCCTCCACCGGCGTCCGGCTCTCTGCCGGGGCGCCGTGATACACAAGCGATACGTTCATGCTCTCACGCTCTTTCCAGCAGCTTTTCCCCGGCCCGGAAAATGTCTCCGGCCCCCACCGTCAGGATCAGGTCGCCGGGCTGGGCCAAAGAGGCCAGCGTATCCGTCACCTTCTCCAGACTGGAGCAGTAGATGGCGCCGGGGATCTCCCGTGCCAGATCCTGCGAGGAGATGCCGATGTCGTTCTGCTCCCGTGCGGCGTAAATTTCCGCCAGCACCGTCACATCCGGCAGCTTCAGCTCCTCCACGAACTGGGAAAACAGCGCCTTGGTGCGTGAGTAGGTGTGGGGCTGGAAGGCACAGATGACCCGCTGATAGCCCATGGTGCGGGCGGTGGTCAGCAGAGCATGTAGCTCGCCGGGGTGGTGGGCGTAGTCGTCGTAGACCTCCGCCCCGTGATATGTCCCCTTGTGCTCCATGCGGCGGCCTGCGCCGTGGAAGGTCTCCAGCCCACGGGATACCGCCTCGCCGGGCAGGCCCAGCACATACGCTGCCGACGCCGCTGCCAGCGTGTTGAGGATGTTGTGCTTACCGGGGATCTTCAGTTCCACATGGGCATAGACCTCCCCGTGGATCACCACATCGAACACCGGGCAGCCGTCGAAGAAGGACACGTTGTCCGCCACGCAGTCCGCCGTCCGATCCTGCACGGCGAAGGTGAACACCGGGTGCTGCAGTCCCTTCACGGAGTCCCGCGCGCCGGCGTCGTCGGCATTGGAGATGATGTAGCCCCGCTGGGGTACCAGATCGGCAAAGGCATGGAAGGAGTGCTCGATATCCGCCAGATCCTTGAAAAAGTCCAGATGGTCCTCCTCCACGTTAAGGATCACCGCCACCGTGGGGAAGAAGTTCAGGAAGGAGTTGCAGTACTCGCAGGACTCCAGAATGATGGTGTCCCCCTGCCCCACCCGATAGCCGGAGTGCAGCAGCGGCAGCGTGCCGCCGATCATCACCGTGGGATCAGTTCCGGCCTCCATGAAGATGTGGGTGGCCATGGAGGTGGTGGTGGTCTTGCCGTGGGTACCGGAAAAGCACACGGCATTTGCGTATTTCTGCATGATGGCGCCCCAGGCCTGCGCCCGCTCATATACGGGGATGCCCCGTGCGATGGCCCCGGAGATCTCCGGGTTCTCGTCGTGGATGGCGGCGGTGCGGATCACCAGATCGCAGTCCTTGAGATTCTCCGCCGAGTGGCCGATGGCCACGTCGATGCCCAGTGAGCGCAGGTGCCGTACGGTATCGCTCTCGGACATATCCGAGCCCTGCACCGTCAGTCCCATGCCCCGCAGCACCTCCGCCAGCGGACACATGGACACGCCGCCGATGCCCGCCAGATGGACCCGGACACCGGGCTTGAGATACGTATGGATATCCACAGTGGGATGGATCATATTCAGATTCCTCCTTCATTTCCCGCCGAAAACCTGCTTTTCGGCAAGCGCTTGCGGAGCTGTATGCTGCGCCCCGTCATTATAATACGCCGCTGCGGCGGATGCAAGCCCCTTACTCCCTCCGGCGCAGCAGGCTCTTCCAGTCCAGCTCCATCACCAGCAGGCTCACCATCATCAGCGCCGCCCCGATGTAGCCCCGCAGCTGCAAAACCTCATGGGCAAAGAAATACGCCACGATGGCAGAGAACACCGGCTCCAGCGTGAAGATCAGCCCCACATGGCTGGCGGAGGTGTACTGCTGCTGCACCGTCTGGATGACGAAGCCCACGCCGGAGCAGAACACTCCCAGAAACAGGGCCGCTCCCCACACGGCAGGGGTCTGGGGCAGGCAGGGCTTCTCCAGCAGGAAGGCCAGCCCCAGCATCACGAAGCCCACCACCCCCAGCTGCAAAATGCCCAGCTGCAGGGCGTTGACCTGCGGATCGTGGACCGCCCGGTCCGTCAGCACCAGATCCCCGGCGTAGGCTACGGCGCATAGCAGGCAGATGATATCTCCCAGCGCCGGGCGCAGCGCCCCGTTGAGGGTCATGAGCCCCATGCCCACGGTACACAGCACCAGCGCCACCGCCAGCCGCCGATCCGGCCGCTTCCGCAGAAACAGCCACTCCAGCAGCGGCGTCACCACCACCGGCAGAGCGCAGATAAAGCCTGCGTTGGAAAGAGAGGTATACAGCACACCATAGGTGCAGCCGATGTACGTCAGCACCAGGCACAGCCCGATGGGGATGCTGGCAAGCAGCGTCCGCCGGGAGATGCCCCGCAGCTTCCGGAAGAAGATGGCCCCCAGCACGAAAAACGCTGTCAAAAAACGAAAGGCGTTCAGGGTCAGCGGCGGCAGCTCCGTCAGGCACAGGTCCAGCAGAAAGTAGGATACTCCCCAGAATCCGGTGGCCAGTACCAGCAGCAGATCCGCTTTACGCTGCCTGCTCATATCTCATCCCTCCCGTACAGCATATCGCTTACGGGACATTATATCACACCTTTTCCCCAGTGAAAAGCACTATTTCCATAGCCGCAGCCACCCGCTGTCATGGAGCTGCTTGACAAACAGCAGCGCCATGGGACACAGCACCATCCCAGCCACGCCGAAGGCGCAGAAGCCCACATACATGGCCGCCAGCGCCGCCAGCGGCGGCAGATCCACCTGCGCCGCCATGATCTTAGGCTCCAGCACGCTCCGCACCAGCGAGATGACGCCGTACAGGGCCAGCAGCCCCAGCCCCTTGGGGACGTTCCCTGTCAGCAGGCACAGCGCCCCCCACGGCACCAGCACCGTCCCCGTGCCGAACACCGGCAGGGCGTCGATGACGGCGATCATTGCCGCCAGCAGCAGGGCATAGCCCTGCCGCAGCAGGAGAAGTCCCGCCAGCAGCTCACAGAAGGTGACCCCCAGCAGAATGCACTGGGCCTTGCACCACTTTCCCAAGGTGACCAGCAGGTCCGCCTTGACGCCTCTGGCCTGCCGCAGCCTGTCCTCCGGCAGCTGCCGCCGGAGGAACGCCCAGATGCGGGGATAGCTTCCGGCGGTGAACAGCACCGCCAGCAGCGTGGTAGCGCAGAACAGCACCGCCTGCGGCAGCGCCGCCGCTGCCGCCGTCACCGCCCGCAGGCACCGCTGGCCCATGCTCTCCAGCAGCTCCGCCAGCTGAGCCGACAGCCCATCCAGCAGAGCCTCCAGCCAGCTCCGCAGTCCCTCCGGGCAGGCAGCGCACAGCTGCTGCGCCCTGCCCCGTACCAGCTCCGTCCACCGGGGCAGAGCCTCCAGATACCCCGGCAGCCGACCCGACAGCTCACAGACCTGCCGCAGCAGCACCATGGCCAGCAGCACCAGTCCCGCCGCCACCGTTCCCAGCACCACCAAGCTCAGCACCGTGGCCGTAAAGCCCCGCCGCAGGTGCAGCCTTCTCCGGCACAGTACCACCGCCGGCTCCAGCAGCGCCGCCAGCGCCAGTGCAATGAGGAACGGCAGCAGCCACACCAGCACATACCGCACCATCAGCCATATAAGCGCCAGCCAGACCGCCCCGTAGGCGCACCGGATGAGAAACGTCAGCTTTGGGTCCTGCAAAACCGTCCCCTCTTTCTTATAAAAACAGTTGTATTTTCTCCAAATACATGGTATGATGCAGAGGAGAGAAATCCCGCCCGTCCCCGGACCGGCAAAAGGAGTGTAAGATCATGGCAAATGAAAAGTTTTACATCGTAGCGGCGGACGCCCTGCCGGAGGTATTCCTGCGGGTGGCGGAGGCCCGGCGGATGCTTCAGGTAGGCGAGGCCGACACCGTGGGCGAGGCCGCCTGCAAGGCCGGCATCAGCCGCAGCGCCTTCTATAAATATAAGGATGCGGTGCAGCCCTTCCAGAACATGAAGGCCGGGCGCATCATCACCTTCTATACTCTCTTGAAGGATACGCCGGGTGTACTGTCCAACATACTGTCTATTTTTGCCAATTCCGGGGCAAATATACTGACCATCAACCAGACCATTCCCACCAACGGCTGCGCCGGTGTCACCGTCACCGCCGAGACCAGCGAGATGCACGAGTCGCTGGAGGAGATGATGACCGAGATCACCGCCGCCGAGGGCGTGCTGAAGTTTGAAATTCTGGCCGCCTGACCCCTTCCATATCAAAAAACCGTCCCCTGTGCTGTCTTTGCACAGGGGACGGTTTTTTGCAGCGGATGGATCACTGCCGCTGCTTCGTCTCTCTACCGTAGGCCCGACGGCTTTTCATCAGCAGAGCGGCCTGGAGGTAGGGACGGTACCCCTGCTCCGCACCCTCCGCAGACCCGGCAGCTATGCGGCTCATTGAAAAAACTCCTTCGCAGCTAAATGCGACTTGATGGCTCGGTATAGCACAGCTTTCGGGAAATTTCAACAGCCCCGCCGCCACAAAAGAGGGAGAGGCAGCGCCTCTCCCTCTCAAGCCCCGCCCCATGCAGACCGCAGGAGGCGGACACTCTGTTTTCCTTATCCTATGCGCCCCTCATGCCCGCTTCTTCTTGCGCTGCAGCTGCAGCCGGTCAGCGATCATGGCGATGAACTCCGAATTGGTTGGCTTGCCCTTGGCGGAATTCACCGTGTATCCAAAGTACTTCTGCAGGGTTTCCAGGTCGCCCCGATCCCATGCTACCTCAATGGCGTGGCGAATGGCCCGCTCCACCCGGCTGGGAGTGGTGGAAAAGCGCCGTGCCACCTCCGGGTACAGTACCTTGGTGACGGCGTTGATGACGTCCATGTCGTCCACCGCCAGCAAAATGGCCTCCCGCAGATACTGATAGCCCTTGATATGGGCCGGTACGCCGATCTCGTGAATGATGGCCGTTACCATCCCCTCTAAAGCCGGGGAGTGGTAGGGCTCCTCTTGTTCCGGATGTACCGCCTGCCGCATCAGCTCCAGCAGAGACTCCTCGTTGACGGGCTTGGGCAAGAAGAAATACACGCCCAGTTCCACCGCCCGGCTCACGGCCTGCTGGCTGCAAAATGCGGATATGACGATCACCTTCCTTTCTCCCGGCTCCTCTGCCAGCTGGCGCAGGATGCCGAAGCCATCCAGCCCCGGCAGTACCACGTCCATCAGGATCAGTTCCGGTTTTGTGCGGCGCACCAGCTCCATGACCATCGGCCCGTCGCCGGTGGACGCCGCCACCTCAAATTCGCCGGTTTCCTCCAGCAGCTGCCTCAGCAAAATGCGAAACTCCTCATTCGCATCCGCCAGCAGCACTCTCGTCCTTTTTTCCATCGCATCCAATCCTTTTCCACAGTTTGCTCCGCCGCCCCCAAATGTTCTCCAGCCATTCCCATTTGTCGTGCAGCTTGTGTATAATTTATCATATTTATCTCATAGTTTCAAGATTATTGTGTCGAAAAATCCTCTTAAAAACGCATCTCATATCAAAAACCCGTTAAAGCCGATGAAAAATACAACAAAAATATCGCCCGGCGGTCTTTCAATGCCGGGCGATATTGTAACTCACACTTCATTCAATTTTCGACGGTCTGTCAGATATCTCCCCTTACAGGAACCGATCCAGCTCCGCCTCCACGTTCTTCCGGTGCTTCACCTGCGGCGCACGGTGCAGCTGCCCGTGGGACATGACCAGCTCTACATGGCGCAGCGCCCGCAGGTCGGCCAGTGGATCCGCCGCCGTAACGATGAGGTCCGCCGCCTTTCCCGGCTCCAGCGTGCCGGTCTCCTGACCGATACCCGCCAGCTGGGCGCTGCGGCCGGTGGCGGTGTACAGAGCGAAGGCGTTGGACACCCCCACATACTTGTGGAAGTAGTACAGTTCCCGCCAGAAGTCGTACTGGGTGATCCACGGGCAGCCCACGTCGTTGCCCAGCACCACCGGGATATCCTGTTCCAGCGCCGCCTTGGCACATTCGATGATGCCCTCGAACACCACGTTGCCGTTGTACCGCTCCACCTCCGAAGCGTTGGAGACGGACCGGTCAAACAGCGCATAGGGCAGGGCCGGGGAGATGGTGGTACACAAAAACGCCCCCCGCTCCCGGAACAGCCGCAGGATATCCGCATCGGGCTGGGCGCCGTGCTCAATGGAGTCCACGCCGTTTTCCAGCGCCACCCGCACGCCCTCCGGCGACTCCACATGGGCCGCCACGGTGTAGCCCATCTCATGAGCCTTTTCACATACCGCCTTGACCATCTCCGGCGGCATCTTCAGCTCACCCGGCACGCCCTTCTCCTTGGCGTCCAGCACACCGCCGGTGATCATCAGCTTCACCAGATCCACGCCCTGCTGCCGTCCCTTCTCCAACTGGGCCAGTGCCTCGTCGATGGTGTGGGCCGCCACCGCCACAGACCCGGCCATGTGGCCGCCGGGGACGGAGATGCCCTCGTTGGCCGCCAGAATACGGGGACCCACCCTCCGTCCGGCCCGGATATCGTCCCGCAGCCGGGTATCGAAGTCCGCCAGACCGCCCACCGTACGGATGGTGGTGACGCCGGAGAACAGTTCGTCCTTGGCAAAGCCCGCCACCATGCCGTAGGCCACCTTCCGGGTCAGGCCCGTGGAGAGGATGGTCTTTACCAGCTTCTCGTTGTCCCGCTGCTTCTTCTGGGGCTTGCCGCTGCCCGCCAGATGGACGTGCATATTGATGAGTCCCGGCATCAGATAGCCGCCCTTCAGGTCCACCACCTCATAGCCCGTCAGATCCGTCCCCTCCGGTACGATGTCCGTAATGCGGTCGCCGTCGGTCCGCAGCACCAGTCCCTCACGGGGCTGCATCTCCCGTGTGCCGTCCAGCAGCTTGCCACCACAAAATGCGTATTTCATCGCTCTCCCCGTCCTTTTCTCTTTCTATCGAGTGTTTTCTGTCCGCTACGCCTTAGCTTCTATGGATCCTTTACGGTACAATATAAGCCCCACCGCCCCGCCTGTCAATCGTTTTGCAGAGAAAATCCCGGTAAACCCGGCGCAGGAGGCCCGGAGCCGATGCTCCAGGCCTCTTGCCTCACAGGGCGCTTATCCCGCCGTGGTCAGCATATTCTCCAGGAAGATACCGTATCCCTCCGCCGGGTTTGCCACCAGCACATGAGTCACAGCTCCCACCAACCGTCCGTCCTGCAAAATGGGGCTGCCGCTCATCCCCTGCACGATGCCTCCAGTGGTCTCCAGCAGCTCCGGGTCCGTCACCCGCAGCAGCAGATCCCGGCCGTCCCGGCTTCGGGGGTTCACCCGCAGGATCTCCACCTCATAGGCACGGGTATCGCTGCCGGAAATGGTACATAATATAGACGCCTCCCCGGCGTGTACCTCCTCCGGCTCTGCCACCGATACCGCCTCGCCGGAGATAAAACCCGCATCCTCCACCGTGCCAAAGATGCCCTCGTTGCTGTTGACCGTCACCGTGCCTACATCCCGCTGCACGGTAAAGTCCCCCTTCAGCTCGCCGGGGTCGCCCCGCTGGCCCTTCTTCACCGCCTTCACCATAGTCTCCATAATAGAGCCGCTGGCCAGCGGCATCAGCTCCGCCGTGTCCACATCCGTGATACCGTGGCCCAGAGCGCCGTAACTGCCGGTGGCGGGGTCATAGTAGGTCAGCGTGCCGACACCCGCCATGCTGTCCCGGATCCACGCACCCAACCGGATGCCGCCGTCCTCGCAAACCACTGGACTGGCCGTCACCTCCAGCGTTTTCCCGTCCCGCTGCACCGTCAGCTCCGCCGCCGTTTCGCCGTTTTCCGCCAGCATGGCCTGTAAATGCTCTGTGGAGCGGATCTTCTCACCGTTGAAGGTCAGCAGGATATCTCCTTCTTTCAGGCCGCACTCCTTGGCCGGGGAGCGAGTCTCCTCCGTTCCCTGCACCGGCGACACGGATACCACCAGTACACCGTCGGCAAACAGCTTGATGCCCACGGCCTTGCCCACGGGGATCAACTGCCGCTCCTCATCGGCCCACGTCCGCTGCCATCCCAGCGACAGGGCCAGCACCATCGCCAGCAGTACGGCAGCGCCCCGCCGCACGCCTCGCCTTGCTTGCGTTTCATGCATCGGATCACCTCTTATTTTTTGTTTTCGTCGCCGGCGACACCATTACTTTGCGCCGCAGCCGCCGGTTTCATCGGCGTTAAATTCCGCCAGACATGGCAATCGTCCCGCACGACTGTCACGCCGCCGCTTTTGCGCCGCAGGAAAAATTTTCCGCAGTGAAGCGCCAGCTTTTAGGACACCTCCCCCGTTTTTCTCCGTTGCAGCCCCGCCCGCTCCTATGTTATAGTAGAGGGGAAAGGACGTGAAGCCATGAAAGGAACCACCCGCCTGCTGGCCCTGTGCGGCGTACTGACCGCCTTGGGCGTGGTGCTGCTGTGTCTGGGGGGCATCGTCCCCTTTGCCCTGTATATCTGCCCCATTCTGGCCTCCATCGCCCTGCTGCCGGTGCGCTCCCGCCCACGGTACGCATGGTGCTGCTATGGGGCCATCGCCCTGCTGGGTCTGCTGCTGTGCCCGGATAAGGAGGTATCGCTGCTGTTCTGCTTCACCGGCTACTACCCCCTGCTGAAGCCCCGGCTGGATGCCCTCCGCAGCCGCCTTCTCTCCCTGACGCTGAAGCTTCTGTGGGCCGCCGTCTCCATGGGGGCACTGTACGCCCTGATCCTCTATGTATTCTGCCTGCCCGCCGTGGTGGAGGAGTTCGCAGCCACCGGCCGCTGGCTGCTGGCCGCCACCATCGCCATGGGCGTCGCCCTGTTCTTCGTCTATGATGTGCTGCTGGGCCGTCTCATGGCCCGCTGGCCCGCCAAGGTCTGAGGGACAGCGCCGTCTCTTGTAACCTTTTCGCCCGCCGCCGGGCCTCTTTTTCACAGAATGTGGGAGTCAACGGTCGTTTCCGCCGTAGGCTCCCCTTTGCTTTTCCCGACACTTCCCCATCGATATGTCCCATTTCCGTCACAGTGCCTTGTGCATCCTGCCCAAAATTTCCGGGAGTTTTTTACCATTCTGAAAATTTTGTTATCAATTTGTAATTTTTGTGTAGCTTTTTTGATAGAGTTGTGGTATGATATCTCTCGTAGTTTTCCAAAACCAACGCAGAAAGGATGGCAAAAGCATATGTCCAGAAAATTTGCCTGTCTCTATCTGGCCGTTGCGCTGCTGGTGTCCAGCATCTGGATCGCCAGCGCCGATGAACGTGATACCGTACAACAGGAGGTGCAGTACAGCGCCGCTGTGGAGGCGCTGGATGCCGCCGGGCTCACCAGCCGCTCCAGCAATGTCCTGCCCAGCGGCGAGGGTCTGGCTCTGGCGCTGGAGCTGGGCCTGCCGGAGGAGGAGACCATCTCCCTCTCCCAGCTGCCCACCGAGGCCCTCAAGACCAGTCAGGCCCAGGAGGACGCCGCCCGCCGCAAGCAGGCGGACACCGCCGCAGCCGCCGCTGACGCCGCCGCCAAGGAGGCCGCCCGTCAGAGCCTGCTAAGCGAGTACGACGGCGTGCAGCTCACCGAGGCCGTTCGGCTTCGCAGTGCCGCCGATAACGACACCGCCACCTCCCTCACCATAGACAGCGGCAAGGTGGCCCGCCTCAACGACTATCAGGACGGCTGGTACCAGGTCACCTTCGGCCAGTCCACCGGCTACATCCCCGCCGAGTATGCCCAGCCGGTCCACTATGCCGACTATGAGGGTACCTCCGCCACCAACACCGTGCGGGAGGAGCTCATCGCCTACGCCTACACCTATCTGGGTACGCCCTATGTCTACGGCGGCTCCAGCTACTCCGGTACCGACTGCTCCGGCTTCACCATGGCTGTGTTCGCCAAGTTCGGCTACTCCCTGTCCCACGGGGCCAGCGACCAGTATTACACCGCCACATCTGTCTCCTCCGAGGAGCGGCAGGCCGGTGATCTGGTGTTTTTCGATACCTTCGGCGGCATCAGCCACGTGGGCATCTATTTGGGTGGCGGTCAGTTCATCCACGCCAGCTCCTCCGGCGGTGTGAAGGTCAACTCCCTTTACGAAAGCTACTACGCTGCCTGCTATCTGGGGGCCGGACGCATCCTCCCCTGAAGCGTCACATAGAGACATCCTAAGAGAGCCGCCTGCGGGCGGCTCTCTTACTTTTTCTTTCGCCTCCGTATATTCGTATTTTTATTCATTTTTATTGCATTTCCTTTGTGCAATTCGCTTCTTTCTTCCGTAATATTCAGTCCAGAAGCGAGCAGTTTGCATGATTCTCTCGTTTTTGTTGTAATTTTATTCATTTCACGCTTGACTTTTATTCATCTCCGTTGTATCATAACCACATCCTCCGGAACGCCCGGAGCCTTCCATCCACAAGGCCGCCTGCACAGGCGGCACAACGAATACAAAGTGAGGTATGAGAGATGAAAAAAGTATTGGCCCTTCTGATGGCCGCCGCCATGATCCTGTCTCTGGCCGCCTGCGGCAACAAGAACCCCGACAGCAACGATGATAGCAACGACGATAGCAACGACAAGAAAACCGCCCTGATCCTGGGGACCAGTGCCGACTACGCCCCCTTCGAATTCATGTATCCCGATGACAAGGGTGAACTGACCTACGCCGGCATCGACGTGTCCGTGGCTCAGTACATTGCCGACGACATGGGTCTTTCCCTTCAGGTGGAGAACATGGCCTTCGAGTACCTGCTGACCTCTCTGGGCAAGGGCGACTTCGACATGGTGCTGGCCGCCATGGAGGCCACCCCCGACCGTCTGGAGAACGCCGACTTTTCCGACCCCTACTATAACGATATCCCCCCGGCCATTCTGGTGAAGGCTGACAAGGCCGACCAGTTCAAGACGCTGGCCGATTTCGCCGGCAAGTCCGTAGGCGCACAGGCTGCCACCACCAAGCTGGATATCATCGCCGACTCCATGCCCGGTGCCAACGCCGTGTCTCTCCAGTCTGTGCTGGATCTGATCAATGACCTGACCTACGACAAGGTGGATGCCATCGTGGTGGACGGCGGCGTGGCCCAGCAATATGCCGAATCCAACCCCGATCTGGTCATCGCCGGTGCCTCCAGCGAGCTGGGTGAGGCCTCCGCCTACTGCGTGGCCGTGGCCAAGGGTGATCCCAAGGGGCTGCTGCCCGGCATCAACGCCGCTATCGCCAAGCTTAACAGTGAGAATAAGCTTCAGAGCTTCATCGATGCCGCCAACGAGCTGGCCACCAAGGCCGTGGAAGCCAACTGATCCGAAACTGCACCCTCCCCGCTGCGCCCAGT
>OGYW01000577.1_pt1 | contig 34492 bp, 33 predicted proteins | sample 1576621 | NCBI WGS metagenome assembly OGYW01 (sample SAMEA3541528, study PRJEB24748) | human gut metagenome | biome: human gut; feature: human-associated habitat; material: faeces | place: China | collected 2012 | reverse complement strand
ATTCAGCGGTCTGGCGCCAGGCAACGATGTCGATGAAATCCGTTTCCTTTTCCCCAGACTGGCTTTTGAAGTCGCGGTCGCAGGCGACGGAGAAGCTGGTCACAGAAAGACCGGACTGCGTGCGCCGCAACTCTGGGTCGCGGGTCAATCGACCCATGACGATGATTTTATTCAGCATCGGTCGTAGCCTCCGGCTTATCAGCCGCCTTTTCCACCAGCATCTTCATGCGGCGCAGCGTACTGCGCGCCTGCTGAATAGCTTCCAGCACCTTGTCGGTGTTGTAGCTGTTGTTGCCCATAATGGTTTCCTCCAGCACATCGCGCTCGGTTTCGGCGCGGATCAGCTCCTCGTAGCGATCCTGGGGGACGAGCACAAAGCCCGGGTCAAGCATCAGATCCGCCACCAGCTCGGAGGGGGTCTTTCTGTTATCTTCCATAGCGATCTCCTTTCCGCTCTCTTTCGATGATTTCAATAGCCTTGCGGCACTGGCCGACATCGAACATTCCGATGTGGGTCTTTTCTACCGGCAATCCCATCTTCTGGGCGAGCCAGCCATAAGCTGCGTTACGATGACCGCGGAAGCGACCGTACTTCCACAGGGGGTCAAAGGCGGCGTGAGCGGCCTTTTTCCAGTTCCGCAGCTCCGCATTGGCGAGCCGGCCGAGGGGCTTGTCCGTGCCCTTGTGAACGCCGACATACGCCATGCAGTTTCGGCAGAGGTAGATTTTGCCGTAGCTCCTCCCGTAAATGATTTTGCTGTCGACAAACTCGGCCTCGCGGCCGCAGTAGTCGCAATAAACTTTCCTCACGGTTGCCATTCCTCCTTGTACTTGGCAATCTGCTCGGGAGTGTCGGTTTCAATGCCGAGCTCCTGGCATTCGGAAATGATACCGTCCAGAAAAACGCTCATTTCCTTGGTGGAATATTCGCTGGTGCCTTTGATGGCACGGTAATGAATGAATTTCTTCCCATCGACATAGCCAACGCCGGTTTCTGCGTAGTGGCGCGCCACCAGCGCAGGCGGGACGCCCTCACGCAAAGAAAACAGCACCTTGCACTCGTTTCCGGCATCGTCGATGTAGCTCTCGCCGGTACCGTAGCGCCGGAGCATATCCTCGTAAACGGAGTCCTTGTCCGACTTGACCGCCACGGCCAGCTGTTCAATCAGCGACCATGCGTAGTTGTTGGCGTTGAGGCTCCGAGGCGTGACCCGCTTCTTGATGGAAAAGGTGACTTCCTTTTCGCCGAGGGCATCCCAGAGCTTTTTACAGCTCTCGCGGGTGGTAATGGTGAGCACGCTTTCGCCAGTGCGGGAGAACGACCATTCTTTCAGCTTGCCGTTCATAGCGCTTTCCACTTCTCCTTGTAGACTTCGAGCAGATCGACCGCCCGCAGCCAGTCGAGAAAGTCCGAAATAACCGGGAAAATGCTGGGCGTGTCCTCGCGGCGATAGGTTTCCGGCCACACGGCGCTTCCGTTGCTGGCAAGGTAGGTAAACTGCCGGGCTTCGGGGATCAGCTCAAAGTAAGTGGGGTGCTGTGTGCTGGAGAAGTATTTGCCGACGTCATAGCTCTTGGTGAACTTGATGTCGATGATATTTCCGGCTTTCAGGCAGTCCAGCCGCCCATACAGAAGCAGGTTCATACCTCCGACCTCGATGGGCTTTTTCGCCCTGTACTGGAGGACACCGCCAGAGCAGCGGCGCGCTACCTTTTCGGCGGCGTCATACCACTGAGCATTCGGATCGGCGCGGCCGGCGAGAATGGCCGTTACCAAATTCTCGAAGTCGATGCCATTCTGCATGGCTTCGGTCGTGGGGGTAGGCTCCCGGCGCAGGGTCAGCATGAACTCGCCCATCGGGTCGCGCTCTGTGGTCAAATCCTCGTAAGGGTTCTCTTTCATGGTGTAGAGCCAGGAGGCCAGAAGCGAATGCGTCATCAGATAGCGAGCCAATTACTCCGCCTCCTTCTCCTCTCCCGGCGCCGGCGTGTACTTCTTCAAAACCTTGTCGAAGAACAGGCCGCATTCCTTGATTTTCTTGTTCCAGATGACGCCCAGCTCCTTGTTGGAGGTCAGCGCGTGCTTGATGGCCTGGTACTTCGGCATAGCCGCATTTGCGGTGTCGGCATCAACAATGCCGGCGATGATGGCGGTACCCTCGACCATCGCGGCCTCGTAGGTAGCTTGGTCAACGGCGTTCTGCTCGACTTCGGCAGTCGCCTTGGCGTTGTACTCGTCGAACAGCCGCGTGAGGAAGTCGTTCGGGCTGGTCGGGCCGAGCGCGGGGATTTTGCGAATGCCGGAGATGCCGCGCGTACCCTTGGCAAAGTAGCGCTCGCAGTTGGAGAAGCCGATGGTGCGGTCGTTGCCGTAAATCTCCACGAAGCCGCCCAGATCCATAGGCTCCCAAACATTGTTCTTGGTCTGGCCCTCGACCTTGATGCGGAGGCGGGTGTTGTCTCCGTCTTTCTCCTCGGTGGCGTGGAACACGATGACGATGTTCTTCTGCAGCTCATAGAAGCAGTAGTCCATCAGCCGAACGAACTCCTTGCCGACGAAGCCATAGCCCTTGAGGGAGAGACTACCGTCGCGCTGACCATACTTCGGGTCTTTCTTGATGGCCCACAGAGACATGAGGGAAATAAGCTTGCCACCGGTGTCAAAGACAAGGGTATCGAAGTCCTGGAGGTTCATGGGAGTGAGGTCGCCCAGGATTTCGTCATAGCTCTTGGGCTGGATGTACGGCTTGCGGTAGCGCGGCTCGATACGGTCAATGCCGAAGTCCACATCAATGTGCAGCGGGTTCGGGGCGGACAGCGCCAGCGTGGACTTGCCAATGCCGGGGTAGCCAGCAATCAGCATACGGATCTTCTTCGCGCCCTCCTGGATATCGTTGGGGTTTCTAATCATTGTGATAGCTCCTTTCAGTCGGTAGTGGCTTCGCGCCGCAGGGTGATGATTTCGTGACACCGGAAGCCAAAATTGCCTTTCCGGTACATTTCAGTCAGCTTGAAGTGCTCCTCGTCATAGATGCTGGAGCAGTTCACCAGGCCCTCGGTCTTGTCGGGGTGGTAGGCTCTGAACGCGGCGCAGGCCGCATGGCCATCCGGGGCATCGACTTCCGTCCAGCCGCCGACAAACGGCTGGCCGTCCGTGCCGTAGGTGAAGAAATACCTTGCCATTACCGCGCCTCACTTTCCCACTTGACCCCGCCGCCACTTACGGCGGAAATCAGCGCGCCGAGGCATTTGAGGTCGTCATCGTCCAGACCGATGATGTCGCGCTCGCCCTCGACAAAGCCTTCTTTGCAGAGCACGAGATTGCCGACGATTGGGTTTCCGTGGCGGAAGCTCTCATAGAGAATGCTCCCGAGCAGGTTCAGCGGCAGGCCGAGCAACAGGCCCTCCTCGTTGACGATCATGCAATACGGGGCGGGCAGCAGCTTCGGGTGGACAACCTCGATCCAGCCGCCGACCGTCTTTCCGATGCTCTCATGCAGCGGGGCGGTGTATTCCTCCGTCCGCATGAGGTTGTCTGTGGTGATAACCAGTCCTTTCATCATTACTCCTTTCCGGGGAAGCACTCTGGCTCCTCCCAGGCGTCAGACTGCTTGATGCAGATATCGCAGCCGACGATATTCAAATCTTTGTCTTTGTAGATGTCCTCGCACTCTTCACCGCAGATGGGGCAACGCGGGTATTCCGGCTCTTTGCCGTTTGGGTAGCCGGTGCGCTCCATGTTCTGGATGACGGGATGATCCGGCAGGTCGTAGCTCATTCGGCGTCACCTGCCTTTGCGATGTAGCGGCGAACAATGGCGGTCAGCCAGTCCTGCGTGGTAGCGTAGCCATCGGCGGCAATAAGCTGTTGCAACGCCTCGTAGTCAGCAGTTTCAAGCCTTGCCGAGATACGACAGGTCAGACGGTGCGCGTCTTTCTTGGCGGCTTTGCGCTGCTCCACGACCTCCGGGGCGAAGTGCGCGTAAAGCGCAGCCATCGCATCCGGCCGCAGGCTTACGCCGTAAACCTCGCCGTTTTCGCATTTGCTCTGGACGGTCTTGTCGTACTTGGGATAAATCTGCTGCACGACAGCGACCATGTCCTTGGCGGGGATCTGTTTGGAAAGCCGCAGCTCTCTCAACTCTTCAGCCACGGTCGCGCCTCCTCCGCCCTTGACTTAGGGCAAAACGGTTGATAAACTGGCAATGGGTAAGCATTTGCCCGAGGTCGTTCCCGATGCAGCGGGGCGGCCTCTTTTTTCGTTTCGCGGCAATCACAGGCTTCGCCCGGGTCATTATTGCTCCCGCAAAGCGGGCAAGTCCGGTAATATGCCATTCTTTCAGCTCCTTTCATTTCGCGGCTTTGGCCGCGTGTCTGGCGGCAGTCCTCGCGTCCAGCGCCTCCCGGCCTCCCGGCTGGCGCAGTATCGAGTGGATCAGGTCCAGCGTCGCGGCGGCCAGGTTGTCCCGCATGAACTCGGGAATGTCTTCTGTGCGGATATGTACTTCGTCTACCAGCTCACCTTCGAGGGGTATCGGGCAATCGTTGCAACAGCGAGTGCTGCTCAAATCGGTCACCTCCTCGTCAAGCGTTTAGCCGATTAAACACCCTCGGTAAAAAAAATACGGTCTACGCTGGTGTTGAGTGCCTGCGCGAGCTTGACCAGCGTTTTCGAGGTCGTAGTCCGATCCACGCCATTTTCAAGCGCAGAGATGGTGCCACGGCTCACTCCGCTCTTTTCCGCAAGCTCTTCTTGGGTCATTTTCAGAGCTTCGCGCAGTTCCTTGATCTTGTAGCCCACTTGAATTCCTCCTTTCTTGGTTGACGAAGTGTTCAACCGATTACACAGACATAGTACACCACGCATAAAAGCCTGTCAAGTGGGTTGCACAAAATTTGTTCAATAAATTTCACAGTCGCATTGACACGCCACGCTTCACAATGTATAATATATTAAACACGCGAGGGAGGAAGAAAACCATGACACTTAGAGAATTAGTAATGGATTTTCGCAAAGAACACGGTATTTCTCAACGGCAATTTGCTAATATGTGCGGATTGTCGAATGGCTATATTTCCATGCTGGAGCGGAATAGCAATCCCAAGACAGGGCTTCCGGTGACCCCGTCCTTGACCGCTCTAAAAAAAATCGCCCAGGGCATGGGCATGACTCTTAACGACCTGTTTCTCCAGGCTGACGATATGCCGGTGGATCTGCTCCAGGAGGAGAGCGAAAAAAACGCGCTCATCCCTGGCGCCGGAGATGAGCACGAAATTGAAGCTATGCAGTTGTTTGAGTCTCTTTCCGAGGCTCAGCGGTTGGAGGCTCTGAACTACCTTCGTTATCTCGCAACGAACGGAGATAAGCAGTAAAGTCCTGCTGTTTTTCCGGCGGCAGGCGCAGATAGATCCCTCGCACATCGTCCCAGCGCAGTTCTCTCATGTAAATTGTCCCCTTTCGTTAAATTGCCTGCCGACAGTATCAACAGTATAGCAGAATTTGGTCACTTTTGTTAAAAAAGATATATTATCACTTTCGACGGACTTTTTATTATGCAGAAGTACGAAACCAAAAGGAGGATGCCTTGCAATGGATAATTCCGATATTACCTTGAAGTGCATGAATGGCTTTACGCTGCACATCAAGGGGGCTAATTTGATCGTCGAAGCGAAGAGGAAAGAGGACACCTATCCCATCTCTAAAATCCAGTCCTTTTCACTGAAAGAGCCGCGAGCTATCAGCCCCGGGTCTATTACATTCCGCACGGCGCAAGCCGCCAGCTCGGGCGTCAGTTTAGGCCTTGGCATCAGCGCCGCGCTTGGTGTCGAGCAGAACTTTTTCTTCACGAAATCCGAATTAAACACAGCAATCCAGATCCGGGATTATGTTTCAAACTTCGGCGCAGAAAAGACCACTGTGCCGGAGGGCAAGGTTGTTTCTGTCGTTGAGGAGATCCGCGGACTGAAAGGTTTGCTCGACGATGGCATTCTGACGCAAGAGGAATTCGATGCGAAGAAGCGCCAGCTTCTCGGCCTCTGATACCCTATGGATAGGGTATCTATACCGTATCTATACCGTACCGATACCTCGCGTGCGCGCGTGCGTGTGCGCGCGATCGTGCGCGCACTGTCTCTGTACCTGTATCTGTATCTGAGACTGTATCTGTAATCTGTTTCTGATTCTGAATATCTACTACTGCAAATCTATCGTTAGAAGGGGGTGGCGCTGTTGCCGAGAAAACCCGCAAAGCACCCGGCGAAACCGAAGCGGGGCAAGAAGCTGGAAATCGAAGAGCCGGGCGTTCTCTATGGCCGGTACAGCAGCCACAACCAGAAGGACATTTCCGTAGAGCAGCAGTTTGAAAAGGGCTACGAGCTGGCGGCGGAGTATGGCATCAAGATCATCGACACCTATGCCGACCGCGCTGTGTCCGGCCGCACCGACAAGCGCAAGGACTTCCAGCGCATGATGTCGGACGCGGCCAAAGGCAAGTTCCGCTATGTGATCGCCTGGAAGTCTAACCGCATGGGGCGTAATATGCTGGAGGCCTTGATCAACGAAGCCCGGCTTCAAGAGCTTGGCGTCCGTGTGCTCTATGTGGAAGAGGACTTCGATGACACCGCTGCCGGCCGCTTCGCCGCCCGCTCGATGATGAATGTCAACCAGTTCTATTCCGAAAATATGGCCGAAGACATTCGGCGCGGCCTGTATGACAATGCCTCGAACTGCATGGTGGCCAACGGTCACTTGCCTTATGGCTACAAGCGGGATGACACGCTGCACTATGTCATCGACGAGCCCAAAGCCGCAGTTATCCGGGAGATATTTACCCGCGTCGCCGCTGGCGAGCCTTTTGTTGACATCATGAACAGTCTGAACGCCCGGGGCATCAAAACCTCGTACAATCGCCCCTGGGGGCGGTCGAGCTTCCAAAAGATACTTTCCAACGAGAGATACCGCGGCATCTACATCTACGGCGATGTCCGCAAAGAAGATGGCATCCCGCGGATCATCAGCGACGAACTCTTCTTCAAAGTCCAGGAGGTGATCACCACGAAGAAAAATCCGCAAGGCCGGCATAGAGTCAATGGTGACTATCTGCTCACCGGCAAACTTTTCTGTGGGAAGTGTAAAAGCCCCATGGTGGGCATCTCCGGCACTGGCCGGAGCGGAAAGCTGCATTACTACTATGTCTGCCAGAAGCACCGAACAGAAAAGACCTGCGACAAGAAGAATGTACGCCGGGATGAAATCGAAATGCAGGTCGCGCAGGCCATCAAGGACTACGCGCTGAAAGACGATGTTATCGAGTGGATCGCTGACAGCACGGTCGCCTACAACGAGCGCAAGGAGGCCGAGAGCAAGGTCGGCATTCTGGAAGACCAGCTCGCCGGAACGGAGCGCGGCATCAAGAATATCATGTCGGCAATCGAGCAGGGCATCATCACCGAAACCACGAAAAGCAGGCTGATCGAGCTGGAGTCTGAGCGCGCCACCATCAAGGCGAAGATCGCGGCGGCTCGGGCGGATATTGTGACCGTCAGCCGCGATGACATCATATCCGGCTTGGAGATGTTCCGCGATGGCGATGTTCACGACAAGAAGTACCAGGCGCGCCTATTTGACACATTCCTGGTTGCGGTGTATGTTTATGACAATGACCTGCGGCTGGTGTTCAGCTTCTCGGGCAACAAAAATACGGTTCAAATACCGATAGAGTCCGCAGTCAACGCGGTAGAGAATAACGAGGCGGAGTGTTCGTTTAAGCTCTGCTCTGCTCCACCAAATAAAGACACCATTGAAATCTGAACCCTCAAGTTCAGACTCAATGGTGTTTTTATTATAAAACCCAGTATTTATGCGGCTTTTCGAGGTCGCATTTTCTTTTTGCCAGCTGGACTAAAAACAGAAAAACTGAAATTCGGCAATTAGAAGATTAAAAAGCAAACCTTTTCGAACCTATCAGTCTGTCTGCACGTGTCTCATAAATCTCCTAATTTCGAGGCGTATTCCTCTTCCTTTTGTTCGGGAGTCTTGTATTGCAGTTTCCTGTGCGGACGTTTCGTATTGTAGAAAATTATGTACTTGTCCACCGCACTTCGGAAGTCTGCTTCTGAACGGTACTTCGTGCGATACAATTCCTCGCGCTTCAAGGAAGCAAAGAACGATTCCATTACAGAATTGTCGTACGGCACGTGCGCACGCGAAGAAGAGTGCGTGATGTGCAGTGACCGCATATAGTCGTTCATCGCTTTGGAACGGTAGTTACCGCCACGATCGGTGTGGAAGATCAAACTTGAATCCGGTTGGCGTGCTTTATAAGCGATCTGAAAAGTCGATTTTACAAGCTGCGTGCTGTTGGTCTTTCCAATTTTATAACCCACGACCATACGGGAGAACAGGTCGATAATCACGCAAATATAATAAGCGTTTTCGCCGTACTTAAAATAGGTAACATCACTAACCCACACTTCGTTCGGTTTGCACGTGTCAAACTCTTGGTTAAGGTGGTTTTTGTATTTGCGGCCTTCGTCCTCGTATAATTTCTTCGCCGACTGACGAATGCTGACTAACCCCATATCACGCATAAGCGTGCGCACCATTTCGTTACTGACTTTGAATCCTTCACTTTTCATAACTGCCGCAATTTTAGCGGCACCGAAGATCTGATTGCTTTCGTCGTAGATCTCCTGTATGCGAAGCCGTAGTTCTTCACGGCGTTTCGCATACCACGTGTTGTCTTTCTTATTGCGGAGAACGTGGTTGTAAAACGTTCCTCGGGGAATGTCAAACGCATCGCAGATCACGTGCACATTATATTTGCCGTAAAGTTGTTCAGCAGCATATAGCCGTTGCCTCAATGGTGATTTCGGCGTGCAGATTGCAGATTTGAGAATTTCGACAATACTTTCTAAGCGTGCGACTTTGTTTTCGAGTAAATGAAAATTGCGGACATTGACCTCCTTTCGTTTGCCCGCTTCCAGTTCGTTACGGTAAGCACGCACCCAGCCATAAAATGTACTTTTGGGTATACCGGTGTCAGCGAGGATACTCGCAGACGGCTCACCGGATATAACACGGCCAATGACCGCTTGTTTTTCTTCTTGGGTGTATGTTCTCATATTTTCAACTCCTATATTGAAAGCATTGAAATAATTTTACGACATTTTTTGTAGGAATTGAAAGAAATGCAGAAATATGTTATAATATGAGAAGAAAATGATTGTGACTATTTTTATACGCCTTATAGGTCATGAAATAAAATCGTAATGGAGAGAGTTATGGAAGAAAGATTTGATAGTAAAGAGTATATAAAAATTCTGGGCGAAGAATTAATCAGTGATTTTATAAAAGCAGGAAAAACTACGCATACTTGTGCTGTCGGTTCAGGCCGAGAAAAAGCCCTTATGAACAAATTAAAGAGCATTTTACCGCATGGGGTAGGAGTTGGTAGCGGATTTGTAATTGATTCGTTTGGTAATACGTCTTCACAATGTGATTTGATTATATACGAAGAAGAGTTTGCTCTTAAGTTTATTATTAATAACGACGATACTTATGCATATTACAATTGCGAAAGTGTTATTGCCGTAGGTGAGATTAAATCAGATGCTTCTATTGCAGATATTGAAGATTCCTTTAAAAAATTAAAGAAAATTAGAGAATTGATTAGATATAGGGAAAATGACAATCGTTTTCGTTGTTACCTTTCGAAATTAGTTGCTTGTGGCGCGGATTCTGAAAAATATGAACCTAATGAAAAGAATACGGATCAGATTTTTACTTTTGTTTTGTGCAAGTCGTTAAAAACGCCTTTAAGTTCTATTGCAAATAAAGCAAAAGAAGTTTTTGAAACTAAAGATAAATATTTCAATATTATTTTACCTATAGAGGGCAAGCCTATAACATATCTTGAGGAAAACATCAATTCTTTGGTACAAAGCGCATTAGATGCAACTGCATTGTGCGAACTTTCAGACAACGATGCTGGATTTAATTATTTTATTACAAAATTGCTTTATCAAATCCAACATGGTCGTTCGGTGCCTTTAAACACTCAAAGATACATACAATCAAAGAATCGTTTTAGTGTGTCGACTATAACACCAATATTATGAAAGATTTATTGAAAAAACTATCAGAAACATTTGACGAAGAAGCCGAAAAAATAAAGGAGTATGTGACTAATAAATCAGGATATGCTTCTGATTTTTTTGATATTCTACCGGCGTTTACTTCTTTAGAGAAACGACCACGAAAAATGTGGGGAAAAAAGGGTGTATACACATTTTTAATAACAAAGCCCGTACCGCTTGATTATAATATTGTTTCTGCTTGGAATAGCGTTTCTGGAGCGGGTTTTAAATCGTATTTTCAACCATCGCTTGTAACAGGAGATTGTTTATATGTAGGTTCCTCCGACTCTTTATACGGAAGAATGCGAGAGCATTTCAGTGCCGATAGTGGAGCTGCAAGTTTGAAATTAAGTCACCCTAATAGGAAACTTGCAATAGAGTCTGTTTGTGTATATTCATTTGCACTTAAAAGAGAATTTGCCGATTATAGTTCAATGATAATAACACAAATTGAAAAACGACTACATAATAGTTTGCACCCAAAAGCCGGGAGCAGTAGAGTTTAATACTAACTTAAAAAATATGTGCATTGATGGTATACACGGTTCTGCCGTGATTTGGTGCGAGAGTTCGAATTCATACGCGAAAATGCCGAAAATATCTTTTTTGTAGCCCATAGACATTGCAGAGCCAGACGAACCATGCCGGTTCGTCTGGCTTTTTGTTATGCTCAAAGATCTGCATGGTCAGCGGTATTTTTGCGCTGTCCGATCCTGATCACGCCGCCCGGTGGGTTTTTTCACACAAACCGAAACCATGCTGCGTATTTTCCGTCTGAATGTGCAAGACGCTGTACCTGGGAGCGGTGGCAAGAATTAAGACTAATTCAGGTATCCTTGGCTGTTTTTTCTGCACATCCCTGCTATAATGTTTCCACATAACAATGCGTCTTTAGGAGAACAGAGCAAATGGCAAGCACGGAACCATCAATGACCGAACAGCATACATGCAGCGCGGCGGCTCTGCCGGAGGGAGCCTTTCTCCCGGCCGGACCGCAGTGCCCCGGACACCATCCGGAAAGCGGCGCCGCAGGATCTGCAGGCGCTCTTTTCTGCGCCCGTGCGCTTGTGACACAAGCTGCCGCGGTGTGTAAATACGCGCAGGAGGGCTGCTGATATGGAGCTTTCTTCGTTGTTCCTCGCGGGAAAAGGGAGCGCCCTGACCTCCTTCTTCTCGACGGCATTTCTCGTCGTGTTCCTGCCGTTTTGTCTCGTGGTGTACAGTCTCATGCCGCGGCGCGGGAAAAAATACTTCCTGCTCGTCGCCGACTGCGCCTTTTTCTGGCTGATCAGCGGCAAGCTGCTCGTATACCTGCTTCTGACGGCGCTTTCGATGCACTATTTCGGACTGTGGCTGGACAAAATACAGTCGGAGACGAAGCTTCTGCTCGCGCAGACGGAAAAAGCCGAGCGCAAGACCGTGCGCAAGCGGCAGCAGGTCGTGCAGCACCGGATCCTTTTGCTGGCCGTCATTTTGCACATCGGCGTCCTGTTCGCGCTCAAATATTCCGGCTTTGCCGCGACGAATGTCAACACGCTCCTGGCGCACCTGCACATTCCCGTGCAGCTGGCGATCCCGAAGTATGTGATGCCGATCGGTATCTCCTTTTTCACGCTGCAGGCGCTGTCCTACATCGTGGACGTGCAGCGCGGCGTCACAAAAGCGGACACGAATCTGCTGCGCCTGACGCTGTTCATCAGCTTCTTCCCGCAGATCGTGGAAGGGCCGATCTGCCGCTACGACCAGACCGCGCAGCAGCTCTGGGACGCAAAGCCGATCACCTACGAGAACCTGACGCTCGGTCTGCAGCGCATTGCCTACGGCATGATGAAAAAGGTCATCATCGCCGACCGGCTCAACCCGCTCGTGAAGAATGTCTTTGCCAACTACGCAGACTTTGACGGCGGCGTGATCGCGCTGGCCGCCGTGTGCTACACCGTGCAGCTGTACATGGACTTTTCAGGCTCGATGGATGCCGTCACCGGCACGGCGCAGATCCTCGGCGTCACAATGCCGGAAAACTTCCGACAACCGTTTTTCTCCAAGACGATCTCGGAGTTCTGGAAGCGCTGGCACATCACGCTCGGCACTTGGTTCAAGGACTACGTGTTCTACCCGGTCGTCACGCTCAAGCCGCTGGAAAAGCTCACTTCCGCCGCCCGCAAACGCCTCGGCAACCACTACGGTCCGCTGCTGGCGAGCGCCGTCGCGCTCTTTTGCGTGTGGTTCTGCAACGGTCTCTGGCACGGTGCCGCATGGAGCTATCTCTTTTTCGGCATGTACCACTTCGCGCTGATCCTCGGCGGCAACATCATCGCCCCGCCGGTGCGGGCCGTCAACGCGCGGCTGCACATCCGCGCCGAGAGCTTCCCGTACCGTCTGCTGCAGATGCTGCGCACGACGGTGCTGGTCATCATCGGCGAACTGTTTTTCCGTGCAAACGGCCTGCGCGCAGGTATGCAGATGTTCCGCACCATGGTCACCGGATTTGCATTCCCCGTCTTTGACGATGCGCTCTTCAAGGCGCTCGGCATTGACAAGTTTGACCTCATGATCGTTGCTGTGACGCTGCTGATCGTGTTCGTCGTGAGCGTGATCAACGAAAAAGGCAAGTCCGTGCGCGCGCTGCTGGCACAGCGCCCTGCTGCGGTACGCTGGACGGTCTTCTACGCGCTCATTTTGTTCATCATCGTTTTCGGAGCATACGGAAAGGGCTACATTCCCGTCGACCCCATGTATGCGAACTTTTAGGAGGCACGCATGTCCCGTTTTCTCAAACATACGCTCAGATGCGTCGTTTTTCTCGCCGTGCTGGCACTTTTGCTGACCGGTGTGTCGCAGCTGGTGCGGCCAAAAAACAACACCCGCAGCGACGGCATCCATGACCCCGCGGCCAACGGCATCCTCGGCGAACCGGACAACACGATCGATCTGCTCATCTTCGGTGACAGCGAGAGCTATTCCGCCTTCATCCCGATGCAGCTGTGGCAGCAATACGGTTACACGGCCTATTGCTGCGGCACATCCAGACAGACACTGTACTATTCGGAAGCGTTCTTGCACAAAGCCTTCCAGAAGCAGTCGCCCAAGCTTGTGATCCTGGAGACCGATGTGATCTTCATCGACTTTTCGTACGGCAGCATGCTGCTGCAGGAGGCCGGCAACCTCTTCCCGGTGTTTTCCTACCACAACCGGTGGAAATCTCTGAAGGCAAATGACTGGCGCATGACCGTCAATTACACCCACACCGAAAATGCAAAAGGATATCATCTGCGTTGCAGCGCCGCTCCGGCGGACGCCAGCAATTATATGACGCCATCGGATGCCTACGCTCCCATCCCGAAGCGAAACCGCGCCTATGTTGAGCGCATCAAGGCCTTCTGTGATAAAAACGGCGCGCAGCTGCTGCTCGTCAGCGCGCCCAGCACGCTCAACTGGAACATGGCACGTCACAACAGCACGCAGGCGCTTGCCGATGCGCTGGGTATCGGCTTCCTCGATCTCAACACCGCACACGAGCAGGTTGCGATCGACTGGAACACGGACACCCGCGACAAGGGTGACCACCTGAATTATTTCGGTGCGCAGAAGGCCACGAACGTGCTCGGTGCGTATCTTGCCGATACCGGTCTGCTCCCGAGCCATAAGGATGACCCGGCCTACGCCGACTGGAACAAGCAGTCGGACGCCTTCAGCCGGACGGTCACCGATGCGCTCGCAAAAACGTAACGGCACCTCCGTTTCAGACAGAAAAAAACCTGCGGTTTCCTAGGAAACCGCAGGTTTTTCTTTTTTTGCTGCGCCTTACGCGCCGCCGTTTGCGCCGGAGAAGGTGCAGAATTTTCCCTCGCGCGCGTATTTGCGCAGGACGCCGGCCATGGCCGCAAGGTCGGCGGGCTTGGTCGCCAGAAGCTCATGCCGGGTCTTGGCCAGCTCCTCCGGCGTCACGCCCTTGAGCGCGCGCACGCACTGGCTCTCGCACACGCCGGCGGGATCGAGCAAGGGATCGGTCGTGTTGACCGCGCCGATGATGATGTCGTCGAGCGGCATGCCCTGCGCCGCGAAATCCTCGATGAAATCGGCAACCGCAGAAAACACCGCGCGCGTGTTGTCGAGGTTCGGGTCACGGTAGGAGTAGCAGAAGATGTCGCCGCTGCGGCGCACATTCATGCCCGTGCCGTAAGCCCCGCCCTGCACGCGCACCATGTTCCACAGATAGCCATAGCTCACGAGCGAGGACAGCACCGGGCACGCGCCGGAATAGCTGCTGCCGAGGGCGTAGAGGTTGTGTCCCAGCGCGCAGAAGCCCACATCCGCCGGGATCTCGACTGCACAGGCAGCCGCGTCATAGCGCTTATGCGCAGCCGTCGCGCCGGGCGCGCCCTGCGGCAGCGCGGCGATGAGCTGTGCAAGCACATCGGCATCGAGCGCGCCGGAATAGCCCGCGAAGAGGCGGCTCGTGACAAACACCTTTTCGGTGAGTGCGGCAAGCGCGGCGCTCACCTGCGCGCCGTTTTGCGCAAAGCCGGCGGCCAGCGCCGCAAACCAGCGCACAAAGGTCTCACCCTCGAGCGTCTCCTTGAGCGCAGCACCGGCCGAAAACGCCGACAGCGACTTGGTGACGGCGAAGGTGTGGCCGTTCGAGATGAGCGACTGGCGCATGAAATAGTCGTTTTGCATAACGGTCTCGCCGATGCGGTCCGTCTCGTCATAGCGCCCCTGTATGAGCAGCTCGCGCAGAAGCTGCGCCGCCTCGGCCGCGTTTTCCTCGAGCATACTCGCCGACACGAGCAGGTACGGGTGCACGTGCTCGGTGTCGCCCTGCTTCTGCAAGCAGTCCACACGTAAAAACAGCGAGCCCAGCAGCGCCTTGACGCGGTTTTGCAGCACGTCCGCAGGGCAGGTCTCCGTGCGCAGCTCGCCGAAGCAGGTGCTCAGCACGTTGAGCATACACAGCTCCTCGTCCGTAAGGTCGGAGACGTCAAAGTACAGGTTGAGGTACACGATGCCGTTCGTATCGCCCGAGACGTGCAGCGTCCGGGCGCCATTAACCTCGCCCGGCTGCGTCTGCACAGGGGCGACCGTCTGCGGCACATCCTCAAGGCGCAGGTGCGGCAGGCTCATGAGCGCCTGCGCGCTGTCCTCGCTCTGCTGCCACTGCTGCATCCGCCGGAAGGCCGCGTATGCCTCGCTGCGCTGACCGGCATCCCACGCGGCGGTGACGGCGGCGAGCCGCTCGGATTCGCGGCGGGCGTCATCCTCCCCCTTCGTGAGCGACGGCAGCACATAGAGGGTGCACAGGTCGCCGCTCGAGCCGAGCAGGTCGGACAGCAGGCGCTCAAAATAGCCCGTGTGGATCTTTTCGCGCAGCGTGTCGAACACGGCTGCGTTGTCGATATACGCCAGCGGATCACCGCCGTAGAGCCAGCTGTCAAACGCGCGGCAGGCAAGCTCCACGCCGTAGGGCTCGGTGATCTCGCGGTTGGTGAAGGCAAAGCGCTCGAGCGACGCCGAGAGCGCCGCGCGGTCGAGCCCGGCTGCGAGCATATTGCGCGCGACCTCCGCCGCAAGGGTCTTGACCTTGTCAAAGGCGTCTCTGGTCGTGTTGCGCACGATAAGCGCGGCGCTCGGCTGATAAATGCCGTCGGAGATCTCAAGCGTCACGTCCTGCGCAAGCCCGCGCTCGAGAAATGCGCGCTTGAGCGGCGCCTCATTCGAGCCGGTGAGATAGTCCGAGAGGATCTTGGCTGCATAGACCGTCTCCACGTCGTCATAGCGGCACAGGAGTCTGGAGAGGCTCATATGGCAGAGCGTCTCCTCGCCGGGCATCACCTCATAGTACACCGTGGCCTCGCCCGTGCGGGGCTGCTGCACCGTGAAGTCGAAGTCCGGGGCGCGGTATGTGTACTGCGACAGGTACTCCGCGTCGATATAGGCAAGCATGCGCTCGACGTCCATGTGGCCGTCAAGGAAGATGCGCGCGTTCGACGGGTGGTAAAAGCGCTTGTGCGCGGCGATGAACTGCGCATAGCTCAGCTCGGGGATGTGCTCCGGCTTGCCGCCGCTCGAAAACCCGTAGCAGGTGTCGGGATACAGCAACCGGTCCGTCCCCTCGCCGATGACGCGCTCGACATCGGCATAGGCACCCTTCATCTCGCTGAAGACGACGCCGTTGTAGTACGGCTGCGCCTGCTCGTTGTCGAACTCGTAGTGCCAGCCCTCCTGCATGAAGATCTCAGGCTTTTCGTAGATGTTCGGGCAGAACACGCCGTCGAGATACACGCGCATGAGGTTGAACAGATCCTGCTCGCTGCGGCTGGAGACCGGGAAGATGGTCTTGTCGCTGTAGGTCATGGCGTTGAGGAAGGTCTGCATCGAGCCCTGCAGCAGGGACACGAACGGCTCCTTGACGGGAAAGCGCTTCGAGCCGTTGAGCACGCTGTGCTCCAGGATGTGGAACACGCCGGTGTCATCCTCCGGCAGGGTCTTGAAGCCGATGCAGAAGGTCTTGTTCTCGTCGTCGCGGTCAAAGTACAGGAGCTCCGCTCCGCACTTCTTGTGCCGCATGGTGTACAGCGTCGCCGCCTTGGAGGCGACGTACTGCTTCTTTTCCAGCTCGAAGCCGCAGCAGATATCGCCGGGCTGAGCGTCGGTAAGCTTCACATTTTCTCTGATCATGGTTCCCTCGCTGACATCAAAGTGATTTGCTGAACATTTGATAGTATGCATTGCTCGCGCACAGCTCATCCGCGTGCCGGCGGCTTCGACCGTGCCGTCGCGCATGACGATGACGTAGTCGGCGCGCTTGGCCGCCTCATAGCTGTGCGCGATCATGACGGTCGTGCGGTCCTTCATGAGCCGGTCCATCGCCTCGGTAACGAGCGCGGTGCTCGTGGCGTCGAGGCTGCTCGTCGCCTCGTCGAGCAGGAGGTAGTCTGCGCTGCGCAGCATGGCGCGCGCAATGCCAAACCCTTTCAAATGAAAATGATGCGTTTGAATCTTTGCCAAACGCGTGACAAATGCAGCACCATTTTAACGCATTCTTTGCGCAATTTCAATAGTCGGGGGCCGCCCTCCGGCCGCCGTTTTCTGCACATTTCCATCAGGATCCTACAGAAACCGTATTTTTCTGGGCATTTTCCTGCTGCACACAAAAAAGCAAGGCTTCCCGGATCCGGGAAGCCTTGCTCGGCTTGTCAAACCCCGCAGCGTCCCGCTGCAGGAGGTTCAGGTTTGTGTTCATGTGCCGCGGTTACTTTTTGGGCTTGTGCGCGCACGCTCTGCCGCACTGCGCGCAGTTGCCGGTGCAGTTTCCGCCACAGCAGCCGCCCTTTTTCATCGTGCGCCGCCAGACGCGCCACGCGATCACGGCGCACACCGCAACGATTGCCAGCAGAATATAATCCAGCGCCCGCATCACACCAGCCCCGCGATCGCATATGCAACGAACGCCACGACCCACGCGACCGTACACTGCAAAAGGACGACGCCGACCGTCTTGAGCCGGGAATCCAGCTCGCGGCGGATGGTGGCGATCGCGGCCACGCACGGCGTGTACAGCAGCGTGAACACGAGGAAGCTCACCGCCGCGCGCGTGCTCAGCAGCGACGAGATCGCCGCGCCGCCGAGCAGCACCTGCAGCGTGCTCACGACAGACTCCTTGGCGATGAAGCCGGAGATGAGCGCCGTGGCGCAGCGCCAGTCACCGAAGCCAAGCGGCCGGAAGATCGGCGCGATCCAGCGGCCAATGAGCGCGAGCAGGCTCGCGGCGCTGTCGGCCACGACGTTCAGGCGCGTGTCAAAGCTCTGCAAGAACCAGATGATGATCGTTGCGAGGAAGATGACCGTGAACGCGCGCTGGAGAAAGTCCTTCGCCTTCTCCCAGAGCAGCAGTGCCACGCTCTTGAGTCCAGGCATGCGGTAGTTCGGCAGCTCCATGACAAACGGCACGGGCTTGCCGCGAAAGGCCGTCTTGTTCATGATGAGCGCCGCGACGATGCCGATGAGCACGCCGAGAACATACAGTCCCAGCATGACGAGCGCACGGTAGTGCGGGAAAAACGCCGCGGTGAAAAACGCATAGATCGAGATCTTCGCCGAGCAGCTCATATAGGGTGTGAGCAGGATGGTCATTTTCCGGTCGCGGTCGGACGAGACGGTGCGCGTGGCCATGATGGCCGGCACCGAGCAGCCAAAGCCGATGAGCATCGGCACGATGCTGCGCCCGGACAACCCGATCTTGCGCAGGGGCTTGTCCATGACGAAAGCCACGCGCGCCATGTAGCCGGTGTCCTCCAGAATGGACAGGAAGAAAAACAGCGTCACGATGATCGGCAGGAACACGAGCACGCTGCCGACGCCGGCAAACACGCCGTCAATAATGAGGCTGTGCACGACGGGGTTGATGCCGTAGGCCGTGAGCGCCGCGTCCACGACGCCGGTCAGCGCGTCGATGCCGAGCTGCAGCAGGTCGGACAGCCACTTGCCGACGACGTTGAAGGTGAGATAAAACGTGAGCAGCATGACGAGCAGGAACGTCGGCATGGCGGTATATTTGCCCGTGAGGATGCGGTCGATCTTCATCGAGCGCGCGTGCTCCTTGCTCTCATGGCACTTGACCACGGAAGCGGCCACAACGCTCTCGATGAACGTATAGCGCATATCGGCCAGCGCCGCGTTGCGGTCGAGGCCGGTCTCGTTTTCCATCTGCACGATGCAGTGCTCGAGCAGCTCGCGCTCGTTCTCGTCGAGATCGAGCACCTGCGCCAGATCATCACCGCCCTCAATGAGCTTGGCCGCGCAAAAGCGCGCCGGCACGCCGATGCGGTCGGCGTGGTCGGCGATGATGTGCACGACCGCATGGATGCAGCGGTGCACGGCCGAATCGTCCGAGCAGAAGTCCGTCACCTTCGGCAGCGCACGGCTGCGCGCGACGCTCAGCGCCTGATCCACGAGCTCGGACACGCCCTCCCCCTTCGCCGCCGAGATCGGCACGACGGGGATGCCCAGCGCATCGCTCATCTTCTGCACGTCGATCGCGCCGCCGTTGGCGCGCACCTCGTCCATCATGTTCAGCGCCAGCACCATTGGCACGCGCAGCTCAAGCAGCTGCAGCGTGAGATAGAGGTTGCGCTCGATGTTCGTGGCGTCGACGATGTTGATGATGCCGTCCGGCTTTTCATTGATGATAAAATCGCGCGAGACGATCTCCTCCTGCGTGTACGGACGCAGCGAGTAAATGCCCGGCAGGTCGACGACGGAGCAGCCCTTCTCATCGCGCATCTCGCCCATTTTCTGGTCGACGGTCACGCCCGGGAAGTTGCCCACGTGCTGGTTCGAGCCCGTGAGGGCGTTGAACAGCGTCGTCTTGCCGCAGTTCTGGTTGCCGACAAGTGCAAAGATCATGCCGACACCCCTTCGACCTCGATCTTCTCCGCCTCCTCGATGCGCAGCGTCAGCTCGTACCCGCGCACACGGATCTCGATCGGGTCGCCCATCGGCGCCACCTTTTGCAGCGTGACGCGTGTGCGGGGCGTGAGCCCCATGTCCAGCAGGCGGCAGCGCAGCGGGCCGTCCCCACCGACCGCCGTGATGACGCCCGAAGAACCGATTTTCAGTTTATCCAATGTCATTGCTTTTGCCTTTCCGTATAGATTGCATTCCCTTTACGATAAAATAGGTGTAGCACGCGGCAGCGGGGTTTGTCAAGTGTATGACAGGAATTTCCGCGCTTTTTACGGTATTCTCGCAAAAAATATGTGTGCGCCAACCAAAAATCCCGGAGCGGCATTGCCGCTCCGGGATGTCCCGTTTGGGGCTTGGGATTTGTGCGCCCGCGCCGTGATTACGGCGTTTCGCCTTCTGCGGGCGTTTGCACCGTTTCGGGCTTCGCCGTTTCAGCCGGCTGCGCGCTGGGCGCAGGTGAAGTGCTGGGTTCCTCGGGCGAAGCGCCAGGCTCCTCGGGTGAGGCGCTGGGCTCGACCGGCGCACTCGGCGCACTCGGCGCACTCGGTACATCCGGTGCATCCGGCTCGTCCGGCTCGTCCGGCGTCAGCGGGAGCACCTGCATCATGTACTTCGCCATCATCATCGCAAACTGCTCGCGCGTCGTCACGCCCTGCGGATCGAGCAGCGCCTCGCGGCCGACCGCGACACCGGAGATCACGCTCTCGGCAACTGCCCAAGTCATGGGCTCCTTCGCGAAATCGGAAACCTTACCCATGTCCGCGAACGTCGACAGATCACCATACACATTCATGTCACAGCCCTTGAACGCTGCGTACTCATACAGGATCGTCGCGACCTGCTCACGCGTTGCATCGCCGTCCGGGTCAAACTTACCGTCACCGATGCCGGCCACGATCTTGTTCTCCGCCGCCCAGATCACCGCGTTGGTGTACCATCTGTTGTCCGCAACGTCACGGAACGGATTCTCCCCGGTAACGGCGGGCTCGCCCTCGAGCGTATAAAGGACCTTGACGATCATTGCGCGGGACAGCTTAGTCTTGGGCTCAAAGGTCGTCGCGCTCGTGCCGAAGAAGAGCTTGTGCGCAACGACATAGTCGATCGCGCCGTGTGACCAGTAGTCGGTCGACGGCATGTCGCTGAAGATGTGGCCCGGGCAATGCTGATCGCCGGAGCACGGGATGCGCAGCGGATCCTGCCGCTCACAGACCGTGCAGTAGCCGCCGACATAGTGATGCTTTGCCGGGATGCGCTTCGAGCCTTCCAGCGTCGTGCCGCACACAGCGCAGACGATGCCGCCCGCCGTGCCATCCTCTGTGCAGGTCGCCGGAACGATCTCCGTCGCCTTCGGCGTATGCGGCTTCATCGGAACCTCTGCCTGCGCAACGAGCGTCTCGCCGCAGACGGAGCAGTGCTTGCCTTCCGTCAGGCCGGTCTGCGTGCAGGTCGCATCCTTCGCCGGGTCGATCACTTCCTTGTGACCGAGCGCCGGGATGCTCTCGTACATGACGTTTCCGTTTTCACAGGTGTAGGTACGCACGCCGCTCTCGGTGCAGGTCGGCTCCTTGGTCACGACGCCATCATCCCACGTATAGTTGAACTCTGCGCTCATCTTTGCGATGCGCGCGCTCAGCCACGTGTTGAGATCCTTGACGGTGTCGCCGTAGGTCGTTCCGTCGGGCCAGAAGTGATTGTCCGAGCTCGGCTTGCCGACACGGACCAGCGGCCACTGGCGGTAGTTCATCGCGGCGCTGGCCGAGATGTGATCGTAATACCCCTGAACCTTGCCGTTATCGCCGACAAGCGCCTGCGCCTGTGCAAGGAAGGTGTTGTGATAGTAGTTGTTCACCGCAGCGCGGAAGCCGGGGATCTGGGTGAGTGCCTGGACAAGATAGCGGCCGTTGATGAAGGTGTTGTCCGACGTGATCACGCCGGACCAGCCGCCGCCGCCGGTCAGCTCCATGTCCCAGACGGGGCCGGCGTACATGAGGCCGTCCACGTCCTTATAGAAGAAGAACGAGGAGTAGAACGCGTCAGAGTTGCCGGAGAGGTACTGGATCAGGTAAGCCTGAACCAGCGAGTTCAGATCGCAGTACTCATAGTAGTACTTGCCGGTCTGCGCGTTGTAGCCGGTATAGTTGCCGTCGGCATCCTGCGCGTAGACGGCGTCTTCAAACTCCTGATAGTACTCGCTGATGTAAGCCATAGCGTCCTTGCCGCACCACTCGGGGCTCTTGACATTCATCGCGGAGCCCTTGCCGGTGATGAAGCCGCTGGCCTCGTCATACTTCGGGTTGTAGCTGTCGTCGAGCTTCGTGCCGTTGAGCTCCAGCAGGTAGCCGCCGGTGATATTCTCCGGCTCGGTCAGGCCGGTGGTGTACTGGTAAGTCTGGCCGTACTTGTTCTCGGCCAGTGCCGTGGAAGCGTTCTCACCATAGCCGGGGTTGCACGCCTCGTAGGCTTTTTCCATGTCGGTGATGTTGACGCCCGTCTTGTTGACGGAGTTTTTCTCACTGACGATGTATGTGCCGCGATACACGCCGTCGTAGTACAGATCCACCCAGTCGGTGCTGGCCGTGTACGGCATGCCGAGCGACTTGGCAAGATCCTTGAACATCTTGTCGCGCATGAGCGTTGCGTCGTGGGAGCCGGCGAGCAGTGTCCATGTCTTGACCTTCTCGCCGCAGGCGATCAGGTCGGACTTGCCGTCGAGTTTGATCTGGTAGGACTTCTTCTCGGCGTTGGTGAAGGTGGTGTTGCCGCGCGCCTTGAGCTGCGTGAGCGCACCGTCATACACGGTCTTGCCGTCCTTGTCTACGACGAGCAGCTTGCCGGTCGCGATGTTGGACTTGCTGGCATCGACAAAGTCTCTGCCCTGTGTGGCCGGATCGTCACTCGTGATGTAGAGCGCGTTGATATTGGCCGACTGTGCGATGTGCACGACCGCAGCCTTCTGGCCGTTGACGAGAACCGCAAGATCATACAGGCCGTCCTGCGCATCCGCCAGCTTGGTGACGTTCACGGCAGCACCGTCGAGCGTCTGCGTGCCCTTCGTGCCCTGCAGCTCGATCTTGAGTGCGTCACTGTTCTGCGTCGTGACCGTCAGGGCGAGCTTGCTCAGCTTCGCACTGGCCGGCAGGAACAGATACTGATCCGCACCGGACTGCATGCCGGAGATCGTCTGTCCGTCGACCGTCGCACAGATGTCCTTGAACTGTTCGGACGGCGCGAACTGGTCGGCGTTGAGTGTCGTTGCGCTGACGGCACTGGAATAATGCCGAGAATTGAACCAGGTGTCGCCGACCTTCGTGCAGCCGTATACGCGGAAGCTGTACGCCGTCGACGGGTTCAGGCCCGTGGCCACGCAGCTGGTCTGCGAGGTCACTTCCAGGACCTCCCAGGTATTTCCGCCGTCGCTGCTGATCTCCACGCGGTAGTTCTCAGCACCGGGAGCCGGATTCCAGCCGACGGTCAGACGCTTCTGGCCGACATCTGTCACCGCGACACCGGAGACGACCGGCGGAACGATCTCATACTGTGCGGACACGATGCCATAGTAATCGCCCATGCCGCGGATCGTCACGACGCCATAGCCGACCTTGGTGTCGTTGGAATAGGAAACATAGCCGTCAACACCCGCGTCGCTGGTCTTGACTGTCAGCTTCTGTCCCTCGTAGGTGGCCTCCACATAGCACGGTGTGCTGCCGCCCTTATACGTGGCCGGCCACGTCTTGACCGTTGCCTTGGAGATGTCCCTGCCCACGAAGCCGCACTTCGTGCAGACATGGTTGTCATCCCACTTATGGCCCTCCGGCCAGAGAGATGCACTGTGATGAACGGCGCCGCAGGTCTTGCAGGTGGTCTCCAGCCAACCGTACTGCGTGCAGGTACGGGTGTCGACCGTCTCGGTCACGTGGGCGATGCCGTCATCGCCGAAGTGGTGCATCTTCTCGCCGATCTGCTGCCAGCCGGTGACATAGTCGCCGGCCAGGAAGTACATCTGCTTTTCGGTGCCCTCGACGGTCATCCAGCCGGTGTACTGCGCGTCCTTGACGTTGATCAGCTTGCCGCAGACCGCACAGGCGGACTTGCCATTCTGGTAGGTCGTCAGCTGGTGGCCCTTCGAGCAGCGGGACTGCAGCGTCGTGGAATCGACCACACGGCCGTCCTTGCTGTCGTAAGCGGTGATCGTCATTTCCTTGCCGTTGGCTGTGACGTACATGATCAGGCCCTCGTAAGCCTGCTCCTTGTAGGCAAACGAGAAATCGGAAGACATCGCATAGTTGACGTTTTTGGACTTCTCGCCCAGATCGCCGCAAATGAAATAGGTCACGCCGTTTTCGGTAACGGCTGCGCCGTCCTTGGCCATGATGCGCGCATAAGAGTGGTCATGGCCGGAGAAGACCACGTCGATGCCGGCAGCCTCTGCCGCGGCCGGGATCTGCTCATGGAACCGCTCGCTGCCGCCCTTGGCGTTCGTGTAATACGGCGGCTGGTGGATGGACAGGACCTTCCACATGCAGGTGCTCTGCGCCGCGTCCTGCTTGAGCCATTCGCAGGCTGCGCTCAGGTCGGCGCCGTTGTTGATGACGGCGACGTAGACATCACCGTACTCCATGGAGTAGTAGTCCTTGCTCGGGAGCTGAAGGATATTGCTGGCAGTGCTGCCGCTGAAGTCGCCGTAGTACTCATGGTTGCCGAGCGTGTGGATGAAGTCCACGTTCGGGAACGTGTGGTTAAACGCCTCCTGCATCTCGGCCCACATGGCGTAGTTGGTGCCGTTGTCGACATAGTCGCCCGTCTGGAGGCCGAAGTCGACCTGCTTGTCCTTGACAAGATCGCCGAGCGCGTCGAGGATCGCGATGCTCTCGGCATCCGCCTCACGGTCACCGGACATCTGCGTGTCGCCCATGACGACAAAGGCCGTGGTGTCCTGCTGCGCCGCGTTCGTGCGGAAGGTGTGCAGCTCGGACCATGTGCTGCCGTCGCCGACGCGCAGCTCATAATCCGTGCCGGCCGTCAGGCCCGTGAGCTGAATGGTGTTGATATAAGCCGCATCCTTGGAGGTGGAGAAACCGGTGAGCGTAGAGGTGCCATCGGCCGTCTGCCAGGCATCCGCGCCCTTGACGCGGTACTGCACGACCGCCTTGCCGCCCGTGCTGAGGCCGGACAGCCAGCTGATGTTCTGGCTCGTGCTGCTGCTCTTGGATGCGTTGAGATTGATGCCGGTATACTCCGTGCCGGCAGCATCCGCCAGAACGGTGACCTTCGTCGCCTCGCCAACGCCCTTTGTGCCGATGGCCGTGAGCGTGCAGACCGTGCCGGCCGCCTTGTCCTTCATGGCGTCGGTCTCGAGCAGGCCGTTGGCATCGGTCTTGCCGATCTCCGCGCCGTCGAGCGACACGGTCACACCGGCGGCGGGACTGCCGTCCTTTTCATAGACCGCGATCACGCTGGACATGCCGACCGGCTGCGGGCCGGGCTGGATGCTGTAGTACGCCGACAGCGGCAGACGCACTGCCGCCTGCGCCGCCGTGTAGGTCTCGCCGTTTGCCGCGGTGAGCGCGATGTTGGACACCGTGTACGTGAACTGGTTGACCGTCGTGTCCAGACCGGCGTCGATCTGGAAGGTCAGCGCGGCCAGCTCGCCCTCGACCGGTGCCGCCGACTCAAGGTGCAGCGTCAGCATGGCCTTCTTAAAGCCGGTCTTGGTATACACCAGTTTGCCGGTCACACCGTTGGCATAGGTCACCGTCGGCTGACCGATGTCATCGTTGAGATTGAGCATTGTGATGTCCGCGGAGCGGACCTTGCCGTCCGCCGCGACCGTCAGCGTATAGTCGCTGCCGAGCGGGACGAAGTCCGCGCCGCTGACGCTGACCGTGGCCGTGTCCTGCATATCGCCGGCAACGACAAAGGCCGTGGTCTTTTCGACCGTGTTGCCGAACGCATCGGACACGGAGACCGTCATGGTGTGCTTGCCGTTCTGGAGCGTCAGACGCACGGTCGCATTCGTGTCGGAATTGTCCGACTGGAGTTCCTCGCCGTCGATCTTGATGACCGTTGCCTTGGCATTGATGCCGGAGCGGTTCTGACCGTCCACATCGTCATATGTAGCAACCGCTTCGATTGCATTGGCGTTGATGACGGTGGAGCCGTCGTCCGCGAGCGTCTGGCCGTTGATCGTCATGTCGTGGATGACCGGGTTGTCCAGGTCATCGAGGTTTGTGCCATAGACGGCGCGATAGTTATCGAAGTAGATGGTGCCGTTTTTCCGGCCAGCCTCACCGAGCGGGCCGCCCGGCTGATACGACAGCCAGAACACGCCCTGACCAGGGATGATACTCAGCGGGTGTTCGGCTTTCTGATACTGCCAGAGATCCTCTATGCTCGCCGAACAGTACATCCAGCCGGACCAGTCAATAACTGTGGATTTCTCACCATTCGCATTTTTGTGCGAAAGGCGGTAGTTTTTCGTCTTGTAGTCACTGCCGTTCCAGTACATAAGATCGGCATAGACCGCATAACCCGGCGTATTTTCCGGTGCATAGATCCAGACGCCGATCTCCGTGGGCGTACCATCGATCTTGATCCGGTCACCACTGTAGCGAATATAGAAGTTGGAGTTACTCGCCTGATTGAACGATGCATAGTCATAGTCCAACTCCATGGCATATTCGCCGAAACGCACCTGACCGCCTTCCGCTGCGGTCGTCATCTTCAGATTGCCGCAGTTATAGTCCATCAGAGACTTGTTCGGCCAAAGGTAGTAGGAATACCCATTCGCATGGAAAATATCCGAAGCCGGAACTCTGCTGTCCCAGTTGCCCGTAAAGCTGTAGGGTGGGGAGATTTCCGCCGTCTGCGGATTATCCGTGTAAGTGCCGCTGGTAAAAACAGTAATCGTTGACACATTACCGGTATAGCCCGGGCCGTCATTTGGTACATTGCGATCCCAGGCACCATAGCCACTTTGTACATACGCCTTCGAGCAGCCCCAGTGGTAGTGCGCGCAGGTCTGGCGCTGGCCGTTGATGGGCTCAAAGTCCATGAGCGTCACCGGCAGCTTGCCGATCTCCACACCGACCTCCGCCGACTTGGAGCGATCGTTTGCGTAAGTGACCGTGACGGTCGCGTTCATCGTCCCGCTGCCGGAACCGGCCACGAACGTGTTGCCGTCCATGTGGCCGACGTCCTTATCCGGCACACCGGCCGTCTTGGACTTGATCGTCCATTTGAAGTCACCGGGCTTATAGGCGATGTCCACACCGTCACACTTGGCAACAAGGCCGAGATCGGATGTCGCGCCAAAGTCGAGCGACACGGACGAGCTGCTGAAATACAGGTCCGTGATGTCCGCGATCTTCACGCTCGTCGTGCCCTTGACGGTGCCGTCCACAAGCAGACGCGCCGTCACATCACCCTTATAGTTCTTCGTGGGCGTGAACAGACCGTTGGCGTCGATCGTGCCGCTCTTGGCGTCCGCGACCGTCCAGGTCACATTCTCCGGGAGCGCGGCCTCGCCGCCGTTTTTATCCACGCCGATGGCTGAGAACTGGATCTGGCTGTTGGGCGTGTAGACCGTGTTGTTCGGGGAAAGAGAGGCATGGTCGAACACGCCGTCGCTCTCCGCCGTGGAGACCAGCAGCAGGGCGCTGGCGACCGTGCGCTCCACACCGTCGGACGGGCGGTTGCGGACCTGAAGCTCCGTGGTGCCCTCGCGCTTGGTGGCGCAGGTGGCGGAGCCGCCGCCGTCGAGGAAGATCGCATTCACCACGCCCTGCGCATACAGGAACGAAATCTCCTCATCGATCGTCATGCCGACCGAGTACGGGCTCTGGCGGCCGTCGGCCAAAAAGGTCACGACCGTGCCGTCCGCCTTGATGCCGATGCAGTTGCGCGGCATGAGGTCCGGATTCCCGTTGTAGCAGGGCTGTCCATCCTTGATCAGATAAAACGGGCCGGAAATCGCTTCCAGAACGTCGGAGCAGTCCACCCCGGCGTCACGGATGGCATAGGTACCGTCCTTCAAAACCGCAAAATACGGCTCGTTGGCAACACCGTTATTCTTCTGAATGAGGTTGCCCTCCATGATGAGGTAACCGAGCGGCTGCAGCGTCTGCATGTTGTAGTAGTCGCCATTCATGGCCATGATGACGTTGCCGCCGGTAGCCTTGGTGTAGTTGGCAGCCTGCAGCGTGGTCTTTTCCATGCTCCAGGCCAGATTGGCCGCCTTGTCCTTGCGGGACGCGGGCGTGCTGCCTTCTGTATAGTAACCGTTGTACGAGGCCTTGAATGTTGCCTTCGCACCCGGTGCGATCGTCGTCATAAAACCGGCGATCTGCGCATTGCCTTCCTTCGTATTCAGGAAGATGTTAGATTCCGTCACGCCGTCGATCAGCGTGTAATCCGTCTGACTCACAAGGATCTTACCGCTGGCAGGCTCGACGGGATCTACGGTGTTCGCAGCCAGCGCCTGCGGGGCAATGAGCGTCAGCGTCATCAGGACGGCCAACACAAAAGCCCACGCTCTGTTCGCGAATCGGGTCGCTTTCACGACTCACATCAGCTCCTTTTCTGTAGTTTCCTCTCTAAATTTGTCAGCTCGATGTGTGAAAAAAGAAGAGATGAGGTTTTCCCATCTCTTCTTTGTGCTTTGGGGTCTATGATTTGTCTATTAGCAACCGAAGTCCTGATAGAAAAACATGTAATTTTCAGCGAGCTCCTTACTCCGCGAACGCGTTGTACAGGAACTCAACAGCCTCGGCACGGGTGCAGGCCTTGTCCGGGCTGAACGTGGTAGCGCTGGTGCCGACAGTCAGGCCGTTGGCCCATGCCCACTGCACTTCGTTGTAGTACCATGCGCTGGCCGGAACGTCAACAAACGGCATATTGTCCGTTGCGCCGTCCGACAGCAGGCGCACGAGGAAGCAGACCATCTCGGCACGGGTGCAGACCTTGTCCGGGCTGAACGTGGTGTCGGTCGTGCCGGCAACGATGCCCGCCTCATAGGCCCACAGGAGCGCATCCTCGTACCAGTAACCGGCGCTGCCGGACTCCGGAACGTCGGTGAACGGGACGGACTTGATGGTCGCAGCCTGCTTGCCGGCGGCGTTCCACAGGAACTCGACCATCTGTGCGCGGGTGCAGGAGCCGTCGGGCACAAACATCGTCGGGGTCATGCCGGCGGTCACGCCGTTCTTGACGGCCCACATCACGGCGTCATAGTACCAGGCGCCCTCTGCCACGTCCTCGAACTTCATTTCAGGCTCGTCCGGCTGGGACGGCTGGGACGGCTGGCTCGGCTGAGACGGCTGGGACGGCTGGCTCGGCTGGCTCGGCTGGCTCGGGGTGGACGGCGCGGTCGTGCCGGACGGTGCCGACGGCATCGACGGGGCAGACGGGGCCACGCCCGCAAGAGCAGTCGTAGCGAGCAGGCAGACTGCCACCAGAAGCGTCAATACGACTGTCAGGATTTTTTTCTTGGACATGCTTTTTTCCTCCGTTTAAAAATAATTGCAAATTCCTGTCATTGGATGCGGGAGTTCCATGCTTCCAGACGAGTTAGAATTCAACACTGTCATCGTATCACAAGGTCTTCCATATTTCAAGCCCATTTCGGACAAAATATCCGGTTTTTGCAGCGTTTTGTGCATGTGAGCGTCCCTCCGCCGCAGCCCGGCGCTCTCAAGCCCCCGCATAGCCCAAAACACGCGCACGCCCCTCCTGCCGATTTGGTTTGACACGCGCACGCGCACACACTTATAATAGGCCATGGCATCGTCCAAATACGCCGCGGCGATGCCGTTTTGATGCCGGAACGATGTAATTTTGACCCGAAGGAGGCGGTAGCATGATCCAGATCCTGATCGTGGACGACGAAAAGCCGATCTGCGACCTGATCCAGATGAGTCTGACCCGCGCGGGCTACCGGTGCACGTGCGTGTACGACGGTCTGGCCGCGGCGGACATTCTCGAGCACAATGTCTTTGACCTCATCCTGCTCGACGTGATGCTGCCGAACGCCGACGGCTTTGAGCTCATGGAATACATCCGCCCGCTGGGCATCCCGGTCATTTTTCTGACCGCGCGCGGCTCGGTCGACGACCGGGTGCGCGGTCTGCGCATGGGCGCGGAGGATTATATCGTCAAGCCCTTTGAGGTGCTGGAGCTGCTTGCGCGCGTAGACGTCGTGCTGCGGCGCTACAACAAGACCGATGCCGTCATCGAGATCGGCGGACTGCGCATCGACACGCGCGCCATGCAGGTCTGGCGCGGCGCGGAGGAGATCGCGCTCACGCACAAGGAGTATGACCTGCTGCTGTTTTTCGCCCGCAACCCCGGCACCGCGCTCTACCGCGAGACGATCTACGAGCACGTCTGGGGCGGCGAGTACAGCTACGGCAGCAAAACCGTGGATCTGCATATCCAGCGGCTGCGCAAAAAGGTCGGCTGGGAAAACCGGCTGCTGGCCGTGAACAAGGTCGGCTACCGGCTGGAGGTGTGAGCGGATGAGATTTCGCGCAAAGCTCACGATCGCCATGGTGCTGCTGCTGTCGCTGACCTACGGCATCGGCGGCAGCCTCATGATCGCGCAGTCGTTTTCCAGCTCCATCGCCCGCGAGCGCGACACCGCCGTGCAGACCTACCGCATGATCGTGGACGTGCTGGACCTGCTCGGCGACAACACCTCGCCCGGCACGGCGGCCAACACCGTCGCGCTCGTGCTGCACAAGCTCGGCAGCGGCGGGACAAGCACATCGGCGCGCATCCGCTTCAGCGCGCAGATGATCGAGACGGGCGACACCATGCTGCTCGATGAAGCGCCCGAGCCTCCGGCCGGCAGCGGCGTGACCCGCATCGTGCACACCGGCAGAGGCCGGCACTACCTCACGCTCAGCGCAGCGGCCGACGGCACGAGCGTGACGCTCGCGTTCGACGTGTCGAACATCTACACCGTGCGCCAGACGCAGCAGCGCGCGTACCACACGACGTTTCTGATCCTCGTCGCCTTCGGCGCGGCCGTGGCGTGGGTCACGTCCTACCTGCTGACGCGCCCGCTCGGCACGCTCTCGCGCGCATCGCGGGAGTTGGCGCGGGGCAATCTCGGCTACCGTGCGCCCGTGCGCTCGCGCGACGAGGTGGGGCAGCTCGCCGCCGACTTCAACCGCATGGCCGGGCAGCTCGAGCGCAACGTCAACCGCATTCAGGAGACCATGGCGCTGCAGGAACGGTTCATGGCCGACTTCTCGCACGAGATGAAAACGCCCATGACCTCCATCATCGGCTATGCAGACCTTTTGCGCAGTCAGGTGCTCACGCCCGATGAGCAGATGGACGCGGCAAACTATATCTTTTCCGAGGGCAAGCGGCTCGAGGCGCTGGGGCTGAAGCTGCTGGATATGCTCTCGCTCGACCAGTCAAAGCTCCAGCTCGTGCCCGCGCATCCTGCCGACCTCGTGGCGGGGCTGCTCGAGCACCTCAAGCGCCTGTACGCGCAAAAGGGCATCTCCCTGCAGTACCGCACCGAGGAGGGCGCGTGCTTTTTAGAGCCGGACCTGTTCAAGACCCTGCTCGTCAACCTCATGGACAACGCCCGCAAGGCGCTCGACAACGGCGGCTATATCTACGTCTGGCAGGAGATGCTGCCCGACGGCTGCCGCGTGCGCGTGCTCGACAACGGCCGCGGCATCCCGCCGGAGGCGCTCGCGCACCTGACGGAGGCGTTTTACCGCGTGGACAAGTCGCGCTCGCGCGCACAGGGCGGCGCGGGGCTCGGCCTGTCGCTGTGCAACGAGATCGTGCAGCTGCACGGCGGCACGATGCAGTTTGAAAGCCGCGTCGGCAACGGCACGGTCGTGACCGTGGAGCTCAAAGGAGGCCGTGTATGAAACGCTGGCTCAACACCGCACTGGCGCTCGTGCTCGTGCTGGCGATCGCGGCGGGCGGATTTTTCCTGCCGAACCTCGTCTCGGCGCGGCTCGACCGCCGCAATCAGGACGCGGAGTTTTCCCTCAGTACCGGCGACGAGCAGAGTCCGGCCACCGTTTTGCGCCTGAAGCTGACCGACGGCATCCAGAATCTCGGCGCCAGCGAAGAGCCGCCCATCGCGCTTGACGAGAGCGCCGCCGCACACACGCGCGATGACATGACGCGCTATGCGCAGACGTTTTTGACCGCGCTGTACAAAGACTGCGAGCTCTTCGGCGCTGACTTCACCGTCGACGGTGTGAGCGTCGATTACGCAAGCTACGGCAGCGGCTTTGTGCTCTGGAGCATCACGCTGTCCGATCCGCGCGGCGACAGCGTGACGCTCCTGCTCGACGACACGACCGGCTGCCCGCTCGCGATCGGATACAGCTTTGCCGACAGCTACGCCTTCCAGCTCGAGCAAAACGGTCTCTGGAGCTACCTGCTGCGCGTGTTTGAAAACCGCATTGCCGTCACGATCTCGGCCGCGCTCGGCGCGACTTACGACGAGGTGCAGATCCCGATGCCGGACGCGGCGAAAAAAATGCTCAAGCTGTCCGCAGACAGCAAAATCACCGTCCCGCTGCATCCGCTCAGCGCCGGGAGCGCGGACTCCAACGTCAACGGCAATGCGATCGACTACCTGCAGTTTTACGACCCGGACGCCGACACGGTCTTTTCCCTGCCGGCGCGGCACTCCGGGAGTACGCTGCTGTTCAACACCGAATGGTTTGGCGATTAATGATGCCGTTTTGATGCCAAAGCGTTGCCGGACGGATCACAGTCTCCGCTAAGATGGGGTCATACCCGCTTCGCGGAGACTTTTTTCGTCAGGAGATGCCCACCATGCAGAGAAACGATCTTCCACGCATCGGCGTGCTCAGCGCAGACGCCGCCGCCATCGCGCAGTTTCTGCGCCGCATACAGGCGCTGGATGCAGAGACTGCCGCCCTCCTGCCGCTGAGTCCGGCTGCCGTGCCCGACTGCGAGCCGTATCTGTGCGGCGCGAGCACGCACGCGCCGCTGCAAAAGCTGAGCGAGGCGGCCGGGATCCTGACCGCGTCCGGCTGCACGGTCATCGCCGTGCCCGACAGCGCGGGCATTTTCTGCGATCAGCTCACGGCGGCGGCCGGCGTCCCGGTGCTGAGCACGGCAGACGCGGCAATGCCGCAGCTGGTCGGTGCGCTGCGGCAGCGCGTGAGCATACTGTGTACGCCCGGCGTGCGCGCCGCCAACGCCTACGGGCTCGCGGCGCAGCGCTACGGCCTGCAGTGCAGCTATCCGGACGCGCCGGTGCAGGCGCTGCTCGGCTGCGTCCGGCCGGAAAAGGCGTGCAGCGAGCAGGTGCTGCGCTCGATCATCGAGCTGGAGCTTGCGCGCGGGTGCGACGGCGTCGTGCTCGACAGTGCGCAGCTGTGCGCCGCGTTCGCGCACTTCGGTCTCGCCGCGCGCTATCCGCAGGTGTTTGACGGCATGGAGCTGCTGGCGCAGGCCGCGCTGCAGCAGAGCGCCGCGGCACTTGCCGGTGCGGGTGCGCAGCCCTCGCTCATTCAGGGAGGCTGCGATTTTCTCGGCAGGCTCGCCGTTGGCGTACCGGGTAAAGATCTCCTGCACAATGGGCGCCGTTTCCGGGTCGATATGGTACAGTCGGTCCTCCTTGCGAATGGTGAAGCCCAGCGGAACGATACCGCCGTTGTACTTGCACTGGAGGGCGTTTTCGCGCTCACCGCGCGCCACTTTCAGGGCGAGCTCGGCGGAATAGTATTCCGCCATGCCAATCAGCATACTCTCCACCATAATGCCTTCAGGCCCCTGCGAGATGGGTTCCATGGCAGACACCAGATGGACACCGTTCTTTTCCAGCTGGTACTTGTAGTTCACGGCATCGAACCGATTCCGGGCAAAGCGGTCGAGCTTCCAGACCAGAACCACATCGAAGATTTTCTTTGCGCTGTCCTTGATCATCCGCTGAAAGTCCGGGCGGTCATCCGTTTTGGCAGAGTAGGCACGGTCAATGTAGGTGCCGACCACGGTGATGCCGTTCTTCTCGGCGTAGTCCTTGCAGTCGCGCAGCTGCCCTTCAATGGACGCTTCGCGCTGGCTGTCGGAAGAATAGCGGGCGTAGATTACGGCGGTCATGGTTGCACCTCCTTGGCGTGTATTCGACTTGCCTTTATAGTATCGGGTCAAGCGCAGCTTGTCAACAATCTGCGAGCAGATTGAAATGTGAAAATTGCGAAACGCAGCGAAAAAGCTGAGAGCAAGAATCGTCCCGTGGCCACAAATTTTCAATTCTTGAAAATTTCTTGTCCATCCGGGACTTCACTTCTTCAACTCATGTGAGTTTCCGAAGTGCTCTTGTTGGGGCGTGCCTGCCCCAAACCCTGCTTATGTTTACTGAGGCACAGGGCCTAACCCCAAAGTTCCAGCCAGCATAAAGGCACCAAATATCAGAGCAACTATCCCCAAGCCGGCAAGGGCAATCAAAAAGGTTTGGTGGCAAGACTGGCCTTTGCACTTTCGGTATATAGCGTATCCCAGCAGCACAAGGAACGAGAGGATTGCTATCAATGGGAGAATTATCCCCACTACTGTAAAAAGAAAGGTGTCGAGCCGCCATCCGATATTATCCAGATATAGAATGAAAATTATGGCAACTGTAAGGCATCCAATAATTGAGAGAACACTTTTTCTCTCCTGCTGAATTTGCTTCTCCGCAAAATTTAACGCATTGTTCACAATTTCATTGTTCATCGCGATAGACATCTCTGATTCATCTATCCTTTCGGATTTCATAAGTTCTGCAACACTGACATCTAAAGCTGCGGCCAATGGCTCGATGGTATTGATGTCGGGGAACCCCACACCCGTTTCCCTTAATTAAAGATATTGTTGGGTAAAAAAGAAAGGTCAGTCGATTT
>OGYW01000571.1_pt1 | contig 34571 bp, 41 predicted proteins | sample 1576621 | NCBI WGS metagenome assembly OGYW01 (sample SAMEA3541528, study PRJEB24748) | human gut metagenome | biome: human gut; feature: human-associated habitat; material: faeces | place: China | collected 2012 | reverse complement strand
CACCTCCTCCGGTTTAAATTTCACATAAATACCTTTTGAATACTCTTTCACTTTGCATTTCCTCCACTCTTTTTACTTTGTTTTTTAGAAATCACTCTATCGGGGCAATTGATGACTTTCTAAAAAATAGGCAACAAAAAAGGCAACCGATGTTACTCGATTGCCATGCTGCCACTTTTGCAAGACTGTATACTTTCAAAAATTTGTTAGTATTGTAAAAATAGTTTTGTGAATAATTCTGTCTATTTTCCATTACAAAATGATAATTGACATTTTAGAAATAGTTGTTCTCAGATTTTCTACAAAATTAGCTGAAATAGTTAATTGTGGCTCCCATTTAGTAATATCATTATCTCCATAATATCTTATAGTCCCAAACTTAGAAGCTGTGCTGTTTTTTCCATCAAGAAGTGCATTTGCCTTTTCAAAATCATCAAGCAAAACTGCCATCTGCATTACGTGTCCCGGTCTGTTATGTTTTACAATAGATAAAATTCCGTCCTGCTTAAGCACTCTGGTAAAAATCTTTATTACTTCTGCCTTGTCATCAACATACTCAAGTACATTATGACAAATGATAATATCAAAAGTTTTACCAATTCTAACAACTGAACATTATAATTACCATTCTCTTTTAATAAGTGAATTATTGGTGCTTTTTTTGTACTTTATTTGCCTTATATCATATTCTCTTAATAACGGATGGTCTTTATCTATTCCTGAATCTATTATTATTCTCATTTCTGAAAATGAAAGGTCTTTCCCTTCCGTTTCTTCTGTTAAATGATGGAATTGTTAACGACAGTTTGGTATGTTCCCACACTCCACATCCAAGACAACCGATACATTTATCACGTCTGAAATGGACTTTTTTAAGGTATTTTGCTCTTTTCTATCAAAGCTAAAAAACCTCACAAAGTGCCGGAAGTCGAGAAGTTTTACAAACTTCCCGACTCGCGGGCAGTCGTCGAATTCCGCATAAACACTGGCTTTACAGCCAGTTGTTTTTTCGGAACTCTCCTCGTTGCCTTCGCGCAAATCAAGGATTTTTATGAATCTGTCCGATGTAGTGCAACTATAGTCTCTACATGCACTGTCTTCCCGAAAAGAACATACATTGCTTAGGTCGTCTTTCGAAAAAGAATATACATTTGCTTCCTCATTTAACAGGTTTTCCTGAACCTTCATTTCCAAGCCTCCTGTTAAATTTTATATTTTATCTACATAGAATTGTAGAATATTAACTATTGCTAACTAACCAGATTTCCTTTCAACTTCGCATATCTGCCTTTCGCATCAGCAATGCTTTCATTATTCATACCTCTAAGTACAAAAGTCAACTTATAAGGATCTATTTCTCCATCTTCTGAAATATCACCTACAATAATTTTCTCAACGATACTTTCAAATACAATTCTATCAAATGCATCTAATACATTTGCATCTTTAAGATTTAATCGGATTTCTTCCATTCTTTCCTTAATACTTTTCTGTATTAATGAATTGTCAGAAATCACGCTTTTTTCCTTTTTTGCTCTGTCTATTTTAAATGACAGTTCATTATATTTCTCATCGTATGCTTCTTTTGTAATTTTATCATCAATGAAAATATCGGTCAATTTTTTTCGCTGTTCCTCCAACTTGTAAAGTTTCCGTTGTACTTTTGCTAATTTTTCTTTACTTTCATCTTTCTGCAACGCTTCTTCTATATTATATAAAACATTATCTAGCACATCTTCGAAATTATCTGCTAATAGCTGAAACATTTCTAAAAATGCACTTTCAATAACTGACTCATCTATTGCTTTACTGTTAGGGCATTTATTCTTCCCAAATTTTGTCTGATAACTGCATTTCCATACAGGTTTATTTTCTTCTCGCGTCTGACAATGAGATCTTCTTGTATAATTTTCTCCGCAAAATCCACACTGACACATACTGCTAAAAGCATACTTTCTTCTATATTTAGTGCGACATCCCTCTACTGTATTTGCATTGACTTTATATCTGCTTTTGCAAATCTCTTGTGCTTTATCCCATACTTCCTTCGATACAATTGGTTCATGATGATCTTCGATATAAAACATATCTTCTTCTCCCCGATTTTCTAATCGTCGTTTTGAAATCGGATCAACTGTATATGTCTTACCTAATAGCAAATCCCCTTTATACTTTTCATTTTTTATAATTCCCCTCACACCACTATCAGTCCACTTGCATATTCCTTTCTTATTCAACTTTCCTAACTTTCTTAACTCATTAGCTATTGTTGAAGCCCCATATCCCTGAATATACCTATCAAAAATAAATTTAACAATTTCTGCTTCCTCTGGATTTACAGAAATACTTTTATCCTCTTGGTGATAGTCATATCCAAGACAACCATTGAATCCCATCATTTCTCCACGCTTCATTTTCATTTTTACACCTAGCTTTACATTTGCAGATAATGATTCCACCTCATTTTGTGCCAGTGTAGATAACAATGCTAATTGCATTTCACTTTCCATTGTGGAGGTATTGATATTTTCCTTTTCAAAAATTATGGTAATTCCTTTTTCTTTCAACATTCTTACATATTGAATTGTATCTACAAGGTTTCTGGAAAATCTTGATATTGACTTTGTAAGAACAATGTCTATCAGACCATTCATACAGTCATCAATCATTTTCAAAAAATTATCTCGCTTCTTTGTTTTCGTTCCTGTAATCCCCTCGTCTGCATAAATCCCAACCATTACCCAGTCCTTATTTTGTGATATCTTGTCCTGATAGTATTCCTTTTGAGATTTAAAACTCTGTAACTGTTCTTCCCCATCTGTACTTACTCTTACATATGCGGCTACTCTCTTTCTTTCTAATTTTAATGGTTTGCCAATTTTTCTTCTATCTCTAATAATCGGCTCATCACTAGCTTTAATCACTTTTACTTCCATTGCCTGCCCCTCCTTTTCTCTTGCTATGAATCAACTTTACCGTGAAAACAAATTGTGAACAAATGTGCAAAATAACTTTTTTCAAAAAAAGTCAGACCTTCTATATAGATCTGACTTAAATTAATTTGGTATATTCTTTAGGGTTATATGTCCACGAAACTTATAATGTTATATTCTCTCATTATGCTACTCTTAGCCTTATTGTACTCTTCCTCTGTCAATAATCCATTTCGATGAATCCAGCCTAATAATGCTAGTTTTTTCGCCAACTCTAATTCTTTTGTCACCTTGTTCCCCATACTTTTAGATTGCCGTTCCACCTGACAATGTTGATTCAAAACCTAATTGCCTTGCAATTGCATTATTAATTTGCTCCATCACATCAGAATCTTCCGGTATATGTCCAACCTTACTAATCACTTTATTCTTACTTACCACCGTAATCTGCTCTGCTAAAAGTAGCGATGTCTTTTCAAAATATCCCTTTACATCTTCCGGCTCAATTACTACATGCGTTGGAATATAATTCTTACTGATATTACCTGTGCATGGACATACACATAAAACCTTTGCATATTTATTATTTGTATCATTGCTGACAACCACACAAGGACGTACTCCGGATTGTACTGAACTTTTTGGATGCTGTCCCAAATCAATATAAATAACATCTCCTCTAATTATCTGTTTCATCTATCTTTCCTCCGATTCTCTATTTTGTTGTCGCCATCTGTATTGGCAATTTCATTTCGCCTTCGTCCACTGTCACTATGTAGCCTCCTAACTGTATGACTTTGCCAATTTTTCTATACGCATCTTCCAAATCTGTTGCTATTCCTGATATTTTACTTGCTAGAATAATGTCAACTTCCTTTTTGCCAATCATATTGACCATTTTTTGAAAATGTGTATTTACTACATAATTTCCCATAATGCTGCGATGCATTATCTTTACGATTTGAATATTATGTGCCTTTGCATACTCTCTGATATATTTCAATTGATTCTTCTCCTTCTGCTCAACTGTTTTTTCATTTCCTTTTACGGATAGATATACAACCGCTCTTAACTCTTTCTCTTTTTTTCTGCTCATGCTTCCACACCTCTCATATTACTGTGGAGCCCGACCGATCATATGCATAAATTCCTGCCTAAGATATTCTCTCATTATCGGATCAAGTTTTTTTAATTCGGCATCTATGGATGTTTCCTCTGTATCTTTCACCGTAGGGATTGCTAAAACAGTATTTGCATCAGTTCCTAATACTGAAATTAATGCATACAATAAATCAATGCTCATTTTCCTATTTCCTTCTTCAAGTTGCGTGATGTGCGAAACACTTTTACCCACGGCTTCACTGAGATTTTCTATTGTCATATTCTTTTCTATTCTTAACTGTCTAATAGCCTGTCCGGCATTCCATCCCTGATATTCCACACATCTCACCACCTTTCCATCTTAAATACTTATTGACTTGCATCATCCATCTCATAATATGTAATGCAATTAACATAATCCTTCTCACAAGAGAACATAGCTGTTTCTTCACCTAAGCAAATAATTATGACATCCAATTCATTGACATCTTTAATAAATTTCTTTAAGTCCCCAACTTCTAACGAGATATCCATAATCCTTCTGATAAAAAGATATTTGATAAATTCATAATGAAGATATTTAAACAATGTATCAATTGCCAGTCTGTCTATGTCTGTATAGCATCCATCATCAACCAAAATCTTTGGTCTTTCGATTTCATATTCTTTTGCTCTTACATACATCAATTTTACAATCTTATCTATTATAGCCTCCGGCTTTCTGGATTTAATAAATCCAATTCCTTCTATATTATTATTCTTTTTCTTTTCCATGACATTTCCTCATTTCAACTTATTTGACTAATTAATGTGCACGTTTCTTAATCACAAATTAAATATACCTTATTTAAATCTAGATTTTTATGTGGTTACTTGCGTAGTTACTACGTATTATTTGCGTAGTTTTAAATGTTTTCCAATATACCTTTTAATATCTTCAATGCTAATTCCTTTTTTTCCTCTGGAATATCAATCGACAACTTACTATTTCCCTTGCCTAAAATTATGTAGTCTAATGATGTTTCTAACCTCTGTGCTATTTCCACAAATGTATCTATACTTGTACTGTGTGCTCCTGACTCTATCCCGCTATAAGTTCTATGAGATATGCCAATCTCATTGGCAAAACTTTCCTGCGTGTAGCCTTTCTTTTTTCTCAAATCTTTCAATCTCTTCCCGCTTTCTTTCATATTGTAATATTTCATTATTCTTCCTTTCCGGGAATGACCTCGGAAAAGTTTTGAAATATTATAGTTTTCTACACAAAAAAGACGTAGGGGAAAACGAATAGAACTGTTTCTATCAGTCATTCCCCTGCGTCTCTGGTGCTCAATACTTTATTTGTAAAGTATCGCCCTTATCAGGTGGGCTCACTATTCAATTTTATATATGTATCTGTCCATATAATGAACGGTTCCTAAAATATTTTTCAGTACAATTTTTAAATCTGAGAACTCTTCCACAACGATTACACTTTATCGAAATAGATAATTCGCCGGAAGAATAATCAAATAATCTAGCCCTGCATTTTGCACAATGTATCTGAATCATATCCTCCAATCACTAACACCTCCATTTTAGAGGTCAAATTCATACGGCGACTTGTCATCCATACTTTTTTACCTCATATTAGAATGTCAGTCCAAAGGGAAAGTCAAACTGAACATATATACTGTTTAGCCAATTACTAGTAGCGATACAATACATTATACGAACATTTGTTCGTTTGGTCAATATGATTTTTCCAATAACATGAAAAAACATGAAAAAAAACAAACCAAAACCGTTACCTTAAATAAAAAAACAAAAACTAAAAACATATCTTTTAAAACGCACCTATTTTTTTTGATAAATATGTACATAATCAATAATAAATTCCTGCGGCCATTTTTCTATATCAATTCCTTTCTTTCCTGCCTCATAACCGCCAACTGCTAAATTAATAATTAATCTAAACTGATTATCAAATGGCCATTCCTGACTATTCATATTTTTGCATTCACTTTTTTTTGCCACATAACACACTTTTTCATTCACAGAAAAAATCATTGAATCTTTATTCCATTCTAATTCATAAATATTAAAATCATTAATTTTTTCATTTATATTAATTCTTTTATGAAATTTATTATAATTATAAAAATTGTATTCACCAGAATGTAAGCTAAAAAATATTTCTCCTCTTGTATGACCAAAATGCTCAACAATATCAATCTCTCCACAATAAGGCCAATTTGTACCATCATAAGAAGTAGGTAACATCCAAATTGCTGGCCAAGTTCCGATGGCTAGTGGAAATTTTGCTCTAACTTTTATTTTACCATACTGCCATGATTCTTTACTAATTATTTTTGCAGATGTAAATTCATTATTCTCCCATTTTTCATGATTAGATTTAATTATAAGCTTGTTATCTCGTATTTCGATATTGTCACTTCTGCCATTAGTATAATACTGCTGTTCTCCATTTCCCCATCCATGACCACCTACAGAAAACTCCCATTTATCTAAATCCAATTTTTCACTATTATCAAAATCATCTTTCCACACACAAACATATTCTTCCATACTATCTATAATCCTTTCCATTCTTATGTAAATTAAAATAATCTATAATTTCAATGCCCTATTACTCTTCTTTTTAATTGTTATAATACAAGCATTCAATTTTTTTCCATATTTCCATTTCTTTTGCAATACATTGTGTTTTTAATGAATTTAATTTATCAACATTTACTGTAACCATCTCATATGAATGCATATAATCTTTTAACAATATATTTTTTACTCTTTCCCAATCTCGTTGCAAATCAATAAATGTTTTCTTCAGATATGAATATGTATTGATATCAATGTATCCTTTATCATATAAGCATTTTACTAAATGAGCATTCGCCTTATGTCGATTTTCAACTTTAAACAATTGAAAAGCATAGAATTTACATAAATTTTCCCCCTTTTCATTTGTTTGAACTTCCCAAAAATCATTTTCTTCAAAAAAATATTTGAGATTATCCAATAAAGTATTAGCATAATACGCAACATCTTCTAATTTCAGTTCATACTCATCCCCAGCATTTATACTTATTATATATCCCGTTATATTATTTTCTTCATCCTTTACACATTCCGAAAACCTTTCATAAGGTATATTTTTAATACCATACCCTTTATTATCATCATCAATCACAATAAATTCTTTTTTTGTTTTGTCAAAATCTATTAATAACGAATAATGATAATTATGATCTATATGCCATGAAGAGCTATTCGGCAACCAATTATATAAATCTGCTCGGATTAAAAGGTTATTATCATGAACTATATCTATAATTTTATTGATACTCTCTTTTGAATAATCTAATATGAAATTATCTTTTTGAATAACTTCTCTAATAATATTTCCTTGAATTATACTTGAATTCTCAATAGTAATATGTTTAGGTGACCACTCATTATAAGCTTCATATTTATAACAATTTAGATATGCCAATTCTCTGTATTTTTCTTTATACGAAATAAGAATACTAAAATCATTATTGAAATCACAATTAAGCCAAAATTCATTAAATGGGTTAATTTTTAATTTTTTCATATTATTTATATTATCTAATCATCTTAAGTAGTAACTAGACTTTTCCTTTCTTATAAATTATTTTTAATATATAAATCCCTATACAAACTAATCATTGCTATATATAGTATTGTGCTTGCATAGAAAACATTTCATAATATTTCCCCCCAGTTTTCATCAATTCTTCATGACTTCCACATTCAAGTATGTTACCATTCTCAAACAAAATAATTCTATCGCAAAACTTACAACTAGCCATTCTATGAGAGATAAAAATAGCAGTCTTTCCTTTTACCATATTATGAAATCTATTATATAAATCATATTCTGCTCTAGGATCTAACGCAGACGTCGGTTCATCTAAAATAACCAAAGGTGCATCCTTATATACAGCTCTCGCAATCGCAATTTTTTGTCCCTCTCCTCCTGATGGTTCAAATCCACTTTCATCAAAATTTTTATAGACAAATGTGTTTATATCATTTTTAAGAGTATTAAGAGTATTTTTTAATCCACTTTCATTTAATAATTCTACTATTACATCATCTTCTTCATCTTCATATAAACAAACATTGTCTTTAATACTAAAGGAAAATAATTTATAGTCTTGAAAGACTGGTCCTAACAATTTTACATATTCATCAAAATTTATATCTCGAATATCAATTCCATCTATTGTTATTTTCCCCTCTGTTGGATTATATAACCTGCATAACAATTTAATAAAAGTGGTTTTACCAGCTCCATTTTCTCCTACAATTGCTACTTTTTCTCCTGAGGTAATTGTTACATTAACATCTTTAAGACTATATTCCTTTTGACCTGGATATTTAAAACTAACATTTTCAAACTTTATTTTTTCGAAATTAAAATTGGCAGATAAATTTTTCCCGGAATTTACTGTGGAAGTTACATTCATATAATTTACTAACGCATCATAATATCCTGAGAATTGTTTAATATCAAGTATACTTTTCATTACATCTTGCATTGATGTAGAAAATCTCAGCATTGCTGACACATATATAGAAAATTCACCTATCGATATTTCTTTTAACATAGTTTTAAATGCAAAAACGATATATGCCACTCCCTCTAATAGCATATTGAAAAACGCCGAAAAATATTGTGCTCTTATAGTTTCATTCACCTGTTTCACATAAAAATTATTTGATTCGTTGAGATGATTTTTAACTTTTTTTACAAGCCATTCGCTTAGTCCAAATAGCCTTATCTCTTTTCCAAAAGAAAAATCCTCAATTAAATTTATCAAATAATTTGTTCTTCTCTCAATAGGAGCCTTCCTCATGTCTAAATCAAAATATTTTTTCTTTGTTTTTGATTCATATACTGTATTAATCATTATTAATATCACAAAAAATATGACCAATACCACATTTAATGTAGCCAATACTGATATTATACCTAAAAAAGTAAATAATTTTCCAATTATATCAAATGTACTATCCATGACTACACCGAACCCCTGACCATTTGCATATAAAAATCTTTTTGCTTTTTCTCTATCATCTAAAAAATCCGAATCTTCCAAACAACTGAAATCACACTTTGATAATTTTTCAGTCATCATAGTCTGAAATTGTGTATATACTGAACCCTTTAAAGCAAAACATTTTCCAGTCAGAAATGCCCCTAAAAAACGCCCCACAAAATTACCAACAACAAGAACTATAATCATTATTAAGCTTTTCTTAATATCCGTCCCATTTAACAAAGAATCAATGATATAACCTGGTATAATAATCCCCATTAACATAACTATTCCTTGTAAAAATTGATTTGATAAACTATATATGATATATTTTTTTTCAAATTTCCATGTATACTTTAATAAAAAACTTACTCCTCTAAACATTTTACCTCCTCGTATAATAAATTGACCTTAATCAAGAAATAAATTTCTTTTTCTCAACATAAAATCACACCAGTGGTCTACTGCTTTCCACTTAACTCCCCATAACCTCTTTAAACAGATGCTTAACATGAACATAAATCTTTTTATCTGTTCCATAGCAAACTCGCCTACATTACACTTGATTACAAATAATAATAAATCAATTATAGATTTACCTGTTCGATTCCTCTACAGACTAACAACCAAATGCGTATAATTATGAATATTTTGACATTATAATCGAATATTTTTGTTTATTTCCATTATATATACACTCTATTTGTGCATAATCTGGATAAAAAATATTTAACTTGGTATTTTTTTGCAGAGTTGCTATTGGAACAATATTTTTATTTTTAATTTTAATATATATGAAATTATATCCTCCCACATTCTGCAATTTATTATAGAAACTTGCATACGACTCCAATCTTTTACACTTCATTAAGCAACCGGTTACGTTTCCCGATTTAATAAAGTCTATTCGCATACCACTTTCAAAATAATCATCTTGTTTTTTGTCAATAACATATGGTGTCAAATCTATTAGATAATACCATCCTTCTTTTTTTATATAATTAAATACATGTCCTGTACCATTCGGTCTTATAAATGAAAAATATCCACACTCTTCATATATTCCTTCTAAATAATATCGTAACCAAGAAGCAACTGATGAGCAACATCCTGTATTATCCTCTACAACTTTTTCAGATTCTCTATGCGTCTCCCATATGATGTGATTTTTTACTATATATTCTGTATCCATACTATATGTAAATTTTTCACAAAAGAAAAGTTGAATGACTTCATATAAATTATTAAGTTTTTTCTTTTTTTCTATAGGTTTATACAATTCTGATATATTTTTTATTTCTGCATTCGTATATCTACTTTTTCCAAGTCTGTTTACGGGAACCCAGTAAACATCTCTAGATATTTTTGTTTCAAAATCAGCATTAGCGTTTAAAAATCCTATATCTTCCATCTTATACCTCCAGAAAAAAAATCAATGCAATTATCTATTAATTCATCTTCTTGCTCTTCTTTTCCTAATATATATGATTTAACACCAGTCTCTATTTCAATTATCTTTCTTCTTCCTTCCAACAAACTATCTTCCGTAATTTTTACTTTTTTATCTCTTATAATTCCCCATCCATTTTGATAACAACACGGATAAATAACTATTGATATTACTTTACCTCTTCCTACTCCTTCAATTGTGTCTATTGTCCTCTTAATATATTCAATTTCATCATCTAGGTTTACATTTAGTATTACTGCGTCAGGATTACTTCCTAAAAGGAAAGCTAATTGTTGAATTGGAAATTGTGCTATATTGTTAAACGCTTTAGGCGTTGTACCTGATTGTGAACCAACAATTACTAAATCGGGGGCTTTAATATCAATATCATGTAATAGAGCATTTACATCTTCTATAATTTCATACTGATTTCTGTTACAGATACCATTATATCCTATCGGATATATAGCATCCATACCAAATAATAAACCATTTGGTTCTGTAGACAACTGCCCTAAAATATATCCTTTTTTGCTTAACTTATATCTCAATAATAATTGTAACGTATATTTCCCTTGTCTTTTTCCTGTTCCAAACACTCCCAGCACAGGTGAAGCTATCGAATATAACTTCCCAAATTTATAATATTGAGTTTCAATTTTAGTTTTCTGAACATATATACTCAAATTATTTTTTTTAAATATTTCTATAGTAAAATCATCAATCTCATAGTCATCATATGCATATATATTTTTCTTATAAATCAAACACTTTTCCAATATTGTTTTCTTTATTTTTTCATCCATTAATGATTCTAATTCCGACAAATGACCAATTACCATAGTATCAAACGCATCCCAATTACACTTCTCTATACTTTCAACTATGTATTCATTATTCTTCCCTACTTTTTTCCCAATATTATTTGAATATTTGTGATCATATATTTTTGATATATTAAACTCTAACAACTTAAAATTATTTACCAATGCATGCATTTCTTTATTAAATGGGAACAATGCGACTTCTTGTATTTTCTTATTATCAAATTCAAGTTTCGTATTTTCTCGATCATTTTTTTCATATACATATACTGCACCATTCTTTAATTCATCATATACATTTTCAATTTCCTTCTCTATAAATTTCATCAGTATTGCTGTTATATGCGGAGCAGCAAAGCTAGATCCTTGATTTATTGTATATGCTCCGTTATTCCATGCAACTTTCTGCAAACCTCCCATTCCCCTTAAATTAATACAACTATTTTCAACCCAAACATATTCATTTTTTCTTTTTACTTTAGGAGAAACGTCAACTCCTATAACAAAACTATAGGCTGCTGGATATGAAATTGCACCTGCATTATCAAATGCTGAAACAATATAAATGCCTTTATTATGCAACCTTTCACATATATTATACAATTTACCGTTGCTTTCTCTTGTTCCTAAGCTTAAATTAATAATATCACACTCAATATTTCTATCAATATACTCTAATGCTCTAATCAACAACTCAAATTTTTTATCATTATCTGGCGTATAAATATCAAAGTTTACTATTTCTATATCATCAGAAACCTCTTTTGATATAATTCCTGCAATAGCCGTTCCATGAGGATTTATTTCTTTATTTCTAGCACATTCTATCCATTCGTTATCAACAAACTCATAATTACTGATTTTCCTATTTCCAAATATCTTATGCTTTGTGTCCACATAACCATCTATCATGACAACTCTACCAATCATATTATCTCTCCATCAAATTTTATCTTATGAAAAGGAGAAGGGGAAGTACATCCCCTTCCTTTCTTACCAATTCAGACCACATGTTCTACCGCACAAGTTTCCACTACTTTCACCATAGAACTCAATCCAATTATTACTTTCATGATATTTTGGTTTTTTCATTACCACATACCTCCAAATAATAAATTTTACCAATCCAAACCACAACCAGCACCGCAAACATTGCCTGCACTTTCACCATAAAATTCAATCCAGTTTTCATTTTCTGTATATACTGGTTTTGTAAACTGCTTCATGTTTATTCCTCCTTTCCTCAAAATGTATATTATGTAAATTTGGTATATACCAATTTTACAAACATTGTATATCTTTATTAATGTCAATCAACCTATTTACTATCAACACTAAAGAATCTATCGTTCCAATACTATCTATATTTAAATATTCTGTAGGAATCTCAATTCCAAACTCATCTTCCAATTCTACAATTAGTGATACATACATCAAAGAATCTTCTATAATATCTGATAAATCCTCGTTTTCTTCTATAACTGCCCCAACATTTTCGCAAATTCTAATTATTTCTTTTTTTAAATTCATTTTCTACCTCATCTAAATTTTCAAATACACCCATTCTATTTAATATTTTCAATACATATTCTACACTTACATTTTCGTATCCACATATTTTCTTGGTTTTTATTTCATATCCTTTTGCCGGACATGTTTTCCCGTAACATGTAGGATAATTTGCACATTCGTTACACTTTTTTGATTTTGGGTTGCCCAATCCTAGCCATTTTGATACTTTATACTCATCTATAAATATTTTTCCATTTTCTATATTCCCAATATTGTTTTTCTCACTCTCTAGCAACATAGTACATTTAGCAATTCTCCCATCACCCCGAACAACAAATTGATTTCTTTTTTGGGCAAAGCACATTTGTTCTTCCAGCATTGATTTGTACGGCAAATAGTTTAATGTTTTATCAGATGAAAGTATAATATTAAACATATCATCCAAACTATTCAACATTTCAGAACCATCTATATCTATTTCTTTCTTTCCCCATTTTCCTACTGGTCTAAAATAAAAGCCAAATCTTTTGTCTTCCTTAAACCTTTCAAACATTTCATCAATAAATTGATTTAATGTGTTTAACGATTCCATTGTAATATTATTTCTTAAGATAACTCTAAAAATTCCAGATTTTATATTTTTACTAATATCACTTAAATTATTCATAATAACATCATATGTTCCTGACCCATTTATCATTTTACGATTTTTATCATGATTTTCTTTATTGCCATCGATTGTTATTTGATAGCTCAGCACCTTATATGAAAGTAATTTTTTAAATACATCTTTTGTTAAAAGATATCCATTAGTAGTGATTGAAGCGGCATATGGAACATGATTCTTATTACAAATTTCTATAATTTTTTCAGATATGTAATATATATTTCCCAGTGCCAAAAGTGGTTCTCCCCCAAACCAACTTACGCGTATACCATTATAATTTCGTATATTTTTCTTTAACCATAGTAATAAACTTTCTATATTTTCTTTTTTCAAATTTCCTATCAAAAAATTTTCATAACAGTATATACATCGAAAATTACATTGTTCTGTAGGCATAATGCAAAGTTCTAATGTATTATCAAATACAAACTCATAAAATTTGTAATCAGCATATTTTTTTTCATTTTTATATTCAGTAATAAATCCATATTGCATTAATTGTTTGCATAATCTACTATTAACATATTCATTCGGATTCTTAAGTATCTCAACAATCTCTTTTTCATACTTTTTTGATTTTACATAAGTTTTATAAAGAGAATTGTAAATAAGAAGTTCTTCTTTATCCCGTATCAAACTATTATACTTTGAAGTATATAATGTCTTTGTCATTATTAGTTTTTCCTTTCTTTTATCAGCACGTTCTCATGAAATATAAAATTATTATACCATATTTAACATTAATTAATTTTTATGTGTAACCTTTCGTCACTTATCTGTAATTATTTGTACAAACATTCCTCTTAAAGCTTTCAAATACCACTTTTAAATTAAATATTTTGCTTCCCATCCCCTCTGATAGCAAGGGTCCGATAATTCTCTCTCTCTTTTTATTTTACTACCCGTAAATTTCCTTATCACTACATTTCTCGCTTTGTTTTATTCCTCATTTTCTTTCGTTTCTCTTTACATTCCCGTTTAAATCTAAATACATTTTAAGTTAAATACCAAAAGCTCTGTAACAATAAACATTACCTTGATTAATAACAATCATAACTACCCATCAAATGAATTTACTCTTATTCCCGTCAGTTCATAATTCTATATCTATAAACTATTCGCAGTTCTTAAGCAGTTTTTCATTGGAAATTCTTTGTGTTGAAGCAGACTGTTTTCAAGACAAGACGAAATATTTCACATGAGATATTTATAGAACTTTTTCGTCTTCCCTTGGAACAATTATATAGTTGATTACTTGACTTACATACATGGAATGATTTGCATATATATGCTATTAATAGAAAAACCAGAAGAAAACTATAAAATATTTGATAAAAATCCCAATAGCCCAGAAAAAGCTTCCCCACTTGTCTCTGCATTAATTCTTTATGTTTCTGTCAAGAAAGAACATAAACTTAAACCATATATGTGATTCTTAGATATGATGTAAATGAAATCAAAGATATCCTTTTATTATGGTTGAACAAATCAGAGAAAAACATAACAAACGCATTTTTTTGATAAAATTAAATGATTCAGTTTTCTGATTTCAGAAAAATAACTTAAAAATGACGAATCAAGATTTAATCCAAATAATTGAGTAACTGGAACCCAATACCAAATCTGTGTAGAAATTTACGATACAATTAATCGACAGTTTATAAATTCTACATATCTGGTTATCTATGATGTCAATTCTCCGAGTGCACATAAAAAAGAAAAATTTTAATTCTACTTATTAATCACAACCACTTAGCCGGTGGTTTATTTGTTTATTAAAGCTTCGTTTTTTCTACACAAAAAACTCCGCAATAATAAACAGGACCTTGCCCTATACAACAAATCGGTGGTCAAATTTTGACCACCGATAAAAAATCAAAGAAACTTACACATCTCACTTGACAAAGTCGTAATGAATGATATTGGGGATGATGTTTCGCTTCTTTCTGCACTTATCATCACACCCCATAATAAAAAAATAATAATCATTGTCTTTTTATTAATTATTTTTGCTACGATATTACTCTCCATATAAACTCACATCGACCTCAAATTCGTCTCCCTTATCCACGAATTCTACATAACCATCATACTGTTTTACGATAGCCTTTATACTTGATACCCCAATTCCATGATTATGAACATCACATTTACTGCTTTTATTTATATTCACCAGTCCCTCTATTTTGCTGTTACACACTTTAATAAACAATGTATTCTTCTTATGAAACATATCTATCTTAATCCATCTATCTTCCTTGTCTATCTTTTCACACGCTTCTATTGCATTATCTAATATATTTCCTAACAAAATTCCTGCATCTTTATAATCCAGATGAACAGTTTTTGCCACTTTAATATTTACATCTGTCTTTATCTCTAAATTTTCTGCCTGACTGATTTTGTGATTTATTATCGTATTGATAACCACATTCGGTGTATATATTTTTTTGTCACTTTCATCCAATTCCTTCATGATTTTATAAATTTCTTCTGAAATCTCATTCCTCTTTTTTGATTTTCCACATATTGCTAATAGCATATTTTTTAAATCATGCTTGATTTTGCGTACTTCTCTATTACTCTGTTCTATCTCTTGATAATATTGTTCTTTTGCTTCTGCTTCCTGTAACAACATTTCTTTTTCATAATTATCCGATAATGTATCTATTACTTTAAAGAACATTCTAAACATCAAAACATTACTAGTAATTGTCATAATAATTATCAGCAAACACATTATATTGACCAGATTATTCTTACTATTTTGAATAATATTAATAGCCATACAACATATGACAATGCTTGAAAATGGAATAATAACTAGAAATTTGCCTGTGCCCAAAGACAATTTAGGAAGTTTTATTTTCTTAATGCCACAGACAGCATAAACTATAAAAAAACGAATAAATTCACAGATAAAAGAACTACCATAATAACGGATAATGTATGGGATCATTTCTCCTGAAACATTTAAAATCAAAAAACCAATAAGTTCTGCCACAATTCCAAATCCTATATACAAAACCGGTAGGACGATATGATAAGAAATACTATATGAAAATGAGAGACTATATAGATAAATCATTAATATGCATAAAATAAGATTTGCATTTTGATTATGAAACTGATTGACTACACTTATCAACATAATACAACCACAAAAAAGACTAACGCTATATTTCTTTCCCATGTTTCTTTTTCCACTGAAACAATTGAAATATTTATAAATAATTAAATAATCGATTATGTTTATTACTAAATCATAAATTATACTCATACCTGCCCCCTTAAGTAATCTAAATGTTTTTTCTTGAGTTCTTTTTTATAATCTCTGCTTACATATAACTGTTTACCACCTTGTAATACTACGCTTTCTGCCATGATACCTTCAATTTTTGAAATATTTACAATTAACGATTTATTCAACAAACCAAATATTTCGGTATCTAACTGTGACCATATTTCTTCCAACGTCATATTACACTGATATTTTCTGTCGTCAATTGTATAAATCCATACTTTTCTTCCCTCTTTTTCTAAATAACTAATATTTGAAAAAGCAATGCTGTAATTATTTTTTCTATAAGAAAATATAAAACTTTTCTCTGCTACCCCTATATATTTTTTAGTTTTCCCTATCACTCTTTTCAACCTCTCCAATGTTAAAGGTTTTTCAATAAAATCAAACGTTATCGTTTCAAACACATCAAACACATATCGTGGATGACTTGTCATAAAAACAATTAAGGCATTTACATTTTTCTCCCGAAGTCTTTTTGCAAAATCTATCCCCGAAATTTCTTTCATTTCAATATCTAATATGAACAAATCAAAAATCGCATTCTGCTCTGTTATGTATCGTTGTAATTCTTCTGCACAGAAAAACACTTCACATTCTAACGACTTATCATGAATGGTTTCAATATACTGTTCAATTTGTTCAATTACTGCCCTGTCATCATCACAAACTGCAATTTTCATCTTCTGCCTCTCTTTTACTTTTAATAATACTATAATTATACCATAATTAAATACCAAAATCATCCTTAATAAGATTTCATTTTACAAACCTGCTATCTTGTTCTCATAAAATAGTTCAGATGTTTTTCTTTGACTAACATCTTATAATCTCGTGCAATATATAACGTTTCTCCACTCTTCAGATGAATTTCCTCCCTTACAATTTCATCAATCATTGCTAGATTGACAATACACCCCCGATTAATTTTAATAAACATATTTGTTGCGAGTTGCTTTAAGATTTCTTCCATTGTCATATTACATTCATATATATGTTTTGAATTTATATGTATATATGCTTTCCTTTTTATTTTTTCTATATAAATAATATTCTGGTATGGAAGTGCATACTGATTCTTGTTATGCATAAAGACAAAATTAGTTTTAGAAACAAAAATATAATCAGATAGCTTATATATAAGTTTTTTAAATTTTTCATATGTCATGGGCTTTAATAGAAAATCAAAGGTATTCACATCAAACACATCTGTGACATATTCCGGATAACTGGTCATAAAAATAACCAACGCATATTGATTAACCTGTCTAATTCTTTCAGCTAATTGTATCCCTGATGCATCCGCTATTTCTATATCTAAAAAATATGCATCAAAATCCATTTCTGACATATGACTATAGAATTCTTCTACTGAAAAAAACACTTCATATACGATAGGTACTTCTTTTAAATTTTCTATATATGACTCAATTTGTTCTATAACAAATTCATCGTCATCACAAACAGCCAAACGTAACATATCTCTCCCCCATTAAATCAATCATCTTCACAATCTTCAAAATACTCTGACTGAAAGAACTCATACAATGTTATTCTCAAACCATTACATATTTTATTAATCGTTACAACAGTCGGATTTGTTCCAGACAATATATTCTTAAGTGTAGATTTTGGAATAGCCGCATGAGAGGCCAGAGTATAATAAGTAATATTTTGTTCGTTACATAAATCTGTTATTCTTTTACAGATTGCTTCATTTGTGGTCATAATAGTTCTCCCATATATAGTCCTATTATGATTTTACCTATTTATTTTTCAATCTAAGTCTATATATAGTGTCGCTTTTGACAATATTCGACATGTTTTTTGTACAAATATTACATATAAAATACATTTTGTTACATCTTTGCTTTTTGAAAGATAATATATGATAACCTTTATTAAAATCAAAAGGAGGTTCTATTATGAAGACAAAAATTAGAAATTTAGTTACTAAAACAAATGTTAAAATGCTTTCTTCATTTGCTGCATTTGCATTAGTTATTACTACAATGGCATCCAATCAGAGATGTTGGTATGTACTGCATGAAGAAAAATTACCTAAAAACAGCAAAAAACTCAGGAAATTTTAATTATGGTAATTGCAGATTATTTAATTGACAGAATGATGGGAAAAAATATTATTAGCAAAGATGATAAAGAGATTTACAATTATGGATTAAACAATGGTTTCACGGTACTGATAAATTTCATAACAGCATTATTTCTTTCATACATAGTCCGAAAAACAGATGTTTTGCTGTTCTTTCTTGTTTCGTTTATACCATTACGTTCATATTGTGGGGGAATACATTGTAGATCACGTATTCTTTGCTATATATATTCCAACATCATCATTACCTGTTTGTTGGTCATGCAAAATTTCTTTTGCAAAAATATTATCATTTTTCTTGTAATATCCTTTGCAAATTTTGTTTACTTGTTCTGCATCAAAACAGAGGGGAATCAGGTTCGTTCTTTGGATAATTATGAAATTGTCCGATATACTAGAATAAAGCGTATCATTTTGTTAATTATCGCTTTCGGGGGAAGTATTCTATTTTTAACAAATTTTTTCCAATATTCTACTACAGCTTTTTCATCTATTAATCTGTCAGCCATTCTGGTTGTTTTGGAAAAGGTTAAAAACAAAAAACTTTTTAATACGTCATATTAAATAATCTGTAAAAAACGTAAATTGATATTAAAATATCTATTAACGCACAAAAGGTCGGGTTACCCCGACCTTTTGGCTATTATTTACCTAATTTACTTTAACGTTTTAAAGGTTTATCTGACAAATCTTCTTTTGACTCAGATTTTTTCGTTCTCTTGGACACTTTTGAAGACTTATCTCTCGTACTCTTTTCTGGCTTTTTCTCATTCTCCTCTTTCTTTGGTTCATCTACCTTTTCCTTCACACCTTTATTCTTCGCTTCTCTGTACTGCTGCAATACATTACCATACAATTCTTCCCTGAATTCCTTTGTGACCGGATAACATACATCCTGATAAACTGACCTTCCATCTTTATCTGTCTGATTGGTTTTGTAAGAAGGCATTGCCACAAACTCAGTATCCTTTCCACTTAAGACAGATACATTATTGACTATAAATAAATCTTCAAAGAAAATTCGTGCAAGCCCTCTGATTGCACTGCCCTCTCTTTCAAACGGTGTCACCAATGTTTCATATTCCATCTTCGCCGGGGTGCCACCTTTCTTATATCCCACATACATTTCATCAAAGTCGAGACTCTCATATGTCTCTAAGATATTTCCATATAATTCTTCACGGAATTCTTTTGTTGTCGGATTACAAAAATCACGGTATATATTTTTACCATTTTCATCCAGTTCATTAGTGTGGTATCTTGGCATCTGCACATACAAACCGTTCTTACCATCCAAAATTGCAATATTTGTAATCTTGAACTTTTCTCCCAACACAACTGTTGCAAATCCCCTTAAGTTACTTCCTTCTTTTTTTACCTGATTAACTTTAATCTTATAATTCATTTCTTCTTCCTCCAAAATCTGTATTTTCTTTTATCATCTTTTTATAGATTCTTGCCTCTTCCCTGTCCAGGTCAATGCAGATCCATTTGGTTTCCTTTTTTATCTGTTCTTCCGTCTTTTTGATTTTCCTTGCAAGGCGCAGAAGAATAAAATTCTCCTTGCTGATTTTCAAACAATGCTTAAAAGAAAGGATATCCTTGTTCAGCCATTCTCCGTTATTCTGTACCTGATCCACAATAATCATATGAATATATTCCAGATCCTTTACATTAACAGTTACTCTCTTACACGGACATCCGCTTCTTTCCCATTCATTCTGCAACTGTTCCATCATCAATTGCATATTAGTATCAATTTTATCTCCATTCTTATCCATTACTTATACCTCCTGAATTGAATCTCTTATATCTCTTCCGTCAATCTCATTTCCAAGACATACCCATCCATCATATTTATGTCTTGCAAACAATTCTATTCTTGGCAAATCTCCACACAGTTCTACTATACGATTTCTTATTTCATCCGGTTTTTTGCTATGTTCCATCCTTCTTGCATCACATATTTGCGAAACTGATTTAGACCCCCTTTTAGGATGACCCTTTGTCGCTATCAGACAAATTTCTGAATTTGAGCGTGTCCAAAACCCAAGTCCCAAAAACCATCCATCGCTTTTTTTATTTCGCTTAACCCAGTTAAAACCACATGTTTTATACTAAAATCCCCAGCTTTCCATTATGGACAATCCTTCAATGAGAAAGGGAAAAGTTACCCATAAAAAAAGAATACAGTCATCAGCAGCTATTTCTTTAACTGGTAATGACCGTATTTCTTCAATGTTCATTGTCTGGTAATGCTTATCTGCACACCCTCTAAATCCATTTTTTGAATTGGCTCTATACTGCCACGGCGGATCAGCATAAATAATATTAAATTTCTGTCCCATATTCTGCCTCCTTATTTTTTTATCGGTCTTCCAATCATTACAAGACCTTTACTATAAAAGTTTGCATAAACAACACCATGATTTTCATCTACTGCCTCTACCACTTTTCCATCCCCGACATAGATTGCAACGTGGTTGATATTTTTATATCTTCCATTATTGGAAAAACTATAAAAAACCAAATCTCCCGGTTTCATATCCTTTTGATTTACAGTCTTTCCTTTCTTGTCACAATACTCTGCTTCTGCTGCCGCAGTATTGGCTCCACCATATTTAATGTCAACCCCTGCACTTTTCCATGAATAATAAGCTAAAGAACTACAGTCATAATAATTGCCGGAATCTCTCAATGGCTGACTGTACGGATATCCTACTTTTGTAAGGGCAAAGGTACACACCTGCTTTGTTTTACTATCAGATATCTTGTCTGTAATTACCTTAATTTCTGCCTCACTAAGAAAATTTTTTGCATCCGTTCTGCCCGTTCCTCCGCTTGTTGTTGTACTGTATCCAAGTTGTGCTCTATTATCACTTCCCATCAATTGATTTAACATCTCTATTTGCTCTGTGCTAAAACTGTACGTTTCCGTCATTTCCGTGTAATTCTTCATTGTCACTTTCACATTGAGTGTTTTCTCTTTCTTTTTCTTAACTTTCTTTGTTGTGGTCTCTGTAGTATAAGAACACATATCATCAAATACCGTTTTTAAGTTTGCCTTGTTGGTATCATCCATGCTTATAGCCACATTTTCATATCCATACCTGACCATATAAACACAGACAATATCATACAGATTGTTTGGAATTCCTGTCCCTTCATAATCTACATAAACAATCTGTCCCTTATCATGGTCTTTATGCTCTGTGGCCAGATTGTTAATCTCTCTGTTAAAGTCAGCCATATATGCAGACGATATACTCTGTACTGTATCTCCCGAATCCAATGGTGGAAGGAAGATAGCAAAGGGTGAATTATAAAGAATGGCAATAACAGCCATTACTGGAACAGCCACTATTGCCACCAAAATCATAAGCAGTAGTAAAAAAATAATCAGATATTTCATTACATACTTTGCCACCATGCTAAACTTTTTCCTGAATAAATCCTTCACCAGCTTTGCAAGACTGTCACTCTGCATTTCCTGACTTTGCAATTTATCCCGAAAGAATTTCAGTTTACGGATTCGATTTGTATATTTTACATCCACCGTATCCATCTTAATTCCCACCAATTCTCTGGCAGCAATTCCTACCAGTGGTCCTGCCGGTCCGGTCGTCGCAGTTCCAGCCACTGTACCTGCCACTTCTGTGGCAACCTTTGTGGTTTCCTTTGCCACAACCTTTGCACTCTCTTTCGCACTTTTCTTGGCAACTTTTTTAGGAACTTTCTTTGCGACTTTTTCTGCTTGCCTGATTGCTCTCTTTTTTGCAAGTCTCTTTCCCTGATTAACCTTCTTAATCCTTTTTGCAATATCAGCCATCTCCCTCGCACTTCTAGTGGTTTTCCTCGCTCCCTTTGCCATTTCCTGCGATGTAAGAATTGCTGCATCGATTACTTCGCCTCCTTCAACATGGCTTATTACTTTTCGCCTTGTAGTTTTGATACCTGTTTTTGCAGTATTTTTGATACCGTTTTTTGTGTAAATTGCCATCTTTTTTGCTTTAGGTTTTCCGGTCTGTTTTGCTTTTATTTTTGCTTTTCCCTTTTTGTGAATCTCCATTTTTTTATCATCCACACGTTTTATGTCCAAGATTTTCACCTCCCTTCGCACTATTTTTTCTCCAAAAAACCACCGTGGTAAACCACGATGGCATATTTTTCAAATTTTATTCAAAATTTGGCTATATTTAAATTTAATAATAATTTCTTTACTATAATTTAATCCTAAAAACTTTTTTACTTGGCACCTTTCATCAATTTTGATTAGATTTCCTAATAAAAATTTTTATTAATACTACAAACAAATCATTTTATTAGACCATTCCATTTAAATACCGATGTTATCTTGTAACCACTTAAATACTTCATTATCTTTACTTTTTGTAAGTCTCAAAACGGCAGATGACGAAAAACGCCATGTCGATAAACGTGTTCCCTTATTTTGATTGACATCAATCTTTAAAAATTTCTCCAATCCATCCTGTTTTTTTGCGGCAATTTCATTTACTGAAATCACACAAAATTGACAAATAGGTAAAGAATGTTGGTCTAGCTTTTGTAACATACCCAATCCACCTTTATACCTTAGCTCCACACTTTTCCGATAGTAAAAAAAAGTTAACATCATATACAAATCTCTCCTTAAATCATGAAATTGTACATAAGCATAACTTTCATCCATTACTATTCTTCCTTCATATGATTTTTCAGGTTTTTCTAAAAATGTAATTGAAACTTTGGCACTATGTTGCGTTTCTGGAGAAAGCACTTTTATTTCAATAGTATATATTCGTGTAGTATATTTACTACTACCGTTATTCTGTTCTTTTATATAATAACAAAAATAAGTTCTATCTGCACATTTAGAAATAGGTCCGCTTACTGCGCTTTCACTATTAGTATCCTCATTTTTTTTAGCATTCTCTTCTTTTTGAAAATCCCTAAACATAAATTCCTGTAATGAAATTTCAAAAAATTTACTAATTTGTATTACTATATCAATATTAAGTTTCTTACCATATTCATAATTTGAAATTGCGGACTGTGTTGTAAAAAGCTTATCTGCTAATTGAGTCTGTGTTAGTTCGCTTTTTCTTCGAAAATATGAGATATTTCTACCAATGCGCTCATAAAAATCTTTTTTAATTAATTCACTCATAAAAACCCCCCTTTATTTCCAAATATTCCCTACTAGATATATTATATTTCGACAATAATATTATTGCAATATAGTCATTAGATTTATTTCCGAAATAAATTATAATTGAAATAGATGGGACATTCCCACCCGTAACTTTTAAACTAATTATTTTTCACTAAGGAGGTATTATTATGGCTGATAATCTTATTGTTTGGACTGCTGCCAAAGAAGTAAGTTCCGCTATTACATCCATGGTAACCACATATCGAACGCTTCGTACAGTAAAAAAACAGGAATCAATTATGCTTAAGGAAAAAATACGTGCGTTCCAAACTATTGCTCGTATTAAGAATATGGGGGAGATTGCACGTGCAATGGTTGATGAAATCGCCAAAACACAAGCATATATTGATAGGCAGAATCTTTCTCCTACTGCTTTAAAGTATTCAATGGACTATCTGGAACAGCTTAATGAAGTACTAAAAAATAATATGGAGGTTTACATTAATGGGGTTTAAAAATTATATTAATTCACACTGCACTTATAAGTCTTCCTTAAAAAATAATGTTTCCTCTTTTTATACAGATGAAGATTCCCCAAAGCATGTAAAATTCATTTCCGAAACTGAATGTACTCATCCCCTAATTTCCCATGCTTCTTCATCTACAAGTACTGAGGAGCGTAATATTTCTCAAGATTTAATGAGCTTGGTTGGAAAAGCTATTGATGAATGGGCTAAACTCTATCATATGGAAAACTTACCTCAAAAAATAGTTTTTCAACAAGCACTCACTATCCTAAATGCTATAGATGAACTATTTTTTGATAAAAAGTAAAGGTGGTGATATATTGGGATAATAATTGTTATAGCTTTTTTGGTACTTATCTATTTGGAGATTATTCCTATACGAAAGTGGTACTATCTTTTACGTATGAAATGTTATGGGATATTTTTTCGCTTTAAAGTATGTCTCATTTCCATTCTTGACAAAATATTAAGTTATTTTGATATATAACAATCGTAACACAGGCAGCCAATATAGCATCGCTATCAGCCGTCTTTTTTGTAAAGAAATATAATATTTTCTCATTCCTCTATCACCTCATAATCCAAGACTAATCCACTAACTATTCTCTTTATAAAGATGCATAAACTCATCTGCAAATTTTTTCACAAAATCCCTATCTAAAGCTGTAGCCAATGTTTCATCATTATATTCTGCACTTCTGCTCCAGTTATATGAACCATGCATTACAAACTCAAAATCAATAATGCAAAATTTATCATGCATACGATTTGACAAATATGCGCCTTTAAGCGATACCTTCACAACTTCAAATTTTTTTTCCAATTCGTCCATCAAAAACATATTGCTTTTTTCGTTTGAAGTAATTATTCGTATACTAATACCTTGTTTCTTTTTTACCAATAATTCCTGAAAAATATCCTTATCTGTAAACCAAGCTACAGCTATCCAAATTACATATTTTGCATTTCTGATACCTTGTATTATAGTTTCTTTAATTTCGTCAAAAAACACATCATGTTCTGTATCATTAACTTCTTCTAATTCTATTAGCTTAGGTTTTATTTCTAGTCCATATAAATCATACTCATCACTTGGCACATATATATCATTCGCCAACTCCCAAAATGTCTCTTTACACTCTTTAGCTTTTTTCAGCATAGGAATTGGAACTCTCAAATCAAGATATTCCTGCCTTTGATTTGAAACATAGGTAAATGCTCCTGTTTTCCTAAATGTAATTATGGAATATCGCAAAATTCCTAGTAATTCATCCTTATTAATTATTTCATCATCATACTTTATTGTTTCAATCATTGTTTTCAAAAATTGCTTTTCGTTCATAAACACTCCCTCAATAAATACCAAATTTTATTATATAACATTGTAACATACAAAATATAAGTTAGAAATAGTACATTTTACGAGTTCTTCTCTCCTTCAAATATTTCGTGTATATTTGTATTGTACAACTTATATAATCCCGTATCCTTACTGATCTGATTATCAAATGGAATAATCGTCGAACCACATTTCAACAGTCCCATACCTGACTGTGAGTTTGTCACAAACTTAAGCTGAGTATCCGACACTCCAATGACCTCTGCCATCTTTGATGAATCCGTGTTTGCCTGTTTTAAAAGTGCCACAAACTCTGAATTGGCAAGCATTGTGGTAGCCGTATAATTCTGTAACAAATCCACTACATTCTGCGTAATACCAGTACACAAACCTCCCTGCTTTCTTACCTTTTTCCAAAGTCCCTGCAAATACTTTGCACTGTATTCAGAATTCAGCAAGACATGAAATTCATCAATGTACAGCCAAGTTGCCTTACCTCTTCTTCCATTATCAATGATTCTCTGCTGAATTGCCTCCATCATAACAAGCATTGTAATCGGACTAAGCTCTGTTCCTAAATCTCTGATACCATAAACCGTAAATCTGTTATCCATATCCACATTTGTCTGGTGATTAAAAATATTCAAGGAACCATTAACAAACAACTCCAATGAAAGAGCGATGTCCTTTGCCTCTTCCTCCGGCTGCTTTAACAGAAGTTCATAAAAATCATCCATCATAGGAACATACTTTTCTTTACTTCTTGCAATATCCCGATACATTGTTCTGACACAGCGGTCAATAATAGATTTCTGCCTTGAATTGAGACTGTCACCAATGCACTGTTCACAAAGACCTAGCATAAACTCACCTTTGTCACGAATCCATCCCTGGCTGTCATTCACATCCAGATTCCATACATCCATATCCAGAGGATTCACATAGTTATCTGTATACGTTGACATATTGATCACTGTACCTCCATAGGTCTTTGCTATGTCAAAGTATTATGCTGATAGGTAAGCCTTTGAAGTTATCTCCAGCTTTTCCCCCAGCTCACACCGTGCATGCGACTTTCACCGCACACGGCGTTCCCTCGTGTTCAAGCAAATTTACAAGTTCCATTAACAGGTTTTAATTTTCTGGCTCTTCTTAACCGATTTAATTTTACCCTCTGTCTATTTTCAAGGTTACTACAATAATCATCAACATTAAAATCTTCAATCAGTGGTAGTATCGCTTTAGATACAATAACTATATTGTTATAATCATCTGTACCGTTTCTTTCTTTTGGCTTTATTCGAATACCAACTGCATTGTCTGGTTCCAATTCATCTCCAGTAATATAGCATTTGCCATATTGTGCAACAAATTTTGATACCATATTATTCCTAAACTCAACTGTATCCTGTTCATCTAGAAACATCTGAAATGCTTTCAATTTACTACTCGCTACTGCCCTCTGATTATTATGAATTTTCACTCTGCCCTTTACAGTATAGTTGCATATATCCTGTGAAAAATTCATTGGATATTTATGGTGCACTCCTGTTATTGGTAACATATGAACACCCATAATCCTGTAGATTCTTTTGCTGTCTCTGATTCCTATAGTTTTTCTTTGAAACTCAATCGGAGTTTGTTCAAATCGAATAATCTTGGCTTTCTTTTTCAACTTGTTATTTCGGGTTCGCAATAATGAATAATCAATTCTATCCATATTATTGTAAACATTTGTAGCAATACGAAAGTAATTCTGTATTCCAGTTACTGCACTGTTATATTTCTTTATATTCTCTGCTGTCGTATGTTTTTGAATCTCCAAAATCTTTTGTTTCAGATTCGCTTTTGTTCTCTGAAAAGCTTTATCACACATATCTGTTTTTGCTACATAGCCATACTTTGATTTTCCCTGTGGTACTGCCTTGATTTTAAATCCCAGAAATTCCGACGAATTCTTTTTCAAGTTTGTAACCTTCGACTTTTCAGGACTGATTTCCAATCCCAGTCTATTATTTAGGAAATCAACAACTGCATGGTAATACCTTTGTGCTTCGGTGTAAGTGTGACACATGATTTTAAAATCATCTGCGTAGCGTATAATATACCCATCCTTCATATTAGTTCTCTTACTGGCTACCTGCTGAAAATATGTGTTTCCTCATTTGTTCGGCTTGTAAGTTTCCCATTGGTCACTTATCCACCAATCAAGCTCATTTAATACGATATTAGACAACAACGGTGAAAGTATTCCTCCTTGTGGAGTTCCTTTAGTAGGTATTCCCTCTCCCTCAATTTCACACTTCAGAAGTTTGCTTATTATACACAATAACCTTTTATCCCTAATTCCAATATTCCACATCTGCTTCATCAATTTTCCATGATTGACATTATCAAAGAATCCTTTAATATCAATATCTACACAATAATAATGTCTGCCTAAATTGATTAGGCTTATCATTCTGCTTACTGCATGATGTGCACTTCTATTAGGTCTGAAATCATAGGAATGATTATGAAATTTCGGCTCACATATGGGTTCTAGCACCTGCAAAATACATTGTTGTATCAGTTTGTCCCATATGGTTGGTATGCCAAGAGGTCTCTTTTTGTCACTTCCAGTTTTTGGAATATATACCCTGCGCACTGGTAATGGCTTGTAGTCCTCTAATCTGACTCGCACTTCTTTAATCAGCATTTCGTCATTGAGTTTTGAAATATCCTCAATTGTTTTCCCGTCAGTACCTTTGGTTTTGCTGCCTTTATTTCCTTTCAGATTTCTGTATGCTAATCTGATATTCTGTTTTGAACCTATTACCTCCATTAACTTGTAAAAATTATTGTTGTTTCTGCTTTGCTGATACAACTCGTCGAATATGCTCTGCATATCAAAGTATTCATTGTATCTCAGCTTGTCTTTCTTCAACATGGTCTGCACCCTCCTTTCAGAGTAATACATCTCTTAGTCTTACACGAACCCATGTTGAACCCTCTATTTGCTCTCATACACGACTAGTGGCTATCCCTCCACCGCTTATTATCACGGTTTCATTGGTACTGTGCCACCACTATCACTGACATTAATGTAAGTTATAGTATTGCTATTCTCACAATCCCTTTCCTTACAAACACTTCATCGACTGTAAAATCTCTGTGCTGTCAGCTTTCCACGTTCCGAATATGTTATCTTTACATATACCCTTAGGTTTCCTCTATAAGCCTGTTGCTTCGACAATGCCTGTAACATTGTATGGATTTCCATATAAACGACTCTTACTCATCCACAAGCAACGACACTAGTTGTGTCACATGACCTTTCGACCACATCCCGCTATAGACCCGTACATTCGAGGATTTGTCAGTTTTCAGCTGTACTCATCAGCTTTTATTCCATTCTAACCATAGGTATTTTATAGACCTCCGGCATATCACATACAACTCCCACCTCTGGAAATCTTTCGACAACTTAATGTTTCGGTATGCTTCTGCCGACTTCACCGAGCTTCTGACCTTTCATATTTACCTAATCCAAGCCAGTCGGAGTATTAAGGAAGCCCTTCAAGGCGTTACCCTCTCATTTGACTTATCACATATTCAGTTCTCCTTATGCTGTTGTTTTATATTAAGCGACTGCATAAGTGGACAACCTTTTCAGTTGCCAACGTGTCGCACCGTTCATAGGATCAATTACAATGATTTCATCATCACCGGATAAGAATACACTTCCCATTTCCATCTTACAGAAGAATGATTTGCCACTTCCCGGTACACCAAATACAAATCCGTTTCCGTTAATCAGCTTCTTTCTGTTTCCGATATTCACATTTCTTGAAATCTGATTGATACCGTAATAGTTACCACCCGAATCGTTTAACTCCTGTACATTAAACGGCATCAGTACCGCAAGACTTTGTGTCAGCATAGTTCTCATGGTTTCCATCTGTCTTACGCCGATTGGCAATGCCGTATTAAGTGCTTCCCTCTGCTTTAACTGACAGATGTCAATGGTCACGCTGTTTCTCTTACCTATGGTCTGAATTGTTTCACAATGGCTTTCCAGTTCTTCTTTTGAATCAGCCATAACAATTAAGGTCACACCAACATAAAACAAGCACTGGTCATTTTCTCTTACATCATCCATAATGCCTTCAATTTCCTTTTTCTCCATTCTCTTTGAATAAGAGATTTCTGTTGAAAAGTCATTGTTTCTGTTTCTTACTCTCTGCTGCTTGATAATGTCAGACTCAATCCCTAAATATTTTTTCTGCAACGTCTTAGTTGTCAGATCTTTTGGTACGGGAACCACATCAATGCTTGTAATCAAATGCATTGGAAGGGATGTGATTTCATTTAAAAATCTGTCTGACAGACTGCTGGGATATTTCTTAATATAAAGAGCTCTGCAATACTTACTTTCATCCTGAAAATAATCCGGAAAATATTTCACTCTTTCATTACAGATATCATTGACAAAATCTGCTCCTACCCTCTTTGCTTCCCTGATATCAAAATCAAATTCAGATTCCTTTCCCAGTCTGTAATAATCATGCAGAACTTTCAGTCTTTCATTTCCACTTAATGCTCTGATTCCTGCCCCCAGTTCTCCATAGGACTTTGACAATGTTGCTTCGATTGTGGCAAACTGTGCCTTTGCCTCCTCAAAGTTCTTTCGCTCAATAGTAAGCGTAAGATATCTTTCCTGCTCTATTCCCTGTCTTCCCTCCTGCATTTTTTCGGTGGTGATGTCATTGTAAACTTTTCTGAAATCGTCATAACCGTCACTTACATACGGCAGTAAAATCAGATTTCTAAAATTATCCATGTTCTTATTCTTATTATTAATCGTAATCTTAAAGTTGCAGTCCAAAGAGTTTAACAGTTTACAGTATCTTTCAAAAATATCCATCTGCTCATTTTCTGTCGTGGTTGTATAATTGATGTCTGTAAATGTATAACACTTTGAAAATTTTCCCTGCATCACTTCAAAGATACCATTCTCCGAGACCTTCAAAATTTCGATTGTCTCTTGAATGGACTTTGGACTTTTATATAAAGGCTCGGATGCCTTTTTTAATTCCCTGAATCCGTCCTTAAATAAACTCATAGCTTTCCTCCAATCTGAAAAAGGATTCAAAGACCGGCACCACTGCTTTTCTTTAAGTCCTTCTTATTTCTCTTTTTCTTATTCAATTTTTCTTTTTGTTTCTGCTCCATGGCTTCTTTCATTTTCAGTTTCTTTATCGCTGCTTCTCCTTCTGTGGAAACATATGTGATTTCCCGGTTTCCAAACAAAAAGTGAAATCTTCTTTTCATTGTTTCAAAGAAACTCATTCCCTGAAAGGTATAAAACCCTCCAAGAGCAATCGGGGCAACGATAGGAATTGCAATATATGCACTCCCTGTAAGACCTACATATTTATATGTCAGAAGTACGATTGTCCCTCCTGCCAGAACTGCCGCAATGGAAAAGATAAGCTGCTTTACAGTCAGTCCCATTGCAACCGATTCCTGATATTTTTCGATATCCTTATTAATTTCTATTACCATTTGGTTTCCTCCTCTTTATTTGGTAGTGCCCCCTCCTTTCAGTCGGCGGCAAGTCGTCGAAAACCATATTAAGAAATGAGCTTTGCTCATTTGGTTTTCTCCTATAATCCTAATGCTTTGCTTGTCAAACTCTGTGCTCCCTTAACCATTCCTACTGTCATGGCTGTTCCGAAAGTTAATTCACACAAATATATCAGTACCTTTGTCCAATCTGCATAATCCGATGTAAACGCTGGAAGTCCTCCATTAATAAAGGCGTTGCACATCAGTATGGCAAGTGCCATAGTGACTGCTTCCAGAACAATTGATAAAAAGTGCTTTGCATACGATACAGCCGTGTTACTTACAGTTCTGTTTCCTGCTGTTGTGGAAAATGCAATCGCACCTAGCGGCACTATGACAAGCAGTTTTAAAAATCTGAAATACACAGTATACAACAACATAAATCCACAGATTATGATTACCAGTGCAATTACGATTACCAGAATAAGCATAATCAGACTTGGTCCAAACCCTAAGTCTTTTATGATATCTGCCTGCTCTGTTGAAATCTTTATCTCCTTTGACTCATTTTTTGTCAGCAGACCTACCAATGCTCCGGCAGACCGAAAGAACGCTTTCATAATCGTTACATTGTTTGCAACAAGCCATTCTGCAATTCCCACTCTCATAAGCATTCGCAGTATCACTTCAAATCTCATGTCTTCCTTCACATCAACACTTTCCGAACAGAATCCTATGACAAAGAATAGAATTACCAAAGAGGAACCCACACCTACAAAGATTGGCTCTATCTGTTCCACTATCGCCCACGGTTCACCGTCTTTAAATGTGGTTGGCGACTGTTTTAACAAATCAAACACCATTCCTACCTTGTCATTCCAAAAAGCAAGTGCCATCTGAATAAGATTTAAGATGTGTTCTCCTAAATTGAATATATCCACTCTGTTTCACCTTCTTTCCTTGTGGGGCAGAAGCCCCACTTTCTTAAAATCCCAAGATTGTTAATACGGATGAAATACCCGCCATCATTACGCCTGCCACAATTCCCTTTAAAGCAGAGTTCATGGTTGACGAATCCTGCTGCTGATAGGCCTGTGCAAACTCCATGACATTCTTTGCAAGAATGATTACACCGATTGCACCAATAATCGCAATCACTAATGTTTTCAGATTATCTAGTGGCTTTGTTACCGAGCTGGTATCTGCTGCCATTACCATTGATGTACTGACTGCTGCCATAAAAAAAGCACCTGATAAAACAGACACCACATTTTTACACTTCGCTATTAAACTGTTCATTTTTTCTCTCATAATAAAATACGCTCCTTATCTCTTACTTATGGGAATTCATATAGGATTCCCTCATTTTTTCCATCATTTCCACCGTCGTCTTCGGATAGAAATATTTCAGTATTTCTTCCTGTGGCATTTTTATGGTTAATGCCTTTTTTAATTCCTCTAACTGCTCATCCGAGAATTTCCATTCCACAACACGGTTTGTTATGGTATCCTCGCCAAGTTTCTTAGGCTTTTTCAAGATTTCCCCACTGCCTGTGTTTTCCTCTTCGCCGTCAGCGGAATATTCCATATGATAGCCCGTAAGTTCTGCCTCTCTTTGTCTTATCTGTTTTTCTTCCACACCTCTTAATGCCTTGTTCAAATCTTCATCTCCTAAGAGTTTCAATTCATTAAAAGTTAATGTTGTGATGTCGAGCTCTCCCCTTTCTTTTAGTTTTTCCAGATAATCCATAGAACTCTGTCCTACCATTTCCACCGGCAGAGTCCTTTTCTTAAGTTTTGGTTTGTGGATGTATGGTTTTTCTCCGCCATCTTCTGTCTGACTAAAATTTTCATGTCTAAAAGGCACATACTTTCCATCAAAAATCGGATCAAATCCACGGATGAAAATAAGACACTTTTTATTATCCATTTTTCTTGCTTCATCCGGTGTCATAAGCTCCCTTCCAAGAACATCATAATTTCTGGAACTGCTTCCCTGTCTTCCTCTGGTCTCTCCTGTAGCCTTCTTATCAATCGTACCTTTACCTAGTAATTCTGAAATGTACTTATGGGTACTTTGCTCATTGCCACCCAAATAAATCAGAGTATCACAGTTGCCTGGTATTGTCTCCCAGGTATCCTTGAATAATGCCTTAATCTGAGCCAGGTTCTGTATTATGATGATTGAACTTATTTCCCTGCTTCGCATTGTTGACAATAACGAGCAGAAATCATCAGGAAGTGCCACGTTGGAAAACTCATCCAGCATAAATGTGACATGAATGGGAAGCCGTCCCCCGCAGACAAAATCTGCCTGAAAATATAATTCCTGAAATATCTGTGTATAAAGCATTCCGACAATAAAGTTATACGACTTGTCGTTATCAGGAATCACACAAAACAGAGCGGTCTTCGTCTTCCCATCGCCGTTCTTTCCCACACCGATTTCTGAAATATTCATATCATCCTTTGAAAGAATCCTAAGTATCTGCTTATTTTCCAGCTGCGCAAGTCTGGCATTTGCAGATATGATAATAGACCTTACCGTGTCACCGGCACCTCTTATGACTTTTGTATACTGCTTATATGCCGGATGGTCCGCTCCAAGAGGACTGGTATTCAGCAAATTGTTCATCATAATTGTAAGTTCAGATAATTTGTTCTTTTCTCTGACCTCTGCCTTCGCGATTAACTTCATGACCTCATGAAAGTTCTGCTTTTCCTTTGGGTACTCCAGCCATACATAATAAAAAAGTGACTGTAAAAACATACCCTCAGCCTTATCCCAGAACGCATCCTGAGGCATTGAATCTTTCGGCGTTGTATTGCTGATAAGATTGGTTATAAGTTTCACCACATCCGTCTCCTCCCTAAGATAGTTGAACGGGTTATAACAGTCGCTCTGCTCCATATCAATCAGATTTAAAACCTTTACCTGATATCTGTTTTTCTTAAGCATCCATCCGGTACTTCTGAGAATTTATAGCAATAGGTAAGGATTTGATATTATCTCCACCTTTTCCCCTGCTCTACACC
>OGYW01000558.1_pt1 | contig 34797 bp, 23 predicted proteins | sample 1576621 | NCBI WGS metagenome assembly OGYW01 (sample SAMEA3541528, study PRJEB24748) | human gut metagenome | biome: human gut; feature: human-associated habitat; material: faeces | place: China | collected 2012 | reverse complement strand
CACGCTGATGTAGGTGATGATGCCGATCATGATCGAGCTCACCACCAGCGAGATGCTAACGAACGCGATGAGCACCAGCGAGATCATGTTCACGATGTCCGTCACGCTGCCCATGATCACGCCCATGTAGTCGGTGTAGACAATCGCCTTGTCTTCCTCCCCCGCCGCACGGACGTCCTGGTTGTAGCCATCGATGGCGGAGAGCACCGCCTCTTTCGCCTCGAAGTCCACGGGGTAGATGCTCACGGACTGCGGGTTGGCTTGGTCCGCGTAGCCCAGCGTGGCCAGGTTGTTGTCATACGTGAGCTTGCTCGCGTTGGCGTAGCTCGACATGAGCGATGCAAGGTCTTCCGCATCCATGTTGAAGTGGATCGCGTTGGCGAACGCCGAGGCATCAACGTTGAATGCTCCCGCCATATTGGCAGCCAAGCGCTGCGACAGCTGGGTGCCCATGTTGGAGGCCATCTGCGCCATAGCGCCGGTTAGACCCGCCTGCAGCTGGGATGAGACGGCATTTGAGATCTCACTGGACACCTGCCCCAGCATCTTCTCAAAGGAGCCCCGCATATAGGGGGCGAGCTGATTCTCAACGTAGTCGCGCGCGATCTTCTCCAGGCGGTCCGCCACGGGCTGGCCTGCGATCTGGACAATCTGGTCCAAGAGCACCTTGCCGCCATCGGCTTCGGCGCTGCTTGCATATGCCGCGAATTGGACAAGGAGCCTTGCCGCAAAATCATCCGCAGACGGATCGAGCCCCTCGCCGTGGGCAGGCAGCCAGCGCGTGACAAAGCCCTGCACAAACTGGTTGGCAAGCGTTGCGGTCTGCTCCATCTGGTCGCGGTCGAGCACGGGGTCCTCGGCCAGATCACCCAGAATGCCGGAGATATCCGGCGCCGGCGCGCCCGCGACGATGCCCTCGATATCGAGCGATTCCGCGACGCCGGATAGGTCTATGTCGACGTTGCCCATATCGATGCCGGAAAAATCGAAACCGGAAAGGTCAAGGCCCGCACCCAGCTTGGACGCATCGACGGAAAACGCCGCGCGCAACCCGGACTCGTCCACGCTAAACAGGCTTGAGAGGTCCACGCCGCCCTTAGCCTCCTCTTGCAGGGTCGCGAACGACTTGCCGGTGAACACGTCGACGTCCGAATTGCCGAGCTGCTGCTGGACGATCTGCGAGTTAGCCGCGCGCGCCATGAGCTCCTCGGTGAGGCCGTGCGTGTAGGCGATACCCTGCGAGAGCGCGGCGGATTTTGCCGTGGGGCTGGGCTGCACCACGCCCACGATCTTGAGGTCCAGACCGCCTGCGACCTGCTGCGCCATGAACGCCTCATCATCTGACATGTCGGTCCAGCCGCCGGTCTCCTCATTCTTGCGATAGAAGTCGCTTGCGGCCAGCACCTTGAAGCTTGTACCCAGCGCGTCCTCATAGGTGAGGTCCACATCCACCTTGGGCACGTCCACCTCCCCCGCGCCGCTCATAGTGCTATCGACCATGCGGTCCAGCTCGGCGGGATCGAGCACGCCGATGCTGTACAGGGTGAAGTCCGAGACCTTACCGCTGCTGGAGAGCACCAGCACGCACTCGTCCGCCGCCTTTGCCCACCTGCCGGCGACCACGTCATATTGCTCGTCCAAAAGATCGGGGTTATCGATCATCTCGTTGAAGGAGGTGGCGCCCGTCATCATGGTGCCCGCCATAGCCGCGGAACTCGCCCCGCCCGTCATGGCAGTGGACATAGCGTTGGGCGAAAGCCGCGCGGGGCCGTTGGAGGCGTCCGCCCGGTACACCAGCGGTGTGATGCCGTAGTCGTACTGAATCGCGGAAACCTCGCCGTCCAGCTCATCGGCATCCTGATCCAGAAAGGCCTTAAAGCTCGCCATGTCATTCGACTTAACACTGGCGAACATATCGGAAAGCATGGTGAATACCGGAATAGAGCCGCTGTTGTCCACTCCGGCGTCCCCTGCGGACGATGAGCCGTCGGGGTCCGCGTCATCGCCTGATCCGCCCTGGTCCGCGGCATCGCCCGAACCCGCGTCTCCCGTCAGCATGCTGGAGAGGTCGTAGCTCTGCCGCGCTATGGTCAGCGGATAGCTCGACAGCGTGTCCTGCTCGACCTTGGCGATATAGCCGTTCACGCCATTGGAAAGCGCCAGGATAGCCGCGATTCCGATGATGCCGATCGATCCGGCGAAAGCCGTCATGATGGTGCGGCCCTTTTTGGTCATAAGGTTGTTGAACGAGAGCGACAGCGCCGTGAGCAGGCTCATGGACGAGCGGCGTTTGGGACCCTTCTCGGCAGGCTCGTCCAAAGAAGCCCGATACGCCGCTGCGGCACGCTCGTCCGCGCTCACCGGATTGGTATCGTCCACCACGCGACCGTCTTGAATGCGGACGATGCGCGTAGCGTAGTCCTCGGCCAGTTGCGGATTATGCGTGACCATGATGACCAGGCGCTCGCGTGCGACCTCAGCGAGCAGGTCCATCACCTGGATGCCCGTCTCCGTGTCGAGCGCGCCGGTGGGCTCGTCCGCCAGGACGATCTCTGGATCGTTCACCAGGGCGCGAGCAATGGCCACGCGCTGCATCTGGCCGCCGGAGAGCTGCGAGGGCTTCTTGTTCACATGGGCGCCAAGTCCCACGCGCTCAAGCGCGGCACGGGCGCGCCGGGTTCGCTCCGCGCGGTCCACGCCCGCCAACGTGAGGGCGAGCTCGACGTTGGCCAGAATGGTCTGGTGAGGGATGAGGTTATAGCTTTGGAAGATGAAGCCCACGCGGTGATTGCGGTAGGTATCCCACTCGGCGTCTCCATAATCGCTGGTAGAGACACCGTTTACTACGATATCGCCCGAATCCGCGTGGTCGAACCCGCCCAGGATGTTGAGAAACGTGGTCTTGCCGGAGCCAGACGGACCCAGCACGGCCACAAACTCGTTCTCGCGAAACGTCACGGACACGCCGTCCAGCGCGCGCTGAACCAAGTCGCCCGTTGTGTACGTTTTAGTGATGTCGCGAATCTCGATCATGTATGTTCCCGTCCGTATGTTCCCGCCCGAAAAGAAACGCCGATGTGATGGCGACGCCACACATCGGCAATACCATTAGGTACCATTACCATTTTTCCTGATACCCATATTAACCATGGCGAGAAGCTCAATTCTCAAGCAAGTGGCGCTTGGGCGGTCTTTGCATGAGACCGACATCATTTTGCGCACCCCTCTTGCGCCGGACCCGTTCTCAAGCCGGATGCAAAGCAATCGACCGCCGCGCGCGGAGAGCGCATGGCGCGGCGGGCGGGAGCAGCCAGAGAGGACGGAGGCCAAATGGAGCGTCAGCGTGGAGAGGACGGCGTGTCAAATAGCGGCTTAGTGCGGAGGTTTGGTCAAATAGTGCGTTAGTGCGGATTGAAGGCTGTCTGACGGACCTCCCTTATGCATCGAGCAGCATCGTCCGGTCCTTCTAGCTTGGGCGATGCGGACGCCCTATTCATAAGGTACCCTTACCATCTCTCGCCTGGACCGCACTAACGCATTATTTGACACGATTTGAACCGCACTAAGCGATTATTTGTCCCAACCTCCGCACTAAGCGATTGTTTGGCACACCGGGCGTTTCGCGCTAACGCATTATTTGGTCCAGGCATCGCGTCAACCGGATGACCTCCCCAGTTTTCCGCACGAATGGTTGACGCTGAACGCAAAAGGGCGGCGGGGTTTCGTCGCGCGGTGCCCTGGGGCGCGATGAGCGCCAAACGCACCGCGGGATGGCCCCTGCCGCCCTCATATCATGCGTACAGTATGCGCGTTCCAGCGAGTTGGCTACGATTTATCTACAGGCCAAGCTCTCGTGTCACCTCGTCCGCACATGCCATGGCGTCTGCGATGGCGTTGACCACCAGCGAGGAGCCGGTGCGCGCATCGCCGCATGCGAAGATTGCGGCTGCGCCTGTTGCGTTCCGCGCCTCGACGGCGCAGCGGTGGGAATCGTCTTCCATGACGGGCAGGGGACGTCCCTGGGCAGAGATGCTGGCGCCAAAGGCGTCGAATACGCTTGCCTCCGGTCCGGTGAAGCCGCATGCGATCAGCACCAGTTGCGCGGGCAGCGTGCGCTCGGTGTCTTCAAGGCGCTGGGGCTTGCCGGTGCTCCAATCAAGGTCGACCACAACAGCGCCGGTTGCGGCCCCGGACTCGTCGCGCGCAATCTCAAGGGTGTCGACGGCCCAAGAGCGCATCTCGCCGCCCATGAGGTCGATGGCCTCCTGCTGGCCGTAGTCCGTCTTAAGCACGTTGGGCCACTCGGGCCAGGGGTTGGAGCTTAAGGGCTTTTGCGGCGGCTTCGGCAAGAACTCGAGCTGGGTGACTGAGCGCGCGCCCTGGCGCACGGCGGTGCCGACGCAGTCGTTGCCCGTGTCTCCGCCGCCAATCACCACAACGTCCAGCCCTTCCGCGCTGATCTGGGGCACGGCGTCCTCGAGTAGCGAGTGCGTGGCGTCCGTGAGGTAGTCCACGGCGTAGACCACGCCCTGGCCCTGCGCGCCCTGGGCGGTGATGCCGCGAGCGGCGCGCGAGCCGGCGGCGATAACCACTGCGTCGAATTCGTCCAACAGCTGCTTGGCTACCGCGGGGTCGGCGGCATCCGTGCCGAGGTAGAACTCAACACCAAGCTCTTCCATAAGATCTGTGCGGCGCGTGACCACGCTCTTCTCGAGTTTCATGTTGGGGATGCCGTACATAAGTAGGCCGCCTGCGCGGTCATCGCGCTCGATGACGGCAACCTGCGCGCCGCGGCGAGCGAGCTCCCAGGCGCAGGCGAGGCCGGCGGGGCCGGAGCCCACCACGGCGACGCGCGGGGCGCCCTTTTGCGAGGGCTCGAAGCGGGCGGGGCCGCCGTTGGCCCATTCCCAATCCGAGATAGCGCGCTCGTTATCGTGAATGGTGGTGGGCTCGCCGTTGACCGTGCCCAGGTTGCAGGCCGCCTCACAAAGTGCGGGGCACACGCGGCTGGTGAATTCGGGCAGCGGGCTGGTGAGGGCGAGTCGCGCGGCGGCATGGTCCCATTTGCCGCGATAGATCAGCTCGTTCCACTCGGGGATGAGGTTGTGCAGGGGGCAACCGCTGGGGCGCGCCTTGCCAAACGATGCGCCTACCTGGCAAAACGGCACGCCGCACTTCATGCAACGGCTGGCCTGGGCGCGGCGCGCGTCCTGGTCCAGCTCTTCATAGAGCGGGTCGAAGTCGCGAACGCGCTGGGATATAGGGCGCAGCTTGCTGGCCGCGCGATCGATGTCGAGAAAGGCTCCCGGTTTACCCATGGCCTAGGCCTCCTTCTGGTAGCTGGCGTTGGCGGACTGCTGCATGACGCGTTCGTAATCGGTGGGGATTGCCTTGACAAAGCGGTCTTTGATGGCGTCGAAGCGATAGAGCAGCTTGATACCGCGCGGGCTCTGCGTTGCGGCGACGTGCTCCTCGAGCAGGGTGCGGATCTGGCCGAGTTCCGCCTGAGTGGGCGTGCGCAGCGCGATGCCGCCGTCGTTGATGCGGCTGGGCAGGGTGCCGTACTCGTCATAGACGTAGGCGATGCCGCCGGTCATGCCCGCGGCGAAGTTGTGGCCAACCTCGCCCAGTATCAGCACGCATCCGCCGGTCATGTACTCGCAGCCGCAGTTGCCCACGCCCTCGACCACCGCGACGGCGCCGGAGTTGCGTACGGCGAAGCGCTGGCCGGCAAGGCCGTTGATGTAGGCGCGGCCGCTGGTGGCGCCAATAAGAGCGACGTTGCCCACAATAACGTTCTCGTCGAACTTATAGCTCGCGGTGGCCTTGGGACGCACGGAGAGCTCGCCGCCGGAGAGGCCCTTGCCAAAGTAGTCGTTGGCATCGCCCTCAACGTTCAAGGTGATGCCTGCGGGCAGGAAGGCGCCAAAGCTCTGGCCAGCCGACCCATCGCAGTCGATGGTGATGGAACCCGCGGGCAGGCCGTCCGGATGAGCGGAGGTGACCGCATGGCCCAGCATGGTGCCCACGCAGCGGTTGATGTTGGCGATGTCCGCATGGAAGCGAACCGGGCGCAGGTGCTCGCGCGCCTCCGCGGTGTGGGGGATGAAGAGGGTTGCGTCAAGCGTGCGCTCGAGCTGGGAGTCCGCCGCCATCTCGGGCAGGTAGTGGCATGCGTCGGCACCGGGCAGGTGACGGCCGAAGCTGCAGACGGCCGGTGCCAGCACGGCGGACAGGTCGATGAGGTTCGCCTTGTCGTTGTCCTCTACCTCTACCTGGCGCAGGCATTCCACGTGGCCAACCATCTCGTCCACCGTAGCGAAGCCCAGACGCGCCATGATCTCGCGCAGCTGCTCGGCCACAAAGAGCATGAAGCGCTCGACGTGCTCGGGCTTGCCGGCAAATCCGTGGCGCAGGCGGCAGTTCTGCGTGGCGATGCCCGCGGGGCAGGTGTCCTGCTGGCAATCGCGCTGCATAAGGCAGCCCATGGCGATAAGCGGCATGGTGGCGAAGCCAAACTCCTCGGCGCCAAGCAGGCAGGCAACGGCAACGTCAGTGCCGTCCATAAGCTTGCCGTCCGCCTCCAGCACCACGCGGGAGCGCAGGCCGTTTTGCACCAGCGTCTGCTGGGCCTCGGCAAGGCCGAGCTCAAGAGGCAGGCCCGCATGCCAAATGGAGTCGCGCGGCGCGGCGCCGGAGCCTCCGTTGTGACCGCTGATCAAGATCTTGTTGGCAGCGCCCTTGGCCACGCCGGTAGCGATGGTGCCCACGCCGGCCTCGCTGACCAGCTTGACGCTGATGCGCGCGTCGGGGTTGGCGCACTTGAGGTCAAAGATCAGCTCGGCCAGGTCCTCGATGGAGTAGATGTCGTGGTGGGGCGGGGGAGAGATGAGGCCGATACCGGGGGTCGAACGGCGCACCTCGGCAATCCAGGGATATACCTTCTTGCCGGGCAGGTGGCCGCCCTCGCCGGGCTTGGCGCCCTGTGCCATCTTGATCTGGATTTCCGTGGCGCTTGCCAGGTAGCGGCTGGTGACGCCAAAGCGGCCGCTCGCCACCTGCTTGATGGCGGAGTTCTTGGAATCGCCGTTGGCTAGCGGCGTCTCGCGGCGCGGGTCTTCACCGCCCTCGCCGGAGTTGGAGCGTCCGTGCAGACGGTTCATGGCGATGGCCATGCATTCGTGGGCTTCTTGGCTGATAGAGCCGTAGCTCATGGCGCCGGTGTTGAAACGGGTGACGATGCTGCGGGCGCTCTCCACCTGCTCAAGCGGCAGGGGCGTGCGTTCGGCTGCGTTGAAGTCCAAAAGGTCGCGCAAGCGAACGCAGCGACCCGGGCGATGCAGGCGCGCGCTGTAGGCGGCAAAGTCCTCGGCGCTGTCCGTGCGGACGGCGCGCTGCAGCAGGTAGATGGTCTGCGGGTCGATGAGATGGTCTTCGCCGTCCAGCGGACGCCAGGTGGTAAGGCCCAGGGTTCGCAGCTCGTGCGGTGCGGGAGAGCGGGTGATCGCCTGCGCCGCGTCGTAGCGGCGCTCCATCTCGTCTTGGATCTGGGGCAGGTCAAGTCCGCCAACGCGGCTTACGGTGCCGGTGAAGTGGCGGTTGATGAGGCCGTCCGCAAGACCGACCGCCTCGAAGATCTGGGCGGAATGATAGCTCTGCGCCGTGGAGATACCCATCTTGGACATGATGCCCACCATGCCCGCGACGGCGGCTCGGTTGTAGTTGGCGATGGCTTCCTGGGCGTTCAGCGCGCGGCCGGATGCGTCTGCAAGGTCGCCCTCCTGCGCCATTGCCGCGATCTGGGCATGGGCTTCATAAGGGAAGATGCCGCTGGCAGAGTAGCCAACCAGGGCGGAGAAGTCGTGCGAGGACAATGCGTCGCCGCATTCCACAATAATGTCTGCAAAGGTGCGAAGGCCGCGCCTAATGAGGTGGTTGTGGACGGAGGACACGGCTAGAAGCGACGGAATGGGCAGCTCATCCGCGCCGGCGCGATCGGATAGGGCGATGATGTTTGCGCCATCTCGCACGGCGGCCTCAACCTGGGCGCCTAGCTGTTCCAAGGCCTCTTCAAGCGCGCCATCGCCGCCATCGTGCTTGAACACGGCGCGGAAGCGGGCGCTCTTGAAGCCGGTGCGCTTGATGGAGACGATGCTATCGAACTGCTCTTGCGTTAGCAGCGGCGCATCCAAGCGGATGAGCTGGCAGGTGTTGCGGCAGTCCTCAAGCAGGTTGCCGTGGTTGCCCAGGTAGAGCACCGTGGAGGTGACGTGGGCCTCGCGCAGCGCATCGATGGGCGGATTGGTGACCTGGGCGAAGAGCTGATAGAAGTAGTCGAAGAACGAGCGCGTTTTGCCAGAGAGGCAGGCAAGGGGCGCGTCGATGCCCATGGAGGCAAGCGGCGCTTTACCGGTGGTCGCCATGGGCCGCAGGATTTCGTCCACGTCATCCCAGTGTATGCCCAGCTTGGTGGCGCGCACCGCGCGGGAAACGCCCCCATCCTCTGTGCTGGCAGTCTGCTGGGAATCTCGGTCGCGCTGCTCTTGCACAAGGGTGTCCAGGGTGATGGTCTCTTCGTCGATCCAATCACGGAACGGCTTGAGCTTTGCCATCTGGTCGCGCAGCTGGTCGTTGTAGCGCACGCGGCCAGCCTGCATGTCGACCTCGAGCATTTCGCCCGGCCCCAAACAGCCGCTGGTCAGCACGTTGGCGGGATCGATTTCGATGGTGCCCACTTCGGAGGAGAGCAGGAAGCGGTCGTCGCGGGTGACGTAGTAGCGCGCGGGGCGCAGGCCGTTGCGGTCCAGGGCGGCGCCCAGGGTGCGGCCGTCCGTGAAGGCGATCGCGGCGGGGCCGTCCCAGGGTTCCATCAGCATGGACTGGTAGGCGTCGTAGGCGCGGCGTTCGGGTGAGAGAGCGTCGTTGTTGTCCCAGGGTTCCGGCACAAGCAGCGAGACGGCGCGCGTCATGGGGCGGCCGTTCATGACCAAGAACTCAAGTACGTTGTCCAGGATCGCGGAGTCGGAGCCTTCGCGGTTGATGATGGGCAGCACGCGGTCCAGGTCGCCCTGCAGTACAGGGGAGTACAGGTTTGGCTCGCGGGCGCGAATCCAGTTGACGTTGCCCTTAAGCGTGTTGATCTCGCCGTTGTGGATGATGAATCGATTGGGGTGCGCGCGCTCCCAGCTAGGGGTGGTGTTGGTGGAGTAGCGCGAGTGGACCAAGGCCACGGCGGTCTTGACCGCGGCATCGTTGAGGTCCGTGTAGAAACGGCGCATCTGGGTTGCCACCAGCATGCCTTTGTAGACGATGGTACGGCTGGACATGGAGCACGCATAGAAGATCTTTCCCTCAAGGGCGGGGCAGGCGTCGGCGCGCTTCTCGATGGTGCGGCGACATATATACAGGGCGCGTTCAAAGTCGTCGCCCGCCTCCACGCCGTCGGGCCTGCCCAAGAACGCCTGCATGATGGTGGGCATGCAAGCCTGCGCGGTGGAACCCAGGTCATGCGGGTCGACCGGTACTTGGCGCCAGAACAGCAGGGGCATGCCGCATGCGGCGCAGCCCTCCTCAAAGACTCGCTTGGCGTCTTTTACGCCCTGGGCATCTTGCGGAAAAAAGAGCATGGCGACGCCGTAGTCGCCTTCTTGCGGTAGGATCTGGCCGCATTTTTGAGCCTCTTTACGGAAGAAGCGATGCGGAACCTGGAACAGGATGCCCGCGCCGTCACCGGTGTTGCGCTCCAGCCCGACGCCTCCTCGATGCTCAAGGTTGACAAGCACCGAGAGTGCATCGTCCAAAATCTGGTGGCTTTTGTGGCCATTGATGTTTGCCAGCGCGCCGATGCCGCAGGCGTCGTGCTCAAATTCAGGTCGCCAAAGCGTCTTCACGTGGGAACTTCGCTGCGCGGGGTCTTTGGAATCCGTAGCGTCCATAGAGTGCTCCAATCGATGTCTCGTTTCTCAATCGTTCGGCTGAACATGCTATGGGCGGGTTTTTTCCATTTGTTTGCGCTCTTGTTACCCGCGCGTTTCGAAACACTCATGCAACGAATTCTGCTTAGTCTGCCAAAGTGTCATCCGCAAGAGACGCCGTGGCGATGCCGCGGTGCGACAGGAAGGAGCGAGTCATGTCCAACCTTACCGAACGGTTCGGCACCAAGGTCTTCTCCGAAGACGTCATGAAGCGCTGGCTGCCCAAGGACGTGTACAAGAAGCTCGCGGCTACCATCGAGGAGGGGGAGCCCCTGGACCTGGACGTGGCGAACGCCGTCGCCCATGCCATGAAGGAGTGGGCCCTACTCAACGGGGCCACGCACTATGCCCATTGGTTCCAGCCGCTCTCCGGCATCACGTCCGAGAAGCACGACAGCTTCCTGGAACCCAACCACGATGGTACGGCGATTACCAAATTTACTGGCAAAGCTCTGATCAAGGGCGAACCGGACGCCTCGAGCTTTCCCAACGGCGGCTTGCGCGCCACCTTCGAGGCCCGCGGCTACACCGCTTGGGACGCCACCAGCCCCGCCTTTATCAAGGACGAGGTGCTGTGTATCCCCACCGCCTTCTGTTCCTACACCGGCGAGGCGCTGGACAAGAAGACGCCCCTTTTGCGCTCCATGACGGCGCTCGACCGCGAGGCCAAGCGCGTTCTCGCCTTCTTTGGCAAGGCTCCCAAGAAGGTTGTCCCCAGCGTTGGCGACGAGCAGGAGTACTTCCTTATTAAGAAGGACGCCTACCGCCGTCGCCGTGACCTGGTCATCACCGGTCGCACCCTCTTTGGCGCCGCCCCTGCTAAGGGCCAGGAGCTGGAGGAGCACTACTTCGGTGCCATCCGCCCCACGGTTTCCGCCTACATGAAGGATCTGGACGATGAGCTGTGGGCGCTGGGTATCCCCGCGAAGACCAAGCACAACGAGGTCGCGCCCTGCCAGCACGAGCTCGCGCCGGTCTACACCGAGCTGAACGAGGCCGTCGACAACAACCTTCTTACGATGGAGAAGATGAAGCTCATCGCCAGCCGCCACGATTTGGTGTGCCTGCTCCATGAGAAGCCGTTCGAGGGCATCAACGGATCCGGTAAGCACAACAACTGGTCGATTGGCACGGCGGACGAGAACCTGCTTGATCCGGGCGACACCCCGCTTGAGAACCTGCAGTTTGTGGTGTTCTTGACCGCGGTGATCGAGGCCGTCGACAAGTACCAGGACCTGCTGCGCGCCAGCGTGGCCAGTTGCGGCAACGACCACCGCCTTGGCGCTAACGAGGCTCCCCCGGCGATCATGTCAATCTTCCTGGGCGACCAGCTCACCGAGGCAGTCGAGCTGATCATGGACGGCAAGGCGTCGGTCCACGCCACCACCGGCGTCATCGACTTGGGCGCTGTGGTGCTCCCCGACCTTGAGCAGGACAACACGGACCGCAACCGCACCAGCCCCTTCGCCTTCACCGGAAACAAGTTCGAGTTCCGTGCCGTGGGCTCGGAGGCCAACGTATCCGATGCCAACATGGTGCTCGATTGCGCCGTGGCCGAGGCGCTGCGTGACTTCGCCGACGCGCTCGAGGGCACCCCTGCCGATGAGTTCCAGGAGAAGGCCCTTGCTTACTGTGCCGAGCACCTGCGTGCGCATCGTCGCATCCTGTTCTCGGGCGACGGCTACTCTAACGAGTGGCCCGTCGAGGCCGAGAAGCGCGGACTGTGCAACTTCCGTACCACTGCCGACGCTCTGCCCGCGTTTATCGCGCCGAAGAACCTCGAGCTGTTCGAGAGCATGGGCGTTCTGTCCCACGCCGAGGCCGTCTGCCGCTATGACTGCAAGCTCGAGAAGTACAACAAGCTCATGAACATCGAGGCGACCACCATGGTCCGCGAGGCGCGCCGAACCTACCGACCCGTCATCACCGCGTACGCCACCAAGGTCGCCAAGGGCCTGGAGACCATCCGCGCCGCCGGCGCCGAGGCCGTGATGCAGTGTGAGCAGAACACGCTGAACAAGCTGTGCAGCGGCGTTACGGAGATCAACGAGTCCATCAAGGCGCTCGACGCCCTGCACCAGCAGGCCGAGGCTATCGAGGACGCTCAGCAGCAGGCCAACATGTACGCTCATGAAATCGCTCCCGCGATGGAGCGCCTGCGCGCTGCCGTGGACGCCATGGAGGAGATCGTGGCCGCCGACTACTGGCCCGTTCCCACCTACGACGACATCCTGTTCTACGTGTAGATTTCGCTAGTTAGCAGATAAAGGGCGGCGGGGGATTTCATCCCGCGGTGCGCTCGGCGCCTATGGCACCTCGGGGCACCGCGTGACGAGACCTCCGCCGCCTTTGTTCTCGATAGAGGCCGCGGTGCCAAATAACGCCTTAGTGCGGTGGGCCGGGGATGTCAAAAAGCGCCTTAGTGCGGAGGTTTGGACAAATAATCGCTTAGTGCGGTTCCTGGAGTGACAAATATTGAGTTAGTGCGGTCCGGGCGGGATATAGCAATGGTACCTTATGAATAGGGCGTTCGCATCGCCCAAGCTAGAGGGCTCGGGCGATGCCGCTCGATGCATAGGGGAGCCCCGCCAGGTCTCCCTCGAACCACACTAACGCACTATTTGACCAAACCTCCGCACTAAGCGATTATTTGGCACTCCGGCCGTTTCGCACTAACGCATTATTTGGTCCAGGCTCCGCGCTAACCGCATGACCGTCCTAGTCATTGCCGCGCGAATGGTTGACGCTCTGCGCAAAAGGGCGGCAGGGTATCGTCGCACGGTGCTCTGAGGCGCGATGAGCGCCGAGCGCACCGCGGGATGAACCCCGCCGCCCTCATGTTGATTCGCTGGCAGTTGCCTACGGGCGCAGGCCCATGCCGCCTTCAAGGGTGACGGTCTCGCCGTTCATGTACTTGAAGTCAGGTCCGCAAAGCTGGACGACGACGCGGCCGATCTCGGTCTCGACGTTGCCGTAGTGGCCCGCGGGAGGCATATGGACGTTTGCCTCGAAGGCCTCCGGATAGGCGTTCTGGAAGTTCTCGAGCTGCGCGGTCCAGGCAAGCGGGCAGACGATGTTGACGTTGATGCCATCCGGGCCCCATTCGTTGGCCGCGACGCGCGTGAGGCCGCGGACGCCCTCCTTGGCCGCGGCGTAGGAGCACTGGCCGAAGTTGCCAAAGAGGCCGGCGCCAGAGGCGAAGTTCACTACGGAGCCGCGGGTCTCCTTGAGGTGCGGGTAGCACTTCTGCATATAGAGGAAGGTGGCGTACAGGCCCGAGTAGATGGCTAGGTCGAACTGCTCCATGGAGTGGTCGGCGATGGTAACGCCGGAAGCAGAAGCCTGGGCGTTGTTGACCAGGGCGTCGATGCGCCCAAATGCGGCGATTGCCTCGTCCACTACATGCTGAACAATGGCCTCGTTGTCCTGACCGGCAGAGATGTCTGCCTGGACGGGGAGGACCTTGACGCCGTATTCGGCCTCAAGGGATTCCTTGGCGGCCTCGAGTTTGGCGACGTTGCGGCCGGTAATTACCAGGTTGGCGCCCTCTTTGGCGAAAGCGATGTCGATGCCGTAGCCGATCGATCCCGCCGATCCATCCTTGAGGGTCGCCTTGCCGCCGCCGGTGACGATAACGGTTTTGCCGGTGAACAATCCCATGTCATAACTCCTTTCATAGTCGCGGAGCGTCCGCGAGTTGGATGTATATGCATGCCGGTGCATGGCGCAAAGATACCCTACGGCTTACAGTTTCATTCGGCTTACTTCTGACGAGATAGGTGATAGGTTGAAACTAGAGGGCAAACGGTATGTTTGGTAGAAAAACAAATAGATTGTTACAAATTGGTTCGATCCTTGTCTTGTCCCGCCTTTGTAATCGTCATCTTTTTGTGCACTCTTTTACATCGCGGGAGTTCTGCTATACTTTCTACCGCTGTCCCCATCGTCTAGCGGCCAAGGACGCCACCCTTTCAAGGTGGATATCACGGGTTCGAATCCCGTTGGGGGCACCATTTGATGCGTATCCGGATCTCCTAAGGCGGGGGTCCGGATTTTTCGTAATTAGAGGCGGCTTTTCAGGACGTATTGCAGCATGCTTGCCATGCAGGTGGACTAGAGACTTTATAAGAATTGAAGGGGGCATTCTCCACAATGAACGTTCGTCAGATTGCGCGCGCCGGCGTATTCGTCGCGCTTCTTACCGTTGCTTCCTGGGTGAGTATTCCGCTAGGTCCCGTCCCCTTTACCTTGCAGACAATGGCGTTGGCGCTGTTGCCGGCGGTGCTCGACGGTGCTACCGCGTGCGCGGCGGTGGGGGTGTACCTGTTGCTTGGAACGCTGGGCTTGCCGGTGTTTGCCGGTTTTGGCAGCGGAATCGCTTCTATTGTTGGCCCTACGGGCGGCTTTCTGTGGGGCTTTTTGCTGGGCACCGCGGTAGCGGGCGCGCTTGCCAAGGCGCTTGCGGGCAAGGTCTCGCGTTTTGCCGGGGTTCTTATCGCTGATGTCGCGATGCTGCTTGTTGCCTATGCATGCGGTACGGTGCAATTGATGATTGTCGCCCAGCTGGACGTGGCGCCGGCGCTGACGCTTGCGGTGATCCCCTTTATTGTTCCCGACGCCATCAAGCTTGCCGTGGGGGCACGCATTGGTTGCGTGGTCGAAAAGTCTCGAGCGATGGCTGCTTAGATTTTGCATAAGAGCGATATGCAAAGCGCCCCGTTGGATTGTTGAAGTCCAGCGGGGCGCGGTTGGTTGGATGATGAGGACCGCGGCAATGCCTACGAATGGCTGGTTGCGGCTTGATAGCGCATCTCGCAGCGCTCTGCCGGGGCGATACGAACGCGGGGCGAATAAATCACGTGCGTGCGGCAAAACGAGGTGCACAGGTCGCATCCAGCGCAGGCGTCCGCATCGACGGTATAAGCGGGCGGAGCAAAGACAAGGGCGGGACACCCGGTAATCTGCTTGCAGCGGTGGCAGCCCACGCAGGCGATGCGGTCGATATCCACCGGCTCGGGAGCGCGGTCGCCTTGCAGCTGGACGCAGGGCGAGCAGAAGGCGACGGCGTGGACGCCGGGGCGCGCGAGCATGTCGCGCAAGATATCGGTGCAGGCCAGCGTGTCGAGCGGATCGACGGCGACCACGTCATCGATGCGAAGGTCTTCGACTATATGCTGGCACAACCCCTCGATGGCCTCTGCGCCAAGGAAGGCGCGGCTGGAAACCATAACAGCGAGGATCGTGACGGCGCCCTCCGCGGCAAGCCCGGCGAAGCGTCGGGGCGCATCGTCCGCGGCAACCTCGGTATCCAGGGCGAAATGGATGCAAGCCTCGACGGCGGGTTGGTCTACGGCGCCGCCACTGGGAACCTCTTGCTTGTAGCGGGGCAGCAAGGCGTCTTCGCCGCCGGTGCAGGTGGTTGCCGCCGGGTGCATGTATCCCGTCGCGGCGCAACCGGCGTTACCGCAGATCACCTTGTTCTTGCCTCGACCAAGGGCTTCCTTGCAGGCGATGTAGGCGGCGCGATGCGGGCAGCCCGCGCACGATACGCCGCGTTCGACCTTATGCATGGGAGGCACCCTCGTCCTGGGATGCGGCGTCGTCGGGGTTATACGGCTCGCGGCTCAAGAGCTCAAGCTCAAAGTTGAGGCTGCAGCCTGCCATGGGGTGATTGAAGTCAAACACGGTCATGCCGTCGTCCTCAACCTTGACCACGCGGGCTAGCTGCTGGTGGCCTGTCTCGTTCATTAGGTAGATCATCTCGCCCACAACAAGGTCGTCGTAGTTGGGGATCTCGATGGTGGGCATTTGGTATAGCAGCTCCATGCGACGCTCGCCATATGCGTCGCGCGGTTCAAGGTGGACCTTTTTGGTCTCGCCCGGCTTCATGGAGAGCACGGCCATCTCAAACCCGGGAACAACCTCATGGTTGCCCTCTATATAGGTAAGCGGCGTGCGACCGCGCGTGGTGTCGAACACCTCGCCATCGTCGAAGCTGCCGGTGTAGTGGACGCAAACCTTGTGCTTAAGAGAGAAGTCTGACAATGCAAGACCCTTTCAATTGCGAATAACGGTGCTGGGGGCGCGTGCACGCCCACCCTAGTACTGTAGCCGCTTGCGCCCCGCGTGCGCAACCATATGTGAGAGGCGTCCGCTTGCGTGGGGCGCGTGGGACCGGAAAGGCGCTTAGAAGCCGTAGCGGCGCGCGAAGGTCTCGGATTCCTCTTGGATGCCGTCGATAGACATGGCCCAACCGGTGAAGTCCGGCGTGTCCGCAATGATGCCATCAGCCTCCCAAACGGCTTGGTGCGTGAGGTTCCATGCTTCTTTAACGGGCGGGCGCACCGGCAGGTACGGTGCGAGGTACGTGGGGTTTAGTAAGAAGAACGCACCGCCTTCGCAGCGGAAGGCAAAGTCCTTGAGCGCACGGCGGGCATTTTTGCGGCGGCCCAGCTTGTAGAGCAGCAAAGCGCGCCCTAGCAGGTACCAGGGCGAGTCTTGCAAGGCGGCGGCAGGGTTTGACTGCGCGGCGGCAAAGAACCCTTCCTCGTCCTCAAGGCGGGCGAGTGCGAGCATAAGGGTGCCCACGGCAAAGTTGGGGTAGCCCTGCGTGCGCATAATTATGCGGGCATAGCGGGCGGCAGCCTTGTAGCGTGCGGTCACCATGCAGCCCTGCGCAAGGCATTCAACGGTGTGCAGCCATCCAACCACCTCGGGGTCGGTGCCGGTGAGGTAGGCTGCGGCAAGCACGCGGTCGTCTGCATTGGCTGCGGATTCGGCTGCGTGGTTGGGCGCGCCCGAGAAACCGGGCGCAGAGTTTGCAGCTAGCAGCAGGTTGTTGCCAACGGTGGAGAGTAGGGGGTCGTTTCGCGCGGCATCAAGGGCGGCGTCGCTCCAAAACATGGGGGCTGTGGATAAGAACCCTCGTCCGCTTTCTTCAAGGGTGCCGCGTGCCTCTAGCTCAAGGCGCATAAGGTCGTTGATGCAGTCATCCAAGGGCACGTTGGCGAGCAGGATGTCGACCAAGCGCGCATCGATGCAGGTGGGATCCGTTTTGGCGATTTTGAAAAGGTTCAGGCGCGTTTGCTCAAACAACCGGGAGCGCTGGCTCTCATACTCCTCGTCCGACAACTCTTCCATGCGCGAGAGGCCGGAATGCAGGTTGGCATGGACGCGAGCGTAAGACAGGCATGCCTGCGCATGGACCTCTGTGGCATAGGTCTCGGGGTGTAGGGCAATTTCATCGCGCACCAGCTCAATTGCCGCGGGCGTTAGGTCTGGATGCTCGCGGGCGTAGGTGCGGGCCAGAAATGCGGGAACATACAGGGAGGGCTCCATTAGTTCTCACCCCCGGTGGCGCCGCCAAAATGGGGCGCAAGCTGAGCGTCCTGTTGGTCAAGCGCGTCTTGAACGGCATCGTTTTGCGAGATCCATGTAGAGAACGAGGAAGCCTCCGGTGCCCCCATGCCCTCTTGGAGCAGCGGCGTGGCCTCGCTGATGGCCAGCACCAGTTCGTCCTCGCTGCCGGGCATCACGTTGACGCGGCCAAACACGCCCTCCGGGAACTCCGCTTGGTAGAACAGGGCGTGCGCTGCATGGGGGCTTCGCTTGAGCAGTAGCCGCAGCAGACGCGAGGCGCCGTCATAGTCAAGCTCGCGGTACGCGACGCTCATCTGCGCCAAAAGAGACCAGGGGTCCAGGTCCTTCTCAGCGGGGTGGGGGCGACGGTTGCGGGGAGAGGGCAGCGCGTAGCTTACCGCGTGGCGGCGACGGTAGTCGGCGAGCTCTTTGCGGGTTGCCTCGAGTTTTGCCAGGGCGAACATGCCGGTGTGCCGGACATCGCCGGGGTCGTCCGGGGCGTAGGAGAGGCTCTCTTCCGCTGTGCGCAAGGCAAGACGGTATTGCCCGCAGATAAGCGCCTGGGATGAGATGGCCGCCAGCCAGCGCAGGTACGGGTTGCGCCCTATGCCCGCGGCGAACTCGCGGCTGTAGGGGTCTTGGGCGGAGGCGACCATAAGGGCGCAATCATGCTCGACCTCTTCACGCGCGTCGAGCAGGTAGCTCACGTACTCGTCGTTTGATTGCGCAACCAGGGCGCTCAGCATGCGCCGGGCGTCCCAGTTGGAAGGGTCGAGCTCCGCCGCCTCGCGCAACATACCCTCGGCCTCGTCGCTCATGCGATCGATTTCCGCCTCGTCCGTTACGAAGGGAATGCGGTAATCGACCATCTCGGCGGCGCGCGTGGTTAGATGAAACGAGCGGTCCTCGTCCGTTTCAATGAGGCGTGCGGGGTCTTGGCTGTATACGTCCATGTCGCGTTCGATGAACGCGGGGTTCTCAAGGGGAAAGACGCGCTTGCGGCGCATGTCTTGGAGTATGAGGCGCAGGCAGTCTTCCTGTATGGGATCGAATGACACGGGCGCCTCCTTTCTAATAGCTGGTAATTGCAACAGTGTAACGTTGTTTACCGGCGTGCAAGGTGCGTGAAGGCCCTAAAAACCCGCGCATCTACACCAGTTTGGAGGCCATGTCCTCGTCCTGCACAATTTCGACTACCAAACCATGCGGCAGGCAGACAATCTGCTCGCCCGCCCGGCTAATGGGATCGTGGTTGACGCAGACTTGGTTGGAGCAGTTGGACGAGATCACGTCGACTTCACCGTTTTTTATGCGGATGGTGTTCTTGCCGTCCTCGGCGCTGCTCTTTATGGCGTCGGCGGTGGTGTCGACCGTGTATTCGGCGTTGGACGAGAGCGGGTCGGCGCGGTAGAAACCGCTTTTGGTTTGGCAGACCACCATGGCACCGGAGCCTCCTTGGGACTGCTGGCCGTCCCGTCCTCCAAGGGTGCGCGCGCCGAACGCGAGAGCGCATATTATGACCGTTACGGCGAGAATAGCAAGCAGAATTCGGTCACCGGTTTTAAGGGTTTTGCCCATGGGAAAGACCTCGCAGGTACGTGGTGTGAGCGCGCGATTGTTCGCGAAAGATGAAACATGTTCACCTAATTATATGGAATGAAAAAATAGCAGGACGGTAAAATAACGTTGAGCCGTGCAGATCGCATGCACGACCCCCGGGAAGCAACGGGGCCGTTTGGGTGCCCCGTTATTTTGGGCAGATCCACGCCTGGATCTGTAGAGTGGAGGCAATCCTATGGGACGTTTTACCAATCCTCGCGACCTGTATTTTGGTGAGGGCGCTCGTCATGAGGTGAAGAACCTCAAGGGCTCCCGCGCCATGATCGTCACCGGTGGCGGCTCCATGCGCCGCGGCGGCTTCCTGCAGGACGTCGAGGCAGACCTCAAGGAGGCCGGCTTCGAGGTAGAGATCTTCGAGGGCGTCGAGTCCGATCCTTCCGTTGACACCGTCATGAAGGGTGCCAAGGCCATGGAGGACTTCCAGCCCGACTGGATCATCGGCATCGGCGGCGGCTCGCCCATCGACGCCGCTAAGGCCATGTGGCTGTTCTACGAGTATCCCGAGGAGACCTTCGAGCAGGCCGTCGTGCCCTTCTCCTTCCCGGAGCTCCGCACCAAGGCCAAGTTCTGCGCCATCGCCTCTACGTCCGGCACCGCTACCGAGGTCACCGCATTCTCCGTCATCACCGACTACGAGAAGGGCATCAAGTACCCGCTCGCCGACTTCAACATCACCCCTGATGTCGCCATCGTCGACCCCGAGCTCACCTACACCATGCCCGCCAAGCTGTGCGCCCACACCGGTATGGACGCGCTGACCCACGCCATCGAGGCATACGTCTCCACCGCCGGCTCCATGTACACCGACGGCAACGCGCTGCACGCCATCCGCGAGATCGTCGAGTGGCTGCCCAAGTCCTACCAGGGCGACCATGAGGCGCGCGCCCACATGCACGACGCCCAGTGCATCGCCGGCATCGCCTTCTCGTCCGGCCTGCTGGGCATCGTCCACTCCATGGCCCACAAGACCGGCGCCGCATTTACCGGCGACCACATCATCCACGGCTGCGCCAACGCCATGTATTTGGGCAAGGTCATCCAGTTCAACGCTAAGGACGAGCGCGCCCGCAGCCGCTACGCCTTCATCGCCAAGGACATCCTGCATCTTGAGGGCGAGACCGAGGACGAGCTGGTTGCCGCTCTGGTCCAGAAGATCCGCGACCTCAACGACGCCCTGGACATCCCGCAGGGCATCAAGAACTACGGCAAGGCCGGCGTGAAGGCCGACGAGTCCATCATCGACTACGAGGAGTTCGAGGCCAAGAAGCATGACGTCGCCGCGAACGCCATCCTGGACGCCTGCACCGGCTCCAACCCGCGCCAGCCCTCTCAGGAGGAGATGGAAAAGCTCCTCGAGTGCGTCTACAACGACACCCCGGTTGAGTTCTAATTCATCTTGCAGATGATTGCGAGGGGCCAGGTGGCAAGAAACTGCCTGGCCCCTCTTTTTGCGTTCAACCGCATATGCGTCGCGTTCATGGGGCTGGTGCCTTATTATGGCTTGCTAGGTCATGCGGACGATGATGCGGGGGATGCAGGTGGCAAGAAAAGATGTTATGGGCGTTGTCCTCGCGGTCACCCGCGTGCTTTTGCTCCTTGCAATCTCCTGGCCCGTTGCGGTTTTGCTTGTGTATGGCACTTCTATGTTCGATACCGGGTGGGTGCGAGCCCAGCCCGCAGAGCTCTTTACCAATGCCGGCGCGTTGACGTTTGCCATAGCGGCAATCATCCTTCTTTGCGAATGGGCGCTGCGCCGTCTCTGTCGCCATCGCGATCGTTTTCCGCGCCTGCTCGATATCCTGGCGCCCCAGCTTAGCGTTAAAAGCGTGATTGCCCATGCCCTGGTGCTCTTTGCGCTGTGGAGTTTTTGGCTTGTGGCGTTTTGCCCGGGTTCTATGCTCTACGACACGTATTACCAGATATGCCAGTCCTATCCAGAGGATAGCTCGGTGTATTTTGGCGTGTGGAATGTGCCCGGGGTAGAGCTTGACGCACACTTCTCCGATCATCATCCCATTCTCGATACGCTGATCTACGGCTTCGCCGCGCAGACAAGCGAGGCGCAGACGGGATCATGGAACACCGGCCTGTTCACGCTCGCCACGGTGCAGTCGCTTGTAGCGGCGATCTGCTTTTCGTACGCCTTGGCAACGGCGCGCGATATGGGCGCGCCGCGGACGCTTTGCGCCGTGGTCTTTATCTTGGTGGGCTTGGTGCCCGCGTTTGGGCACTATGCGTCGCTCAACATGAAGGACTCCATCTTCTCGCCCATCTATCTTCTATGGTTCACCCTTATCGCGCGTTTGGTTAACAGCAAGGGGGCGCTTGCGCGCTCGCCGGGGTTCTTCATCGCTTTGCTGGTCTTCGGGGTTCTGTGCGCGCTGACTAAGAAGACGGGCGTGTACGTGGTCGTGCCAACCTTGGCAGCTTTGGCCCTCATCTATTGGCGCGCATGGTGGAGGCTTGGCCTGCAGGCCCTTGCCGTGGGCGGCGTGATGTGGGTTGTGCTGCCCCAGGCGGTGTTTCCCGCGCTCGATGTGGCGCCGGGCGGTAAGCAGGAGATGCTGGGCCCTATGTTTCAGCAGACCGCACGCTTACGTGGTCGAGCATGGGGACGAGATCGACAAAGACCAACGCGAGGCCATCGATGACGTGCTTCGCTATGACACGCTCGCGGAGCGCTACGAGCCCGCATGGGCTGACCCGGTGAAGTACAAGTACGTATACAACGCGTCCCAAAAGGCTTGGGATGCGTATTTTGCCGTGTGGGCCCAGCAGGGGATGGATGACCCGCAGGTCTATTTTGAAGCCCTGGTCGCACCCATTGCAGGGTTTGTATCGCCCAAGGGTGCGGTGCAGCTCAAAGACGCGCTGTGGGATAAGCAGCGCGGCGGAACAGAGCTGCTGACCCGTCCCGCCAACCTAAGGGGCATGCGCCAGGCGGCAACGGAGGTGTTCGAGGCAGCGACCGAGACTCCCGTCATCAACGTGCTCATGATGAGCGCGCTCTACGCGATTTGGATTCCCGCATTGTGTCTTTGGGTATGCGTGAGAAGGTCGCCTCGCTGGATCCCGTTGTTTATCCCCGTGGTCCTCACCGTAGGGGCGGTGCTGATGTCGCCCATGTACGATACGCGCTACGCGCTGCCCATGATTTACACCGCCCCCGTTCTTCTATGCTTCTGTGCGGCAGGCGTCGCATCAAAGGCAAAGCCGGAGCATGAGGGCGCGGACGATGAACCCGTGGACGATAGCGTCGTGAGTGCCGGTGTGCCCTGCTAGCGGGTTTAACCCGGGAGGGACCCCAAGCCTTTCCTCGTCCAAATGTGAATCTGTATTAACAGTCATTAAATTTGCGTCCAATCAGGTATTAGAGTGTTAATCTCTCGAACTACTAAATATTCAAGCGCGCTGCATGCGATTTAGTGCATACAAGGCGTGTCCGATGGCTGCCAAAAGGATGGGGCTGCGGGCGCGCCGGGCGATAGGGAGACGTTAGCGTCGGGAGGGCGAAAGACGATGGGTATTCAAGTTGGCGTTATGGGGGCTGCCGGTTACGCGGGGGCAGAGCTGGTGCGATTGGTGCTTGGCCACCCCGATATGGAGCTTGCTGCCGTGACGTCCAACGCGGACGCCGGCGTTGCGCTCGCCGATGTATACCCCGCCTTTGCCGGCGCCACGGATCTGGCGTTTACCACGCATGATGACCCGATCCTGCTTGATTTGGATGCCGTGTTCTTGGCGGTGCCGCATACAGCTGCCATGGCGGCGGTGCCTAAGCTGCTTGAGCACGGCGTCTCTGTATTCGACCTGTCCGCGGACTATCGCCTTAAGGACGCCGGTGTGTACCAGGCGTGGTACGACACCGAGCACACATCGCCCGAATTGCTTGAAACGCGCGCCTTTGGCCTACCCGAGCTGTTTGCGGGCGATCTTGCAAGCGCTGTCGCGACACATGCTGCGGGCGACCCCGTGCTGGTTGCATGCGCGGGCTGCTATCCCACCGCTACGTCGCTGGCCGCGCTGCCGGCTATCAAGCAGGGCTGGGTTGCCGATGCCGGCGCCATTGTAGTCGATGCCATTTCCGGTGTGACCGGGGCCGGCAAGGGCGCCAACCAGCGCACGCACTTCTGCAGCGCGGACGAGAACCTGGAGGCCTACGGCGTGGGCAAGCATCGTCATACGCCTGAGATCGAACAGATTCTGGACGCGAAGGACCGCGTGGTGTTTACCCCGCATCTGGCTCCGCTTAAGCGCGGCCTGCTTTCCACCGTCACGCTGCCGCTCGCTGCGGACTTTGCGGGCGATGACGGGTTGAATGCGGATGAGGTTGTGGCCGCGTATCGCGAGTTTTACAAGGATTCACCTATGGTGCGCGTGCTCGATGCGGGGCAGATGCCCAAGACCTCGAGCGTGGTGGGCACCTGCGGCTGCCATATCGGCCTTGCGCTCAACAAACGCGCCGGCGTGCTGGTGGCGGTCGCCGCCATCGACAACCTGTGCAAGGGCGCCGCCGGCCAAGCGGTACAGTGCGCGAATATTGTGTACGGCTGGGACCAGCGACGAGGACTCCCCATGGTCGCGATGCCCGTTTAACCAGCGGGCGAGCTTGCGCCGCGATGTGTCGCGGCCAACGGCTACACTAAGAACAACGAACCACCGCCCGTCTTCGCGTGGGCGGTTCTTGTGGGGAGACAGCTGATTATGAATATCGACCACTTTGAAACATGCATTCGCACCGTGCCGGCGGGAGGCGTTACCAGTCCCAAGGGCTTTAAGGCCGCAGGCATCCATGCGGGCTTTCGCAAGAACCCGCAGCGCCTCGATATGGCCTGCGTGACGGCTGACAAGCTCGCCTCGTGCGCGGGCGTCTTCACCACCAATCGCTTCTGCGCGGCGCCCGTGCAGGTGAGTCGCCGGAACCTAGGCGGTGCGGAAAAGGGCTACGGTCTGGTAAAGGGTATTGTCATCAACTCCGGCAACGCCAATGCCGCCACGGGCGAGCAGGGTCGCGCGGTTGCTGCCGAGACGTGCGAGATCGCCTCGCAGATCTTGGGCTGCGAGAGCGAACAGGTGCTGGTTGCCTCTACCGGCGTGATTGGCCAGACGCTGGGCATCGAGTTGTTCGAGACGGGACTGCCCGCGGTGATCGATGCGCTCTGCGTTTCCGGCGGTGCGGACGCAGCGCGCGCAATCATGACCACGGACACGCATTCCAAGGAATATGCGATTTCCTATACTAGCCAGACGCTGCAGTATGCCGACTGCACCTTTACCGTAGGCGGTATGTGCAAGGGCTCCGGCATGATCATGCCCAACATGGCGACCATGATCGCCGTGATCACCACCGACGCCCCGGTGGAGCCGCGGGTCCTGCATTCGATCTTGAAGCAGACGGTGGACGCGACCTTCAACAAGGTGACCGTCGACTCGGATTCCTCGACCAACGATACCTGCATCATGCTCGCCTCCGGTGCCGCCGGCGCGGACGCCGCCCCCATCGAGGAAGGCAGCGATGCCTACAACGAGCTGCTCTACGCCGTGCATGAGGTGTGCGAGACGCTCGCCCGCACCATCGCGTCCGACGGCGAGGGCGCGTCGCGACTGGTGACCGTCAACGTGACCGGTGCCGCAACGGACGAGGACGCCGATACGGCGGCGCGCGCCGTGGCCAACTCGCCGCTGGTCAAGACCGCCATCGCCGGCCATGACTGCAACTGGGGCCGCATCGCCATGGCATTGGGTAAGTGCGGCGTCGCCTTTAACCAAGAGGATGTCTCAATCGATATCATGGGCATGCCCGTATGCCGCGGAGGCCTTACCGTTGCGTTTGATGAGGACGAGGCGCTGCGACGCTTCGAGGCGCCCGAGATCGTGATCTCGTGCGATTTGAGCGCGGGCGAGCATACCACCACGGTGTGGACCTGCGACCTCACCCATGACTACGTCACCATCAACGGAGACTACCGCACGTAGGCCGTGCCTGCGGGTCCGTAAGGGGCCCCGGTTCGTACGATGGGAGACGTTCATAAGGGGAGAGCTATGAAGTACGCAAGGGATTCTCGTCCCGGAATATCGCATGAAAAGACCGCGCAGCTGCTGTTTGAGGCGCTGCCGTGGATTAAAAACCTAACCGGCAAGACCATTGTTATCAAGTACGGCGGGGCGGCCATGGTCGATCCCAAGCTGCGCGATGACGTGATGAGCGACATCGTCCTGCTCAAGATCATCGGCGTGAACCCGGTGATCGTGCACGGCGGCGGCGCGGACATCAACGCGGCGCTTAAGCACTACGACATTCCCGTCGAGTTCAAGGACGGTCAGCGCGTCACCTCGCCGGAGGCCATGGAGATTGTGCGCGAGGTGTTGGTGGGTAAGGTGAACCAGGAGCTGGTCGCCGCTATCAACCAGCACGGCAACCTGGCGGTGGGCGTGTCCGGTGCGGACGCGGGCACCATTATCGCCGAGCAGCTCGACCCGGATTTGGGCCGCGTGGGAAACATCGTGCGCGTAAACTCCGGCTACCTTGAGAGTATCATGGCCAACGACTACATCCCCGTGGTCGCAACGGTTGCCGCGGGCGAGGACGGCGGGTTCTTCAACATCAACGCCGACGTCGCCGCCGGCCATATCGCCGCGGCGGTTCACGCGCACAAGGCAATCTTCCTTACCGACGTCGACGGCCTGTACGAGGACTTCTCTGACAAGGACTCGCTCATCTCCAACCTCACTTTGGCGGAAACCCAGGATATGCTGGACAAAGGTGAAATCGACCGCGGTATGATTCCAAAGCTGCAAAGCTGCATCCACGCGTTGCGCGGCGGCGTGTTCCGCGCCCACATCATCAACGGCACCACGCCGCACTCGCTGTTGTTGGAGCTTTTGACCGATGCCGGCGTGGGCACCGTGATGCACTCGACCGAGGCGGCATATGAGAATGACACCCATCCCCATCCGCTTGGCGTCTTCGCCTCGCGCTTGGTGGAGAATCTGGACGAATAAGGAGGCGGCGATATGTCGCTAGGTTTGCAAAAAGCTCTGGAATCCAGCTATGTAATGAATACGTTCGCGCGCATGCCCGTGGAGTTTGTCGAAGGGCACGGCATGACGTTGGTGGGCGATGACGGAACGGAATATCGCGACTTCCTCGCTGGTATCGGCGTGTGCTCCCTGGGCCACTGCCATCCCGTGCTGGTAGAGGCTATCCAGCGTCAGGCGGAGCGCCTGCTGCACGTCTCCAACTACTACTACATCGAGCGGCGCGGCGAGCTGGCTGCGATTCTGTCCAAGTTGGCATCCGGCGATATGGACGGCGCTTTAATGATCGCCGATGCGGTGCGCGCCGGCGACGAGGCCGCCGCGGTCGCCTTGGGTTTGCCTACTGAGAACGACCAGGTATGGAAGACGTTCTTTGCCAATTCCGGCGCGGAGGCGAACGAGGGCGCAATGAAGCTCGCCCGCCTCTACGCCAAGCGGTCTGGCAACGGCGGCAACACCATAGTGGCCCTGCGCGGCAGCTTCCACGGCCGCACGCTGGAGACTATCGCCGCCACCATGCAGGACCGCCTGCAAGATGCCTTTAAGCCGCTGCCGCAAGATTTTCTTGCCTGCACGCCTAACGACGTGGACGAGCTCACCGCGCTCTTCGAGGAACACGGCAGCGAGGTCTGCGCCGTTATGGTCGAGCCCATCCAGGGTGAGAGCGGCGTTCATCCGTTGACGCCCGAGTTCTTCAAGGCCGCGCATGACCTAGCCCATGCCCACGGCGCACTGCTTATCGCGGACGAGGTCCAAACGGGCGTCTTCCGTTCCGGCAAGCCCTTTGCGTTCCAGGCTTACGGCATCGAGCCAGATATCATGAGTCTTGCCAAGGGCATCGCCGGCGGCGTCCCCATGGGCGCGGTGATGGCGAAGGCATCCGTTGCCGATGCCTTCAACCCCGGTGACCACGGCACCACGTTTGGTGGCAGCGCCCTGGCCGTGGCGGCATCTTGCGCCGTGCTGTGCGAGCTTGTCCGCGGCGAGTACGATAAGCATGCCCAGGAGGTCGGCGATTACATGGCCGCGCGCCTGGCTGGTCTGCCCCATGTGATCGACGTGCGCGGATGCGGGCTCATGCTTGGCTGCGATTTGGACGATGCCGCCGGCGATGCGCATGACGTGGTCGGCGCTGCTCTTGCAAGCGGTTTCGTCATCAACGCGACGGGTGCTCACACCCTGCGCTTTCTGCCACCGCTAATTTGCGAACGCCAGGACGTCGACGCGCTTATCGATGCGCTCTCCGCGATTCTCGCGTAGCTTATCTTGACGTAGCGTTTACGGCAAGCGCCGTTCGCGACAAAGCAGCGTTTACGAGTAACGTTTAGATCGCATATCGCGCGGCGTCTCACGGGGCGCCGCGCGTTTTTTTGCAGTCCCCGCACAATCACGAGTGCTGTCCGCGCGGGGCATCTGCTCCATCGTCATGCTGTGACAAAAAACGCTTTAGTGCGAGAAGAGCGGCGTGTCAAATAAAGGCTTAGTGCGGAGGTTTGGTCAAATAGTGCGTTAGTGCGGTTTGGAGGGGGTTCGAATCGACGATTTTATACATCGAGCGATATCGACCAATCCCTCTAACTCGAAATATAAGAATGCGCTATTCATAAGGTACCCCGTCTATCTCTCGACCGGACCGCACTAACGCACTATTTGGCACGATATGGACCGCACTAACTAACTATTTGTCCCAACGTCCGCACTAAGCCATTATTTGGCATACCCTGCATCTCGCGGCAACGCGCTATTTGGTCCCGTCGCCCCCGCAGGTCAAGAAGCTCCCGCAAGCCAGGATGCCCCCGCAAGCCGGGTCGTCCTTCAACGCCGCACCCCTCGACAGCAAGCATCTCAAATAAAAACGGCGCCTTCATGGCGCCGTTGACAAATCTATGGTGGGCGATGAGGGATTCGAAAACTCGCTGCATGGATAAAAAGGGCTTCCTAGCTGGCGTTATACATTTCACTCAGTTTGAAAATGCGCCATTGTGCGCCGTTTTGCACTGCTCTCGTTCTATTCGGTTCCACAAACAAGTTTGCTATCTCAATCGCGAGCCCGGCGATTAGTTGGTAGCGCTATATTGTTTCTCTATATACTTATTAGCTGGCTCAATTTGTATTATTGACATTCTATGTAATGGCGTTATAGTAGGCGGTGTGAAGAGGTGCGGAGCCGGTATGTCCGATCGCACTCGGGATTTGCCGCCTTACTGGCGGCTTTTCTCGTTTAAGGGGTGCAAATGGACAAACCCTTTAAGACCATCGAACAGCAGATGGCAATCCTTCGATCTAGAAATATGGATGTCGATCCGGCGTACGCGGGCGTACTTAAGCGCGAGGGCTACTACTCCGTTGTGAACGGATACAAAGCCCCATTTCTGGACTTTGTTGGAAACGGTGTTGACCTTCAAGACGTATATCGCGATGGTACGTCGCTTGGCGACGTATACCGCTTGTTTAAGTTCGATAGAGACCTCAGGCTAACGATGATGCGTTATTTTGCCGAAGCGGAAGCAGCCTTGAAGACCGTATGTGCCTACAGGTTTTCCGAAGTTCACCAAGGCGAGAAGGAGCCCTACCTTATCCCGGCAAACTATCGTTCTGAAAGTTCGTACCAACCGAGAATCCTCGAACTCATTGATTCTTTCAAATCGATATTGCACAAACCTCCGCACGACAAGAAAAGGGGCTTTAAACGCGAGTATATCCATCACTATGTGAGGAATCACGACGAGACCCCATTGTGGGTGCTCACGAACTTCCTTATGCTCGGCCAAGTCTTCAAGTTCTACGAGTATCAAAACGAGTCGATGCGAAATTACATTGCTAAAGGGTTCTCAGAGCTATACCGCGAATCCCATGGAGTCGAGATCAAGATTAGTCAGAAAAGGCTGAGAATGGCATTCGATCACATTAAGGATTTCCGGAATATATGCGCGCATGATGAACGGCTCTACTGTGCCAGGGTGTCTCCGGGGCGCGACGTGACATTCGCGAGCATGCTTGGCGACCTCGAGCTGGTACTGTCGAAGGACGAGCATGCCCGCATGCAAGGCGAGATAATACATCTCCTTCATGAAATGATGAATGACCTCGGAGGCGAAACGGCGATGATCGTTCTCGACGGTATGGGCGTCACTGACCTTAGCCGCACGTTCTTTTCTTTCGCATAAGAAGGAGTTCGACCTTGTTTTAGTTTCATTTGGTAAAAATGCCCCGTCTCCGCCGGGGCGGCGGAGACGGGGCTGAAAGTGCTAGTTCAGTAGGCTTGCCACCATCGCGGCGGCCTCGGCGCGCGTGCACGCCTTGTTTGGCATGAGCTTGCCGGCGCCGCCCACGACGCCCTGCTCGACCGCCCACGCCATGGATTCCTGAGCCCATGCGGGAACTTCGGCCCAGTCCGGGAACCCGGTGGGCCGGCCAACTGGCGCGGGGTTGCTCTGCCAGTTGTGGAGCATCGCGACAACCTCAGCGCGCGTGGCGGCGTCGTCCGGCCGGAACTTGTCCGCCTTGGCCACGACGCCCGCGTCCGCCGCCCAGCACAGGGCCTCGTAGTACCAGGGGTTCGGGGCGACGTCCTCGTACGGCTCGAGGTAGCCGGACAGGTCGGCGCGCGCCGCGTTGGCGACCATGGCCACGGCCTGGGCGCGCGTGAGCGCGTCGTCCGGACCGAAGCGGTCGGCGCCGTAGCCCTTGAGGTAGCCCTCGCGCACGCACTCCTCGACCGCTCCGATGTACCAGGCGCCGGGATCGAGGTCGCCGAACCTCGCGAGTACCTCTGGCAGGGGCGTCTCGGGCTCCGCTGCCGCCCCGGTCATCACGTCGTACCAGTATTGTGCTCGCGCCTCGAACTCCCCGCGCTGCGACCCGTACAGCTGCCCCGGGCAGCTCGTGGCCATGAAGTGCTTGTGGGGCTGCATGTTGACGCCCCATTGGGGTCGGCCGAGCCCGTACTCCCTGCAGATAGCCGCCGCGAGGTGCGCGCCGGCGTCCAGGCACGCCTCGGTAACGGTGCCGTCTGCGAGGTTGGCGTGCTCGATGTTGATCGAGCGGCAGTTCGCGTCGAAGTCGCCGAGCGCCCACCCGGTGTCGCGGTCCCACACGAGCTGTCCGACCTCGCCGCGGGACGCGACCGCGTAGTGGGCGGACGCCTCGCGGCTCTGCCACGTCGAGTAGCAGGTGTCCGTGTCCCCGTTGCTCGCCATGTAGTGGATCCCGACGAACTCGACCTTGCGGCCGCTGCGGCCGCTCGTGAAGTGCTTCGTCAGCAGCTTGATTACGTCAGGCTCAAGCTTCTCGTAATCCATGCATCCTCCTATGGCATCGTCTCGTATATTTGCTGGTGCCGGTCGAATCCGTAAAGTTCCCAGAGCCTCTCCTCGATTTTGTCCATGCATAGCTGGCTGCCCGTGAACTCGTCGTAGTCCTCCGGGTTCACGCATGCGCTCGATTCGATGATGACGAAACCGTTCGGGAGCTGGCACTCGGCGACCGTGCACTTGTCGAAGGCTGTGTGGAAGGAGATGGTCGACCTGTCGAGGATGTCCATGATCTCATCGACCGATACCTTTACGTTACTCATCTCGCCCGCCGATCTCGACTCCAAGCAGCGCGTCGAGCCATTTCGAGGTCACGCCGACGCCCTTGAAGAGCGTGTAGGCGGTCTGCACGCCTCCGACCAGGGCGAAGACGCATGTTACCCAGGATGCCGGGTCGCTTGGGATGCCCGATACGAAACCGGTGACGACGCCGGCGATGAGCGAGAGCGCTATGGCCATGAAGCGCGCCGCGGTTCCTGACATGGCTTCGGTCTTGATTAGCTGCACGCCGAACGGGACGGCGAGCGATAAGGTGAGAGCCATCACCATCTGCATTTCAGTCATAGATACTCCTATAGTCCGATGTTTCTGAGCATGTAGTTGACGGCTGCCATGATGACGCCGCCGATGATCAACCAGACCGCCTTGCCCCACTTCTCCGCCGAGTCCTTCGCCGGTTGTATAGACAGCAGGTCAACCTTTCCGTCGATGCGGTCGAGTTTCGACCCGAATCCGCTTAGCTGCTCGTCCCTGAAGCGGTCCCGCTCCTCAGTCCTGATGAGCATGTCGTGCAGGCTATCGATTTCCTTGCCGTGCTCGGTGACTCGCGTTTCGAGGGTGGTTACCCTTCCGGCAAGCATCTTTACCTGCACTTCTGGTGGCTGGGTTTCCATCTCTACGCCACCTTTCTCCATCCCTGCGGATACTCGTCAGGTTTCCATGTGTTGGCATCTATCAGCGACTCGTAGACAGGGGAGCCCGCATTCGGGTAATGCCTCAAGTCTCCCTTGTTGACCTGGTTGTATTCGCCGCCGGGCTGTTTCCAGACGATGATTCCGTCATCGGCGATCTCGATGGAGTAGTAGAGTGCCTCGGTACCTGCTTCTCCGGGCTTCCAAGTATCCTGCGAGGTGTGGTCCTGCGACACGCGGTATAGAACTCCTTCGTGAGCGAGGGCCTCGCCTTTTTTGTACTGTTTTCCAGCGGACCAGTCGGGGGCGAGCGTCGACACCTTTGCCAGGTCGTTGTCCCGCACGGTGGGGGCCACCGTAGGCATCGTCATCGCGGCGAAGCTGGCGACCTGTGGGTTGCTTCCCGCGGCCGCTTGCTCCGCTTGTTCCTGAGCTTTTTTGGCCACGTTCTGCGCTGCCGCCGCCGTGTCGCTTACCTTTTGCAACTCCTCCGCTGTGACCGCCGGCAGCGGCTTGTTCATTGCCTCGATGATTGCTTCATAGGTGGCCTGCGACTCAGTGACCTCCACGCCGTAGCGAGCCGCGAGGGCATCCAGGAATATCCAGTCGAACACCTTGCCCGCGCCGTCGTCGTAGAGGACCGCAGCGGTTCCGGGTTGCGGGAATCGGTGGTCTCCCGTCATCTCCTCGACCGTCTTCTTTCCGTGGTAAACCCAGTCGATTGGTTCACTTCCTGTGTAGAGCTGCATTTAATCACGCTCCGATCGGTTTGCTGTCTATTGGAAAAATGCTGGAGACGAGGCGGGATAAGTCCGCGTCGCCGTGGTTCACGTATCCGAGTAGAGACGCTTTCACCGGCCATAGATCGATTCTGTCATCTCTCGCCGCCTTGCGCTTGACGTTCCGCGCATGCCTGCAGGCCGTCCTCGTCTGCTTCTTCGGCACCCTCATCCGGACCTCGCCGGAGGTCTTTAGGAATCGCATTTTGCAGAACTTAAACGGCTGGTCTATGCGGTTCGCATACGTCTTTTTAGGATTGATTGTCAGCTTCAGGTCGCGCGAGATCTTGCGAGAGAGCTCCAGCGCCGCCAGGGCGCTTTCCCTGTCTCGGCATATGATAATCCCGTCATCCATATACCTGTGGTATCCGACAACACCTGGGGCTCGGGAAACCACGGAGTCGAGTTTTGTCGGATACGCCGCGGCGCAGAGCTGGGATATATGGGATCCTAATTCAAGTCCGGGGCTATCCGCCGTTATCACGGTCTCGAGGAATCTGAATAGCCGCTCGTCCCTAATCGGCCACCTCATCATGTCTAGCAGGATATCCTGGTCAATGCTTGCGAAATAGGCGCTGAAATCGAACTTGGCTACCCATCCGCTCATCGGGGCTGCTTCCAAATGGCTTCTAACCCTGTCGAAGGCGTAACTCAGGCCTCGACCTGGTAAGACGGCGGAGCATTCGACGCTTACCATCTTTAGAATCGAGTCGACTAATACGTGGTCGCAAAAGCAGCGCTGGGCTACGCGGTCGTAGAACGTGACCGGTTTTACGACCCTCGTCTTTCCGCGCTCGTATATAGGAAACGATTTGACCGCCATCGGCTTATAGGTCCCGTTCTCTATATCGCGCAAAAGCTTGTTGCAGTTTGTCAATCTGTTGTTGGCGAACCGCTGCGGCTGCATCTTCCACCTTACTCCGCGCTCGCATTCATACGACGCTTGCATGAGGTTGATTAGGTTGAAGCAGGCGGCAAATTCGTTTAGTTCGCCAATCTCAAAAGATTGCACTGGGAACGTCTCCCTTCAATCTTTCTTAGGCTGCTTTCGCCTCATGGGTTACTTGCAGGGTTGACGCCATCGAGAGATAGAATCAGGGGACAACGCCGTAGGAATTGCTGGCATTGTTGTTGTTCGTATTGCCGTCACTGTTGACGTTACAGAAGTTGGTGGAGTCGTAGACCGAGCTGGTCCACCAGTTATTGGCAGAGCTACGCAATCGAGCCGCTCCCAGCCGCCTGCTTGTGCTTATTATAGGCCTGTCTGTCGCGTGACTTGCAGCCGGCCAGCAGTTTGTACTCGCGCTCTATCATCTCGGCGAATCCGCGATACCGGCTCTCGCTCGGCGGCTTGACCTTCCCTCCGCTTTCGGCAGATACCTGCATCTCCATTTTGCAGAGAACGGCGAGTAGAGACTCAACGTGCAGGAGGTGCGAGTTCGCCTCCACGAGGTGGCTTCTGCGCTGCTCGAAGGTCGCGTCATCTGTAACGTAGACCTTGTTCGCGGCGCGACAATGGTAGACGACCTCTTCCGAATGCTGCAGCAACTGGTCGCTTATCGCATGGCTGTAGCGTTTTCTCAACCCTATAACGAACCGGTATATGTGCGCTGCTAGCTGCTCCGCGTTGCTTATATACAGCATAGCCGTCTCTCCGCGCTTGGTGGCAGGTACAGCCATATGGAATCCTTTCTAAGACGTTGGAGCGGCAAGTATGCCGCTCCAACTAGGATTTTCCGATGCAGAAGCAGGGGACAACGCCGTAGGAATTGCTGGCATTGATGCCGTTCGTACTGCCGTCACTGCTGACGTAACAGAAGTTGGTGGAGTCGTAGACCGAGCTGGCCCACCAGTAACTGGCAGAGCCACTGTTGATTTTGGACAGCTTATGGTCGTTTGCGCTGGGATGCAGCGCCCAGTATTCATAGTGCTGGCCCTCGTTGGCGGTGCCGTTTCCGCTCGAACCGTAGACCTCGAACATGGTCGCGATGAAGGCCTTGCATTGAACGGTCGCGAGGGCGCCGCCCTTTGTCGCCGCCATCTTCTTGTTGACCTGTACGACGTATTTCTTGATCTCGCTGGGAAGCGCGTTGTAGACCGTGCTGTCGATGTAGCTCTTCATGGCGGACCTGGCATATCCGCCGGACGTCGTGTTGGTGCTGTTCATGTTGTGGTTGGCGATGATGTTGCAACATTGGAAGGTGATGCAGTTGTTGCCGCCGGAGCTCAAGGTGTCCTGACGCACGCCGATGACGCGGAATGGGAATGTTCCCAGGCCGCTTAGCGTGATGCTCTTCTCCTTGCCGATCAGGTAGCGCAGGGATTCCGTGGTGTTGCTGGTGTTTGCAACGAGGTTCGCGAGATCCTCGATCGTGTACGCATTGAGGTCGAGTCCCACCGGCTTGGTCTCGATCAGCTCGACGAGGGTGCTGTCGATGTTGTCCTTTCCCACGGCGTTTGCGCCGATGAGCTTTCCCGTGATGGCGCCGTCCGGTATATAGAGTTCCTTTTTCGCGCTTCCTGGCTTCATTCCGTACTTGATTGTGGTGTCGTCCACCGATCCGGCGAGGTCGAAATTGTCGAGCTGGGATTTTAACGAGTCGATCTGAGTCTGCAGATGGCCCGCCGTCGTCTCATCTAGGGCCGAGTTGATCAGGTCTTTGTGGCGTTCGAACAGCTCGATGAGGCTCGTCAGGGCTTCGTTTGCGCTGGTTCTGAAATCGCTTACGATCGCGTCGACATCTATCTCCTCGAATGGCGATGCGAACGGGCACACGCTCAGGCCTTTTTCGTTGACGACCTT
>OGYW01000544.1_pt1 | contig 35065 bp, 27 predicted proteins | sample 1576621 | NCBI WGS metagenome assembly OGYW01 (sample SAMEA3541528, study PRJEB24748) | human gut metagenome | biome: human gut; feature: human-associated habitat; material: faeces | place: China | collected 2012 | reverse complement strand
GCAATCTGCGGCTGGTGCTGTCGGTGATCCAGCGGTTCTCCGGCCGCGGCGAGAGTATGGACGATCTGTTCCAGGTGGGGGTCATTGGACTGATCAAAGCCATTGACCATTTTAATACGGAGTTGAATGTAAAGTTCTCCACCTACGCCGTGCCCATGTGCGTAGGGGAGGTGCGCCGCTTTTTGCGAGACGATAACCCGGTGCGGGTCAGTCGCTCTATGCGGGATACTGCCTATAAAGCTATGCAGGTGAAGGAGCAGCTGATGGCCGCCAACGGCCGGGAACCGACGGTGGACGAGATCGCCGCCAAGCTGGGTATGAAGACCACCGATGTGGTGCTGGCGCTGGAGGCCATTGTGGACCCGGTGTCCTTGTACGAGCCGGTGTATTCCGATGGGGGCGACACCATTTATGTGATGGACCAGGTGGGCGACGCCAATACGGACGCGGACTGGGTGGACGAGATGATGATCAAGGATCAGATCAAACAGCTGGACGATCGGGAGCGCAACATTCTCTATAAGCGCTTTATGGAGGGCAAAACCCAAATGGAGGTGGCGTCTGAGATCGGCATCAGCCAGGCACAGGTCAGCCGACTGGAAAAAACCGCCCTGCGCCGCATTAAGGGCAAATAGATAAAACAAAAGCCACAGTAACAACTACCCCTTGTTACCGTGGCTTAGTTTTTGTCGTTCTTGCGCCCTAAGATGTAGTCCACACTCACCCCGTAGAAGTTCGCCAGTGCAATGAGCACCTCCGGCGGCACGGTGCGCTGCCCGCTTTCGTAATAGGCGTATGTGCGCTGGGGCAGGTGCAGCGCCCGGCCCATCTCACTTTGGGTCAGGTCCGCGTCCTCCCGCAGATCCCGGATTCTTTGAAATTTCATATCATCACCGGAACCATTATATCTTAGAACAATCTGCTCTATATTGGATTAGAACAATTTGTTCTAATCGCACGCTTTCCCTTTATTTTGTTTTATACTGACAGTATCTGTAAAGATTTATATTAAAAGAAGGGAGAATTCTTTAATGAACACAGAAGAAAAATCTACAACCAAGCGAACGGGGACCAGAGTGCTGGCGTGCCTGTTGGCAGTGCTGCTGATGGTGGGTATTGCCTTTTTGGTAGCAACTTTGGTACATAAAAACAGCGCTCAGCCGGTGAGCAATATTAAGAATGGCCTGTCTGCCTATGAGTTGGCTGTGGCTAACGGCTATGACGGCAGCGTGGACGAATGGCTCACATCCTTAAAGGGCAAGTCCGCCTATGACATTGCGGTAGAGAATGGCTATAAGGGTACGGAAAAAGAATGGGTGAAGTCCGTCGAGGCCAACGGCAAGCAGAAGCAGGCCGGTATTTCTACCGCCAAGTTTAACGACAGCGGCGACCTGATGATCACCCTGACGGACGGTACCAGTATCAATGTAGGTCAGGTGGCCGGTTCTGACGGTAAGGACGGCACCAACGGCAAAGACGGTAAAAACGGCACAAATGGTACAAATGGCAAGGACGGCAAAGACGGCGTAAACGGTGTGGACGGCAAGAACGGCACCGATGGTAAAAACGGTGCAAATGGTAAAGACGGTACCAACGGCGCAGACGGTAAAAACGGTGTGGACGGTCAGGATGGTGCCGATGGCGTAGATGGTAAAGACGGCGTAAGCATTCAGTCCGCCCGAATCAACGAGCAGGGCCAGCTGGTGCTTTCTTATTCCGATGGCTCCAGCGTCAATTTGGACAAAGTGGTCGGCACCAATGGTAAGGACGGCGTTGGCGTGTCCACTGCGGTAATCGATGACAGCGGCGCTCTGGTGTTGACTTATACCAACGGTACGGTTGCCGATTTAGGTAATGTGGTTGGTGCTGACGGTAAAGACGGTGCCCAAGGCGAAAAAGGCGATAAAGGTGACACCGGCGCGCAAGGTGAAAAGGGCGACAAAGGTGATACCGGTGCCGCAGGCAAAGACGGTAAAAATGGTGAAAACGGTAAAGACGGCAAAGATGGCACCAATGGTGTGGACGGCAAAGACGGCCGGGACGGCATTGGTGTTTCCAAATCTGAACTGAACAGCCGCGGCGAACTGTTGCTGACTTATACAGATGGCCGCGTGCAAAATGTAGGTATCGTCACCGGTGCCCAAGGTGAAAAGGGTGACAAAGGCGATACAGGTGCCCAGGGCGAAAAGGGTGACAAAGGTGATAAAGGTGACAAAGGCGATACTGGCGCTCAGGGCGAAAAGGGCGAAAAGGGTGACAAAGGTGATAAAGGAGATACCGGCGCCGCAGGTAAAGACGGTATAAACGGTACTGACGGTAAAGACGGCGTCAATGGTGTTGACGGTCAGGACGGCGTTGGTATTCAAACCATTACGATCACGGATGATGGTAAATTGCAAATTTCACTTACCAATGGTACTACACTGGATTTAGGCACCATCAAGGGCGAAAAAGGTGATAAAGGAGATACCGGCGCCGCAGGTAAAGACGGCGTAAACGGTGTTGACGGTAAAGACGGTGCTCAAGGTGAAAAAGGTGAAAAGGGAGACAAAGGCGACACTGGAGCTACCGGCGCTCAAGGCGAAAAAGGCGATAAAGGCGACAAGGGTGATACCGGTGCAGCCGGTAAAGACGGCGTAAACGGTATTGATGGTAAAGACGGTACAAACGGTACGGACGGAAAGGACGGTACCGGTATTTCTGCTGTGGAGATCAATACCGCCGGTGAACTGGTGCTGTCTTTTTCTGACGGTCAGGTGCTGAACCTGGGCAGCGTTAAGGGCGAAAAGGGAGACAAAGGTGACAAAGGTGACACCGGTGCCCAGGGTGAAAAAGGTGACAAGGGCGACACTGGTGTCGCCGGCAAAGACGGCGCTCGAGGTGAAAAGGGCGAAAAAGGAGACAAGGGCGATACCGGCGCCGCCGGCAAAGACGGCGCTCAAGGCGAAAAGGGTGAAAAAGGCGACAAGGGCGACACCGGCGCCGCAGGTAAAGACGGCGCTCAAGGTGAAAAAGGCGATAAAGGCGACAAGGGTGATACCGGTGCCGCCGGTAAAGACGGCGTGAACGGTGTTGATGGCAAGGATGGCGCCAACGGCACCGACGGCAAGAATGGTACTGACGGTGTAGGTATTTCCTCTGTTCGGATCACGGATCAGGGGGCGCTGACGGTGACTCTCACCAACGGCACTGTGCTGAACCTGGGCAATATTCGTGGTGCGGACGGCATTGGTATTACCGCTTGCCGGGTGACCGCGGACGGCGAACTGGAACTGACTTATACCGATGGCCGCACGGAGAATGTGGGCCGTGTGACCGGTACAGACGGTACCGGTATTCAGTCTGTGACCCTGTCTGCAGACGGCGAACTGCTGGTGACCCTGACGGATAATACCGTGACCAACCTGGGCAATATTAAAGGCGCCCAGGGCGAAAAGGGCGAAAAGGGCGAAAAAGGTGATAAGGGTGACAAGGGTGATAAAGGTGATCCCGGCCGCGGCATTGCCAAGACGGAGCTGGTCAATGGTGAGCTGATTATTACTTATACAGATGGTACGAGTGACAATTTAGGCAAAATCACTTCTGATGAAGATAATGCTGATGATTATTTAATTTATACAGATGTTGATGAAAACACAATGACCGTGAAAATTAATCCGGATTATCAAAACATAATCGAAAATGTAGTAATTCCGTCAACGCATAACGGCAAATCCGTCACCGCAATCGCGTCTGCCGGTTTTAAAAATTGCGTGAAATTAAAAAGTATAGAAATTGCAAATGGCGTAACAGGGATATATGATAGGGCTTTTGTTGGGTGTACTTCGTTGAAATCCATAACAATCCCCTCAAGCGTAAAATATATAGGTAGATACGCTTTTGACAAGTCATTAGATGAGCTGTATTTCGAAGACAACGCCATTTGGCAGCTCTATTATGGGACAGTTCCGGTTTACGATGCAGCTGGCGGGGGTTATCTTTATCAATCAAGTAACAAAATCAAAGTAACGGCAAATATAAAAGCGGGCACAAATGAAAGGAACATATACTTCAAAGAGAAACAACAATACGGATATGGCAGTACGAATTGTTATTATATAGACAGTTACAACAGCTATGACTGGAGCAAACAATAATCTTGACAAAGTTATAAACATTGTGCAAAGTGTAAATAGAATGTTTGTTGATAGTAATACCCTGGTGCTTTCAATGCGCATTCACAATATGAAAATGTAAGAGGAGTTGTAATTATGGCAGTATGGGGAATTGGAGCGTATTATTCAGGTCAGAATAATCCAGACAAGACAGCAGAGTTTTTAGCTCAAGCAGGCGCATTTGTTGGTTGGAATTACTGTAATGCACCATCGTTGCATAACATGCTCAAGTCAATCAAGGTTGGAGACATTATCTATATTAAATCGTACACGATAAAGACAAAGAGCTTAAACATTAAGGCGATTGGGATAGTAGATGATATTGCGACAAAGACAGGTACGGGCTTAGGGACCGGTATCGGTGTCAAATGGAAGAAAAATTTTACACCAATATCTGTGGTATTAAACGATGAGACTTTTAGAAATAATGTGTATAACAACACATTGTATGAAGAATTCGATTTGGATATTATCAACAGGATTATTAACGCATTGATATAGGCTAAATAGGCTGAGAATATGGGCGCCCGATTGGGCGTCAATTTCTGCGCCACGCTGCTAGGGGGCATAATCGCAAAAATGCCTAATCGACAAAGTGCGGGATGATGCTCTATAAAACTGACGAAAATGTGGACTTTATAGGTCGGTGTGTACTAAATTTACAAAAAGCATTGACAATTATATCCACTTTGTGTCATAATTGACACAAAGGAGGATTGAAAATGATTGTAGAAGATACGAAAGATCTGGTAGAAACGGACGACTATGTAATCATTGAAGCGACTTTGTCAGAGGGCGATTTGTTGTTTGTGCAAATTGCCGTGGGCATTCGCAACGAAGTGGGCGACATTGTTCGTATTATTCCCATTTCCACCAACCCAATCTAACGAAACGGCCGGGCAGTTATCCGCCCGGCTATTTCTATGCCCATTTCTGCTTTTTTAGGGGTGTCGGAGGGGTTCTGCGGTAGGGGTGCGTGCATATATTGTACGGGGCACTTGGGTGCCTTGCAATGAAGTCTTGCAAATTATTTGTAAAATGACTGCAAAAAGCATTGACGGATGTTGAAAAATATTATACAATATGCACAAAAGCAATTCTTATTAAAGAGGGATGGACTTATGAAAACTTATGCACCTGATCAAATTCGGAACATTGCGCTTGCAGGTCACGCTTCCAAGGGCAAAACCACCCTGCTGGAGGCTATGCTGCATTTGGCAGGGGCGACGGAGCGCGCCGGCAAAGTGGCTGACGGCAACACGGTGACTGACTTTGAAGCCGAGGAGAAAAAGCGCCACATCAGCATGGCCAGCGCCGTGGCTTCCATTGAATATAAGAGCAAAAAGTTGAACTTTATTGACACCCCCGGTTTGTTTGACTTTGAGCAAGGGGCCTTTGAGGGTCTGCGCGCCGCAGAGACGGCGGTGATCGTGGTGTCTGCCCGCAGCGGTCTGGCTGTGGGTGCGGAAAAGGCATTTAAGAATGCCGGCTCCCGCCGTATGGCGCGGGTACTGGTGACTACCAAAATGGACGACGATCGTGCGGATTTCTACAAAAGCTTTAACGGCATTGTGGCCAAGTTCGGCACGGCGGCCTGCCCGGTGGTCGTGCCCGTCATCTCCGGCGGCAAGGTGGCTGCCTATTACAATATGATCGACGGCAAGGCCTATGCGTATGCAGACGGCAAGCGCACCGAGAGTGATGCCCAGCCGGACGACGCTCCCCGCTTTGAGGCGGTACAGGCCGTATTTACGGAAGCTGTGGCCTCTGCTGATGAAGAGCTGATGGAAAAATATTTTGAGGGCGAGGAGCTGACCCCGGAGGAGAAAATCCGCGGGCTGAAAGCCGGTGTGGCGGACGGCTCCATTATCCCGGTGTTTGCCCTGAGCGGTTTGGCAGAGACGGCCTGCGATCTGTTGCTGGATTTTCTGGCAGAGGTTTGTCCTGCGCCTAAGAGCGAGTATGCGGCAGACGCTGACGGTGAGCCCATCGAGCTGACCCCGGACCCCAACGGACCCTTGGCTGCGGTCTGCTTTAAGACGGTGGCGGATCCGTTTATCGGCAAGCTGTCTTACTTCAAGGTGATCAGCGGCAAAATCACTGCCGCTACCCCTGCTTACAACGCCCGCACCGGCAAAGAGGAGCGTATGGGCAAGTTGGTAAGCGTATTCGGCGCCAAGCAGACGGACATCAGCGAACTGTCCGCCGGGGATATTGGTGCAGTGACCAAGCTGGGCGGCTTTGCCACCGGCGATACCCTTTGCAGCGCCGGGCAAGTGGTGACCCTGGACGGTGTGCATATTCCGAGTGCCACCTATGCCATGGCTGTGGAAGTGGCCAAGAAAGGCGAGGAGGAGAAAGTGGCTTCCGGTCTCAGCCGTCTGTGCGAGGAGGATCCGTCCCTGCACTTTGGCGTCAACAACGAGACCCATCAGCAAATCCTCAGCGGCCTGGGCGAGCAGCACCTGGATGTGGCGATGGCCCGGCTGAAGAGCAAATTCGGTGTGGAGGCGACTCTGGTGAAGCCGCGCGTGGCGTACCGGGAAACCATTACTATGAAGGTCTCTGCCCAAGGGCGGCACAAGAAGCAGTCCGGCGGCCACGGCCAATTTGGTGATGTGTTTATTGAATTTGAGCCTTATGATACAGAAGAACTGGTATTCGCCGAGCGTGTGGTAGGCGGCGCCGTGCCCAAGAATTTCTTCCCGGCAGTAGAAAAGGGTCTGCGGGAGAGTATGCAAAAAGGTGTGCTGGCCGGTTATCCCATGGTGGGCGTAAAGGCCACGCTGTTTGACGGCTCTTACCACCCGGTAGACTCCAGCGAAATGAGCTTTAAGACCGCTGCGTCCCTGGCCTATAAAGAGGGCATTCCCAAGGCGATGCCGGTGCTGCTGGAGCCGATCCTGACAGTGACCGCAACGGTGAACGATGAGGCTATGGGCGATGTGATCGGTGATATTAACAAGCGCCGCGGGCGCGTGCTGGGCATGACCCCTTCCGGGGACGGCAGCCAGGAGATTATGGCGGAGGTGCCGGAGTCGGAGATGTCTACCTTCTCTACCGCCATGCGCCAAATGACCCAGGGCCGTGGTTCCTTTACCACTGCCTTTGCCCGCTATGATCGGTGCCCGGAGCACATTGCACAAAAGATCAAGGCGGAGGCCAGTCAGTTATAATACATATTATATATGGGCAGCCCTCGGTACGCCGGGGGCTGTTTTGTATGATTTTCGGCTCCGATGGCATACTGAAAAGGGGCGGCTTGTCTATGATTTGACAAAGGGGCCGTTTGGTGCTATAAATGAGGTATGCCTGGTTTAGGGCAATCGTTTCTATTGGAGGGATCACGATGCGCGAATTGTTTGAGAAATTCCGTTCTTATTCCATTGTCAGTATCATTGTTTCCGCGTTGTGCGGGCTAGCACTGCTGATTTTTCCGGCAGCCAGTATTCGCTATATCAGCCTGGCCTTTGGCGGCGCTTTGTTGATTATGGGCACTGTTGGGGTGGTGCAGTATTTTCGCAAGACTGCCGGCCCGGTGGTGCTGTCCGCGGGACTGGTTTCCATGGTGTGCGGCGTGATCGTCTGCGCCAAGTACCAGAGTATTCTTACATTGGTAGAATTCCTGTTCGGCGCATCTATCTTTTGCGGCGGGATCATTGGTCTGGTGATCGCCCTGCGGCGGGAAATGCGGCTGCTGCCCGGCTGGGGCGTCAATTTGGCGCTGACGGTGGTTTCCGTCATTTTAGGGATCGTGTGTATGGTCAATCCCTTTCATACCGCCCTGGCGCTGGCCAGAATGCTGGGCGTGGCACTGCTGCTGTATGCAGTGATGGAAGCCGTGGGCTATGCACAGCTACGCAAGGTGGGCCGCGCTGTGGAGGACGCAGTTAATCGTACGGCGCCGATCATTGACGAAAACGCCCGCGTATTGGATGATCAGGACGAAAGTGTAAAATAATCGATAAATGCATACGATTTTCTGCTTTCCTGCTTGACAAGGATTTTGTTTTATAGTATATTTATAGACGAGAAGAGGGTGAAGCAGAAAGGACTTCATTATGAGCAAAAAAATGACTGCATTTGGCAGCAAGTTCATTCAAACCGCCAAAGCTGTTTCCAAAAAGCGCAAGGAGCTGGCTGAAGCCGTAGGCATGGAGGCTGCAGGCACTGTGGCTGCGAAGGGAGACAAAAAAGCACGTGTGTCCAGATGTATGGTTGAGATTTTGCTGTGTCTGGATCAATCCAAGGCTCCCCAGACTGTGCGCGATGTAAGCCATGATACGGATTACTCCAAGGGCATGATCAGCCGCTGCGTCGAGGAGTTGCGTAAGCAGGGCTATGTGACCGTTGTGCGTGACAAAGAGGACCGCCGCGCCGTCCGCATTTCTCTCACGGATAAGGCCAAGGCTGTGATCGCTGATTTCCACAGCAAAGAAAGTGCGTTGGTTGAGACCATGTATGCCGGCTTGAACGATGCGGATATTCAGGATCTGGATCGGATTCTGGAAATTGTGCAGGCAAATATTGCCGATATGTAATCTATCATAAACTTGAACCGTCCTGTTTCGGCAGGGCGGTTTTTTTCTGTCTGTTTTGAACCGTAATTGCAGGTGGTGTACCCGGTTGCTGGGCAAAAGCGGCGCACTGCCTATTTTTTGCGCCTTTTTTTAGAAACCTATTGACATTCTCTATCCGGTTGAATATAATGACATATGAACAGATGAGAATATGTAATCTTGTTCTAAACGACAAAACAAACATTTTGCATAGGAGAATGGCTATGAAAAAGACTTATAATGTGGACGTGGATTGTGCCAATTGTGCTGCCAAGATGGAAGACGCTGTGAAAAAGACCCCCGGTGTGCAGAACGCTGCCCTGAGCTTTATGACCTTAAAGTTGAAAGTGGAATTTGAAGCAGGCGCGGATGTGGATGCAGTGATGGCAGCCGCCCGAAAAAATTGCAAGCGGGTGGAGAGCGATTGCGAGATCTTTCTGTAAACCTGCATTTGGGAGGAAAAGGTATGAGCAAGAAGCAAAAGAAAGTGCTGGTGCGCATTATTGTTGCGCTGGTGCTGCTGGCAGGGGTAATCCTGCTGGATAAGCTGACCCTGCTGCCACAGTGGGCTATGATCGTTCTGTATTTGGTGCCGTATTTTGTGATCGGCTACGATATTTTTTGGAAAGCGCTTAAAGGGATCAAAAACCGCCAGGTGTTTGATGAGAATTTCTTAATGGCAGTGGCCACCGTTGGCGCCCTTTGCTTACAAGAGTTCAAAGAGGGCGTGGCCGTTATGCTGTTTTACCAGATCGGCGAGCTGTTCCAGAGTGTGGCGGTGGGCAAGAGCCGTAAGAATATTGCCGCCCTGATGGATATTCGTCCGGACTATGCCAATTTGATGGTGGACGGCAAACTGGAACAGGTGGATCCGGACGATGTGGAAGTGGGCACGGAGATTGTGGTGGATCCCGGCGAAAAGGTGCCCATTGACGGTGTGATCGTAGAGGGCAATACAACGCTGAATACCGGTGCGCTTACCGGCGAGAGCGTGCCACGGGATGCCAAGAAGGGCGACGATGTGATTAGTGGCTGCATCAATATGAGCGGGCGCATTACGGTGCGCACCACCAAGGCATTCGGCGAGTCTACCGTGTCTAAAATCCTGGATTTGGTGGAGAATTCTGCCATGAAAAAGTCCAAGTCCGAGAACTTTATCACCAAGTTCGCCCGGTACTATACCCCTGCCGTGTGTTACAGCGCATTGGCGCTGGCAGTGCTGCCGCCGTTGATCCGCCTGTTGGCAGGTCATCCGGCCATGTGGGCCGAGTGGATCACAAGAGCACTGACCTTTTTGGTCATCAGTTGCCCCTGCGCGCTGGTGATCTCTATTCCGCTGAGCTTCTTCGGCGGTATCGGCTGCGCTTCCAAAAACGGGATTTTGGTGAAAGGCTCCAACTACTTGGAAGCTTTGGCAGACACCAAATATATTGTATGTGACAAAACCGGCACCCTGACCAAAGGGGTGTTCCAGGTGACCGGTGTGTACCCGGCGCCGGGGGTGGATAAAAAGGCGCTGCTGGGTCTGGCGGCCTATGCGGAGAGTGGATCGCATCATCCCATCAGTCAAAGCTTGAAAGATGCTTACGGTCAGCCTCTGCAAGGGGAGCGGGTCAGCGCCATTCAGGAGATCGCCGGTCACGGCGTGCAGGCGTTGGTGGACGGGCATCCGGTAGCTGTGGGTAACGCCAAACTGATGGAAAAGATCGGCGCTGCCCTGCCCGGTGAACGTACAGACGGCACAACCGTGTATGTAGCGGCGGATGGCAAGTATATCGGCTGCATTGTCATTTCTGATGTGGTGAAGCCCACCGCCAAGGCAGCGATGGCTGCGCTCAAGGAGAATGGCGTAAAAATGACCGTCATGCTCACCGGCGACGCAAAGGCTGCGGCAGATCGGGTGGCTGCGGAGATCGGTATGGATCGGGTGGAAAGCGAGCTGTTGCCCGGTGATAAGGTGGCGCAGGTGGAAAAGCTGCTGGCAGAGAAAGGTCCCAAGGAGAACCTGGCCTTTGTAGGCGACGGCATCAACGACGCACCGGTGCTGTCCCGCGCAGATGTGGGGATCGCTATGGGCGCCCTCGGTTCGGACGCTGCCATTGAAGCGGCAGATGTGGTGCTGATGGATGATGATCCGTCTAAGATTGCGCTGGCCATGAAGATCTCGCGCCATACCTTGCAGATCGTATGGCAAAATATTGTGTTCGCCCTGGCGGTGAAGGCGGTTTGCCTGGTGCTGGGCGCTCTGGGTATTGCCGGTATGTGGCTGGCGATTTTTGCCGATGTGGGCGTGATGGTGCTGGCAGTGCTCAACGCCACCCGCGCGCTGAAAATCAAATGATAATTGAAAAACAGCGGTTGCAGGCATAAACTTGCAACCGCTGTTTTTTTATGCCCTACGGGGATTGCAGTTCCTGTCGGTTTATGCTATATTAAAATTATCACACATAGGCTGCTTCTAACGGTAGTATAAATGAAGAAAGGTTTGAATTGTCACAATGTATGAGAATATTAAGCTGTTTGCGGAGAGTGGGCGCCCGCTGGAGGTGCGCTTTGTGGGAGAGACGGTGTGCGACGGCAAATATCGGATCAGTCGATCGTGCAGTGATCTAAACTCTCTGGAATATATTGTGGATGGCGCTGGCACGCTGGAGATCAACGGCCAGGTATTGTACCCCAAGGCGGGGGATGTGTTTCTTCTGACCGAGGGCAGCCACCACACCTATTATGCGGATCAGAACCACCCCTGGCACAAGTATTTTATTAGTTTTAGCGGTCCGGTGGCAGACTGCCTGCTACGCACCTATTTGCCTCGGGACACCTATCTGTTTCATGGCTGTTATGTGGAAAAGGCCTTTGCCCGCTTGTTTAGCCTGGGGTTCAACAATCAGGATCAAGACAAGGCCCAAATCGCTATGGCGCCGGTGCTGTTTAGCTTGGTGCAGAGCATTTACGATCGGCAGATCACCGCGGAGTATGACCTGGCGGATCGCATCAAGCGGGAGATTGAGAACCGTGCCACCACCCACTTGGATCTTGAGAAACTATGCCGGACTTTGAATTATTCCAAAAATCATATTATCAACCGGTTTTCTGCCAAATTCGGCGTGACGCCGTATCAATATTATAAAAACTGTCGTCTGCAAATCGCAAAGGATTACCTGATCAATACCCAGATGACTGTCAGCGAAATTGCAGATGCCCTGTCCTATACGGACGCCCAGTATTTTTCTTATGCCTTTAAGCAGGGAACCGGGTGCTCGCCCAGTCACTTTCGCGCGCTCACGGAAATGTGATAAATCGCAAGTGATATTGGATATATCTAGTTGAATAATAGTAATTGTTGTGATATTTTATAATATATAGGGCTCCTTTGCCCGGGAGATAGAATCATGAGTGATTTTTCTTTTTATTTAGTGACGGACCCCCATTATTTTGACGAGTCCTTCGGCCGCAGCGGATCGGCTTACGAGGCCCGCTCCCGCACAGACCAAAAGTGTGTGGCGGAGACGCCGGCCATCCTTGACGCCGGGTTTGCCCAGATTGCAGCGGACAGGGAGACGCGTGTGATCCTGATCCCCGGCGATTTGGTGTACCGAGGCGAATACCAAAGCCATGTGGGCTTTCGCAAGCGGCTGTACCGACTGCAAGAAGCGGGCAAAAAGATTTACTTGATCACTGCCCGCCATGACTATGCGGAGAATCCCTGCGAATTTATAGGCGACTGCACGGTGCCGGTTGCCGGCATGGAGCGCAGCGACCTGCGGGACTTTTACCGGGAATTCGGATTTGACGACGCCATTGCCGAGCACCGGGAGAGTATGTCCTATGTGGCGCAGCTGGCGCCGGGCCTGCGGCTGTTGGCACTGAATTGTGACGGCGACTGCAAGGACTTTAAGGGCCTTTGGCCGGAGCAGCTGGACTGGGCAGTGGCACAAATTCAGGCGGCACACGCTGCCGGGGAGCGGATCATTGCTATGACCCATTATCCGTTGCTGCCGTTCTCGGCAGTGATGGGTCTGATCGGTGACGCCCATTTGACCGACTGGGAACAAACCGCCAACACTCTGGCAGACGCCGGGCTGGAGCTGATTTTTACCGGTCATATGCACGCCCAGGCGGTGACAGAGCACATCTCGCCGGCAGGCAACACCATTACCGATGTGCAGACCGGATGCTTTGTGGGCTGCCCCTGCGCCTATCGCAAGGTGACGGTGGCACCGGATGGCCAGGTGGACATTCGCTCCTACACGATTGATGACTTTGACTATGATAAAGGCGGGCGCACTGCGGCAGAATATCTGCAGTGGCGCTTTGACCGTATGATCACGGATATAATGGACGCTATGGCTACGGATTTTGATGCCTTTATGGGCAAATTCGGTGGTAGCCAAGGCAAGGAAAAGCTGAAAGGTCCGGTCACGGCAGTGGGCAAACTGCTGCAAAAGCTGACGGTAAAGCAGCTGGGGCGGCTGTTTTGGTTCCGGGTGGATCCGTCCATCGGTGATCGTCGAGTGGCAGATGTGGGCGTGGAGCTGGTGCGTAATATCTTTATGGGCAACGAGCCGTATGTGCCCGGTACGCCCATGTATGACGCGCTGGATCACCTGCTGCGTCGTCTGTCTCCGGTGTTGCATATTTTGGAGAAGAAGCTCTCCGCCGGCAATCCGCAGCTCTCCGATCTGCGCGCCTTTGTGCTCTCCATGATCGGCGACAAAAAGCAACGGGATCACAACTGCACCTTGCAGTTGACTAAATAAAAACAAAAGCGGCATTTTTGAAGGGGGAATTTCTAAATGTCCGGCAAGACCATGGCTGCACCCGCAGTCGACCAAAAGCAGATTGGCACCGGCGAATTTATATGGTACATGGTGTCTGTGTTTTTCTATACCAATATGACCGGTATGGTGGGGCAGTACCGCAACAACTTCTTAGTGGATGTGGTGCAGATCAATCAGCACCAGGCGGCGCTGTTTAACACGCTGGTGAGCGTGGTGCCCTGGGTGCTGAACTTCTTTATTGTCATGTACATTGACGGTCGCGCCATTGGCAAGCGGGGCAAGTTCCGTCCGCTGGTCATGCTGGCGGCAGTGCCTATGGGGCTGTTGCTGTTTCTTAGCTTTTGGGTGCCCAGGGGCCTGACAGGCGTGCTGTTGATGATCTATTTGTGTACCGTGGGCATTCTGTGGGGCGGGATGAACACCTTCGGCAATACCATCAACAACCTGGCTGTGGTGATGTCGCCTAACTTGCGTGAGCGGGACACGGTGATGTCATTCCGTGGCATTGTTTCTGCGGTGGGTAACTCTGCATCCCTGGTGATTATTTTGGTGCTGGGTCTGATCTGGAAAGACAATAAGGCACTGCAATTTATTCTTTGCGCCGCTCTGAGCGGCGTGACGGGCATTATCACTATGCTGGGCGGTATGCGTGCCACGCGGGAGCGCATTGCCTATGAGAATGAGCGCAAAAATCCAATGGAGGGCTTTGGCGACATTTTGCGTAACAAGTATGCCTGGACCATTATTGTGTCCGAATTCTTAAAGAGCTTTCGCGGCATTGCCAACTTTATGGGTACCTTCCTGGCAGCGGCGCTGCTGGGCGATTCCAGTAAGTTTCTGCTGTTCGGCTTGCCCACCGGCATCGGCACCGCTGTGGGTATGCTGGTTATTAACTTCTTGCTGAAGAAATTTGACTCCCGGGTACTGTATATTGCCAGCGGCATCTACTCACTGATTGCCAACACCGGCGCGTTCCTGATCGGTTACACCTACTTTAAGCAGGAAACTTCCGGCGGTCTGCTCCGAATCGTGTTTATCGTATTCCTGTTCCTGATCGGCTTGCAGTTTGGTGCCTCCAATCTGCTGCCTAATATGTTCCAGGCAGATGTGCTGGAGGATATTGAGTTGAAGACAGGCAAGCGAATGGACGCCTCTTTGGGATTTGTCATCGGTATCTTTACCATGGTCAGCGGCACCGTTGCCGGTGCCCTGTCTCCGCTGATTCTGTACGGGGACAACTCTATTTGCGGCTATGTGCAGGGCATCCAGGACGGCACCCTGCAATCCCTGAAGACCAAGATCTGGATGTTGTTCTTCTACACCATCTTCCACGGTATTATGATGTTCCTGGCCGGTGTGCCCTTTTTCTTCTACAAGCTCACCGGTGCTCGCAAGGCAGAAATTCATGCAAAACTGCTGGAGCAGCGCAAAACCTACGATGTGGCGGCAGAAGATTAAAACAATAAAGAAACACACCTTGCGATCCAACGATTGCAAGGTGCGTTTCCATTTGCCTTTTGTTATGCTGTTTTCGACTTCTCTTCTTCGTTGCCGTAGTGTAGCCAGTGACCTTTCCAGGTGTACAGTGCCATCAGCACTAAGCCGATTACCCAGGAGATGGGGTAGAGGATAAACACACCGTCGATGTTGTCATAATGGGGCACTGCCAGCTGGATCCAAATGATGCGGAAGATGCACATGGAAAACAGCAGAATGAGCATGGGCGGTATACTCTTGCCGGTGCCGCGCACAGTGCCTGCCAGCACATTCAGCGCACCCAGTAGCACATAGTAGGGGCAAAAGTATTTCATTGCCAGCACACCGTAATGAATGGCGGCGCTGTCCGAGGTGAACAGCCGCATTACCGGGTGGGAGAATGCCAGCAGCAGCGCGCCGGTCAGTATGGTATAAACGGTGCTCATCAGCAGGGCGGTCCACATTCCGCTTTTGACCCGCTTTAGATTTCCTGCACCGTAGTTTTGGCCCACAAAGGTGGTCACTGCCATGCTGATACTCAGCACCGGCAATATGTTAAAGCCGTCCACCTTTAAGTAGGCGGTGAATCCGGCCATGGCCATAGCGCCGTAGTGGTTAACACTGGTTTGCACCAGCACATTGGAGAAGCTGATGACCATATTCTGTATGCCGGTGGGCAGCCCCACGCGGACAATGCGCCTGGCCATATCGCTGTCCAGACACAGGCTTTTCACGCGAATTTTATAATCGGACTTTACCCGCAGCAGGTAGCTTACTGCCAGCAGGCAGGAGATCAGCTGGCTCACATCGGTAGCCACAGCGGCACCGGCTACGCCCATTTTGCACCCCTCAATAAGCACCAAGTCCAGTACAATGTTGGTCACGGAGGCGGCGCCCAGGTACAGCAGCGGGCGGCGGGAATTGCCGGCAGCGTTGAGAATACCGGTGGCCATATTGTACACCACATTAAAGAGAAAACCGCCGGCGTAAATGCGCAGGTACAGCACAGAGTCGTTCAGTACAGCGGTTGGGGTGTCCATGGCCACCAGCAGCACCCGGCTTAGGGCGATGCCGGCCCCGGTGAGCACTACGCCTAGCAATAAGGCGATGGTGGCTGCCGTGTGGACTGCCCGGTGCACCCGCTTGGTGTCGCCTGCACCTAAGAACTGGGAGATCACCACGCCGGCGCCCACGGACGCCCCTTGGGCAAAGGCGATCAGCAGGTTAATGAGTGCGTTGCTGGAGCCAACGGCGGCCAGCGCATTGCTGCCTACGTAGTTGCCTACAATAATGGAGTCCACTGCATTGTACATCTGTTGCAGCAGATTACCCAGAATCAACGGTACGGCAAACACCAATAGCTGTTTCCAAATTTTACCCTCGGTCATCAACATGGTGGCGCTGTTTTGTTTTTGATCCGATTTTACTTTTATATCTTTCATAGTTGCCTCACTTCATCCGGCACTATTATACACCCGCATTTCTCATAGGTAAACCCTGGGGCAGGGGATAAAAACAGAGAGAGTGAAAAATTCGCTCTCTCTTTTCTTTATTATTTGTGCAGTTTTTCAGCTTGCTTGCTGCTTTTGTTTGTGCTTTTTACCAGCGCCTTTGCCAGGGAATAGGGCACCAGCCCGCCGCTTTGGCACACTACGCTGTCCAGGGTGCCGTCCTGTATACCCTCCAGCAGCATCATTACCTCCGGGTCGTTGTGGGACTTGCCGGGGAACAGCAGGTATGCCAGTTGTCGCACCAGTGCCAGCACCCGGCGGGCAGCGCCGGAATATGCCGCCAACTGGGCAAGGGAGTTGGCAGTGGTATACTCGCCCGGCGGGGTGGCTGCGTCTTCCGGGAACTCTGCGCCGTACAGGGCACAAAAGGTCTTGTGGTCCACAGTGCGCAGTTTGGCAGATAAATCAAAGTATGGTGCCAGCGATAGGCGTTGATCGGGCAGGGTGTAGTCGCTCTCCACCGTGACCGGTAAGGTCAGGCGAATGGCGTCACCGGCAGCCGCCAGGCACAGGGTGTAATCCCCGCCGGGCATACAAAATGCCTTTTGCACCGGGTCATAGACCGAAAAACTTCGCTCATTTAGGTGCAGAGTAACGGTTCGGCTTTCGCCGGGTTGCAGCCGTACCTTGCAAAAGGCCCGCAGTTCCTTCTCCGGGCGCAGGGCGCCCCGGGGCGGATTCTGTACATACAGCTGCACCACCTCCGCACCGGCGCAGGTGCCGGTGTTGGTGACGGTGCAGGTCACCGCCAGATCGCCGCCCCGGTACACGCTGCTGCTGATTTTAGGATCGTTATATGAAAAGGTGGTGTAAGACAGCCCATGGCCAAAGGCAAAGCGCACCGGCACGTGGAATTTGTCATAGTACCGATAGCCTACATACAGGCTCTCTCGGTAGGACACCCGGTCGCTGCCGGTGGCGAATTGGCCGTGGCAGGGCGTGTCTTCCACGGTGTAGGGGAAGCTCTCAGCCAGCTTGCCGCAGGGGCAGCATTGCCCGGTGAGCAGATGGGCGCAGGCCTCCGCGGCGCCCTCGCCTGCCAAATACAGGTGGAGAATGGCACGCACCCGGGGCGCAAAGACCATATCATAGGGTGCGCCGCTAAAGGACACAAAGACGATGTTTGGATTAACCGCGGCGATCTTTTTTACTAATGCCAGCTGGTTCTTGGGCATTTGCAGGGTCTTGCGGTCGTAGCCCTCGCCCTCAAAGTGTTCGGTTAGCCCGCCAAAGAACAGCACCGTTTGGTGATGCTGCGCCAGATCCAGTGCTGCCTGTTCCAGTGCCTGGTTCGGCTGTGCGGCGTTTGCTGTATAGCCGGGGGCAAAGTGCACCTCCAGCCCGGCGGCTTCCATGGCCTCCACCGCTGTTTGCAGCGGCCGGGTGTGAATATGGCTGCTGCCGCCGCCTTGTATGCGCATTTCCTTTGCAAGGGTGCCGATCACCGCCACGGACTGCCCGATTTTCAGGGGCAGAATGCCGTCATTTTGCAGCAGTACGGCGCTTTCTTCTGCGCACCGTACCGCCAGGCTGTGATGGTGGGCGGTGTCATAGGGCTTTTGCCGTTTGCGGTGCTCCACCGCATAGGTGTCTGCCAGCTTTTCCACCCGATGGGCGGCGGCTTTAATGGCTATCGGGTCGATTTTGCCCGCCGCCAGGTCCCGGCGAAGCAGCTTTTTGTGTATGCCCCGACTGTCCGGCATTTCCAGATCCATACCCGCTTGCAGAGCGCGGGTCAGGTTTGTGCAGGCGCCCCAGTCAGAGATGACGGCGCCGTCAAAGCCCCATTCCCGGCGGAGAATATCCGTCAGCAGCGACCGGTTTTCACAGGCGTAAGTGCCGTTTAGTTTGTTGTAGGCCGCCATAACGGAGGCGGGCTTGGCAGTTTTGATCACCGTTTCAAAGGCAGAGAGATAGATCTCCCGCAGGGCGCGGGGGTCTATGCGGCTGTCTGCCGTTTGGCGGTGGGTTTCCTGGCTGTTGGCGGCAAAGTGCTTTAGACAGGCAGCCACGCCGGTACTTTGTAACGACTGTACATAGCTGCTGCCCAGTTGCCCTGCCAGGTACGGATCCTCGCTAAAATACTCAAAATTACGGCCGCACAGGGGTGAACGCTTGATGTTGATCCCCGGCCCCAGCAGTACGGACACCTGTGCGTTAAAGGCCTCCTTACCGATGGCTTCTCCAATGGAGGCTGTGATTCTCGGATCCCAGCTGCACGCGGCAGCCGCTGCGGTGGGAAAGCAGGTGCTCACTTCGCTTTTGTTATTTTGCAGCACCCCCTCCGCCTGTTTGCGCAGCCCGTGAGGGCCGTCGGACAGGTGAATGGACGGCACCTTGCCGCCACAGTTCCGCGTGTGCCAGGTGCCCTTGCCGGTCACCAGTTCAATGCAGTTTTCTAAAGAAAGTTTCATTGCTTTCCCTCCTTTATTCATGGGCACTATACCATATTTATGCCGCATAAAATATAAAAATAGCGTTGTAAATAGAATAAAAACGCGATATAATCCAAATAGGAGGGAATGTATATGTCTTATCAAGTGGAAGTGCTGCCGGTAACGGCACACCCGTTATATGACACCCGAGAGAGCGGCAAGACCCACACACCCTTTTCCCTGGAGCGGGCACTGTGTACCGCTATTGAGTTGGGGGACGAGGCGGCTATGGACCGGGCCATTGCGGATTATATGGCGCACGGCTTTGTAGTGGGCACTATGTCCGGCGATCGGCTGCGCCAGGTGAAATACTGGGCGGTGGCTACCGTGGCCATTGCGATTCATTATGCCATTTTAGGCGGGCTGGATGAAACGGACGCTTACCATCTCAGCGACGCGTATCTCCGCGAGGTGGATCGGCTGGACACTATGGACGCCTGTATTGACTGCCTGCGCCGCCGGGCAACGGAACTGGTGCGGGCTGTGGCGTCTGCCAAATCCGGTACCCTACTGTCGTCCCCGGTGCGCCGCTGTGTGCATTATATTCATATTCATTTGCACGAAAAAATGCCCCTGTCTATGCTGGCGTCTGAGGCGGGGTTGTCTAAGGATTATTTGGGCGTGCGATTTAAGCGGGAGATGGGTGTGTCCGTGCACGCTTACATTTTGCAGCAGCGGCTGCAAGCGTCGCTGCCCATGCTCCTGGACGGCACCGGCTGTCGCCGCATTGCCTATGATCTGGGCTTCGCGGACGAGAGCCATTATATCGCCGCTTTTCGCAAGCAGTACGGCTGCACCCCGGCGCAGTACCGGCGAATTCACGCGGACTGATTTTATTGGCCAAACAGTAGGGACCGGGCTTTATTTCCAAACTGTACAGCACATTTATTGCCTGATGGGCGACAGTGTCGTATAATAAAAGAGCAGATTGTCAGCGGCTCGACGGTCTGCTGTTTTTTTGCCCATTATCCCGGCGATTTGCGGATTTTGCATTGAAAAGTGTCGCCGTTTCCGTTATACTGTTATTGACCGCAGTTTGCCCTTCGGCCTGCGGCGGGGATTCTAAACATAAGGAGTAACAGTATGAACAAAGATATACCCATCTGGCAAGATATAGACACATTCAGTGTCAACACCGAGCGGCGCAGTGCCGCCGGCTTTCCAAGGGATGTCCGCACCGGGGAAGAAAAGCGCCGGCTGCTGAATGGCATTTGGAAGTTTAAATTCCTGCCCGGCAGCGATCAGACGATAGAGGGCTATCAAAACCCGGAATTCGATCCCTTTAGCTTTGACGATTTAGAGGTGCCCTCCGAGTGGCAGATCAAGGGCTATGGCACCCCCATTTATACCAATATCAATTATCCCACGCCGATCTCAAAGATTAACATTCCCCATATTGACGACAAGAAGAACCCGCAGGGTCTGTATATTCGGGATTTTGATTTGACTGAAGAAGAGCTGGCGGATAATGTGTTTGTGCACTTCGGTGGGATTAACTCCTGTGGCGAGGTGTATATGAACGGCACCTTTGTGGGCTATTCCCAAGATACTTTTGACGAGACGGAGTACGATGTAACCCGCTTTGTACACCCGGGCAAGAACCGCTTGGCGGTGACCGTGCATCAGTTTTGCGATGGCAGCTACCTGGAGGATCAGGATATGTGGCGGCTGTCCGGTATCTTCCGGGATGTGAACCTGGTGTTTAAGCCCAAGACCTATATTCAGGATACTTATTTTTACAGCGAATTTGCAGAGGACTACAAGACGGCTCACTTCCGTATGCAGGTAGCTGTGGAGTGCCGGGGGACGGACTGCACAGACGCCGCTTACCGGGTGCGTATTTTAGACGCAGACGGCAAAGCCGTAGGCCAAATGGAGGCTCGCTGCCCGGTGCTGGAGGATGGCTGCCGGGTCACGGTAGATACGGACTGCACCGTGGAGGCGCCCCATCTGTGGAGCCACGAGGATCCGTACCTATACACGGTAGAGACCACATTGCTGGTGGCCGGGGAGCCGGTGGATTTGCGCACCCACAAGTACGGCTTTAGAGAGGTGAAGATCGTCGGTTATAATCCGGACACCAAGCGTGGGCCGTTCATTCTCCTGAACGGTGTGCCGCTGAAGATCTGCGGCGTGAACCGCCATGATTTCCACCCGGATTACGGCCACGCCGTGCCGGAGCGTATTATTCGCTCCGACCTGGAGCTGCTTAAGCGCAGCAATATCACCAATGTGCGCACCTGCCATTATCCCAATTCCCGCCGGTTCTATGAGCTGTGCGACGAGATCGGAATTTTGGTTATGAGCGAGAACAACCTGGAGACTCACGGTCTGGCCCAGCAAATTCCTGCCAGCAATCCCCAGTGGAGTGCGCAGTGCTGCTATCGAATGACCAATATGGTCAATTCCTTTAAGAACCACAGCTGTATTCTCTTCTGGTCCTTGGGCAATGAAAGCGGCAACGGCAAGGCGTTCCCGGATATGAAGCGAGCTGCCCAGCAGATTGACCGCACCCGGCCCTTCCACTATGAGCCGGACGCCCATTTGGAAACCAGCGATCTGTTCAGCGAGATGTATACCGTGCAGACGGAGATGAAAGAAATCGGCGAGAACAGACCCCATATCCACAGCCGCGCGCTTTGGAACGGCGGTATGGGCTATCGCCTGACTCCGGAGATGTACCGGGATAAGCCCTTTATCGAGTGCGAGTATGCTCACGCCATGGGCAATTCCATGGGTAACTTCTCCGATTATTGGAATGATTTTAAGAAGTACGACCGGCTGGCCGGCGGCTATATTTGGGACTTTGCGGACCAGGCCATTCGTACCAAGACCAAGGATGGCAAGGACAAGTGGAACTACGGCGGCGACTTTGGCGACAAGCCCAATGACGGCAACTTTGCCTTTAACGGTGTGTTCCGCGGCGACCGTTCACCCAACCCTCATTATTATGAGGTGGTTAAGTGCTACCAGCAGGCGGACTTTACCCGGGTGGGTAACACCTTGCAGATTGTCAATCGGTTTATGTTTACGCCCTTGAGCGCCTTTGCCCTGCGGCTGACCTTGTCCGATGAGAGCGGTGTGTTGCAAGAGGAGACCATGGACCTGCCGGCAGCGGGCCATTTGGAGAAGGTGACGATTGATATTCCCTTTGACCTAAATACCAAGAGCGAGCAGCTGCTGGACGCTTATTTAATTCTGAAGGCGGACGCCATGCGCCTGCCTGCCGGTCACCTGATGGCCAGAGAGCAGTTTGTGCTGGGGCAGTACGATTTCTCTGTGAAGAAGGAGACGCCCGCAGCAATCAGCCTGTGCAAGCGGGCAGACGCCTATGTGGTCAGCGGTGCTCATTTCAGTCTGGCTGTATCTAAGAAAACCGGCGAGCTGAGCTCTTATGAACTGGACGGTCGGGAGTGCCTGCGCAGCGGCGTGCGCCCCTGCTTTGGCCGTGCCAATATTGACAATGAGCGCATTGCCCAAATTCCCTTTGACTTTGTGCGCACCCTGATCGGGCTGAATGCCTTTAAGAACGCCAGCAAGGCTATGACCCCGCTGGAGGTAACAGCCACGCAAGGCAAAGATGCGGTGAAGATCACCGTGCGCTGGCTGTGCCGCTACCTGGATCAGGTAGAGACCACCTATGTGGTGCTGCCCTCCGGCCGGGTACTGGTGACCCAGACCTGTCGCAATATTGTACCCATGGATCTGCCCCGTTACGGCATTACCTTCCAGCTGATGTCCGGGGAGGACGGCGTGACCTATTACGGTAAAGGACCTCACGAGAACTATTGCGACCGCAAGACCGGCGCGTACCTGGGCGTGTATCACTTTAAGAGCGCCGAGGACTTTATCCATGACTACCTGTATCCGCAGGAGAACGGCAACCGCTGCGATGTGCGCTGGCTGGAAGTGGGCAGCGATGTGAAGCTGCGGGTAGTCGCTGTGGGTCGTGCTTTTGAGGCCGGCGTGCACCCCTACACCTTGGAGGAACTGGACGCAGCCAAGCATTCCTGCGACCTGCCCCGCCACGATTACCTGACAGTGAATATTGACGGCGGCCAGCAGGGTGTTGGCGGCGATGTGCCTGCTGTGGCTACCTTAAAGCCCCAGTATAAGCTGCCGAAAATGCAGACCTTGACCCTGCGCTGCGCACTGCAATTCAAAAAATAATGATTGGAGAGAACCGCCCCATGACCTTTTCCTACCACATTGATTACAAGCTGGGCAGCACCGTAAAGACGGCCACCGGCAGTAACGAGGACCTGCTTTTGCAGGTGCGGGAGAGCGATCACCGCTTGCAAGTGACTTTGCACCCCACCGCGCCCATACAGGTACGCAGTTTTATTCTGGAACTGCCGTTCCTGTTTACCCCGGCCAGTCGCTTTATGGCCAACGGCTTTCAGTCCTGGACGGACAGCCGGGAATTCGGCCCCACGGAGCGCATGCCCGGGCTGGGCACCGTTGGCAAATCGCCCATCGGCCGCCGTTTGGGTATGCAGTATACCGGCGATTATACCTTTGTACCGGAGGAAAAGCAGGCGGGCGTGTTCCATTCTCACGGCTTTGCTTATGTGCGTACCGGCGACATGCTGGACTTTATCGGCTCCCTGACGGACCGCACCGGCTTTACCGTTATTACGGCGGATATGAACCGCAATGTGCTGGCTGTGTCTAAGGATCTGGAGGGGCTGATGCTCACGGAAGATTATCCGGTGCTGGATCTCTATATGCAGCAGGGGCATTATGATGCGGTATTTGACGGCTACTTTGCCGCCTTGGGCGTACACCCCCGCCAAACGGAAAAGCTGCGGGGCTATACCTCCTGGTACAACTATTACAGCAATATCAATCACAATATCATCATGCACGACCTGCGGGCCATTGCCCCCTGCGCCGGGGTCAATACCTTCCAGGTGGACGACGGCTACCAGACCGCCGTGGGGGACTGGCTGTCTGTGGACAGCAAGAAGTTTCCCTTCGGTATGCGCCGGGTGGCCGATGCGGTTCACCAGCGTGGGCTGAAAGCCGGGCTGTGGCTGGCGCCTTTTGCAGTACAAAAGAATGCCTATTTGGCAAAGAAGCACCCGGGCTGGCTGGTGGCAGACAAAAAGGGCAGCCCCTTGATGGTGGGTGCCAACTGGGGCGGCTTTTATGCCCTGGATATTTATCATAAGGAAGCCCGGGCGTATATTAAGCAGGTGTTCCAAACGGTGCTGCATACCTGGGGCTTTGATATGGTGAAGCTGGACTTTTTGTATGCCGCTTCCGTTAAGCCCTTGTACGGCAAGACCCGCGGCCAGGTGGCGTATGACGCCATGGAACTGCTGCGGGAGTGCGTGGGCGAGGATAAGCTGCTGCTGGCTTGCGGCGCACCGATGCTGCCCAGCTTTGGCGTGGCGGACTATATGCGTATTGGTGCGGATATGGCCCTCAGTTGGCCCCATTCTGCCCGGCGCCGCCAAATGCACCGGGAGGATGTGTCTACACCCAATGCGATGCTCAACAGCGTGTATCGCCGTGGACTGAACGGCCGGGCATTTTTGAACGACCCGGATGTGTTCCTGCTGCGGCGCAACAATATCAGCTTTACCCCGGAACAGCAGGCGCTGCTGGCTAAGTTCATTCAGCTGTTTGGTGGCGTGCTCTTCACCTCGGACGATGTGAGCACCTATAAGCCGGAGCAGGCCAGCCTGTTTGCCGATACCCTGGCCGATACCGCCACTTTGACGGATGTGAGCCAGGAGGGCGATGTGCTCACTGTGCGGTATACCCAGAGTGACCGCCCCTGTACCATGCAGTTCAATGTGTACACCGGTCAGATCTTCGCCTTCGGCGCAGACGAAAAGTAAATCACAGTTCACTACGAAAAATACGGCTCTCCTTACTGCAAGGGGAGCCGCTATTTTTACCACTTTGCCTCCCTTGTAAAGGGAGGGGGACCGCTGTAGGCGGTGGAGGGATTGGTAAGTAGGGGCCGATGCCTACATAAGCTCGCAATTTTTTCGAATTTTGGGTAAAAAAATGCCCCCTTGCTTATGCAAGGGGGCGCTGGTTTAGGTATAGATATTATTTGGTGGCTGCGTCGTTCTTCTTTTTGGCAAACAGAGCGTACAGGGCAAAGAGCAAGCCGGAGGCGGCCAGACCGGAGCCGCCCACTGCCAGGCTCCAATGGGCGCCGGTGGCAGGGGACTTAACAGCTGCGGTCGCGGTGTTCTTGGGATTGGTGTTCTTTGTACCGCTGGTGTTTGTGTTCTTGCCGGCGCTAAAGGGTACAATGTTTTGCTTCTCGTCCGTATTGACAAACTGGCCGTTGCCGGTGGCGGCTTTGACTGTCTGCACAGATTGCTTTTTCTTCGGGTTGGTGATCAGTCCGGCCAAGAATTTGGTGGCTTGGCTGTCGTACCAGAAATTCACATGGGCCACGCCCTTAAAGAACCAGGTGTTGTCCGGTAGCGTGCAGGTGGCGGCGTCCACAATGCGGTCCGGCGACACATGGGCGCCGGTGCGCTTCAAGGTCTTGCCGTAGTCCGCCGTGGTGGCTCCCACGGAAGCGTATTTGGTGTCGATGAGAATATCTGTCTGATTGGCATACGCAGAGTTGATGGGAATATTGGGCAGGCCGTAGTTGGCTACGATCACCACATCGGTGCCGGCCTTTTGCATGGCTTTCAGATTGCCGGGCAGGCGCTTTTGCACCTTATGATAGCGGGTGATCTTCTTATACAGGCCGCTGCTTTGGTCTAAAAAGCCAATGGCGGTCATGGCATCCACACTGTCGTCAAAATCATCATAGGGGATAAACTCCCACAGCATGGGAATGCAGCCGAACACCGGGTAAAAGATTTCGTTATACACCCGCTCCACCAGTGCAGGGTCCTCTGCTACTTGGGTCAAAAAGTCGCACAGGTAGCCCACATTCAGGCTGTTTGCCAGCCGGTTCAGCTGGCTAAAGTCAAAGTCCGGGTTGTGGTAAGAGGTGGTCACCCGATCCAAGTATTTCTTGACCACATCCGCGTCAAACAGCAGATCCTGGGAAAACAGCTTGGTGACGGACACGCCGGTGAGCGCCCCGTCGATCATCACCAAGCGGCGGATGTCACCCCGATCGCCGTACTGATCTATGTAGGCGCTGAGGATCACCGTGCCTTCTGAACTGCCGATCAGGGTCACTTGCTTTTTACCGGTTTTGGCTTTGACCTGACTCACAAAATCTGCCAGCTTGGCAGCCGTTTCGCAGGCGTCCAGTCGCCAATCGTAGTTAAAGGCATACACTTTGTCTGCGCCGATATTCTGCGCCACTTGGCGGCAAATGGCCGGCTCGTTGCTGGTGCCGGACAGGTAGCCCGGGTGGTTTTTCAGACTGTCGGTCCAGTAGTTGGTGATGCCTACATTGTAAAGACTGTTGCCGTCCTCATCGCAGGCGATGTTGCGGTAGTCGTTCATCAGATCGGCGATTTGGTCAATGACGGCGTTCGGGTCCGTTTGCTTGCCGCCGACGGCAGCCAGCACATTTTGGATGAGTCCGCCGCGGCTGAGCAGACTTTTGGCGTCAAACACGCCCACTGGCTGCTCATCCTCCGTGCCCGGGTTTAGGTACAGGCCGGAGCCGCCCATGCCGTGCACAGAGATTACCGGTGTGGCGCCGTTGTCCTTGGCGAAGGCCGCGCCGGCGCAGGAACACACCAGCACCAGTGCCAGCAGACCGCACAATAGGCTGCGTAAATTCTTCTTCATATCCAGTTGCCCCTTCCGTTGCAAAAGTGCGTAAAATTACCCTTATCTTAATTATAAGTTGTTGATCCGGTGAAGTCAATTCACATATTGCATAAAAAAACGCCCCCGCCCTTGTGCAATCCGCAATAAGAGCAGGCCGTCGGGAACAGGCAATAAAGAAAACCGAGTGCAAACTGCACTCGGTTTTGCTTCTTTTTGGGTTATGCGTTTTTCTTGAGGGCTCTTTCCAGCCAAACGGCACCCAGATCCAGCGCATTGAACAGGCCGGTCTTTTCGCTCTTTTTGACCACCTGCTCTTTGGGCGAGATCTGCTCGTCCGTATTCAGCAGCTGAATGATTACTTTGTCGGCAATGGTCTGGTCGCCCTGCTTCTTCTCGCTCTGCACCTTCAGGCACACAACGAATGGGTCGGCCATACTGCCGTAGTAAATGGTGTTGCCGCAGCGTACCAGCGGTCTGCCTTTGTATTCCAAGAATTCGCCTTTCTTCGCCAAGGGAACGCCTCCTTCGTTTTAATCTAAGTAGGACTTTACCATAGCGGCCAACAACTCGTCCCGGTCGATCCGACGGATCAGGCTGCGGGCATTGTTGTGGGTGGTGATGTAGGTGGGGTCCTCAGACAGCAGATAGCCTACGATCTGGTTAATGGGATTGTACCCCTTTTCCCGCAGGGCGTCAAACACCTGGGTTAAGGTATCCTTCATAACATCCTCTTTTTCATCACCGATTCTAAATGTCATGGTCTTATCTGTCACGGTAAAGTCACCTCCGTACACATCATTATATACATTTTTTGAAATAATTACAATATTAAAATGCAAAAATTCCAATATTCCGGTCAAATTACCGGGCAGTTGTCCGTTTTTTCGGTCAACTCCGCAGGCTGATGCCCATTTTGTCCAGGGCTTTGACCACCCGCTTCATGGCAGCGTCGGCTTCATCATCGGTAAGGGTGCGGTCATGGGCGCGCATACGAATGTTAAACGCCACGCTCTTTTTGCCCTTTTCAATCTGCTCGCCCTGATACACATCAAAGAGCTTGACGCTCTCCAGGGTCTTGCCTACGGCCTCGCCGATGGCGCGCTGTAACTTCAGCACCGGGATCTCCTTGTCGCATACAAAGGCCAGGTCCCGGTTGCTGGCCGGGTACTTGGGCAGGGGCTTGTGGGTGCGGGTGCCGCTTTCGTTCTCATAAGCGGTGTTCACATCCAGCTCCGCCAGATAAACCCGGGTGCCAATGGCGTAGTTCTCTGCCACGGTGGGGTGCACTTCGCCCAGGGTAGCCAGCACCTTGCCGTCTATGGTGAAGGCGGCGGTACGGCCCGGGTGGAAGGTGGGGTTATCTTTTACCGGCTCCACATCGTAGTGATCCACATGCAGGCAGTCCAGCAGCTTCTCCACAATGCCTTTCAGCGCAAAGAAGTCTGCGCCGCCTCCGTACATACCGATGGTGACCTTTTGACTCTCGATAGGCAGTTTGTCTGGGGTTGTGGGGGTGTAAACGGTGCCCATCTCATACATACAAGCGGCTTCCGTCTTGTGGTTGTAGTTAAAGGACAGCACATCCAGCATAGAGGGCAGGATGGTGGTACGCATAATGCTGGTATCCTCGCCCAGAGGGTTCAGGATTACAATGGAGTTGCGCAGTTCGCTGTCCGGGGGCAGGCAGATCTTGTCATAAGCCTTAGGGCTGATGAAGCTAAAGGTGGATACCTCGGTGCAGCCGCAGGCCAGCAGCGTGTTGCCCAGCTTGCGTTCAAAGGACTGGCGGTGGGTCAGCTTGCCGTTGGCGGCGCCTTGCAGCATGTGGTTGGGAATGTTGTGGAAGCCGTAGAACCGGGCCACTTCCTCCGCCAGGTCTGCCAGGTGCTCAATATCATTGCGGAAGGTGGGGGCATAGACCTTGCCGTCGTGCACATCAAAGTCGATCTTCTTCAAAATATCGATCATCTGCTGCTCGCTGAGATCAAAGCCGATGAACCGATTGATCCACTGGTAGTCCCAGTCCACGGTGACCTGCTCTTTGACTTTCTTGCAGCAGTCCACCACGCCGTCTACCACATCGCCGGCGTCCAGCAACTGTACCAGTTGAAGGGCACGCTTTAAGGCGCGCATGGTTTGGTTGGGATCCAGCTCTTTCTCGTACCGGGCAGAGGCCTCGGTGCGCATACCAAGCGCCTTGGCGGTGCGGCGCACGCAGGTGCCGTTAAAGCAGGCGGACTCAAATACGATGGTGGTGGTGTCGTCCATAATACCGCTGTATTCGCCGCCCATTACGCCGGCAACGGCCACAGGTTTCTCCGTATCGGCAATCACCAGCATATTCTCCGTCAGCTCCCGGGTCTCGCCGTCCAGGGTGGTGATGGTCTCGCCGGCCTTGGCGTTACGCACATTCACTGTGTTGCCCACCAGGTAACGCAGGTCAAAGGCGTGCATGGGCTGGCCGTACTCCAGCATCACATAGTTGGTAATATCTACAATGTTGCTGATGGGGCGCACGCCGCAGGCGCGCAGTCGCTCCCGCAGCCAGCGGGGTGACTCCTTGACCCGCACATTCTCTACTACAGCGCCGGTGTAACGGTAGCACTTTTCACCGTCTTCAATATGCACTTGCAGCAGGTCGTTTACATTGCCGTGGCCGGGCTTCACTTCCGGCTCCGGCAAGGTGAAAGGCCGGTCAAAGGTGGCCGCTGCCTCACGGGCCAAACCGGTTACGGACAGGCAGTCGCACCGGTTGGAGGTGATCTCAAACTCAACGCAGGTGTCGTCATAGCCGATGGCTTTGTGAATATCCATGCCCAGGGTCTTGTCGCAGTCGTCCCCCAGTACAAAAATACCGTCGGCGCAGGCGTAAGGGAAGTCGTTTTGGGTCAGACCCAGTTCGTCAAAGGAGCACAGCATACCGGCAGAAGCAACGCCCCGCAGCTTACCCTTTTTGATTTTTTCTAACTTATGGTCTTTGCGGTTGATCACCGTAGCACCCACCAGTGCCACCGGCACAATGTCCATGGGCTTTAAGTTCTGGGCGCCGGTGACGATTTGCAGCGGCTGATCGTCGCCTACGGACACTTGACACACCCACAGGTGGTCGGAGTCCGGGTGTTTCTCCATAGAAAGAACCTGACCCACAACTACATTCTCGATGTCGCTGCCTTCCACTTCATACCCCTCCACCTTGGAGCCTGACAGGGTCATTTCGTCGCAAAAGGTCTTGTTGTCAATATCAGTTAGGTCCACATAATCGTTGGCCCATTTTCTGGATAAAATCATATTTGCACCTCCTTAAAACTGGGACAGAAAACGCATATCGTTCTCATACAGCAAACGCATATCGTCAATATTAAAGCGGAACAGCACCAGCCGCTCCAGGCCTACGCCAAAGGCAAAGCCGCTGTATACATCCGGGTCTACGCCGCCGTTTTTCAACACCTTGGGGTGCACCATGCCGCCGCCGAGGATCTCGACCCAGCCTTCGCCCTTGCAGAAGGGACAGCCCTTGCCGCCGCACTTAAAGCAGCTTACATCAATTTCGCAGCTGGGCTCCGTAAAGGGAAAGTGGTGGGGACGCAGGCGGATTTTTGTATTCTCGCCGTACAGCCGCTTGGCAAAGGTCTCCAGCGTGCCTTTCAGGTCTGCCATGGTAATGCCCTTGTCTACCACCAAGCCCTCGATCTGGTGGAACAGGGGAGAGTGGGTGGCATCTACCGCGTCGGAGCGGAATACACGGCCCGGAGCAATGATTCGAATGGGGGGCTGCGTTTTTTCCATTACACGGATCTGTACCGGAGAAGTTTGGGTTCGCAGTACGATGTTGTCATTGATATAAAAGGTGTCCTGGGTGTCTCTGGCCGGGTGGTCTTTGGGGATGTTCAGTGCCTCAAAGTTGTAGTAGTCGTACTCCACCTCCGGGCCCTCGGCAATGTCAAAGCCCATGCCCATAAAGATGTCCTTGATTTCGTCCAGGACGATGGACAGCGGGTGCTTGTAGCCAATCTGCGGCAGGGTGCCGGGCATGGTCACATCCAGCGTTTCCTCAGCCAGCCGCTTCTCCTGGGCTGCCTTCTTGATTTCTGCGGACTTGTTGGCGATGGTGTCCTCAATGTCCTTGCGAATTTCGTTTGCCAGTTGGCCGATCACCGGGCGCTCCTCGGCAGACAGCTTACCCATCTGCTTCAGAATAGCGGTCAGCTCGCCCTTTTTGCCCAAGTACTGAATACGGGCTTTTTCCAGCTGTTCGGCGCTGTCAAAGGAGGCCAGTGCTTCTTTGGCGGCCCGGCGGATTTGTTCCAGTTGTGCTTTCATCTTCGTATCCTTTCTTTCATTCTGTATTGCTTGCGGCAGTGTGCAAATAAAAAACGACTTGCCCCGTTCGTATAGGGACAAGTCGGAATTACCTGCGGTACCACCCTGTTTTTTGCAAGTTGGCAAGTGCCAATCGGAGCAAACACTCTTTGAGCCTGATAACGGTGCTCACACCGTTCTTGCCTACTGTGGTTCAGCAAAACCGCTCGGAAGGGAACTTCACGCAGGCTGCTGTGCTGCGGCTCTCAGCCGGGACCGCGACTCTCTAAACAGCAGGGGGAGCGCTACTTTTCTTCGTCATAGCGTTTGAATTTGCCTATATTATACAATAGACCGTCGCATTTTGCAACCCTGTTTTTTGCACAGAAAAAGCGCCCGGACTTGCCGAGCGCCTTTGGGTTTCATTTTGTTTTTATTTCTCGTCCTTGTCGTCCTTCTTCTTTTTGGAAAAGGCTTTGTTCAGCCCATAGGTGACAAGAATGATCACGCCGATCACAATAAAGATGCCGATCATACCGAAGAGCATATCCGGCAGGGTGGTTTTCCAGGACTGGGCGTGAATGGCCATGGTAACCACAGCCAGCAGAGAAGCAAATAAAGTCTGCATATCATATCCTCCTTACGATACCAGGGTCAGGATCAGGCCGCCGGCAATAACGGAGGCGATCTGGCCGGAAACATTGACGCTGATGGAGTACATCAACAGGAAGTTCTGCGGGTCCTCTTTCAGGCCCATTTGGTTGACCACACGCCCGCTCATGGGGAATGCGGAGATACCGGCTGCACCGATCATGGGGTTGATTTTCTTCTCCTTGGGCAGGAACAGATTGATGAACTTGGCAAACACTACGCCGCCTACGGTATCAAAGATGAAGGCAACCAGACCCAGACCCAGGATCATCAGGGTCTGCCAGGATACAAAGTCCTGATAGTGCATTTTGGCAGCAACGGTCAGACCCAGCAGAATTGTAATAATGTTGGCAAAGGCGTTCTGCGCCGTCTCAGACAGCTGGTTGAGCACGCCGCACTCGCGGATCAGGTTACCAAACATCAGGAAGCCTACCAGTGCAACGGATTTAGGCGCCACCAAACCGGCAACGGCCGTTACAACGATGGGGAACACAATCTTGGTGGTTTTGCTTACATCGCCTGCATGGTATTTCATACGGATCAGGCGCTCTTTCTTGGAAGTTACAGCCTTGATCACCGGCGGCTGGATAATGGGCACCAGTGCCATATAAGAGTACGCAGCCACCATAATGGCGCCCAGATACTTGGAATGCAGTGTATTGGCCACAAAGATGGAAGTGGGGCCGTCGGCAGCGCCGATAATGGCGATGGACGCGGCGTCGTTAATATCAAAGAAGAAGCCGGCCACAAAGAAAGTGAAGAAAATACCGAACTGGGCGGCTGCACCGAAGAGCATCAGCCACGGGTTCTTCAGCAGCGGGCCAAAGTCGATCATGGCACCGATACCGATAAACAGCAGCAGCGGGAACAGCTCGTTGGCAATGCCTGCATCAAACAGTACGGATATGGGGCCTTCCTCCGCCCCGGGTTGGGTAATGGCGCCGCTGAGGGGCAGATTCACCAAAATGGTGCCGAAGCCCATGGGCAGCAGCAGGGTGGGTTCCATTTCCTTCTTAATGGCAAGGTAGACCAGCACGCCGCCAACAACCCACATCACGATCATACGGGGATCAATGTTGCCGAAGTTGGAGAACAGTGCTGCAAATTCATGCAATGGATTCATGTACAGTACCTCCGTGTTTTTTGGACTTTGACTATTATAATGTATTAGGCAATAGGTTGTCAATGATTTGTATCGATTTTGTAAACAAATCGTGTTCTTTGCTTTTTCGGCGCGCACCACTATCCGGTGGGGTGGCGCTTTTGCGGTGCACCATAGCTTGTGTCAAGCGCTTTTTTCGTAAATTTTGTTGCAAAAAATATGCAGAGAGCGGTTGACAAGGCGGCCCGGTTTTAGTATAATACCCCTTGCTGTAAAGAGCTTTCACTTTACAGCGCAAGAGACTAAGAAAGGGGAGGGCGTCCTTGGCCAAGAATTTGGAAGTTTCTTTTTTGCTGGATTTTTACGGCGAAATGTTGACCCAAAAGCAGCACGATTTTTTGGTGTATTACTATGACGAGGACCTTTCGCTTTCTGAGATCGCAGAGAATGAGGGCATTACCCGCCAGGGCGTGCGCGACGCTATCAAGCGGGCGGAGAACCAGCTGTTTGAGATGGAGAGTCGCTTGGGTTTGGCTAAGAAGTTCGAGACCCTGAAGAAGGGACTGGAAGAAATCGAGCAGTGCGCCGAGGCCATTAATACGTATAATCTGTCGCACACACTGTCCCGGGAGATCAACGACAATGTGGCCCGGATCAAGGCCCTGACCGCTTATCTTTGCGAATGATAAAAAGAACGGAAGTGTAGAACTTGGCATTTGAAGGGCTCAGCGAACGGCTGGAAAATTCATTTAAAAAGCTGCGTGCCAAGGGCAAGCTTACAGAGTCCGATGTAAAGGAAGCTATGCGCGAGGTGCGTATGGCGCTCCTGGAGGCGGATGTCAACTATAAGGTGGCCAAGGAGTTCACCGCCAAGGTGACCCAGCGTGCCATCGGTGCGGATGTGATGGAGTCCTTGACCCCCGGCCAAATGGTCATCAAGATCGTCAACGAGGAGTTAACGGAGTTGATGGGCGGCACGGAGTCCCGGTTGGCCATTGCCAATCACCCGCCGACGGTTGTGATGATGTGCGGCTTGCAGGGCAGCGGTAAAACCACCCATTCTGCCAAACTGGCAAAGAAGTTGAAGAAAGAAGGGCACCGACCCTTGCTGGCCTTTTCGGTCAAAGCATCTTTTAAAGAAGATCGGTCTTCTTCGTTCAAGGGGCGGACTCTGAATACATCGAAGTAGGAAGGAGTAACCGGTAAATATTGGAACTGCACTATTTTCGAACTATCTTTTCCCATTTGGTTATCCATATAACTGGGGTTATAAGGACTACTATTCTGTGTCAGGCAAACTTTTTCTACCTGTGGATATTGTCGGATACGTTCTAAAATAGATAGGTATAGGCTACCTGCCTCTTCCGTGTTTTCATGGTGAATATAGTTGGGACTACTTTGCGGCACAGTTGTGAGCCGTACCTGGTAGGTGTCTTTTATCTCGTAAGCGCTATTGATTGAATTTGCATATCCGATCGTTATGAAGTAGTCCATAATATACCATAATAAAATGAATACCAGGAATAATTCAGCGGCAATCCAGGCATTTTGCCGGCGTTGTTTCCATAAAAGTTTTAAAAGATGATGTATCATGATTCTAGTTATTTATCGTTTAAAGCATCGACAATGGGACGTCTGAGTGCACGCCAGGCAGGAACGAGAGCGGACATCAGATTTAAAACCAGGCAGAAGATCAGCGTATATCCGAAAATTGCGGGGTTGATCAGCATGCCGGGAGAAAGATCGATAGAGGCGGTGAGCGAACTGCCGTCCCAGTCGTAATTACCCAGCAACCATCCTTTCAGCATAAATATCAATCCGTAGGAGATCAATAATCCGATCAGTCCGCCTAATAATGTGAGCAGCAGGTTTTCATATAATATCTGCAAAAGCAATGTTCTGTTCTGGGCCCCGAACGCTTTACGGATACCTAATTCTTCCATGCGTTTTTTCATGCGTGATGCAGTCATTCCCGTCAGATTGATGGAAGGAACCAACAACAGAAGGAGTACTACTGAAAAGATTTGTATAAAGACTTTCATGAATTCCGGACAGGAGAAGGAATCTGTGCGTAACCAGGCACGTAGAACGGTGTCAGGCTGTTCGTTTAGTACAAAATTATATTGTGGAATATTTGCACTGTAACGCCGACAATTTTCTTCGGCTTCCCGGCGGATTGCATCAAAGTCGCCTGGTTTCTTTGCCAGGATATAAAGCTGCATATAACCTAAAATAAAATCACACCATTTACTTCCCTGTATCTGTGAAGGACGGTTGGTGAAAGGTATCCACATTTCAGCGTAACAGAATTGTGCTATGGAAGGTACCACTTCATGGGCGAGCCTCAGGAAGAACGCATCGTATGGATGCAGAACGAACAG
>OGYW01000543.1_pt1 | contig 35115 bp, 25 predicted proteins | sample 1576621 | NCBI WGS metagenome assembly OGYW01 (sample SAMEA3541528, study PRJEB24748) | human gut metagenome | biome: human gut; feature: human-associated habitat; material: faeces | place: China | collected 2012 | reverse complement strand
GAATGGTATCATAGGCGGCGGGGGCCATAGCGGCTCCCATATTGTTAGCATCCTGGATGCCCTTGTCCACAATCTTGCCTGTGGTCACATGGGTGATATAGGGGCCCGGCCCCTCCCGGGAGAGGATGACGCAGCCCGCCCCCGTCACCGTCCACTGGGCGGTGGGGGTGCGCTGGCCGCCGTACTCCAGGGGCGTGCGGTACTGCCGTTCGGCGGAGCAGAAATGGGAGGAGGTCATGGCGGCGGCGTGGGTGGCGAAACCGCCGTCCAGCAGCAGGGCGGCCAGAGACAGGCTCTCCGCCATAGTGGAACAGGCGCCATACAGCCCGAAGAAGGGGACGTCCTGCCCCCGGACGGCGAAGCCGGAGCCAATGCACTGGTTGAGCAGGTCGCCGGCCAGAATATAGTCCAGGGCGGAGGCGCTCAGCCCCGCCTTGTCCAGCGCGGAGGAGAGGGCCAGCTTCTGCATGGCGGTCTCCGCCTTCTCCCAGGTCTTTTCCCCAAAGGAATCGTCCTGATTGATCTGGTCGAAGCTGTCGGCCAGCGGGCCCTCCCCTTCTTTTTTCCCCACCACATTGGCGTGGCCCGCGACGGAGGGCGGGTGGGCAAGGGCGACCGTCTGCCGGCCCAGCTTTTTTGTGGTCATAGCGCCAACCTTCTTTCCTTCAGATAATGCTATTTTGAACGAAAAGCCGGGAAAATATGAGGCTGGATTTTGTGGCGGGACATGCTGGTCAAAAAGAGGGCTTTGCGGTATAATAAACAGCAGAAACCGGATTCATTGAAATGGAGGCATATCATGGTCGAGGAAGCCAAGCGTACTCTGGCCTATCTCTGTCCCGCCTGCCGCCAGAGCGTGGCGGTGGAGCGCAGCGTATTCCAGCTGGCGGCGTCCGCCAACGAACTGCCCTGCCCCTGCGGCAAATCCTCCCTCCGGGTGGAGCTGATGGGCGACCGGGTGAAGCTCACCGTCCCCTGCCTGTTCTGCGGCAAGGATCACACCGTCACCTGCTCCTCCCACGCCTTTCTCCACGAGAAGGTACTGGCCTTCTCCTGCGCCGCCTCGGGGCTGGACTGCTGCTACGTGGGGGAGGAGGGGCCGGTGTTTGCCGCCCTCCAGCGCCTGGAGGAAGCGGTGGACAAGCTGGAGGCCGCTTCAGGGGAGAAGGGGGCCTTCCTGGACGAGCTGGTGATGCAGGAGGTGCTCTCCGAGCTCAAGGAGATCGCCCAGCGGGACCTTTCGGTAGCCGTCAGGAGGAAGTCAGTACCATTTCGCGTTCATTGAAAGGTTTGGCCAAGGAGCTGAACATTCCTATCATCGCTCTGTCGCAGTTGAACCGTGGTGTGGAGAACCGTGAAGGCGAGGAAGGCAAGCGTCCCCAGTTGAGTGACCTTCGTGAATCCGGTGCCATCGAGCAGGATGCCGATATGGTTTGCTTCATCCACCGTCCTGAATATTACAAGATTTATACTTCTGCCGATGGCAGTGACTTGCGCGGTATGGCGGAAATCATCATAGCAAAGCACCGTAACGGTGCCGTGGGGGATGTGCGTCTGAGGTTTATCGGACAGTACACCCGTTTCCAGAATCCCGAGGATGATATGGTTATTCCACCTCCGACGGAGGGTGGAGGAGCTACATTTGGTTCACGTATGAATGCGCCTATCGGAAGTACGGCAACACCGCCACCTCCATCGGCTGCTGATTTTCCGCCACAGACGGACAACCCGTTTGGAGGTGTGGGGTCGGACGGGCCATTGCCTTTCTGATGTATTTTTATGGCTACACCCTTTGCCTTGAATGCCTATACTATCGTAGAGTGATGGCTACACCTTTAGGTACAAAGGGTGTAGCCATTTAAAATGCTGTATTCGAGCCTATTTGCTTATTCTAAAACCTTCAATGTGGACAGTAAGAACGTCAATCTTACTTTTGCTCCCTTTTCCGTTTTGATTGTGCCTCGGGCATCTGCTGTTCTGTGTTTATTTTATCAGTGGATAGGGTATCTTGCTTTATTTCTTGTTCCTTTCTCAGCCGCTTGAGTTTCCATCTGTTCCAGAAAAGGAGCTCACTCCATTTGTTGAAATCCTTTTTGAAGATAATACCAATACCTTGTGTTGTCAGATTTGTCCGGGTGTAGTAGCGGTCGTTCGTTTCGTTGTACGCTTTCAGGCGGATGTCTCCGGAACGGTTGACGAGCCATTCCGCTTCAAAGTCTCCCACAAAATTGGTATTTGCCATCGGATTATCACGATAACCAAAATTACCATTGATAAGTAGTCGGTTATTCAATAATTGTCCTGAAAGCATAGTCTCGAACTCCATGTCTGTCCAGCCTCTTTCACCGGTACTGAAATTGGTGCCGAAGTTCCAGTTATTGACATCGAGAATGTTCGATAAAGCGTTATTCAACTGTCCGGAAAGGGTGGATGAAACAACACTGGACATCATATTCGAATTCTGGGTGGCTCCTAAGTTTTCCGGGGTATAGAACTTGCCGATAGCCAACAGATAGAGTATCTGCATGTTCATTTGCTCGTCGGTAGGAATATAGTTACGGACAATGGCCTGCACTTCATCGCGTTCGTTGGGCAGTTCGATGTCGAATTTTACATCAGGTGAGGTCAATTGTCCGGTAAGGTCCATCATACAGTTCACTTTTACATTTGTCTGGCTGATGTAGCCGGAGGTTGCCTCGTTGGGCATTAGGTCATTTAAGGATGCTGAGTTGACCGTATAACCTGCTTTTATGTCCAGAGTGGCATCCAGTGGCGAGCCGTTGAATGTAATGGAACTTCCATCCCTGATAATAAAGTCCTTTCGGATAACCTCTTGCAGACTGAATTTATAGACTCCCTGGCTTATCCGGTAACTGCCAAACATCTTTACATCTCCTTTATTGAAGAACTCAGTACGGATATTTCCAGTTCCCCGTCCACTGATATAGTCGCCAGCGATAGGGTCCATGATAATCTTCATGGTAGCGTCGGGAGTGGCGTCTATCAAGAGATTCAGCCGGATATCAGTGTCGCTCTCTCTTTCTTCCTCGATTTCCTTTTGGGCAATTTCGTAGTCGGAAAGGCGGATAGAGTCTTGTACGGCACGGCGTGGTGTCTTGTCCACAAACTTGATGAACTGGTTGCTGACTGCTGTAGATACGTTATCTTTTATATAGGTAAAGGTAGTGTTGCGATTGGTAGTCATTGCAACATCAATGTTAACGCCATCTTGGGCATTACCGGCAATAGTGGCATTTCCCGTACCGTAGACGGTGCCGTAGAAGGGATAGTCCGGTGATTCTTTGGTATTCATCACCAGCATGTCGTTGACATTGAAATTGAAACGGTACTCCAGGTTCTTAAAATGCTGATAGTGCAGATAGCCGCTCATACTTCCTTGATGCCCTTGCGTGTCGAAAATGCGGTTGTTGCGGAAGGTCAACCCGCCGGGCTCGATGTAGATGCTGTCTTTGACGGAGAAAGTGGTGTTGAGCACGTCTACCTTCATAGAAGCATCGCCGAATACACGCCCTTCCATGGTGAGAGCCTTGAATTTGCCATAGAAATGTACATGGCCGGTAGCACGTCCGTTGAATTCGGGCGTGATGCTACTCATATAATGATGTATAAACTTCAAGTTGGTACCGTCCGCTTCAATTTGGAGATCCAATGAACTAGTGGGCTTCAAAGGATAGATATAGCCATACACATGGCTTTTGGCAATATCTTTCTCCCGGATATGGGCATCTAGATAGATGCCCTTCACGTCGTGGTGCCATTCTCCGTGTATGTTGGCATCACCCAGCAAGCCTTCGTTCAATCCGAGGTTGCGGATAAACAAGTCGGTGCTCATGACAGGGTTTTCCAATACTCCGCTGGCGAAAGCCGGACCGGTGGCTTCTCCTTTGAAATTGACTCCGAGGTCTGCAATGTCGAACACATAACCGATGTTGATTTCCTTCAAATCCAGACGTACTGTATCTTCGGGTTGTGGTGAAACGATACCATTGATACGCAAGTGCCGGTCTTTATGGCTGAAGTAGAAATCATTGACATACACTTTGCCGGAGTCGAGTACTACTTGGGAAGGATGTATATCCCACAGCGTATCGTTCAGTATCACGTTGGTGGGCTGGACATCAATGACGGTTTTTAAGGGGGGAAGTTTCCTCTTGCTTTCATTCGCTTCGTTCTGTTCACGGATGAAGTGGGCGACGGCGGCGAGTTTCCCGCTGTAGGTTACAGTGCTACTGTTACCCCAATTCAGCGTGGTCTGTATGTTATTGTTCCGGGCTTGCGCTTCTAAAGCTATATTGACAGCGCCGTTTGATTTGCGGTTGCTGAAGCGTAGGCGTGTATGGAACTGGTCACCGGGATTCTCGCAAAGGAACATTCCGGATTCGATGAATTTGTTTCCATAACGGAGACGGGGAAAATAGCCTTCTACGCGGAGCCGCTGTGCCTTGTCATTGAAGTATCCCTTAATGGTGGAATGGGTATATACTTTTACCGGAATCTGAAAGACGGTGGAGAACAGTTCCGTATTGTAAATGTGCATGTCAAAATGGAAATTGTTCTCTGTCTCTATGGGTTTCTTGTCTGGCAGAATCAAGGCGGGGATATAACGTCGCATGATATTCAGTACACTGGCAGGCAGGGTACGATAAGAGTAGTCACCTTCTATGCTACCTTGGAGAAAGTTGGATTGGATGGTCAGCCGTTTCTGGCCTTCGCTTTCTCTTATGGCAGATATCTTCAGATTGTCCAGGAAGTATTGTGTTTCCGGAGCTGCGAATAGTAAGCTGTCAACGTTGATTTCACCGTTCATCTCGTCAATGGAACCGCCGGTGAAGTCTGCCTTGACTTTGACTGATATTTCCGTATCTTCATAGTTGGGTGTAAGATGTAGGGCATGAGGACGAAATTTGTCGATGCTTGCCTGAAAGTTGAAAGTCGGTACCCGACTGGCGGTATTGATGGTACCGTTCAAAATAACAGAACCATTGGTGTCATCCAAGGCGACTTTTCCCGTGAAGCCTCCCTGCTTGTATTCTCCATCTAGGGTGATATTTTCGTAATTGTAGTCGCTGTAATCAATGGAGGCAACCAGCCCTTTCAGCAGTACGGACGGGTATTGGTTTTCGTAATGGTTGCTGTTGACATCTAGATTGAAAGTTACTTTACCCAGTTTCTTGTTGCCCAGCATCTTGCCCAGCTCAAACTCTTTGGTTTTCACTGCACCGGAATAGGCAAAATAACCTTTATCTTTGTTAGAACTTAGTTTTACGTCAGTTTGGATGGTTCCGATGTCAGTGCGTACTTGTCCGTAAGTTACGAGGTCTGTGAAGTAGCCCGAGACTTCTCCACGGAAGGAAACCGTTCCTAAGTGTTGCAGGACGGGAGGTACTCCATTGTAGTTCTTGCTGAAATTCCGGACAAAGAAGGCAATTCCTTCCGGGTCTGCGTACAAATTGGACAAATTACCGAATACATAAGCATTTTCCGGATGGGAAAGGTCTTGTAGAGATACGTCTCCCCTCAGATAAAAATGATTTCCGACAGAGACGGAAAGGTGCGGGCAATTCAGTTGATTGATGGTGCCGTCCGTCTGTACCTCTACTTGCAATTTTTCCTTGAAAGAACCAAAAGCCGGAACAAAAGCCGATAAATCCTGCAAGGCGATTTGAGAGGGCAGCAAATGGAATGAGAAACGGACATCTTGGGCAAGATTGTCAAACGCCCCCAGACTGTCATAATCCATGTGTATAGTATCCATTGCCAAAGAGGTGTTGGGGAGGTCGATAGCGAAATTTTCGATTTTCATCCGTTGGTCATTGCCGATAACCTTTAGACTTAGTTTCTTCAATTCAAATCCGGAATGTTCTTCTTCGATGCTCAGACGCTTGATGGCGGCATTGATAGAATCATTTTGTAATGCTTTTAGGGAGATGTTTGCAATAATGTTACGTAAACGGAGATGCTGTGGATTGAATTTTCCCGGAGTCTCTTTCTCGGACAGCACATCATACGAAACCTTTCCGCGGCGTATCAGTAAGGAATTGATACGGAGATCCAGGTTGTTTTTCTTTTGAACTGTATCTTTGGATGCGAATGCGTCGAGTACAAACTGAAAATTAGGTTTATCCTTGGGAGTCTGCTTGCTTAGATTGATGTTAAAGCCGAACAATTGTATGTTACTAATGGATATTTTGCCGCTGAATAGGGGGAGAATATCGAATTTGGCAGAAAGACGGGTCACTTTCAGCATTTCCTTGCCGGATTGGTCGTCCAGGAGCAGGTCGTCGATGATGATGCGGTTCAACAATCCTATGTTTATTCGCCCGATGGAAATCTTGCTGTCCAGTATGGAAGCCAGTTCATTGGCAACAAATACAGACATTTGTCGCTGAACAGATGGAATGTTCAGCAACAATATGGTACCAATGTACAATCCCAATACAATACCGAGTACCCAGCGTACTGTTTTTTTTAGCTTTCTGATAGGCGGTTAATTTTTATAATCAGCCAACAAAAATATGAAATAATACGTTATGAATCGTACTTTTATCACTACTTTTGCAGCGTTTAAACGTAAATAAACATTATGAGTACAATAATCTTGGGAATAGAATCTTCTTGTGATGACACTTCTGCAGCTGTCATCAAAGATGGTTATCTGCTTTCGAATGTGGTGGCCAGCCAAGCTGTGCATGAAGCATACGGTGGGGTAGTGCCTGAACTGGCTTCCCGCGCGCACCAACAAAATATAGTTCCGGTAGTGCATGAGGCATTGAAACGCGCCGGAGTAACCAAAGAGGAATTGAGTGCTGTGGCCTTTACGCGTGGACCGGGATTGATGGGATCATTGTTGGTGGGGGTATCTTTCGCCAAAGGGTTCGCCCGTTCATTAGGCATTCCAATGATTGATGTTAATCATTTGACCGGTCATGTGTTAGCTCATTTTATTAAAGCAGAAGGTGAAGATAATGTGCAGCCGGGATTTCCTTTCCTCTGCTTGCTGGTTTCCGGTGGAAACTCACAGATTATCTTGGTGAAAGCCTATAACGATATGGAAATTTTGGGGCAGACTATTGATGATGCCGCCGGTGAAGCCATTGACAAATGCTCAAAGGTGATGGGATTAGGATATCCGGGTGGTCCAATTATTGACAAGCTGGCTCGGCAAGGTAATCCTAAAGCCTTCTCGTTCAGCAAACCGCATATTCCAGGGTTGGATTATAGTTTTAGCGGACTTAAGACCTCGTTCCTTTACTCTCTGCGCGACTGGATGAAGGACGACCCTGATTTCATCGAACATCACAAGACGGATTTGGCGGCATCGCTGGAAGCTACCGTCGTAGATATCTTGATGGATAAGTTGCGCAAAGCCGCCAAGCAATATAAAATAAAGGAAGTGGCTGTTGCCGGAGGTGTTTCTGCCAATAATGGATTGCGTAATGCTTTCCGTGAGCATGCCGGGAAGTATGGTTGGAAAATATTTATTCCGAAGTTCAGCTACACAACGGATAACGCTGCCATGATTGCCATTACCGGATATTTCAAGTATATGGATAAAGATTTTTGTCCGATGGAAGCACCTGCTTATTCACGGGTAACTTTAAGATAATATATATAATAAGGTATGAAGCTGGAAGAAAAGGTAGGAGAGCTGCTGAAAGCAAAGAAATTGTCCCTTTCCACCGCAGAAAGTTGTACGGGTGGAGGAATTGCCGCTCTGATAACTTCCGTTCCTGGCAGTTCGGAATACTTTAATGGTAGTATAGTGGCGTATTCCAATGAAATAAAGATGTCTTTGTTGCATGTATCTGCCGAAACATTGGAAAAATATGGAGCAGTAAGTCGTGAAACTGTTACAGAAATGGTGAAAGGTGCGATGAAAACGCTGAAAACAGATTGTGCAGTGGCTACTTCCGGTATTGCAGGTCCTGGAGGTGGGACTTCGGAAAAACCGGTGGGTACGGTGTGGATAGCTGTTGCCTATAAAAATGAAATCGTTACCATGAAGCAGGAGGGAGACGAGGGAAGAAAGGAAAATGTGGAAAAAACAATTCAAAATGCCCTTTTGTTGCTTTATGAGAAGCTGAAATGAGGAAAAAATGCTATCGTACAGTGAATTATTTTAAGAAAAACTTGTTTGGTAACGATAAAAGTGCTTACTTTGCGCTCTGTTTGAAATAGGCAAAAAAGAAAACTATAAAATTAAGATAGAAATGTCAAAGATTTGTCAAATTACCGGAAAGAAGGCCATGATTGGCAACAATGTTTCACACTCAAAGAGAAGAACGAAGAGAACCTTTGATTTGAACTTGTTTAACAAGAAGTTCTACTATGTAGAGCAAGATTGCTGGATCAGCCTTAGCATTTGTGCTAACGGTCTGCGTATTATTAATAAGAAAGGACTGGACGCTGCTTTGAACGACGCAGTAGCAAAAGGTTATTGTGATTGGAAAAGCATTAAAGTAATTGGCTAAAAAGTAGAGGAGAATACTGATTATGGCAAAGAAAGCAAAAGGTAACAGAGTACAGGTGATTCTGGAATGCACAGAACACAAGGATAGCGGTATGCCGGGTACTTCTCGTTATATTACGACGAAGAACAGAAAGAATACCACAGAGAGATTGGAGTTGAAGAAATACAACCCGATTCTGAAGAGAGTGACAGTACATAAAGAAATTAAATAATAAATCTATAACTTATGGCAAAGAAAGCGGTAGCAACCTTGCACGAAGGAAGCAAAGAAGGACGTTCTTATACAAAGGTTATCAAAATGGTGAAGTCTCCTAAGACTGGTGCTTACATCTTTGATGAACAGATGGTCCGTAATGAAGATGTTCAGAACTTCTTTAAGAAATAAGATGAATACAGTGGCTGTAAAGCGCTGATGACTTATAAAGATCCCCTTGTCGGTATTTCCGGTAAGGGGATTTCTTTTTAAAAAGAGGACGAAGTTTTTAATATTCGTCAGTTTTGTTATATCTTTGCAGGGAATGCGAAAACAGGTTGCATAAAAATAATTAGTGTATGGGATTTTTTAGTTTTTTCTCCAAGGAAAAAAAGGAAACATTAGATAAAGGATTATCTAAGACCAAAGAAAGTGTATTTGGCAAGATTGCGCGTGCCGTGGCAGGAAAGTCAAAAGTTGATGATGAAGTATTGGATAATCTGGAAGAGGTGTTGATAACTTCGGATGTGGGCGTGGAAACGACACTGAAAATTATTGAACGTATCGAAAAGCGTGCAGCAGCCGACAAATATATGAATGCCACTGAGTTGAATCATATTTTACGTGATGAAATCGCAGCGTTGCTTACAGAGAATAATTCGGAGGATGTGGATGACTTTGAAGCACCGATTGCGAAGAAACCATACGTCATTATGGTAGTGGGCGTCAATGGTGTAGGGAAGACTACTACGATTGGCAAACTGGCTTATCAGTTCAAGAAAGCCGGAAAGTCTGTTTATCTGGGTGCTGCCGATACTTTCCGTGCTGCTGCTGTGGAGCAGTTGGTGATATGGGGTGAACGGGTAGGTGTGCCTGTTGTGAAGCAGAAAATGGGTGCTGACCCGGCTTCTGTCGCTTTTGACACACTGAGTTCCGCAACTGCTAATAATGCCGATGTGGTAATTATAGATACGGCAGGACGCCTTCATAATAAAGTCGGTTTGATGAATGAACTGACGAAAATCAAGAATGTGATGAAGAAGGTTGTCCCTGATGCTCCGAATGAGGTGTTGCTTGTGTTGGATGGCTCAACCGGGCAGAATGCATTCGAGCAAGCCAAGCAGTTCACTCTGGCAACGGAGGTTACGGCAATGGCTGTTACAAAGTTGGACGGAACAGCCAAGGGTGGCGTAGTCATCGGCATTTCAGACCAGTTTAAAATTCCGGTTAAATATATTGGATTGGGTGAAGGCATGGAAGATTTGCAGGTGTTCCGTAAAAAGGAATTTGTTGATTCACTGTTCGGGGAGAATGCATGAAACGGAAGACTATAGATATCATTACTTTAGGATGTTCTAAAAACCTGGTGGATTCGGAACATTTGATGCGCCAGTTGGAGGAAGTGGGATTCCATGTGACACATGATGCGGAAAGGCCGAAAGGGCAGATTGCCGTGATCAATACTTGCGGTTTCATTGGTGACGCCAAGGAGGAATCCATTAATATGATTCTGGAATTTGCGCAGGCCAAGGAGGAAGGAAGCTTGGAGAAGCTTTATGTAATGGGCTGCCTTTCGGAACGTTATCTGAAGGAATTGGCCGTTGAAATTCCCCAGGTGGATAAATTCTATGGTAAATTCAATTGGAGAGAGTTATTGCAGGATTTGGGAAAGGCCTATCATGACGAGTTGCACATAGAGCGTACATTGACCACTCCAAAGCATTATGCCTATTTGAAGATATCCGAAGGATGTGACCGTAAATGTTCTTATTGCGCTATCCCTATCATTACGGGGCGGCATGTGTCGCGCCCGATGGAGGAGATACTTGACGAGGTGAAGTATCTGGTTGCACGGGGTGTAAAGGAATTCCAGGTTATAGCCCAGGAGTTGACCTATTACGGAGTAGATTTATATAAGAAGCAAATGTTGCCCGAGCTTGTTGAGCGGATTTCGGATATTCCCGGAGTGGAGTGGATACGCTTGCATTATGCTTATCCGGCACATTTTCCGACTGATTTATTCCGTGTGATGCGTGAGCGTGACAATGTATGCAAATATATGGATATTGCCTTGCAGCATATCAGCGACAATATGCTGCAAAAGATGCGCCGTCATGTGACGAAGGGTGAGACATATAAGTTGATAGAGCAATTCCGTGAAGAGGTTCCCGGTATCCATCTCCGTACTACACTGATGGTGGGGCATCCGGGAGAAACTGAAGCCGATTTTGAGGAGCTGAAAGAGTTTGTCCGTAAAGTGCGTTTCGATAGAATGGGGGCTTTTGCGTATTCGGAAGAAGAAGGAACGTATGCCGCTGCTGAATATGAGGATTCTATTCCCCAGGAAGTGAAACAAGCCCGCCTGGATGAGTTAATGTCTATTCAGCAAGGCATTTCAGGGGAGTTGAGTGCGGAGAAAGTAGGCAGGCAGATGAAAGTAATCATTGACCGGCTGGAAGGCGAATATTATATTGGACGTACAGAATTTGATTCTCCCGAAGTGGATCCGGAGGTTTTGATTGAGCGTGGAGACAAAGCGTTGCATATAGGTAACTTTTACCACGTAGAGATAGTAAATTCCGATGATTTCGACCTTTTTGGGCGAATAATTTAAAGATTTTTCCTTATCTTCTTGCTTATGTGAAGAAGATTTGCTAATATAGCACCGTAGTTCAATTTAAAGGCTTACATTTTGAATAACAAAGAGTTTACTTCTGAATTATCGCGGAGGTTAGGATACACATTGAAAGATACTTCTGAGCTGGTTGCTTCATTGCTGTCGGATATGGCACGGCAGTTGGAGGAGGGGAATATTATCTCTATACAAGGGTTCGGTACATTCGAAGTGAAAAAGAAGGCAGAACGTATATCTGTGAATCCGACTACAAAGCAGCGTATGCTGGTACCTCCTAAATTGGTGTTGACTTATAAGCCGAGTACATTATTAAAGGATAAGTTTAAGTAACCGGCTTTTAAAAAAATCTCCCGTATTATGAATGAGAAACTGAACATACAAGACTTGATTGACACGCTGGCTGAAAGGCATGGCATGAGCAAGAAGAATGCGGATAGTTTTGTGAAAGAATTCTTTCAGCTGATTGAGGAGTCATTGGAGAAGGATAAGTATGTGAAGATACGAGGTTTGGGGACTTTCAAACTGATAGATGTCGGGAGTCGTGAAAGCGTTAATGTGAATACGGGGGAAAGGTTTGAGATACAAGGGCATACAAAAGTGTCGTTTACACCGGAACCGGCCTTGAAAGATATTATCAATAGACCATTTTCGCATTTTGAAACTGTAGTTTTGAATGACGCTACGGTACTTGAGGATACCCTGCAGGAAAATGACAGTGAAGATGATGAAGATACTGAAATCAAAACTCTGGAACAAGAGGTGGAGGAGAAGGTTACCTTAGTGGAAGAAGCTACGATAGAAGAACCTTTGGTGGAAACTGTAATAGAAGAGCCGTTAATTGAGCCCGAACCGGCAGTTGAAGAGGAGAAACCGGAAAAAACGGAACCTGAAGCAATGCCTGAAAATATAGTTGCTGTTGAGCCGGAACCGTCTGAGCCAGTGATAAAAGATATGGCAGATTCTTCGACTATGAAATATTTTATAGGCATCGTTGTTTTTGTAGTGTTGCTGTGTGGTGGTGCCGTAGCTTTCATGTATTATCCGGACTTGCTTGACGCACTTACTGCAAAGCCTCTTGTAGAAGAAGTTGCAGACTCGGATGTGAGGGAATCTGTTACTGAAAAGGTGGAGGTTCCTGCCGGTCAAGACAATATTGCCTTGACAGACAGTATTGTTTCAAAAGATGTTGTAGCTCCTGCTCGGATAGATACTGTGGCAGAAACTGTTGCTGCAACAACTCCTACGCTTAAAAAAACTCCAAAGGAAAATGTACAAGTACAGTCTCCCACTCCTAAAAAAGAGCAAAAAAAGACAGTTGTACCGTTTGAACCGGATTCTGTGGGGTATACGATTGTGGGAACAGAAACCACTTATACCATCAAGGAAGGGGAAACGCTGACTAGGGTAGCGCTTCGTTTTTATGGAACAAAAGCTCTTTGGCCTTATATCGTGAAGCATAATCCCGGTGTAATCAAGAATCCGGATAATGTGCCTTATGGTACTACTATCAAGATACCAAAATTGGCCAAGAAGCAGTAAAAAATTACTGCTTCTTTTTTTGTTAAATACTAAACTCTATGAAAGTAGTTTAATCTAAAGGTTTCGCATAGTTTTTTAATAAAAATTAGTTGGTATGGTTAATTTATTCCCGTACTTTTGGGAGCGAAAAAAATAATTACCGGTTCAAAACCGGATAAATGAGGAAATTAAACATTAAAAAAATAGAATGATTTATGGCTGAAACAATTGACATCCGCGAACTGAATGAGCGGATTGAAAGACAAAGTGCTTTCGTTACCAATCTTACCACAGGTATGGACCAGGTCATTGTAGGACAAAAGCATCTGGTAGAGTCGTTGTTAATTGGTTTGTTGTCCGATGGACACGTGTTGTTGGAAGGTGTGCCCGGTTTGGCAAAGACTTTAGCTATCAAGACGCTTGCTTCGTTGATTGATGCGCAATACAGCCGCATTCAGTTTACGCCAGACTTGTTGCCTGCCGACGTAATAGGTACAATGGTTTACAGCCAGAAGGATGAAACGTTCCAAGTAAAAAAAGGTCCGGTCTTCGCAAATTTTGTTTTGGCTGATGAAATCAACCGTGCTCCCGCCAAAGTACAGAGTGCTTTGCTGGAAGCCATGCAGGAACGTCAAGTTACTATCGGCAATGAAACTTTCGGGTTGCCCAAACCATTTTTGGTGCTTGCCACGCAGAATCCTATTGAGCAGGAAGGTACTTATCCGCTGCCCGAAGCGCAAGTGGACCGTTTCATGCTGAAAGTTGTAATTGACTATCCGAAGCAGGAAGAGGAGAAACTGATTATTCGCCAGAATATCAATGGAGAGAAGTTCAACGTGAAGCCAATCTTGAAGGCTGACGAGATTATCGAAGCCCGCAAGGTGGTTCGCCAGGTATATCTGGATGAGAAAATCGAAAAATATATTGTCGATATTGTATTTGCTACTCGTTATCCGGAAAAATACGATTTGAAAGAGCTGAAAGACATGATTGGTTTCGGCGGTTCGCCCCGTGCCTCCATCAACTTGGCCCTGGCTGCCCGTAGCTACGCGTTCATCAAGCGTCGCGGTTATGTCATTCCGGAGGATGTGCGCGCTGTGGCACACGACGTACTTCGCCACCGTATCGGCTTGACTTACGAGGCGGAAGCCAGCAATATGACATCTGATGAAATCGTCAGCAAGATACTGAACAAGGTTGAAGTGCCCTAACGCATAATAGAGGTTTTCGTAAACTTGAGGTTTACAATCCAATACCTGAGGTTAGCGTCGTAAACCTTAGGGTTGAGTACCGAAAACTTCACCCCTTTTCATAGGGAAGTTTCTGTTATAAACTAAATTGCGCTTGTGTGCTTAAATGAGATTATTAAAATAAATCAATGGAAACAACAGAACTTTTGAAGAAAGTCCGTCAGATTGAGATAAAGACGCGCGGACTGTCCAACAATATCTTTGCCGGGCAGTATCACTCTGCCTTCAAGGGTAGAGGTATGGCATTCTCCGAAGTGCGCGAGTATCAGTTTGGCGACGACATACGCGACATTGACTGGAATGTGACCGCCCGCTTCAACAAGCCTTACGTCAAGGTGTTTGAGGAGGAGCGCGAATTGACAGTGATGTTGTTGGTAGATGTTTCCGGTAGTTTGGAATTCGGTACGGTAAAGCAGATGAAGAAGGATATGGTGACGGAAATTGCCGCCACACTGGCATTCTCTGCCATTCAGAATAATGACAAGATTGGTGTCATCTTCTTTTCGGACCGGATTGAGAAGTTTATTCCGCCCAAGAAGGGACGTAAGCATATACTTTACATCATCCGCGAACTGATAGATTTTCATGCGGAAAGCCGGAGGACGAACATTCGTCTGGGCTTGGAGTATCTGACAAACGTAATGAAACGCCGTTGCACGGCATTTGTCTTGTCCGACTTCATCGACCAGGAAAGTTTCAAGAACGCCATGACCATTGCCAATCGTAAGCATGACCTGGTTGCCGTTCAGGTGTACGACCGTCGTGTGGAAGAATTGCCTCCCGTGGGACTGATGAAGATTAGGGATGCCGAGACGGGACATGAGCAGTGGATTGACACCTCCTCGCGTGCCGTGCGCCGTGCCCATCATGATTGGTGGGTGAACAAGCAGGCGGAATTGAATGAAACGTTTACCAAGAGTAATGTCGACAATGTGTCGGTACGTACCGACCAGGATTATGTCAAGGCATTGATGAATTTGTTTGCGAAACGAAATTAATCGGAAAATGAAAAGATATTTATTTCTGATAGCGTTATTAATAGCATGGTCGGGAAGGGTAGTAGCCCAGTCGGTAACGGTAGATGCTACGATTGACTCTTTGCAGATTCTTATTGGAGAGCAGGCAAAGATAAAACTTCAAGTATCTCTAGATGCCGATAAGCGTGCCATATTCCCGGTATATACCGATACGCTGGTGAATGGGGTTGAAATTATTGATGTGGCCAAACCGGATACGCAATTGCTGAATGATGGCCGGCGTGCATTGATAACTCAAGAGTATACAGTTACCTCTTTTGATTCGGCTCTTTATTATCTGCCGCCTATGGAAGTGACGGTGGATAATGAGAAGTATCGCTCCAAAGCGTTGGCATTGAAAGTATATTCGGTGAATGTCCCGTTAGATCCGGAGAATCCGGAACAGTTTTTCGGTCCCAAAACAGTGATGCAAGCGCCTTTTGCTTGGGAAGACTGGTATGGTCTTATGGCTTGTGGTGCGCTGATTATCCCGATAGGGATATTGCTTGTCTATCTGATAATGCGTTTCTTCGACAATAAGCCTATTATCCGTAAGGTGAAGGTAGAACCTAAGTTGCCTCCCCATCAGTTGGCTATGCAGGAGATAGAACGTATCAAGAATGAGAAGGTATGGCAGAAAGGGGAGCCGAAGGAATATTATACGGAATTGACTGATGCTCTTCGTACATATATAAAAGACCGTTTTGGTTTCAATGCTTTGGAAATGACTTCTACGGAAATCATAGATAAGTTGCTGGAAATGAAAGATAAGGAAGCTCTATCAGATTTGCGTGAATTGTTCCAGACTGCTGATTTGGTGAAATTTGCCAAGCATAATCCATTGGTGAACGAAAATGACGCTAACCTGATTAATGCCATTGACTTTATTAATGAAACCAAGGAGAAAGAAGAGGAGAATGCTAAACCGCAGCCTACGGAGATTACCATTATCGAGAAACGTTCTTTGCGTACCAAGATTTTGCTGGGAGCGGGTATTGTAGTGTTGGCTGTAGCCCTTGTCAGTTCCTTGATATATATTGGATTGGAGTTGTATAATTATTTTGCTTAATACTGAAAAAGTGACTTCAATCGGATATACATGAGTGAAAAATGAGGGATGTTTGGAGCGAAGCTGAATTGTAAATCGTTAAATCGTACATAAATATGGTTTTTGCCAATATTGAATATTTATTTTTGCTGCTGTTGCTTATACCTTATATAGTATGGTATATTATGAAGCGGAAGAATAGTGAAGCTACGCTTCAGATTTCGGATGCCCGTGTGTATGCCCATACCCCTAAAAGCTATAAGAACTACTTGCTGCATGTACCGTTTGTATTGCGGATAATTGCCTTGATACTGATTATTCTTGTTTTGGCACGTCCGCAAACCACCGATAGCTGGCAGAACAGTGAGATTGAGGGTATTGATATCATGCTTGCCATGGACGTTTCTACCAGTATGCTGGCCGAAGACCTGAAACCTAACCGGTTGGAAGCGGCGAAGGATGTAGCGGCAGAGTTTATTAACGGACGTCCGAATGATAATATAGGTATAACTTTGTTTGCTGGAGAAAGCTTTACGCAATGTCCATTGACAGTAGACCATGCCGTATTGTTGAACTTGCTTAAAGATATGAAGTGCGGGCTGATTGAAGACGGAACGGCAATCGGTATGGGGATTGCCAATGCCGTTACCCGTTTGAAGGATAGCAAGGCAAAGTCGAAAGTCATTATTCTGCTGACGGACGGTGTCAATAATAAAGGTGATATTTCTCCTTTGACAGCTGCTGAAATAGCCAAGAGCTTTGGCATTCGCGTTTATACTATTGGGGTAGGAACCAATGGTATGGCTCCTTATCCTTATCCGGTAGGTGGAACAGTGCAATATGTCAATATGCCCGTCGAAATTGATGAAAAGACTTTGACACAGATTGCTGGAACAACGGAAGGTAACTATTTCCGTGCCACCAGCAACTCGAAGTTGAAGGAAGTGTATGAGGAGATAGACAAGCTGGAGAAAACAAAATTGAATGTAAAAGAATACAGCAAGCGCCAGGAAGAGTACCGCTGGTTTGCGTTGGCTGCTTTCTTGTGCGTATTACTGGAGGTACTGTTACGCAACTCTATATTGAAGAAGATACCGTAAAAAGGAGAATGTCTTTTAGTGTATCAGTCATTGCGTAGCCAAATTGTAAATTGTAAATTGCTAAATTGTAAATAAAAAGATGTTTCGATTTGAAGAACCTGCATATTTGTACTTGTTGCTGTTGCTGCCTTTATTGGCGGCCTTCTACTTGTACTCCAATTATCGGAGGAGGAAAGCCATTCGTAAGTTTGGTGACCCTATACTGATGGCACAGCTAATGCCGGATGTTTCCAAATACCGTCCGGATGTGAAGTTTTGGTTGGTTTTTGCGGCTATCGGGTTGTTCACGGTACTGTTGGCACGTCCGCAGTTTGGTTCCAAACTGGAGACGGTAAAACGTCAGGGAGTGGAAGTGATGATTGCGTTGGATATATCCAATTCCATGCTGGCACAAGACGTACAGCCAAGCCGCTTGCAGAAGGCAAAACGGCTGGTGGCACAGTTGGTAGATAAGATGCAGAATGACAAGGTCGGTATGATTGTTTTTGCGGGTGACGCATTTACCCAGTTGCCTATTACGAGTGATTATATTTCCGCCAAGATGTTTTTGGAGTCCATCGACCCTTCGCTGATTTCCAAGCAGGGTACGGCAATTGGAGCTGCAATAAATCTGGCTGCCCGGAGTTTTACACCTCAAGAAGGGGTGGGACGTACTGTTATTGTCATCACCGACGGTGAAAACCATGAAGGTGGTGCCGTAGAAGCTGCTAAGGTTGCTGCAGAGAAAGGTATCCAGGTCAATGTATTAGGGGTAGGTATGCCCGAGGGTGCCCCCATTCCAATAGAGGGTACTAATGATTATCGTCGTGACCGTGAAGGTAATGTAATCGTTACTCGCTTGAATGAGCAGATGTGTCAGGAAATTGCTCAGGCGGGAAATGGTATTTATGTGCGCGTAGACAATACCAATGGTGCACAGAAAGCGATTAGTCAGGAAATCAATAAGATGGCAAAGGCAGATGTGGAAACACAGGTGTACACGGAATTCAATGAACAGTTTCAGGCAGTGGCATGGATTATTCTGCTGTTGTTACTGGCTGAGATGTTGATATTGGAGCGCAAGAATCCTCTGTTCCGCAACATTCATTTATTCTCTAATAAGAAATGATGCGTATGTTACAGAAAAAATATATTGGAATAGTTTTGCTGCTGTTAGTGGCAGCTTCAGCTTCTGCACAGAAGGCGGAACGCGATTATATCCGTAAGGGAAACCGTTTTTTTAAGGATAGCGTATATGTGGATGCAGAAGTGAACTATCGGAAGGCTTTGGAGGTAAACCCGAAGTCAACGGTTTCCATGTTCAACTTGGGAAATACATTGACCCAGCAGAACAAGCTGCAGGAAGCGATGGAGCAATATGTGGGAGCTACCAAGATAGAAAAGGACAAATCGAACTTGGCACAGATTTATCATAATATGGGAGTCATCTTTCATTCTCAGAAGGATTATGCAAAGGCGGTAGAAGCCTATAAGGAGTCGTTACGCAATAATCCGAAAGATGATGAAACGCGCTATAACCTTGCTTTGGCACAGAAACAGTTGCAAGACCAGCAGCAGAACCAGGATCAGAATCAAGATCAGGATAAACAGGACCAACAGAAGGAGCAGGATAAACAGCAGGATCAGCAGAAAGACCAGCAACAGAATCAAGACCAGCAACAACAACAACCTTCTCAGCCGGAAAAGAAAGATAATGAGATGTCTAAGGAAAATGCCGAACAGCTGTTGAACTCTGTCATGCAAGACGAGAAGGATGTGCAGGATAAAGTGAAAAAGCAGCAGGTACTTCAAGGAGGTCGTCTGGAAAAAGATTGGTAACAAACATAATAGGAATAATATATGAGAAAAATAGTTTTCTTATGGATAGCACTGATTGCAGCCAGTATGAATGCCTTTGCCGATGGCAAGGTATCGTTTACTGCGTCTGCTCCTGACGCTGTGGCGGTAGGAGACCAGTTCAGACTGTCGTATACGGTGACTACACAAAAGGTAAGGGATTTTCGTGCTCCTTCTATGAAGGGATTTGATGTGTTGATGGGGCCCAGCCGCTCGCAACAGAGTAGCGTGCAGATGATTAATGGGCAGACGACTTCAACCAGCAGTATTACATTCACTTATATTTTAATGGCGACTGCAGAAGGTGATTTTACCATTCCAGGAGCCACTATCACTGCTGATGGTAACCAAATGGTTTCTAATTCTGTACGAGTAAGGGTTCTTCCGGCAGATCAGGCTGCTAATGGAGTTTCTGGAAATAGTGGCAAACAGAGTGAGGGCACTGCCAGCCGCGCTTCTTCCGGGACATCTGTATCGAATAGTGATTTGTTTATTACAGCTACTGCCAGTAAGACGACGGTGTATGAACAAGAAGCATTCCTATTGACATACAAGATATATACCTTGGTGGACTTGCGTATGTTTGACAATGTGAAGTTGCCCGACTTCAAAGGATTCCATTCTCAGGAAGTGGAACTTCCTAATGACAGAAGATGGGGATTGGAGCATTATAAAGGTAGAAATTATCAGTCTACAATCTATCGTCAGTTTGTGTTGTTCCCACAACAAGCCGGTAAGCTGACGATTGATGCTGCACGCTTTGACGCTTCCATTGCAAAGGCTACACAAGTTGCTGATCCGTTCGAGGCATTTTTCAATGGAGGAAGCAATTACGTAGAAGTTAAGAAGACAATTTTGACTCCGCAATTGACGATTGACGTAAAACCCTTGCCAGCAGGTAAGCCAGCCGATTTTTCGGGAGGAGTGGGAGAGTTCAATATAACTTCTTCTATCAATAGTACAAATGTCAAGACCAATGATGCCGTTACTGTCAAACTTGTCATCTCTGGTACCGGCAATCTGAAGTTGCTCTCTAATCCGGAAGTCAAATTCCCCGAGGATTTTGAGGTATATGATCCGAAGGTGGACAATAAATTCCGTCTGACAAATTCGGGCCTCTCCGGTAGTAAGGTCATTGAGTATCTGGCAATTCCCCGTAATGCGGGAACTTATAAGATTCCTGCCGTAAAGTTCAGTTATTTTGATATTAATTCCCGTTCGTATAAAATGCTGACTACGGAAGAGTATGAATTGCATGTGGAAAAGGGAGCAGGTAATGCAGCTCAGACCATTGCAAACTTTACAAGCAAGGAAGACTTGAAAGTATTGAACGAGGATATTCGTTTTATCAAGCAGAATAATGTCACTTTGTCTCCCAAAGGTGATTTCTTCTTCGGTTCGTTGACGTATTGGTTGCTTTATTTGATACCGGGTATTGCATTCATTACATTCTTTATCATCTATCGTAAGCAAATAGCAGCCAATGCAAATGTAGCAAAGATGCGTACTAAGAAAGCCAATAAAGTGGCGGTGAAACGTATGAAACAAGCTGGTAAATTATTGGCCGAGAATAAGAAAGACGCATTTTATGATGAGGTTTTGAAGGCTCTTTGGGGGTATATCAGTGATAAACTGAACATTCCGGTATCCCGTTTGTCTAAGGATAATATCGAAGAGGAACTTCGTAATTATGGTGTGAATGATGCGTTGATAAAGGAATTCCTCGATGCATTGAACAACTGTGAGTTTGCCCGCTTTGCTCCGGGTGATGATAACCAGGCTATGGATAAGGTATATTCAGCTTCTTTGGAAGTTATCAGCAAAATGGAAAACTCGATAAAACATTAATCAGGAGGAAATGGTAATGAATAGAATATTGTTTTTTACTCTTAGTCTAGTGATGGCAATTACTGCCTATGGGCAGAATTCTGCATCTGTAGATACATTACAGACTGGTAGTGACTCTACATCCGTCGGTTCACATGCGGAATTCTCTGCTGCAAGACAAGAAAGCAATGTGACAAAGGCTGAAGGTGACAGCGCCTATATACGGAATGATTATGTTTCTGCCATTCAAATATATGAGAATCTGTTAAAGAAGGGAGAGGCTGCAGAGGTCTATTATAATCTTGGCAACAGTTATTATAAGGCAGATGATATAGCAAAAGCTATATTGAATTATGAGCGTGCCTTGTTGTTGGAACCTGGTAATGCTGATATTCGTGCAAATTTGGAAATAGCACGTTCTAAGACAATCGATAAGGTAATCCCAGTTCCTGAGGTTTTCTTTGTATCTTGGACTAAATCGTTGATTAATTGTCTTAGCGTAGATGCATGGGCTAAGTTGGGGATTGTGTTCTTTGTACTATTACTCGTTTCATTCTATCTCTTTTTCTTTTCAAAACAGATTATGGGGAAGAAAGTGGGATTTATTGCAGGAATAGTATTCCTGGCTCTTGTTATATTGAGTAATGTGTTTGCTGCTCAGCAGAAAGGCGAACTGATGGAACGTAGTGAAGCTATAGTGTTAGCACCTAGTGTCACAGTGCGTAGTACTCCCAGTGAAAGTGGTACAAGTCTGTTCATTCTTCATGAGGGACGTAAAGTTGAAATAAAAGACAACTCTATGCGTGAATGGAAAGAAATTCGTTTGGAAGACGGTAAAGTAGGGTGGGTTCCAGCTTCCGCCATAGAAGGTATTTAAATTTTCCCTATATTCTAAAAACAGCTCGTATAAGCCCGATAATTCTGCTTTATACGAGCTGTTTCTGTATGTTTTTAGGAGCTTTTTCTTCGTATTTATAATTCTGTATACTTAAGAAATGATTATTTTTTGGAGAGGCAATATTCTTTTTGAAAAAAGATAAAGAAATAGTTTGTTTTATCCTTTTTTTTCCTTAAGTTTATAGCGTGATAATAAAAAATACAGAGTATTAACCATTAAATTTATGAATATGAGAACAATAACATTTAATGAATTACGTAAGATTAAAGACTCATTGCCTAGTGGTAGTATGCATAGAATAGCCGATGAACTTGGACTGAATGTTGACACTGTAAGAAATTTTTTCGGTGGACACAATTTTAAGGAGGGGAAAAGTGTTGGGATTCACTTGGAACCTGGACCAGATGGTGGATTGGTTATGATTGATGATACTACAGTTTTAGAGCGAGCTTTAAAAATTTTAGATGAAATGGCAGGTAAGACTGAAGAAGCTGTTCGAGCTTAAGAAGAGAAAGTTAGAAGAATCCCAATTGCTGACAACAATTGGGATTTCTTATTTGTTTTAATCTCAAAATCAATGATATATGGAAGATAAATTAGTTACTTTGGCAATCTTAACGTACGCGAAAGCTCAAATATTGAAGAATGTTCTTGAAAATGAAGGTATTGAGACTTATATCCACAATGTAAACCAGATACAACCGGTTGTTTCTTCTGGTGTACGTGTGCGTATTAAGGAGAGTGACTTACCCCATGCTCTGAAAATTACTGAAAGTTCTGCATGGTTATCTGAAGAGGTAGTGGGGGGGAAGTCACCTAAACTGGAGAAGATTAGTAATAAAGTGCTAATTCCAGTGGATTTTTCCAATTATTCTTTGAAGGCTTGCGAGTTCGGTTTCAATTTCGCTCAGAATATAGGTGCAGAAGTTGTTTTGCTACATGTTTATTTTACTCCTATATATGCAACTTCTTTGCCATACGGAGATGTATTTAACTATCAGCTAAGTGATGAGGAGAATGTAAGGAGTATCTTACAAAAAGTTCATGCTGATTTGAATGAATTATCTGATAAAGTAAAAGAGAAGGTAGCTTCCGGCGAGTTTCCAGATATTAAATATACTTGTGTTTTGCGTGAAGGTATTCCTGAAGAAGAGGTACTCCGCTATACCAAGGAATATCGGCCACGCATTATCATAATGGGAACTCGTGGTAGAAATCAGAAGGATATTGATTTGATTGGCAGTGTAACAGCTGAAGTGATTGAACGTAGCCGTGTACCGGTATTGGCCATTCCTGAAAATACTCCATTCAAGCAATTTTCTGAGGCTAAGCGTATTGCATTTATTACTAATTTTGATCAACGTGATTTAATAGCTTTTGATTCGCTAATAAATAATCTGAAATCATTTAAGTTTTCAGTGTCTCTGATACATCTTTCTGATGTTCAGAATACATGGAATGAAATAAAACTGGCTGGTATTAAGGAATATTTTCAAAAACAATATCCACAATTGGAAATACACTATGATGTGGTAAAGAATGATAATCTGCTTAGTAGTTTAGACAGTTATATCAAGAGTAATCATATTGATATTATGACATTAACTTCTTATAAAAGAAATATATTTTCGCGCTTATTTAATCCTGGTATTGCCAGAAAGATGATTTTCCATTCTGATACACCATTGTTGGTAATTTACGGAAGACCGAATACGTAGGTGTTGAATTGGATATATATGGTTTGATCAATATCAGGATTATGTTTAATATAATGCCGGGATAATTTAATCTAATTTTAGTTCTTCTTCTCTCTCACTTAAGAAATAATATTCTTTACTTTCTTTCAGAATAATAAAAGCCTAATTAAATTATTAATTAGGCTTTTATTATTCTGAAAGAAAGTATTACATCAACTTTTCAATTTCTTCGAATTCAGGGCCCATCTGCAAATTATAATACACTCTATATAGACCATTTAACCATAAATCTTTTTGATCAGGTTTCAGTTCTCTTGCCTTTTCATAATAAGGTTTTGCCTTTTCATAGAAAGTCTTCAGAGTAGCTTGGTCTTCTTTATACTTAGGATCATTAATATCTGTAGTTGCTTTTTCTGAGAAATCTTGTGCTTGTAAGCAGTAAATTAAACCTAAATTAGAGTATGCTTCTGCATAATTAGGATCTACTTCTATAGTTTTCTTATAGAATTCAATAGCTTTATCATAGTCCTTCATATTGTGATAAAGGTAGCCTTTTACATACAAATAGAATGTATTGTTAGGATCTTTAGCCAACATATCATCAGCAAACTGCATAGCCTCGTCATATTTGTTGTTATTGCTATAATAATCAATCAAATGACCGAAGAAGAATGAATGTTCAGGATATTTCTGGATACCTTCTTTCAAAGAAGCAATCCATTTAACAGTATCACCTTCGGCTTTCAATGCAGTAGAGATAAATTCCATAGCGTATTTCCCAACTTCTTTATCGTCTTGCGCATAAGGAGCATACTTCAAAATACTAGGATAATCTTCCATCTTAGCAGCTGCTAAACTTGCATAATATGCTATTTGAGGTAATACAGTATCTGTTTGTAACAGATTTTCCTTTTCAAACATCGGGTTGATAGCAATATCAATGTAGGTTGCAAAGAAATCCAACGCTTTTTTATTGCCTTCCTTGGCTGCATCGCCTTCTTTTTGTGAGGCCAAATTAAAGAATTGGATGCCGCCATTGATCAGATTGCCGCGTTCTGCTAAAATTGTAGCAGAATTAGATTTTCTATATTTATTCTTGATTTTGCCCTTTTCATTGGGAATTTGTGCTAATTCGTCACATTTGAAGTAGAATTTACACATGTTTAATGCACTATTATATACCTGAAGAGTGTCATAAGGTTTTCTCAGATAGGCATTTTCCATTTCTTTCTCACTTCTTTTTCTTTGGATAAGACCTGCTACATCCCACGTTTCGGCATTGTCCTTTGTTTCGGGATTAGTTAAAGCTTGATTTATCAGTTCCTCTGCTTTGGCAAAGTCAGGATTTACTCCGTTAGCAATACTTTTAGCCTCTTTTACGTTCTTTTCTTGGGCGAAAGTAAAACTTGCGGCAAGTAGTAAAACCATTGAAAATAATACTCTTTTCATGATTGTAGAAAATTTAAATTAATATTATGTCTATTCTTCATTTTCACTGTTTACCTCGTTCTGAGGGCTTTCAAGGGTATTTTCTTCCCCCTCCTCTATAAGTTCCTCTTCATTTTCTGAAGTGACTTTGCATACAGAGCCAATTTCGTCATTACGTTTCTCAAGGTTGATTAGGCGTACACCTTGTGTAGCACGTCCCATGATACGAACATCGGCAACTTTCAGACGGATGGTAATACCGGATTTATTAATAATCATCAAGTCATTTTCATCTGTAACTGACTTGATCGTTACTAATTTACCCGTTTTATCGGTGATATTCATTGTTTTCACACCTTTACCTCCACGATTGGTTTTGCGATAATCTTCAATATCCGAACGTTTGCCATATCCTTGTTCCGATACAACCATAATTGTTTCCGCCTCAGGATCTTTGATGCATATCATACCTACTACTTCGTCTTGACCGTCCTCATCCAATGTCATGCCACGCACACCGGTGGCAGTACGTCCCATAACGCGCACAGCACTTTCGTGGAAACGAATGGCACGTCCGTTACGGTTGGCAATGATGATTTCATTGTCGCCGTTTGTCATACGCACTTCGATTACACGGTCGTCTTCACGGATAGTAATAGCATTTACACCATTTTGGCGAGGACGTGAATACTGCTCAAGCAATGTTTTCTTAATGACACCATTCTTAGTACAGAACAATACATAATGGCTGTTGATAAACTCTTGGTCATTCAAGTTCTTCACACGCAAATAGGCGTTTACAGCATCGTCAGAGTCGATATTCAACAGATTCTGGATAGCACGACCTTTCGAATTCTTAGTACCTTCGGGGATTTCGTATACCTTCAGCCAGTAACACTTACCTTTCTGTGTAAAGAACATCATGGTATTATGCATGGTTGCAGGATAAATATGCTCTACAAAGTCTGCATCGCGGGTTTCGGTACCTTTGGAGCCTACCCCACCACGGTTTTGCGCACGGAATTCGCTCAGCGGTGTACGCTTGATGTATCCCATGTGTGAGATGGTGATAATCATTTCATCATCTGCATAGAAGTCTTCCGGATTGAATTCTTCTGATGAGTAGACGATTTCTGAGCGACGTTCGTCACCATACTTCTCTTTTACTTCAATCAGTTCATCTTTAATGACTTTGCGGCAGAGTTCGTCATTGACAAGGATTTCTTCCAAATAAGCAATCTGCTTCTGAATTTCCTCATATTCGGCGTGCAGCTGGTCTTGCATCAGGCCTGTGAGCTGGCGCAAACGCATTTCAACAATGGCACGTGACTGAATTTCACTGAGTTGGAATCGCTCCATCAAACCTGATATAGCATCATTCGGTGTTTTAGCAGCACGGATAATCTTAATTACTTCGTCGATATTATCAGATGCAATGATTAATCCTTCCAGAATATGTGCACGTTCTTTGGCCTTGCGCAAATCGTACTGAGTACGGCGGATGACTACGTCGTGTCTGTGCTCAACGAAGTATTTTATCAAATCTTTCAGATTCAACAGACGTGGACGGCCATGTACCAATGCAACATTGTTCACACCAAAAGATGTCTGCAGCATTGTCATCTTGTAGAGCTTGTTGAGTACAACGCTGGCATTTGCATCACGTTTTACATCAATAACGATACGCATACCTTCACGGTCGGATTCGTCATTAGCATTGGCAATACCTTCAATTTTCTTTTCGTTGGCCAAATCAGCTATATTCTTAATCAATTCAGCTTTGTTGACGCCATAGGGAATTTCTGTCACAACGATTTTATCGTGCGTCGAACCAGTCTCAATTTCGGCTCTAGCACGCATTATGACACGTCCGCGTCCCGTGAGATAGGCTTCGCGAACACCGTTCATACCGTATATATAGCCTCCGGTCGGGAAGTCGGGAGCTTTGACATACGTCATCAACTCTTCTATATCGATGTCATTATTTTCGATGTATGCAATACAAGCGTCAATAACCTCAGATAGATTATGAGTCGGCATATTGGTAGCCATACCTACAGCAATACCAGATGCACCATTTACCAAAAGATTTGGAATACGGGCCGGCATGACGGTAGGCTCTTGCAAAGAGTCATCGAAATTGTTCTGCATGTCAACAGTCTCTTTTTCAAGGTCTGTCATCATGTCTTCACCAATTTTTCGCAAACGACACTCGGTATAACGCATGGCAGCAGCGCTGTCACCGTCTACTGAACCGTAGTTACCTTGTCCGTCTACCAACATGTAACGCATTGCCCAAGGCTGAGCCATACGTACAAGAGCTCCGTAAACGGACGAGTCGCCATGAGGGTGATATTTACCTAATACTTCACCCACAACTCTGGCTGATTTTTTATAAGGTTTGTCGGAGGTATTTCCCAATCCCATCATTCCGAAAAGAATTCTTCGGTGAACGGGTTTAAAACCATCTCTAACATCCGGAAGGGCACGTGAGACAATGACCGACATAGAGTAGTCAATGTACGATGACTTCATTTCCTCCTCGATGTTAATCTTTATAATTCTGTCTTGTTCAAGCATTTAAAAAGATTATTAATTATACATTTTGGGGTTTGTGAAAAACCACGCTAAAGTACTGCTTTTTTACGATATACAAAAGTTTTCCTCCATAAACTTTGTTGCCTGCGGCATAAATATAGAAGTACTCCCTCCTTTCCTCCCCAAATTACTATTAATATATAAGGTATAAGATGGAAAAGCAGATTTGAAATTTGTGGCACGGGATTTGTATACTATTAAATCAGTTAAATATGATACGTTGAATTAATAAATGCGTATCTTTGTCGTGGATAACCTTATTTAATTGAGGAGAATTATAAAATATGAACAATCAATTTTCACAAAGAGTTTCAGACATAATTACTTATAGCAAGGAAGAAGCCAATCGATTGAGAAATCGTTATATTGGTCCGGAACACCTTCTGCTCGGCATGTTGCGTGATGGCGGAGGAAAAGCTATTGAAATATTGTTGAAACTTGATATAGATTTAAAACGAGTAAAAAGTCGCCTGGAGGGTTTCCTGAAAGATGCCGAGGACGATACTCTCTTGCCGGACGCTGAAGTGCCTTTGTCCCCGATGACGGCTAAGATATTGAAGATGTGTATGCTTGAAGCGCGTTTGCTGAAAAGTGCAACTGCCGATACGGAACATGTATTGCTGGCTATCTTGAAAGACGGAGACAATCTTGCTGCAACTGTTTTGGAAGAACACCGGGTGGATTATCAGGCTGTATTTGAACAGCTTTCGATGAAATCGACCAATCCGAATGCGGGAATGGGATTCGCTGAGGATGATGAAGAGGATGAAGAAGACATGAGTATGTCTCGCTCCTCCCGTACTGGAGGGGCTGGTTCGGCTTCGGCTGCACAGACTGCATCCAGAAAGCCGTCCAATGATACCCCCGTGCTGGACAATTTCGGCGTAGACATGACCCGTGCTGCCGAAGAAGGCAAGCTGGACCCGGTTGTGGGTCGCGAACGCGAGATTGAACGTCTGGCGCAAATCTTGAGCCGCCGCAAGAAGAACAATCCGGTGCTTATCGGTGAACCAGGAGTCGGAAAATCTGCCATTGTAGAGGGTTTGGCATTGCGTATTGTGCAAAAGAAAGTTTCGCGCATTTTGTTTGAAAAGCGCGTGGTGATGCTTGATATGGCCTCTGTGGTGGCGGGAACAAAATATCGTGGTCAGTTTGAGGAACGTATCCGCTCTATTATCAATGAGTTGCAGAAAAATCCGAATGTCATCCTTTTCATCGATGAAATCCATACGATTGTAGGTGCTGGTGCTGCTGCCGGTTCCATGGATGCTGCCAATATGCTGAAACCGGCTTTAGCGCGTGGTGAAATCCAGTGTATTGGAGCTACCACTCTCGATGAATACAGAAAGAATATTGAGAAAGACGGTGCTTTGGAACGTCGTTTCCAAAAGGTGATTGTAGAGCCTACCACAGCTGAAGAAACGCTTCAGATATTGAAGAATATCAAGGAGAAGTATGAAGACCATCATAACGTGAGCTACACGGATGAAGCCTTGGAAGCATGTGTCAAGTTGTCAGCACGCTATATAACCGACCGCAACTTCCCGGATAAAGCTATTGATGCTTTGGACGAGGCGGGGTCGCGTGTGCATTTGACGAATATTAATGTTCCGAAAGAAATTGAGGAGCAGGAAAAGCTGATTGAAGAGGCACGTGGCTTGAAGGCTGAAGCTGTAAAATCACAGAATTTTGAGCTGGCTGCTAGCTACCGTGACCGTGAGAAGGAACTTTCTGTCCGCTTGGAGGAGATGAAGGTCGCGTGGGAAGCCCGTTTGAAGGATGACCGCCAAACGGTAGGCGAAGAGGAAATAGCCAATGTTATTTCGATGATGTCCGGTGTACCCGTACAGCGCATGGCGCAGGCAGAAGGACTTAAACTGGCCGGAATGAAGGAAGAACTACAGGCGAAGGTGATAGCTCAAGATGCTGCGATAGAGAAACTTACCAAAGCAATCTTGCGTAGCCGTGTAGGGTTGAAAGACCCGAACCATCCCATCGGAACCTTTATGTTCCTTGGCCCTACTGGTGTGGGTAAGACGCATTTGGCAAAGCAATTGGCAAAATATATGTTTGGCTCTGCCGATGCCTTGATACGTATCGATATGAGCGAGTATATGGAGAAATACACCGTATCTCGTATGATTGGTGCCGCTCCGGGATATGTGGGCTATGAGGAAGGCGGCCAGTTGACCGAAAAGGTTCGTCGCAAGCCGTATTCCATTGTCTTGCTGGATGAGATTGAGAAAGCCCATCCGGACGTGTTCAACATCTTGCTCCAGGTACTGGATGAAGGCCGTTTGACTGACAATTATGGCAGAACCATTGATTTCAAGAATACGGTTATCATTATGACCTCCAATATCGGTACGCGACAGTTGAAGGAATTTGGCCGTGGCGTAGGTTTTACGGCGCAAAACCGCACGGATGACAATGAACATTCACGCAGCGTGATACAAAAGGCTCTGAACAAGACCTTTGCTCCTGAATTTTTGAATCGTTTGGATGAAATCATTACTTTCGACCAGCTCTCCTTGGAGGCCATCACAAAGATTGTGGACATTGAGCTGAAAGGCTTGTACGAACGGGTTGAAGCAATTGGTTACAAGCTGGTTGTGGAGGATGATGCAAAGACATTCCTTGCTTCGAAAGGGTACGATGTACAGTTTGGTGCGCGTCCATTGAAGCGTGCTATTCAGAACCACTTGGAGGATGGACTTTCCGAGCTGATAGTGGCGGCGGAGTTACAGCCGGGTGATACGGTAAACGTATCAGTAGACAAAGAAAAAGACGAGTTGAGCATCAAGAAGGCATAAGCTGTTCTTTATAAAAACCGTCAAAATGTCAGTCCTTATGGGCTGGCATTTTTTTTGTGCTATATCTGCCGGAATAATTAAAAATATAAATCTAAAAAATATAAATGTAGTATGCAAAAAGGTAATATTGGGGTAACTACTGAGAATATCTTCCCCGTCATTAAAAAATTCTTGTATAGTGATCATGAAATTTTTCTCCGTGAGTTGGTTTCTAACGCGGTTGATGCTACACAGAAGCTGAAAACACTCTCCTCTATCGGTGAGTTCAAGGGTGAAGTTGGCGATTTAACCGTACGTGTTTCGCTGGGAAAAGATACCATTACAGTGTCCGACCATGGTATAGGTCTTACGGCTGAAGAAATAGACAAGTATATTAACCAGATAGCTTTCTCTGGCGCCAATGACTTCCTTGAGAAATATAAAAACGATGCCAACGCCATCATCGGCCATTTCGGATTGGGTTTCTATTCGGCTTTTATGGTTGCCAAGAAAGTCGAAATCATCACTAAATCCTATCGGGAAGGCACCCAGGCTGTAAAGTGGACATGCGATGGCAGTCCGGAGTTTACGATTGAAGACACTGATAAGGCAGAACGTGGTACGGATATCGTTCTTTACATAGACGATGACTGCAAGGAATTCCTTGAAGAAGCACGCATCTCCTCTTTGTTGAAGAAGTATTGCAGTTTCCTCCCTATTCCGGTTGCATTCGGCAAGAAGAAAGAATGGAAAGACGGCAAGCAGGTTGAAACTGCCGAGGATAATATCATCAATGATTCCAACCCGTTGTGGACGCTGAAACCCAGCGAATTGAAAGATGAAGATTATAAGAAGTTCTACCGTGACCTTTATCCTATGTCCGACGAACCTTTATTCTGGATTCATCTGAATGTGGATTATCCGTTCCACCTTACCGGTATTCTGTACTTCCCTAAAGTGAAAAGCAACATTGAGTTGAACAAGAATAAGATTCAGCTCTACTGTAACCAGGTATATGTAACGGATTCGGTGGAAGGTATTGTTCCTGATTTCTTGACCCTGCTGCATGGTGTGCTCGATTCACCGGACATTCCATTGAACGTTTCCCGTTCTTATCTGCAGAGCGATGCCAACGTGAAGAAGATTTCTACATATATCACGAAGAAGGTGTCAGACCGTTTGCAGTCTATCTTCAAGAATGACCGTAAACAGTTTGAGGAAAAGTGGAATGACTTGAAAATCTTCATCAACTACGGAATGCTTACGCAGGAAGATTTCTATGATAGAGCCAAGGATTTTGCCCTTTTCACCGATACAGACAGCAAATATTATACTTTCGAAGAGTATAAGACGTTGATTAAAGATAACCAGACGGATAAGGATGGAAATCTGATTTATCTGTATGCCAACAATAAAGATGAACAATACAGCTACATAGAGGCCGCTACGAATAAAGGATACAATGTGCTGTTGATGGATGGACAGCTGGACATTGCGGTGGTGAGCATGTTGGAACAGAAGTTCGAAAAGGTTCGCTTCACTCGTGTAGACAGCGATATTATTGATAATCTGATTGTCAAGGAAGACAAGAAGAATGAAGCGTTGGAAGCCGGCAAGCAGGAAGTTCTTTCTTCCATCTTCAAGAGCCAGTTGCCCAAGATGGATAAGACGGAGTTCAACATCACGGCGCAGGCTTTGGGCGAAAACGCCACTCCTATCATGATAACTCAGAGCGAGTACATGCGCCGTATGAAGGAAATGGCCAATATTCAGGCTGGAATGAGCTTCTATGGCGAAATGCTGGATATGTTTAACCTAGTATTGAATTCAGACCATAAGCTGGTGAAGGAAGTGCTGGCAGATGAGGACAAGGAATGTGCTGCTGCCGTTGCTCCAGTTCAGGCAGAGATGGATGAAGTGAACAAGCAACGTAATGAGTTGAAAAAGAAGCAGGAAGGAAAGAAAGATGAGGATATACCGACTGCCGAAAAAGATAAGGTAAGTGAGCTGGATAAGAAGTGGAATGAACTGAAAACGCAGAAAGAAGGTGTCTTTGCCGATTATGCAGCCAAGAATAAGGTTGTCCGTCAGCTGATAGATTTGGCACTGTTGCAGAATGGTATGTTGAAAGGTGAAGCTTTGAACAACTTTGTCAAGAGAAGCATTGACCTGATAAAATAAGTCCCTTTAAATTTGCATTTAATATATGCAAGGGTATTGTGATTCTTCAGAGTCGCAATACCCTTTTTTATTCATTTTCACCAATTATAAAGTGATTTTCTCCGTTGAATACGGCATTTTTAGAAACTATTGTTTATATTTGGGGCAATGAACATTTATCTTACTCGGAATCGCATAGTTATGAAAAGAGTTTTATTGTTTTTGTCGTTTCTTCTATGTACCTTTGTTTTACAAGCTCAGAAAGTGGGGCTTGTATTGAGTGGCGGTGGAGCAAAAGGCATGACTCATATTGGCATTATCCGGGCTTTGGAAGAGAATAATATCCCCATTGATTATATAACCGGAACCTCTATGGGAGCTATCATCGGTTCGCTGTATGCTATGGGGTATTCTCCGGACGATATGGAGGCGCTCTTGCGCTCTCCCGACTTTAAGCGTTGGTATTCGGGTAAAGTGGAGCCCAAATACGAGTATTATTTTAAAAAGAATCGTCCTTCACCGGAATTTTTCAATATCCGTTTCGCTTTTAGAGACTCGCTGCATATAAAGCCTCAGATACTTCCCACAAGCATGGTCAACCCCATACAGATGAATCTGGTATTTGTGGAATTGTTTGCACGCGCTACGGCTGCATGTGGCGGTAATTTCAACAAACTGTTTGTCCCCTTTCGCTGTATAGCATCCGATGTGTACAATAAAAAGCCATTGGTATTGGGTAAAGGGGATTTGGGGGATGCGGTACGTGCTTCCATGAGCTTTCCATTTGTCTTTAAACCGATAGAAATAGACAGTACACTTGCTTATGATGGCGGTATTTATAATAATTTCCCTACGGATGTGATGCGGGAAGATTTTCATCCGGATGTCATTATTGGCAGTGTGGTGGCGGCAAATCCCGGTAAGCCGAAGGAGAATGACCTGATGAGCCAATTGGAGAATATGATTATGCAGAAGACCGATTATTCCATTCCGGACTCATTGGGTATAGTCATGACCTTCAAGTACGATGATGTCAACCTGCTGGATTTTGACCGTCTGCAGGAATTGCACGATATAGGCTACAACCGTACTCTTAATATGATGGATTCCATCAAAAGCCGTGTTCACCGTAGGGTGAATGCTGATAATGTGCGTTTGAGGCGCCTTGTTTTCCGGAGTAACCTACCTCAATTCCGTTTCCGGGATATTATTATTGAAGGGGCGAATGCCCAACAGCAAGCCTACATCAAAAAAGAATTCCATGATGAGGAGCATGAAGTTTTTACTTATGAAGACTTGAAGCGCGGGTATTTTCGTTTGCTGGCAGATAATATGATTTCGGAAATAGTTCCTCACGCAGTGTATGATTCGGAAGCCGATTTATATCAGCTGCATTTGAAGGTGAAGATGGAGGATAATTTTTCCGTGCGTCTGGGGGGTAGTGTCTCTACTACGAGCTCAAACCAAATCTATTTGGGGGTAGGATATCAGAACTTGAATTATTATTCCAAGGAAATAACTTTTGACGGTCAGTTGGGTAAGATTTATAATAATGCACAGTTGATGGGTAAGATTGATTTGCCTACCCGCATACCTACATCCTTTCGTTTTATTGCTTCAATCAGTACCTTCGATTACTACAAGAAGGATAAGTTGTTTTCCAAGAATGACAAGCCTTCATTCAATTCAAAAGATGAGTGCTTTGTGAAGTTGATGGTTGCCTTGCCGTTTCTGGCTAATAAGCGTGCGGAGTTCAGTCTGGGGTATGGCCAACTGGAAGATAACTATTTTCAATCCAGCGTAATAGATTTCGATAAGGACCGTTCGGACAGAAGTACATACAAACTTTTGGGAGGTTCCATCGGTTTCTATGGGAGTACCCTAAATACGCGGCAATACGCGACAAAAGGTTATTTGGAGAAGCTGATAGCCCAGGTCTTTACCGGGAGGGAAAGATTTGAACCTGGGAATCCGCAAGAAGGGTACAGTCCTTCCCCGCAAGAACGGCAATCATGGTTGCAAATTTCTTATATGAAGGAGGCATATCACACAATGGGACCGAAGTTCACCTTGGGATGGATGGCAGAAGCACTGTATTCGTCGAAAAATTTTTCTGAGAATTATACGGCAACTATGATGCAGGCAGGAGAATTTGCACCGACTCCACATAGTAAACTGATGTACAATGAAGCTTTTCGTGCCAACCAATATGTGGCTGCCGGCATCAAACCGATATATGTTTTGAATGATATGTTCCAGTTTCGGACAGAATTTTATGGCTTTACGCCGATTTTTCCGATAAAAAAGAATGCATTGAATAAAGCGTATTATGGAAAAGCATTCTCCCGCTTTGAGTATATGGGAGAAGTTTCTGTTATTTGTCATTTGCCCTTCGGAGCCATCTCTGCTTATGTAAATCATTATAGCTCACCGAGAAGGGAGTGGAATGTGGGGATGACAATCGGCTGGCAGTTGTTTAATTATCGCTTTGTCGAATAAATTTCTTCAAAAAAAGTTTGTATATTGTTTGCTAATTCGGAAAAAGTACGTATCTTTGCACCCGTTAAACAAAGAGGCCGCGTAGCTCAACTGAATAGAGTAGCTGACTACGGATCAGCCGGTTACAGG